>Ga0326597_10012896_pt1 | contig 11004 bp, 10 predicted proteins | sample RVTome_12_FD_203789 | JGI IMG/M metagenome (GOLD analysis project Ga0326597, IMG submission 203789) | Soil microbial communities from uranium-contaminated site in the Upper Colorado River Basin, Wyoming, United States - RVT100D185 | ecosystem: Environmental > Terrestrial > Soil > Contaminated >... | reverse complement strand
GCAGGTACCCTCGACCGGATGGAGCGCCGCATCTTCGGCATGGAGAACGAGTACGGGGTCACCTGCACCCTGCGCGGCCAGCGCCGCCTGTCTCCCGACGAAGTGGCGCGGTACCTGTTCCGGCGTGTCGTCTCCTGGGGCCGATCCTCGAACGTCTTCTTGGAGAACGGGGCCCGCCTCTACCTCGACGTCGGTAGTCACCCGGAGTACGCCACCCCCGAGTGCGACTCCCTCTACGACCTGATCGCCCACGACAAGGCAGGGGAGCGGGTACTCGAGGGCCTCCTCCACTCCGCCGAGCAGCGCCTCGAGGAGGAAGGGATCCGCGGGAAGGTCTACCTGTTCAAGAACAACACCGACTCGGCCGGGAACTCGTACGGTTGTCACGAGAACTACCTGGTCAGCCGGCAGGCCGACTTCCAGCGGATGATCGACACCCTCATCCCGTTCTTCGTGACCCGCCAGATCTTCGCCGGAGCCGGCAAGCTGCTGCAGACCGCCCGAGGCACAGTGTTCTCCCTGGCCCAGCGAGCCGAGCACATCTGGGAGGGTGTCTCCTCGGCGACCACCCGGAGCCGCCCGATCATCAACACCCGCGACGAGCCGCACGCCGACGCCGAGCGGTACCGGCGTCTGCACGTGATCGCCGGTGACTCGAACATGTCCGAGTACATCTCGTACGTCAAGGTCGGAGCGACGGTCGCCATCCTTCAGATGCTCGAGGACGACGTCGTCTTCCGCGACCTCACGCTGGAGAACCCGATCCGGGCGATCCGGGAGATCAGCCACGACATCACGTGCCGCCGCCGGGTTCGCCTGGCGAATGGCCGGGAGCTGTCGGCGTTGGACATGCAGTGGGAGTACCTCGAACGCGTCATCCGGTACGCCCGAACGACGGGTTTCCCCCCGCAAGTGCAGTCGGCGGTCCAGATGTGGGAGCACTTGCTGACCGGCCTGGAGAAGGACCCGTTCACCCTGCGGCGCGAGTGCGACTGGGTGGCGAAGTACCACCTCGTCGAGGAGTACGGGGCGAGCCGCGGGCTTCCACTGAGCGATCCCAGGCTGGCTCTCCTCGATCTCGCCTATCACGACGTCACCCGAGATCGGGGGCTCTACTACCTGCTCGAGCGCAAGGGATTGGTCGAGAAGATCGTCACCGACGAGGACGTGGAGCGTGCCCTCGTCCATCCGCCGCAGACGACCCGGGCCCGGCTCCGCGGCGACTTCATCAAGGCCGCAAAGTCCCGCAATCGGGACTTCACCGTCGACTGGGTCCATCTCAAGCTGAACGACCAGGCGCAGCGAACCGTGCTCTGCAAGGACCCGTTCCGCGCCGTCGACGAGCGGGTCGACAAGCTGATCGCGAGCTTGTGAAGAGAGCGATGGGCTGAATGCGAAAGGCGAAACCCGGCGTGGACGCCGATCCGGTCAGACCCGGTCTCGCCCTTTGCTCTTCGCCCTTCGCGGTGTGGACGCCCGGATCGAGTTCTGACTCGCCAGGCGCTCCTTCCTGCTCGTAGCCGGTCCGGATACAGTCCGTCGCACGCATGCACCGCGTAATCGAACGCATCCTCAACCTCCTGGCGTTCCTCCTCACGGTCGGGCGGCCGGTCACCGCCGAGGAGATCCGCAACACCGTCAACGGATACCGCCAGCCGAGCGACGAGGCCTTCCGTCGGACCTTCGAACGCGACAAGGACCTTCTCCGTCAGTTGGGCGTTCCGCTGCGCCTCGAGCACACCGATGCATGGGAAGTCGAGCAGGGATATGTGGTGTCGCCCGACCAGTACGCCCTTCCCGATCCCGGCCTGACCGACGAGGAGCGAGCCGCCCTGTGGCTGGCCACACGAATGGTGCGGCTCGGCGGTCAGGCTCCCGGACCCGGCGCGATCTTCAAGCTCGGCGGGGCCCCCATCGCGGCCACCGGCGATCCGCTGACTGCTGATCTCGGTGCGGAGGCGGAGACGCTCGCCGAGCTCTTCAGGGCCGTCACCGACCGCAGGACACTCCGGTTCGAGTACCACGACGAGCCTCGCACGATGCGCCCGTGGGGCCTGATCCACCGCATGGGCCACTGGTATGTGGTCGGGGAAGCCGCCAAGGAGAAGCGGACGTTTCGCGTCGACCGGATGTCGGCGATCGCGGTGGGCACGAAGGGGAGCGCATTCGAGAGGCCCAAGGGCTTCCGCGCCTCGGACGGCTTTCCCGACGCGCCATGGGAGGCGGGGGAGGCCGATGTGGAGGTCACGGTCCGCTTCGACGCCGAGGTCGCATGGTGGGCTCGCCGGCAGTTGTCGAGCGCCGCCCGGGTAGTCGACGGCGGCGGCGGCGCCATCGAGGCGACGTTCCCGGTCGCTTCGCCGGACGCATTCATCGGCTGGATGATCGGATTCGAAGACTCCGCCGAGATCATCGCCCCGAAGGACCTGCGTCGTCGGTTCGTGGCGCACGTCGGAGGGCCGGCGTGAGCAGCCCGCGCACCGCCGACCGGCTCACCCGGATCCTCTCGATGCTGCCCTGGGTCATCGCCAACCCCGGGACCACCGTCGACGAGGTCTGTGAGCGGTTCGGGTATCAGCGCGCCGACCTGCTCAAGGACCTCAACCTGGTCTTCGTATGCGGCCTGCCCGGTTATGGCCCGGGTGACCTGATGGACGCTTCGGTGGACGACGACGAGGTGGTGGTCGACATGGCGGACTACTTCGCCAGGCCGGTGCGCCTCACCGCAGCCGAGGCGCTCATGCTCCTCGCCGCGGGTCTTGCCGTCATGTCTTCCGGGGCGGCTCCGCCGGCTCTGGCGAGCGCGGTGGCCAAGCTCCAGGCGGTGGTGGTCCCGGACGAAGGCACCGTCGAAGTCGACCTGGCCGCCGAGCCAGAGGCACTCGACGTCTTCCGCGCAGCCGCGAGGGAAGGACGGGTGATCGCCATCACATACACCGCGATCGGATCCGGGAGCACGACCGAGCGAGAGATCGAGCCGTGGGGGGTGTTTGCGACCCTCGGCAACTGGTATGTGAGGGGCTACTGCCGGCTGGCTCAGGCCGAGCGGGTGTTTCGCATCGACCGGATTCGGACTGCCGAGCCGACCGGCGCCGGATTCTCACCGCCGGACGAACCTCCATCGCCGGTCGTGCGCTACACGCCCGGCGTCGACGACGTCACCGCCCGAATACGACTGTCACCGCACTCCGCCTGGGTGGCGGACTATTACCCGGTCTCCGTCGTTGACGAGACCGACGGAAGCAAGACCATCGACTTCTCCGCCGGCGACCCCGCCGTCGCCGCAAGGCTCCTCGTCAGACTCGGCTCCACCGCGTCCCTGGAGAGCGGGGATGAGGTCGCCGAGGCGACCCGCGAGCTGCGCGGGCGCATCCTCCGACGGTACGGGTGACTAGGCGCAAATGGTCATTCAGGGGTCTCAGGAGGCCTCCGATAGCTCGTTTGAAGATGCTGCACCTCACGGGAGAACCTCGATGACCCAGATCCGGACGACCTGCGCCGCCTGCGGCGAGGTCGAGCTGATCCCGGCCGAGCTCACGCTGGAGCTCACCGCCATGAACGGTACCGGCGCCTATCTGTTCCTGTGCCCGACCTGTGGCGATCAGCAGCGGCGGCCGGCCAACCACCGTGTCGTGAGCATCCTCCTCGCCACCGGCGTGGCCTATGAGGTGGTCGACGACGGCGGCCCGATCACCGAGGTGGAGATCCGACGGTTCATCGACGCCCTCGACTCGGGCGAGTGGGCGGATCAGATCAAGTAGGCGGTGCCTGCGGCACCGCCGTCGCCCGTTTCCCGTTACCCGTTACCCGTTTCCCGTTTGCCGACTCGCCGCGCCCCAGGTCCTATGGGTTCTTGCGGGCAACGGGTGACGGAGAACGGGTAACGATCGGCAGGCCCGCCGTGGGTCTAAGGTGTGCGACCCCTACCATCTCCCCGTGTTCAGCGTCAGCCCGGCCGAGGTCATCACGATCATCGCGGTGGCTCTCATCGTGTTCGGGCCCAAGCGGCTTCCCGAGATATCGCGCAAGGCCGGAACCGTCCTGAGAGAGATCAGGGACACCGCCGCCGACCTCCGCCGCGGCATCGAGCGGGAGTACGAGGACACTTTCGAGACGTTGGGCGATGTCCGGCGGGCCATGGGGCAGACACTCGGGGAGCCCGAACCGCCGACAGGCGGCACCGCTGCCGACCGGACCGGCACGGAGGCATGAACACCCCATCGGCGCAGCCGCTGATGAGCCACCTCCAGGAGCTGCGAAACCGATTGATCAAGGCGTCGGCCGCCGTGTTGACCGGGGCGATCGTGGCGTTCGTCTTCCGCGAGCGGATCTTCGACCTGATCGTGGCGCCCTACGACGAGATCGCCGGCGAGTCCGATCTGGTGTTCTTCCGTCCTACGGAGGCCTTCAGCCTCTTCATGAGACTGTCGCTGTTCGGGGGTTTCGTGCTGGCGAGCCCGGTGGTCATCTGGCAGACCTGGGCATTTGTCGCCCCGGCACTCACGAGACGCGAGAAGCGAGTCGTCGTCCCGATCGTGCTCGTCCTCGTTCTGCTGTTCCTTGCCGGGATCACCATCGGATACTGGTCGCTCCAACGCGGTCTCGAGTTTCTGATCGGATTCGGCGGCGACAAGCTCGAGCCGGTGATCGGAGGGAACGACTACCTCTCCTTTGCGATGCGATTCCTCCTCGTCTTCGGCATCTCCTTCGAGTTCCCCGTCTTCCTCTATGCCGCCGCGGCCATGGGTGTCGTGACCTGGCGGCGGCTCGCCTCGGGGAGGCGCTGGGCGGTGCTGCTCATCGTCAGCGTCGGAGCGGTCCTCACCCCGAGCGGGGACCCGCTCACCCTGCTGCTGCTCTCCGTGCCGCTATACGCGCTCTACGAGGCGACGATCTGGATCGTTCGCTTCACCATCCGCCGGTGAGCGCCCGGAGCTACCTCGAGTCGCTCCCCTTCCCGGCGGACCGGTTCCAGGTGGAGGCGGCGTCTGCGATCGATCGCGGCGCATCCGTGGTCGTCACCGCACCCACGGGCGCCGGCAAGACCGTGGTCGCCGAGGCGGCCATCTCCCGCGCCCTCGGCGGGGGTGAGCGGGCGGTCTACACCACGCCGCTCAAAGCGCTGTCGAATCAGAAGTTCGGTGACTTCCGGGCGTCTCATGGGGGGCCTTCCGTCGGCCTGCTGACCGGTGACAACTCGATCAACGGGAGTGCCCCGATCGTCGTCATGACCACCGAGGTGCTTCGGAACATGATGTACGCCGGGAGCCCGGACCTCGATGACGTCGGAGTGGTGATCCTCGACGAGGTCCACTACCTCCAGGACCCGGCCAGGGGAGGCGTTTGGGAGGAGATCATCGTCCATCTCGATCGCCGGATCCCCCTGGTGTGTCTTTCCGCCACGGTCGCCAACGCCGAGGAGTTCGCCGGCTGGGTCGGCGATCGGAGGGGTGACACCGCCCTCGTGGTCGAGACCGAGCGGCCGGTCCCGTTGGAGTCGACCTACCTCATTCGTGACCGCTGGGAGGAGGGGGTGCTGCGCCTGTTCCCGGTGTTCCAGGGTGACCGTCCCAATGAGCGGGTGGCGCGCACCCTCCGCGGATCGGCAGCATCCCGCCGATATGCCTCACCGCGTCGGCACGAGACCTGTGAATTGCTGCGACGCCGCCGGCTCTTGCCGGCGATCTTCTTCATCTTCTCCCGATCCGGCTGCGACCGCGCGGCCTCCGGAGTCGTCTCGATGGGGCTGAGGCTGACCAGGGCCGAGGAGGCGGCCGAGATCCGCTCCGTGGCCGACGCCAACACCGCCCATCTCCGCCCTGAGGACCTTGCAGTGCTCGGCTACGAGCGCTGGCTCCACGCACTCGAGGCAGGAGTCGCCTCGCACCACGCCGGGCTCGTCCCGGCAATGAAGGAGACCGTGGAGCACCTGTTCGCCAATGGGTTGGTGCGCCTCGTCTTTGCCACTGAGACCCTCGCGCTGGGGATCAACATGCCGGCTCGAACGGTGGTGCTCGAGAGCCTCTCCAAGTTCACCGGCGAGTCGCACGAACTGCTTCAGCCAGGGGACTACACCCAGCTCACCGGACGGGCAGGGAGGAGGGGCATCGACGAGGAGGGGACTGCCGTCATCCTGCACTCGCCGTACGTGCCGTTCGACCGGGCCGCCGGGATTGCGGCGCGCGGGACTCATCCCCTCCGCTCCTCATTCCGCCCGACCTACAACATGGCGGTCAACCTGGTCGCCCGATACGACCAACCGCGGGCCGAAGAGCTTCTCGCGGCCTCGTTCGCGCAATACGCCGAGGGACGCCGTCGTGCCCAGCTGGCGACGGCGATCGCCGATGACGAGGCTCGCCTGGCCGACCTCCGGGCCGGCGCCACGCATCCCGAGGTCGACATCTGGCAGATCGTCGATTCTGCCCCGAAGTCGCGCGACCGCCAGCTGAGCGAGTTCGCCACGATGACGAGCCCGGGAGACGTCCTCGAATGGACCGAGGGAGGTTCGACGGTGCGTCACGCGGTCGTGTCCCGAGGTTCCGGCAAGCGGCCCCGCCTGCTCACGATCTCGGAGGCGGGAGAGATCAGGAGGATCGCCTCCGACCGGCTTCCGGACAGTGTGGCGAGAGTCGGGCGGGTCGAGCTCCCGAAGCCGTTCCACCCACGGGAGGCCTCCTTTCGACGCCGGGTCGCCGAGGCGATCGGCGCGTTCGAGCCGTCCGAGCGGGTTCTCGTTCTCGACAGCCCAGTCGGCGACGCTCCAGACCTCGCACGGCACCTCGAGGCCGCCAGGTCGGCTCGACGGGTCGAAGCCCGGCTCGAGGCACGCCGGCGACAGGCCGCCGGCCTGGGCCCCGGGCTGGTCAGGGAGTTCCGATCACTGCTCGGGTTGCTCGAAGGCCGGGGATACGTCCAGGGTTGGTCGCTCACCCCAAAGGGGGAGCGCCTCAGACGGGTGTACAACCAGATGGACCTCGTGCTGGCAGAGGCCCTCGCCGAGCGCCTCTTCGACGGGCTCGACGGCCCGGCCACCGCAGCGCTCGCATCGGCCTTCACATACGAGCCTCGACGCCAGGAGACGGTCGGCGGCTGGCCCAAGGAGATCGCCGAGCCGGCCACCCGGGTCGAGGGACTGTGGCTTGAGATCACCGCAGCCGAGCGGCAAGCCGGGGTCCCGGAGACCCGGCCGCCCGACGCCGGATTCGCCTCGATCGCGGCGAGGTGGGTCGCCGGGGAGAATCTCGCCGAGCTCTTCGAGGACGAGGACTCATCGGTGGGGGACTTCGTACGGAATTGCCGGCAGCTGATCGACCTGCTGCGGCAGATACACGACGTGGAAGAGGTTCCTCCCGACGGGGTGCGCCATGCGCTCAAAGGTCTCGACAGAGGGGTCGTGGCCGCGCAGGGGGCGCTATGACGTGGCAGGTGCTCGTCCGGCGCGAGGCCACCGCCCCCGCGGTATCGGAAGGCCTCCGGGAGGGGAGGGTCGCCCACCGAATCGTGATGGTCGACCGGGACGGCATCGGACCTGCTGCGGGTGACGCCCTCGATGCGGGGTTCCGGCGACTTGCTGTCGAGGGATCCGATCCCGACGTCGCCGCGGTGATCGCGGAGGTCGACGCCCGCCGTCTCGGCCGGCTGACGGACCTCGCGGTGATCGTCACCGGCGGCAAATCCGACCTGCTGCGCACCTTTGCCGCCGATCAGAGCCTCGACGGCGCAATCGATCGGATCGTCGATCACACCCCATACCTGATGGATGCCGGGCGGATCGAGGGTGAGTTCGGCGAGATGGTCTTCGTCAACTCGGTGGCGGCGGGGGTCCTCGCCCACGGGCCGGGATGGTTCCCCTGGTGGCCCCTGCCGATCCTCCCGGCCCGACCGGTCTGCCTGCGGGCGGATGACTCGGACACCGAGGCGGTGGCTTCGGGCGCCCTGGTGCTCAATGGGCAGTTCTGGGGCTCGTGGGTGGCGGCCCCCCGTTCCACCCTCGTCGACGGCGTCCTGGACGTACAGATGTTCAATGGCCACCGCATCGCCCTCTCCGGCCTGCGGCACGCGATGCCCACCGGGATGCATGTTCGCTCGCATCACGTGCGCCGACGATCGCTCTCCGCGGCCGAGGTGGCTGCACCCCTTTCCTGGGCGCTCTCGGTCGACGGAATACGCGTCGGGCGGGGTGCGTTTCGGGTCACTTGCCTGCCCGGAGCCGTCCGGCTCGCAATCTGACCGGCCCCGAACGGCCGGCTTCGACCGTGCGGAGGTTGGGGCGGGCCCGGCGATATACTCCGGCCGCCTCGGAGCGAGCCGACCGGAGCATGTTCTCACCATCCCATGGAGGGATCGATGGCCTCTCCCCATCACACCGACGAGCAATCGGAAGAGCCGGCAGAGGACTGGTCGGAGGACGACGAGTCCGACGAAGAGGTCGTCGCCGAACTCGAGGACGTCGACCTCGAGGAGGTCGACGTGGCAGAGCTCGATGACATCGACCTCGACGAAGCGATCGAGGTGGACGAACCCGTGGTCGCGGAGGATGACGAGGAGAGTGAGGCCCTCGACGAGCTCGAAGCCGAAGAGCTCGAGATGCTCACCGAGGACGAGGAGGCGGAGAGCCTTCCCGTCGACGAAGCCGAAGAGCTGCGCAAGCTTCGTCGCGAGGCGATCGAGCTCGACACTCCGGCTGAGACCGCCGGCCAAGGCGAGTTCGTGTGTGCGTCGTGCTTCCTGGTGAAGCGTGCCAGCCAGCTCGCCGACAAGCGGAAGCAGCTGTGTCGCGACTGTGCCTGACATGAGCGTGACCTTTGGCCCGCGGGCTGTCGACGAGGCCGAGACCCCGGCCGCTCATCCACCACTCCTCGCCGGCCTGGCCTGACCCTGTGGGGATCACCGCCAGATCCGCCGTCATCGAGGATCTGTCCATCCTCGTCGGCCTGTATCGCGACCTGGCCGCCGAGATGGATGCGATCAAGCCGATCTGGTCGGCGGCCGATGGGCTGCCTGAGCCCGCCGCCGCGGCGTTCGAAGCCCTCATGGCCGATCCCGACGCACACATCTACCTGGGCGAGATCGACGACGTCCCGGTCGGGTTCTTGGTCGCCCGTGACGAGGCCCTCCTGCCGCAGGCAGACGGGCAGCGGGTCGCCGCGGTCCGCCTGATCTTCACTCTGGAGGGCGCTCGCGGAGTCGGCGTCGGGGAAACGATGACCGATCTCTTCCTCCGAGATGCCATTTCCCGGGGCATTCGCTCGTTCGACGCCCACGTATCGCCTGGCCATCGAGAGTCGAAGAACTTCTTCGAGTCCCACGGGTTCAAGGCCCGGTCGATCGTGATGCATCGGAGCGGCGAGTGACTGACCTCTCCCGATCGAAGCGCCCCTTCGCCGGCGACGGGCGCCACACCCGCCTCCGGGGCCGGGATGAGTCCCCGGGCGGCCATGGAGGAGCGGCGTGATCCCGGCAGGCGAATCGACCGAGCTGCTGATCGCCCTCATCCAAAATGCCTGCATCAACGACGGCACACCGGACTCCGGCGGGGAGATGCGCTCCGTGGAGACGCTCGCCGCCTACCTGGGAGAACCGGACTGGACCTTCGAACCGCACCCCGGGCGGGCGAGTGCGGTGTGGAGGGTGCCCGGCGCCAATGCTTCGGCACCATCGCTGATGCTGATGGGGCACACCGACGTCGTCCCGGTCTCTTCCGAAGGATGGAGTGTGGACCCGTTCGCCGGCGAACGGCGCCACGGGTTCATCTGGGGTCGAGGCGCGGTCGACATGCTCAACCAGACCGCGACGATGGCAACGGTCTTCTCCCGCTACCACCGTGGGGATGCCGCCCGACTCCCCGGAGACCTGATGTTCCTGGCGGTGGCAGACGAAGAAGCCGGTGGACGGTTTGGGGCGCGCGCCCTGGTCGACGGCCAGTGGGAGCACGTGGCTTGCGACTACCTGCTGACGGAGATAGGAACTCCCATGCTCGATGGCGCCGGAGGGCCTGGGCTCCCGGTCACCGTCGCCGAGAAGGGCCCCCAATGGCGGCGGCTACGGTCGGTCGGAGTCCCCGGCCACGGCAGCCAGCCCTACGGCACCCGGAATGCCCTGGTGCCGATGGCAGATGCCCTGGCGAGGATCGCCGCCACGCCGCCGCCGGCAGCGATCAGCGACGAGTGGCGGCGGTTCGTCGAGGCATGGAACCCCGCCGAAGGCCTCTCCGCCGAGCTCCTCGACATCGATCGGATCGATGCCGCGATCGATCGGATCGCGCTCGGCGACATCGGCCTGGCGAGATGGATCCATGCCTGTACCCACCTCACCATCAGCCCCAATACGGTGCACTCGGGGGTGAAAGCCAACGTCGTACCGGATCTGGCGACCGCGGAGGTGGATGTCCGGGCGCTTCCAGGGCAGGACGAGACCGACGTCCACGACCACTTCAGAAAGGCGATCGGGCCGGGTTTCGACGAGATCGACATGGAGATCGTCGAGGCGACCAGGGCCAATGGATCCAAGCCCGACGGGCCACTCTGGGATGCGATCGGCGCGGCGCTGGCGACCATCCACCCAGAGGCTCACCTCATCCCCTCGATGATCCCGGTCGGAACCGACGCCCGCTTCTTCCGACCGAAGGGGACGGTCGCCTACGGAGTGGCGCTCTTCGATCGCCGTGTCGCCTTCGGTGACTTCCTGCGGATGTTCCACGGGCACGACGAGCGCGTGAGCGAGGAGTCGTTGCAGTTGACCGCAGACCTGCTGGAGGGGACGGTGGCCCGGTTTGGGGAGATGACTTAGCCGGCGGCCGGCTTCCAGCCACCAGCCACCGGCAAGAGACCCCGCCAAGACCGAGGCTGATCTTGCCGGCAGCGGGCAGCGGGCAGCGGGTAGCCGGAAGCTCTTGCTGGCAGCCGGCTCAATCCCCGGCTCGCAGCACCATTCCCCGCAGCGGTTTCGGGTGGAAGCGGCTCGCCTTCGGTGGGAGCAGCCGCCCGGCCCGCGCCGCGGCGATGA
>Ga0326597_10012895_pt1 | contig 11004 bp, 9 predicted proteins | sample RVTome_12_FD_203789 | JGI IMG/M metagenome (GOLD analysis project Ga0326597, IMG submission 203789) | Soil microbial communities from uranium-contaminated site in the Upper Colorado River Basin, Wyoming, United States - RVT100D185 | ecosystem: Environmental > Terrestrial > Soil > Contaminated >... | reverse complement strand
AGGGCAGCGCCCGGGCCTTCCAACAGCAGCACCGGCACACCCCGGCGCCGCTGCCGCCGCGGCGCGCACCGGCCGCACCCGGCACCGGCGCATTGGCAGCGGCGCCCCTGGTCATGGCCCACCGGCTGGTCTACCGGGCGGACAAGGCCCACCCGGCGATCCTGAATGGCATCGACCTGTGCGTCCCCGCCGGGCGGCGCATCGCGCTGACCGGGGTCAATGGCGCGGGCAAGTCCACCCTGCTTTCCCTGCTGGTGGGGCTCCGCCGTCCCACTGGCGGCAGCGTGCTCGTGGGGGGCCGACCCGCCCACCGGCTGACCTGGCGCGAACGCGCCCGCCGCTTCGGCTACCTGCCCCAGCAGGCGGAGCTGGTGTTGCATGCCCCCACGGTGCGCGAGGAGCTGCACTTCGCGCCGCGTCAGCGCGGCCTGTCGCCGGCGGCGGCCGATGCCCTGGCGGACGAATGGCTCGCCGCGTTGCGGATGGGTCACGCGGCGGAGCGGTTTCCCCATCTGCTCAGCCGGGGCGAGCGCCAGCGACTGGCCCTGGCCGCCGTGCTGGCCGGCGAGCCGGACTGCCTGGTGCTGGACGAGCCCTTCGCGGGACAGGATGCGGGCCACATGGCGGCCCTGCTGGCCCTGTGCGAGCGGTATCTGGATCAGGACAGCGGCCGCAGCATCGTGGTGGCGACCCACGATCTGGCCGCCGTGCACGGCTGGTTCGACGAGGTGTGGAGCCTGGCCGAGGGTGCGCTGGCCCACGCCGGCCCTGGCGCGGCAGTCCACGGCGCCACGGATGCCCTGCCACGGGAGGTGCCGGCATGATGCGACTCCGTGCCCATTCGGCCCTGCTGCTGGTGCTGCAACTGGCCCTGGCCGCCCTGCTGGTCGAGCAGCCGCCGGCCCTGCTGCTGTTCACCGGGCTGGCCGGGCTGTACTGGGTCACTGGCCCATCGCGCCGTCACGGGTGGTGGGTGGCCGCGGCGATGGTGCTGGCCACGTGGAGCATCTGCATCACCCAGGGCCTGTTCTACCAGGGCTGGCCGCGCACACCGTGGCTGACGCTGCTGCCGGCGGCGGCGTTTCCCCTGGGCGATGGCGGCCTGGTGCTCTACCGGGAAGGGCTGTGGCATGGGCTGGTGCAGTCCCTGCGGCTGGATGTGATGGTGCTGCTCGGCGCCGGCCTGCTGGGGCGCTATGCCGCCGACGAGTTGACGGCTGCCCTGGCCGTGCTGCGCCTGCCGCGGGTGCTGGGTTTCCTGGTCGCGGTGGTGCTGCGCTATCTGCCGCTCATGCTGGACGAGCTGCGCACCATCTGGACGGCCCAGCGCATGCGCGGGCTGCGCCTGGGCGGGGGCGCATGGCGGTTCGCCCCGTGGCGCGTGGCCCGGGCCGGGCGGGCGCTGCTGGTGCCCCTGCTGGCGGGCACGATCCGCCGCGCGGACGAGATTGCCACGGCCCTGCACAGCCGGGGCTTCACCGTGCAGGCCGTGCCACGGGAGCCGCGGGCCACGCTGGCATGGCACGAGCGCGCGGTCGTGATGGCGGGCTGGGCCATGCTGGCCCTGCTGGCGGGCGCCACCGTGCTGACGCGGCTGCATCTGGCCGGGGTCTATTCCCAACCGAGCCTGCAGGGCCTCTATGCCTGGGTGGTGGCTTATGTGTAGGCACCGGCGGGCGATCATGTGCGCAGCCACGCTGATGGCGCTGGTCGGCCCGTGGCTGTGGGCACCGGAGCGGGTCGCGGCCGAGGCCGGGCCGGCGCCCCTGCGCTTCGTGCGCGGCGGGCTGCACTGGGCGCGGGAGGACGCGCCACCGCGGCTCTGGGTGAATGGCCGTGCCGTGCCGGGTGAATCGGCACCTGCGGGAGGCCGCCTCTATGCCGTCGCGTGGCAGCCGGGAGAGGTGCTCACGTTCAGCGCAGCGACCGACGGGACAGGCACGCAACGCATCACCGCACCCCGCCGCCCGGCGCCGCTCCCGTGGCTGGCCTTGCCCTGGCCACCGGCACGGCTGATCGCCCAGGGAGCGCCGGATGCGGTGCAGGTGCTGGCCTTCTCGCCTGACGGGCAGCGGCTGGCCGTGGGCTCGGCACAGGGACACCTGGCCGTGGTGGACACGCGCGACGGGCGCATGCTGGGTGCTCTGCACCGGCCGGGGCGCATGATGCGGGCCCTGGCCTTCAGCGCGGACGGCGCCCTGCTCTTCGCCGGGGAGCAGGGCGCGGAAGGTCGGCTGGCCGCCTATCGGGTGGCGGAAGGTCGGCTGACGATGGTGTGGCATTTCGATACGGCGGGCGAGTTGGGCACCAGCGAGGCGACCCCCGACGATCCTTACGCCTGGGTGCGGCAACCGGGGATATATCGCCTGGTGCGCCGCGGCGGTGACCTGCTGGCGGTGGTGAACCGCAGTACGCGCAGCGGCACCGGCTACACCGTGCGCGCCCGGCTGTATCGTCTGGATGGCGCGACGGGGCGCATGCGGTGGCGCTTCCCGGGCGAGGCGCCCGCACCGCTGTTGATGACCTGGTTCGCCGTGGATGCCGGGGGTGACACGATCGCCGTGCCGCAGCAACTGCCCACGGGCGCGCCCCTGCCGACGGACGGCAGCGGCGCCACGCGGGTGCTGCTGCTCGATGGCCGCACGGGCGCGGTGCGGCAGCGCCTCATCCCGCCGCCACTGCCGGAACAGGCGCGCGTCGTGCTGTGGCGCGGCGTGGGGCTGCGCCCCGACGGTGCGCGGCTGGCCCTGGCCCTGGAGGACGGGCGCGGGCTGATCGGGCCCGTGGCCGCACCGGCAGCGGCGGGCGAGATACTGGTGTGGGGCGAGATACGGACCCTGGTGGTGCCATTGGAAATTGCCGGCCAGCCCGTCACGGCCACCAACGGCACCCTGGCCACCACGGCAGGAGGCGTGATTTTCGCCACGGGCCCCTCCTACGTCCCGGTGCGCAGCGGCGCGGGTCTGCCCCAGGGGGCGCACCCGCGGGCGAATCACCTGCTCGGCTACGACTGGCAGGGACGGGCGCGGTGGGCCTGGCTCCTGCCGGGCGACCTGCAGGGCCTGGCCGGCAGCCGCGACGGGCGCTGGCTGGCCGTGCTGGCCGGGCAGGAAGGCCCGCAGGCGCCGGACGCCTTCAATGGCGTGACCCTGCTCAGCCTGGAAGGGCGCGGGGCTCAGGCAGCGTTGGCGTGGCGGCAGGGTCTGGCCGGACGGACCGTTTACGGGGCCGTGGCCGTCTCTGATGACGGCGCCATGGTGGCCCTGGGCGAGGCGCCGCGGGCGCTCACCGGCGGCGGCGCCGGCCAGGGCCGGGCGCGCGTGTGGATTCTACGATGAGGGAGGCCTGACGCCGATGCGCACCGGAACGTCCAGGGTCTGCAGGAGCAGGTCGTACCAGAAGAACAGATCCTCCACCCGCGCCGCCTTGTCGGGCAGGATCAGGATTTCCGCCGGGTTGCGCCGGCGCACGGTTGCCGGGGCGTCCTCGCGCGAGAGCGGCCGGCCCTGGAGCAGCAGCGCGCCGTCGCGGCGCAGTTCCAGGGAGAGCACGATGCGCCCCTCGCTGGCCCGCCCGTGTGCCTCGGGCAGGTTCACCGTCTCCAACTGCTCGAAGTTGGCGCCCAGCACGAGGAAGATGATCATGAGGAACAGCACATCCACCATGGCCGTCAGGGAGAGCCCCGGCGGCTCCGGCGTGCGGCGAAAGCGGTCAAGCTTCATCGCTCGCCTCCCCCGCCGGGCCCGCCTGATGCTCGGGGCGCTCCACCTCCAGCAGGGCCAGGCAGCGCTCCAGGCGCGTCAGCCAGCGCTCGCGCATGCGGGAGAGGAAGTGATGCACGGCCAGCAGGGGCAGGGCGCCCAGCAGCCCCACCTCCGTGGTCCACAGGGCCTCGGACAGCCCCCGCGAGAGCACCTGGCGCGATGTGGTGAGGGCCAGGTCGTCGAAGGTCGTGATCATGCCCGAGACGGTGCCCAGCAGGCCCAGCATGGGCAGAATGCCGCCCAGCCAGCCCAGGGTGCTGATGCGGGCATCGACCCGCTGCAGCTGGGTGCCGATCTCCACCTGCAGCCGTGCCTCGCGCTCGGCGGCGGGCCGGCCGCGCAGACGCTCGGCGGCGGCCAGCACCCGCTCCAGGGGCGACAGGCGCCCCCCATGGGCCAGCCGCGCCACGCGGGCATGCAGTGCCTTGGGCGTGCTGACGGGAAAATAGGGCCGCTCGTGGAGGATCCACCAGGCCCACACCAACACCCGCTCCCAGGCCATCACGTAGCCGATCAGGGCCACGACGATGAGCACGGGCATGATGGGTCCACCCTCGCGAAACAGGGCTGTCAGCATGGGCGACTCGGTTGGTGGCAAGGATTCGATGGGGCGGTGCGACAGGGACCGCGGCTCCCCCGCGCAGGGACGGTGGCATGATAACAGAAGCACGACACCTTGTGGACGCACCCGCCGGGAACGGCCGGGCATGGGCCTGGCACGGAGGGCGCTGGCTGCTCAGTCTGACCCTCGCCCTGGTGCCCCTGTGGGTGGGAACCTGGCACGCCCAGCCGCGCCTTGCGGGTCCGCCGCCGTTGGAGCTGTCCATCGTGCGCCTGCCCCCCGTTGCGCCCAGTGTGCCCACGCCCGCGCAGCCGGGGGACACGCCATCTTCCGCGGCGCGCAGCCCCACTCCGGCACCGGCCGCGCCCCCGCCGGCGGTGGCGGGGCTCGCCGCATCTTCCCCCGAGGCCGTGCCCACCCCGGCGGCGCCGCCCCGGCCCGCGGCCGATCCCCTGCTGGCGGCGGCCCCGCCATCCCAGCCGGAAGAGACCACACCGCGCAGCGAAGCCGCCCCGCCGCCGGCAGAGACGATGGCACCCGTGGCGGAGACACTCCAGGCCCAGGCCGCCTCGGCCAACCCCGCGGCACCAGCCGCGCCGAGCGTGACCCGGGAGGCCGCCCCGCCGTCGCCGGACCAGCCGGTGGATGCGGAGGCGCTGGATGCCGGGTTCCGCCTGCTCTCCCGCGGGCCATTGACCTATCCCGGCCGGGCACGGCGCCTCAGCCGGGGCGGGGAGGCCCGCGTGGAGGTGGGGGTCGATCCCACGGGGCGCGTCTCGGGCGTGACGGTGCTCCATGAGACGCGCGGGTGGGGCTTCGGCGAGGCGGCCCGGGCCGCCTATGCCCAGGCGCGCTTCACCCCGCCCACGGTGAATGGGCGCCCGGTGCACGTGCGCTGGCGCAAGACCCTGCGCTTTCAGCCATGAGCCGCCGCGGGAGACGCCCCGGGCGCTGGATGGTGCTGCTGCCGCTGCTGGCCGCGCTGTGGCAGCCATGGGCCGGCACTCCGGCACGGGCCCAGGACACCCCGGCGGATGATGGGGACACCGTGGTCGTGGAAGGGGGCGAGGCGGTGGTGGAGGCCAACAGTGTCGGCCCGGCGGGGCCGCTCTCCTCCAGCGGATATCTGCCCGGCTCGCGCACCCTGATCGGCCGGGAGCAGTTTCAGCACACCCAGCGCACGGCAGCGGACGTGCTGCAATCCGTGCCGGGGGTGACCGTCACGCGCAGCGGCGATGCCCTGGCACCGGCCAAGGTGAGCATTCGCGGGAGCCGTCCCGATCAGGTGCTGATCCTCATCGACGGCGTGCCCCAGGTGCAGGAGACCAGCGACCCGGCCCAGGGACGGCTGGAGGGGCGCCAGGGCATCGACCTGTCCCGCCTCTCCCTGGCGCAGGTGGAATCGATCGAGGTCATCCGCGGCGCGGCCACGGGGCTCTACGGCCCCGGCGCGGCGGCGGGCGCCATTCTCATTCGCACCCGCGCGGCCGCCGAACGGCGCGTGGAACTGTCCGCCGGCGTGGGCACCGGGGGTGTGCGCCTGGCCAGCGGCACCTGGGACGAGCCGCTGGACGGCGGGACGCTGAGCACCCATGTGACCTATCGCCACAGCGAGGGACGCTACCTGTTCTACGACCCGGACCTGGACGGGGCCAACACGGCCCAGGTGCCCGGCAGCGAAAGCTGCGCCCCGGTGGTGAGCGGCAGCTTCCGCGAGCGCCGCTGCAACGAGCGCACCCTGGCCGGGATCGACCTGACCTGGCGCCGGCCGGGAGAGCAGCGCTGGCGGCTCGGCGTGGCGGCGGAGGAGCGGCTGGGGCTGGGCGGCGTGGAGAATCCCCGGCCCCACGGCGAGGAGCACGAACGCCGGCTGCGCCTGGGCTTCGCGGACAGCTGGCCCCTGGGCGAGGGCCGCACCGTGGGGCTGACCCTGGACGGCGCAGCGCGGGAGGCCACGCGCACGGACAATGCGGACGACCCGGCCGTGCCGGAAACGCGGCAGCAGGAGCGCCAGGCCTTTGCCGACGGCTGGTGGGAGCAGTGGCGCGAGGGGCACCAGTGGCGCCTGGGGGCGAGCCATAGCGCGCAGACGCTTACCGACAAGACCTTCGATGCCATGCGGGATCAGAGCGCCGCCTATGCCCGCTGGCGGCGGCATCTGGCCAGGGGCACCCTGGAGGCGGCGCTGCGCTACGATGCGTTTGTGGACATCGACGACCGGGCCACCTACCGCATGGGGGCAAGCCATTTCCTCACCGCACACGCCGGGCTCAAGGCCAGCCACGGCACCGGCTACCGCCCGCCGACCCTCTACGAACTGTACGATCCCGGCTCGGACCTGGGCCCCTCGGCGGCCAATCCGGCGCTGGCGCCGGAGGATTCCCGCTCCTGGGATGCGGGGGTGTTCTGGGATGCGGAGCCGGCCCTGTACGCGGAGCTGCAGGCCTTCGAGCAGGTGCAGGACGACGCCATCGTGCTGGTGGCGCGGGACGATCTGCCGGCCCAGTTCCGCTTCGAGAACCTGACCCGCACACGCACCACGGGCGTGGAAGCGGCGCTCAATTGGCGGCCCGCCCCCAACTGGCGCGTGGACGTGAGCGCATCGCTCAGCCGCCCCCGCATCGAGCGCAACGACCGCATCGACCCGCGGGACAACGGCAACGACGTGCCGGGCATCCCCCGCGCGCAGTGGAGCACGGGCGTGCGCTGGGAGCGGGCAGGCTGGTGGGCATCCGTGGGCAGCCGCCACCGCGGGCGCCGCTACATCGACACGGCCAACACGCGCTACCTGACCGCCTACACCGTGACCGACGTGGCGGCGGGCATGCCGCTGCCCCGGGGCTTCGCCCTGGCGCTGGAGGTCAACAACCTGACCAATGAGACCTACGCGGATCTGGAGAATTTTCCCGCGCCGGGGCGTCAGCTGTTGCTTACGCTGAGCTGGCGCCACGGCGACGGGACGGAGCCGCCCGCGGGGAGGGGAGCCACGGACGATTCCGGCGTGCACACAGAAAATTGACGCCTAGCCGACGGCCGGCCGGGCATCGGGGGAATGCTCGCTGCTGCCCGCGATGAGGCTGTTCAGCACGGCATCGGCGTCGTAGTCCTTGAACTTGAGCACTTCCATTTCGGCGAAGCGCTCTTCCAGCCAGCCGTTGAGCAGGCCGGCCTTCTTCATGTTCGGCACGATCTGCGAGAACAGCAGGGCGCGGAAATCGTTGATCTCCTTGCTGCCGCGCATGGTGTCGGCCATCTTGCTGCGGTCGATGCCCATGCGGTCGTAGGCCTCGGCGCTGAACAGGCGCCCGCGCATGAGCACACAGGCCTCATACACGAATTCCTGCCGCTCGCGGCGCTCCTTCTCGTTCATCTCGTTGTAGTAGTCGCTCAGGGAGATCACGCCGAAGGCCACGTGACGTGCCTCGTCGCGCAGCACGTAACGGATCAGCTCGGCGAACAGGGGCTCGCGGCAGCGCTGGAGCATGGTGATGAAGGCGGAGATGGCCAGCCCTTCGACGACGAGCTGCATGCCGAGGAACTTGAAGTCCCAGCGGCTTTCCACGGCCACGGCCTTGATCAGGTTGAACAGGTTCTGCGTGCAGGGATACATGCGGTCCAGCTTCTCCCGGGCATAGCGGGAAAACACCTCCACGTGCCGCGCCTCGTCGAAGGTCTGGGAGGCCGCGTAGAACTTGCCGTCCGCTTCGGGCACGGCGGTGGTGAGCTGGGAGGCGGCCAGCAGGGCGCCCTGCTCGCCATGCACGAATTGGCTGATCTGGTTGGCGTTGTATTCGATGGTGATGCGCTGCCGCTCCTTGGCGTCCAGCTTGCGGAACCAGTCCGCGCCGGCCAGGGCCGGATCCACATCGAAGATCGGCTTCTCCAGGTCCACGTCCGTGTCCCAGGGCAGGTCCGAGCCGTTCCACTGGGCGCTCTTGGCCCGCTCGTAGAGCTGGCGCAGCTTGGGATTGCTGATCCCGTAGTCCCAGTTGAACGTCGTCGTCTCCTGGGAATCGAACACCTGGTTGTCCTGCACGGTGCCGCCCACGCGCACCTCGTCGCCGGTGCGCGCGAGAATGCCACTGATGTAGGGATACATCTCTGCCGTGTTGACTTGCTGTGCCATGGAACCATCCCCCGCGATACGTTTCGTTGGACTGCTGCCGTTGAACTGTTGCCGCTGAACTGCCGCTTGCGACGTGTCGCCCGTGCCCTTCGGTCAATTCACGGTGGCCCGGGCATCAGCCGTGCCCGCGCCATCGGTGAGCAGGGCCTGTTCCAGCAGGGCCTGCATGTGCTCGGTAAATTCCGCGTCCAGCGCCTGGGCCCGCTCGCCGCCCAGGATTTCCCGCTGAGCCGGCCGGGACACCACATGAAAGGCGCCCACGCCCATGATCAGCTCCAGCACGGGCACCGTGGGCCCCGGTCGGATGCTGCCGGCCTGTTGGGCCGCCTTGATCTCGGCGAGCAGCCGCCCGATCACCGGGCCGAACTGGCCCCGCCCGCTGCTGTCGACACTGGCCGCATCGAGCAGGTCCCGCACCACCAGCTTGGTGTGCTCCGGACGGTCCTGGCCCCAGCGCAGCACGGCGCCGATCAGCCGCCGGGCGCGCTCACGCGGGTCCCCAGCGTGGGCCAGGGCATCATCCACCGCCGCGCCCAGGGCCTGGGCGTTGCGGGCCATCACGGCCTCGTACAGGGCTTCCTTGCTCTTGAAGTGGTGCATCACGGACGCCTTGGCCACCTCCAGCGCGGTGGCCAGCGCCCCGATGCTGGTGCCGTAGAACCCCCGCTCCGCGAACAGGCGCTCGGCCACGTCCAGCAGGCGGTCCCGCGTGGACTTGGGCAGCTCGGCCGTTTCCGTCTGGACAGACATGAGTGCCATGGGCGTTCCCTGGCCGGCGCTGTCGCCGGTGCGTGATTGCCTCGTCCGGCCAGCCCCCTGCGGCTGCAACCGAACGTTCGGTAGGGAGCTTACAAAGGACCCGGGCCGAGTGCAAGTCTTTTTTCATGGGGATGGTCACGCAATGAACCGGCAAGCGCATCGGCGCCGGGGCCTGGGGGGCATGGCGTCACTCGCCCGGGCCTTGCCGGGGGCGCTCAGAAATCCACGGCCGCGCCCAGGCCGAAGCCGCTGTAGCCGTTGAAGCTCTGCCAGTGCAGCACCAGGGCCAGCCAGTCCAGCCATTGCCAGCCGCCCAGGGTGAGCAGGAAGGGTTCGTCCCCGATGAAGGCCACATGGCCCTCGGCCCCCCAGTCCCCGTTGCGCCACAGGTAGGTGACGCCCAGGGCCGTGGTGACGGTGGCATCCTCCTGCTCGTCCGTGTTCTCCAGCAGCAGCTGATGCAGCGCGGCACCGCCCTCCATCCACAGTGCCGTGTGCTCCCCGCGCCCCACGGGGGCGCGCAGCACGAGCTGGGCCAGCACCTGGGTATCGCCGCCGGACAGCACGGCCGTGCCGCGCAGGCCGAACTGGCCGAACAGCCACGCCTCGCCATAGCCGTTGTCCGTGTAGCCGCTGCCCAGCACGTCATAGTCCAGCAGGGTCAGGCGCGCCCGCAGGAAGTAGGGCGGGGGCTCGCCCACCGGCTCGCCGCCAAAGGCCGGCGGTGTCACCGTGAGCAGCAGCGTCGGCCCCTGGCGCGTCACGCTGAGCGCGGCGGCACCGTCGTCCTGCACAATCACCCTGGCAACGGTCATGCGCTCCCCGGCAGCCGTCTGCACGGCCAATTCCGTTTCCACGCCGGAATCGACGGTGTAGCGCCGGCGCGGCTGCAGGCGCCCATCACGCACCACGGCGGAATCCTCCCGGTATTCGAAGGCCCGGCGCTCGGTGCGGCTGTCCACCAGCACGGTCAGATCCAGCGTGTCCGGCGCGCGGCCGGGGCGGAAGCGCAGCACCACCCGCACAGCCGCGTCGGGGGATTCCACGCGCAGGCTCGTGGCGGCGCCGATGTCCAGCACCTGCCCGGCCAGGGTCACCGGCTCCCCCTCCGCCAGGGGCACCGCGGCCTCCACCGCCGGCGGGCCGGGGTGGCTGCGGTAGAGTACGCGCGCCGGGTCCTGCGCCTGAGCCGTCAGCGGGCAGCCCAGCAGCAGCAGAACGGCCAGGCCCAGCCGCCGCCCCCGCGACGCCGCCCCACCTGCCGCCCGCGGCCCGCCCGCCCCTGGAATCATGACCGTATTCGCGCCTCTGCCAGGGACCCGTGCCGCCTGCGCGGCCACGCCGGTTCCCTTGAAGTTTGCCGGTAGTTGATGAATAACTGAGAAGGAATTGAAGATAAAAGGCAAATGCCGGCGCCGCCACACCGAAGGGGACGCAGCGGTCGTGGCCGCAGCGGTCGTCATGACAGCCGCGCGCACCATGCTCGCTGCCGGCCAACCGGCCGCGGACGGCGCCGTTTCGGGAGCAGACAGCGATGGGAGTTTTTTTGCGCAGGCATGGCTGGATCGGACTCGTGGTGCTGACCATGCTGCTCGCCGCGTGCGGCGGCAAGCGCGTCACGCGCACCGACGTCAGCGAGACGATCGACCTGAGCGGCAAGTGGAACGATACCGACTCGCGGCAGGTGGCCCAGACCATGATCAGCGATAGTCTGGAAGGCTTCTGGCTCCGCGATTTCCAGCAGTCCCACAACCGCAAGCCCATCGTGATCGCCTACGGGGTGAAGAACCGCA
>Ga0326597_10012894_pt1 | contig 11004 bp, 12 predicted proteins | sample RVTome_12_FD_203789 | JGI IMG/M metagenome (GOLD analysis project Ga0326597, IMG submission 203789) | Soil microbial communities from uranium-contaminated site in the Upper Colorado River Basin, Wyoming, United States - RVT100D185 | ecosystem: Environmental > Terrestrial > Soil > Contaminated >... | reverse complement strand
TTGCTCTGTTGCTCCTCACCGCCATTGTCAGCATGATTCTCGGTATGGGCATGCCGACCACGGCGGTTTATGTCCTCCTGGCTGTGCTCGTGGCGCCCGCCCTGGTGCAACTGGGCATCGACCCGCTCGGTGCCCACCTCTTCATCTTCTACTTCGGCATGGTCTCCATGATCACGCCGCCCATTTGTCTGGCGGCCTACACAGCGGCGGCTATTGTTCAGGCCGATGCCATGAAGACGGGTCTACAGGCCACCCGGTTGGGGATCGTGGCCTATATCGTTCCCTTTCTCTTTGTTTTCTCCCCGGCGCTGCTGCTCAAAGGCTCCGTCGTGGACGTGTCCCTGGCCGCCGTCACCGCTACGGTTGGCGCGGTGCTTCTCGGTATGGCGCTCACCGGCTATTTCGTTCGGGAGATTGGCTGGTTCAAGCGCGTGCTACTGGTCGTGGCTGCGCTGAACCTCCTCACCCCCGCCACGGGCAAGGGGATCATGTTCACTTGGATAACTGATGTCGTCGGAATGGCGCTGGCCGCCGCCGTGCTGGCGTCCGAGCTGTGGCGCGGCTTTAGGTTTTGTAACGGCGTCGGCGTAACCTTAGCCGAGCCGGGACCCGCCCTCGACAACGAACCGCCAAAGGGAAAAACTCCACAGCAATGACAAGGAACTGACGATGCCCGTTGAGCCGGTAAAAAAGTTAGGCAAAAAATTTACAAAAACTACTTCCGAAAGTTGAAAAGAGACTAGAGGGACCTAGGTCCGAAAAGTCCATTATCACCAAAAGGATTTCGCCTCCCACCCGTTTCTGATTATCACCTGCTTGCCGAGCGTGACCCGTCTCAAAACGCTCTGCCTCGACACTCGCAGCAACCTCCCGAGCCCAACAACAGACTCTTCGGGCCGACGTCCCAGTTGCCCTCAACGTCCCCGTTCAGCGGCGCGCGGCGTCATGCGCGTCCGCTGCGACGGATAGACCGCATGGAAATTGCGGTTCCGACAATCTTGCTAGAGACCACTAAGGCAGTAGTCACGTTGGCAATTTGGAGCGGAGTTCTTGAATAGCCGACAGCGTGATCCGAAGCACTCCAGGATCAGGCGGTGAAGGATTGTTGTAAGTCTTGATTGCCTCGTCATAGTAGTTCCGTGCAGATGGAATATTCTTGCGCGCGCTTTCAAGCATGCCATAGACAAAGTATGCTTCGCTACGGTTCGGTCGAACTTCAAGATACTTCGTTAGGTCTGATTCCGCAGCGGCTAGGTGTTGTTGTTTTAAACGTGTATCCGCAATTTCTTCCCCCGCAAGTATCAAGTTCGAATGCGCACGGAAAAAGAGGGCACCTGCCAGTCTTTCATCGCGGGAGAACGCATGGGAAAGAAAGTAGATCGCGTTCTTGCCCTTGTTGCGCAGTGAGTACCCACGCCCTAAGGAGTACAGATTAGCAGGCGAGAAGGTGAGCCTCGCGAACAACTTCGCGATTTCCTTCAGCCCGAACCCCAAAGCCAACATGACACAACCAAGCGCAAGGCCTAAGACTGCGCGGGATTTAGCATCGGGGTCTTTTAGTGTAATTACCTCCGGGGCGCTTAACGCAAGGCCGATGATTCCGACCACGATCAGAGGTACTGACAGGACTACGAGCGTCCAGTACACGAACGTGAGTAGGCGATCCTTAGTGTTTCGATCATAGGCAGAGGCGCCGGAGACGGATTGTGCATCGACAGTCATGTGTCCTTCCTTTGGCGAGTCAGGTTGCATCAGTGGTCTAATGTCTTGGTGAACGACGGGCGCGCACGATGGTTCCGAAGAAGGGCAAGGCCGCTTTCGCCCGTCCGTTCCACCTAAAGTTAGGGACCCGGTTGACATTATTCATGCAAACAGCTTGACACACATGCCAGATCGCCCATCTCTATCTGTAAATGGGGTCATCGTCACGTTTTCTAGATCCCACCCCAGTTCGGAAGCTACTCCAAGAACGTAGCTTGAAGATAGATTCTCGCTCGCAACGTACATGACTTGGACTTTTGCCCCATCTGGCAGAGTTTCATTTCCTATTATTGTGTCAACGACAGCCCTCGCGTAGGCGAGTTCATTCTCAATTGCCGCACCCGTTACGAGCAAAATGAGCCGAGAGATTGAACCAAGGTTCTTGGACGAAAGCGGATGCGAGTCTATTGTGGCTTCTTTCGGTAGTTCAATACTGGGCAAACCGGGCGAACTTCTTTGCAGTAGTTCTTTGGCAATTGCGATACCGGCTAATGGATTCAGATCCAGTGAATATTGGTTAATCGTAAATCTTACCGGCACAGGGAAACGTCCATCGCGAATGCGGAGCACTACTCCCTTTCGGTTCGTAACAACGGCGATCTCTGGAAGGTTGGTAAGTGGATAAACCGCGACGTCAACGACCCTGACTGATGGCGTCTCGCTAAACAGCGATAAGAATCCTTTGAACCGAACTGCGAGAAGTCGGCAATTGGTAAACCCCACGACGTAGTGTCTAATAAGGAACACGAAGGCACCCGCGATCAAGAAAAGTGCAGCTATGGCGGCCGGAGCGAAGAACGTGAGTGTCCAATGTGCCACTGGATTTGTTTGACTAAAATCTGTGGTTTTCTGTGGATTGAAGAGGAAAAAAGTTAGGAGTGATGCTATGGCGATAGATCCAGCGACAATTGATAGAGTGCGCAGACCTGAGTTGCCCGCCCCTACGGTTGCAAAGTTGATCTCTTCGCCGGGATCGAGATGCGCTTCGATGATCGCTGCTATACGACGCACTGCCCTCGTACGAGTTGCCCCTCCGTTGAGAACACTCATGTATATTGTCCGTTCGCGTGAGCCCTAACCAATAATATACAAACCGGCTTTTGTCGATACTAATTTCTGCGACCGCCTGCAAGAAGGACTCCATCGCTGTAAGAATCGAAGTGATCTGGATATGGAGTTGGGGTCTGGCGGGCTATTTGTCATTTGAGTAATCAAATAGCAACACCCCCTAGTCTCTTTGTCGCGTATGAGTGGCCGCGCGGGTGTGTGAGGCACGCTTGCGAAGCTCCGCCTCGATGCGCTTGGTTAGGTCTCGTACGTAACATGGAAGTGCCCTTCTGCTTTGAGTGAACTGAACGTGCGGCCGAAGCTTTTACGATAGTTCGGCCCGAGAAGGACCACTCCGGAAATAAGTCCGTCGTAGACGAAGCGGCCGCAGTAGCGAGCGAGACCGGTTTCCATGACTACGCCGGAACCACCGACAATGTCTCGAATAGGATCGGTGAGCCCAACGACACCGAAGGCGGAATGGCCTTTGGGGTGGATAAAAATCGACTGATGCTTCATGTCTCGCAGATAGATCCACTGCTCAATCTGGAGGCCCTCGATGGCTTGGATAACCGCGGAAGGTATGTCAATGTTCTTAGCATTCATTCGATCGAGCCCTTTTTTTAGAAGGGATGGGTCTTTGCGCAATTGTTCCCGCGCGGCGACGAGTTTTTCAAGTGCCCCTGGCGCGCCGTTTCCAGATACCTCAGCGTCGATTTCAAGCAACAGCGTCTTGTAACCCTGAATGAACTGCGCTGCTGAGTGCGGATCGAGTATCATTTTCTTCGAGGCCAACGTCTCAAATCAGCCTTAGGTGGCCCGTCGCGGCTCACCTGTAATCTGCATTTGCTTGTTCACCTCTTCTATTGAAGTTCCAGATCGAGTTGATTGCGACGACCACGGAGGCGGGCCGCAGAAGGACGTGGGTGAGTTGACGGTAGAGAAACTGCTTCTTGCGGAAGATGGTTGTCCTGAGAATTCAGAAGAGAAAGAAGCGATTCATTGAATTCAGTTCGTGCGATACCGAGTCTTTCCTCTGCAATCCTCGTGTATTCCTCTGAAATGTCGCAGAGAATGACAAACCGTTCGTTCGCCATGCATGCTTCTCCGGTGGTTCCTGAACCGCTCATCAAATCCACAGCGAGTTCTCCTCGCGCAGTAGCCATGAGGACGGTTCTTTCGATAACCGAAAGTGGCTTTTGAGAGGGATGGCCGGTTTGCTCTTTTCGGCCCACAAAGCCGCAAAGAAGTGACTCTTCTATCACACTTGGTGGCCCTGGGATAAATTGGAGCTTTCCCTGCTGCATCTTCTCCTTCTGTACGTCATTAAGAAAATTTTCCACATGCATTACTGCATTTGGCGCGGTCAAGTGGAGGCATGCCATCTGGGCTGATCTCCAGCCTCGGATGCGTGAAGGAGAATTCTTATAGAACCACGTTAGCCAGCATTTTAGCGTGAGGGGTTCCGGAAGAATGCGGACAAATCGCGCAACAATTTCCGGGAAGCCCCAGAGGAAAACATGGTCTGATAATTGCGCAACACATCGCAACAAGTGTGTGATGTATTCATCGTAATCATCGCGAACCCCCCCGACTCCCTTGTTGTACCATGGATCAAGAACGCAGCAGTGGGCGTGGAATCCGAGAGTTTTGAGAAGCCGCGATGATGCTTCGATGTCCATTGGCGGCAAGATCACTGCGCCATTCTTCCCCAATTCAGCGGCAATGGTATCGCGCACATCATTAAGTTTGGGATGTGATTTGCTATTGTGTTTTTTCATTTTTGCTTGATCTCGCCTTTGTCGTCCATGACGTACCCAAAGTACTCCAACAAGAATTTGAACACAACTTCTTTCTCTGGACGTGTGGCGAATTGAACAATCGCATAGGTGTTCATCTTCCCACTTGTTGAGTCCCAGTAGTTTTTCTTTGTCACTTGATGCCGACCACACAGGGCTTGCCATTACTGAGGATCTACAGGATCTGCATTGGGGTTCAGTGAGTGTGGGTTCTTGTGATCGGGCGTCAATTTGACGCGACCGCCGCCAACGGGGTCGACATCTCCCTCATGCAAACCGCATACTTGGTTTCCTTCTGCCCACTCACAGCGGTATTCCGCTCGTTTGAGAATGGCCATCCACGTCTTATTGTTTGGCCTAGTTCTTTTTCCGGCTTTCTTTCGCTTTGTGGCATTCGGCATTAAGTACTCTTGAACCTTCAGGTCGCCGCGATTGCGCCAAGACAAGATTGTGTATCCGTCATCTGTTCGGAGTTCGGATAGACGTTGATGCCAATTCTCTGGTTCCTTCTTGGTATTGGGGTCTCGGGCAGCGCGTTGAATTAGCTTACGGTCGAGAACTTTGCCCAGATTGCGAAGGAAGAGGGCTTCAATCCTCTTCTTGACGCTTTTCTGCCTGTATGGGCCTTTGAACTCACCGTAGGCTTTACTGCCGGTCATACATTTTCCGTCATTGATTACCGTGGTAGTTAGTCGGCATTGGTGAGGGAGAGATTGACGGGAGCGGTGGCGCAGAGTTTCTGCTGAACGCGTCGATGCAGCGGATAAACAAATATCATTTTCCTTCTTATGGCGAACGGACTAGAAGGACGTAGGTCCGAAAAGTCCATTATCACCAAAAGGATTTCGCCTCCCACCCGTTTCTGATTATCAGCTGCTTGCCGACCGTGACCCCTCTCGAAACGCTCTCCCTCGACACTCGCCGCAACCTCCCGAGCCCAACAACGGACTCTTCGGACCTACGTCTCACCTGCCTGCACATACCGCAATCCGGGGAAAATATCCATGCATGCAAGGCGACCTGGGGTTGACATAGTGGCTCTGTCCTGGATACTCTCCAGTCGAGAAAATCCGATCTAGACGCCTAATTTGTTCGTTAGCGGCCGGTGACTTTTGCGCGCGAGGGGATCTACGGTCGTCGCGAGCAATGGGTTTTCTCGGTCGCCGTAGCTCGACAAGAAAAATCCTAGCCAAAAGTATTTGAAATTCGGAAACGAAGAAGAGATCGGAAAAACCATGTCTCCCGCAAAGACGCAAAGACGCGAAGGTGACGGGGCGAGGCCCGTCATCCCGAGCGAATGCGAGGGATCTAAGAGAGATTTCTCCCCCGTGGAGTTGCGGCCCATTACTCCACGGGGTCGAAAGGACACCGAGTGTCACTTTGCGCCTTGGCGCCTTGGCGGGATAAATTTTCCTGGAGTCGCTCTGTTCAACATTTCTTAGGTAAGTATCTCTCACTTAGCGGAGGGACGAGATGAGCCGTGTACCCGATATTAAGTTGGAAGACCTCACAACGGCACAGAAGCGCATCTACGACGAGATCGCCGGTGCTCGCGGGGGTGTCGTGCGCGGGCCGTTTCCCATCTGGCTGAGAAACCCCGATCTTGCGGATCGCGCCAATCAGTTCGGCAACGCGCTGCGGCTCCACGGCAAGCTGGAAAAGCGCTTATTCGAGCTCATGGTGCTGATCGTCGCCCGCCATTGGTCGGCCCAATATGAATGGTTCTCGCATGCAAAATCCGCCCTGAAGGAGGGGATCTCACCCGAGGTATTTGACGCGATTCAAAATCGCCGCGTGCCTGAGTTTGTCCGTGAAGATGAGCGGCTTGTCTACGAAATTATTTCCGAGCTCGTCGAAACACGGACGCTGAGCCAGCCGAGCTATGATCGCGCTATTGCGGCAATGGGCCTCGATCTTTTAATAGAGCTGATTACCGCCGCTGGCTTCTATGCCATGATCGCAATGGTGCTAAACGCTTTCGACGCGCCCGTGCCGACCGGTGAGCGGCCACTTCGCTAAACGAAAATCCTAGCCAAACATATTTTAATTTTTCCGACGAGGAGAAGGTAGGAAAAGATGGTATCTCGCGCAAAGAACGCAAAGGACGCCAAGGGACCCTTGGTAAAAAGCCAAGCTCAAAATCCGAAATTCGAAACAAATTTAAATGATCAAAAATCAGAAAATTCCAAACCAGCTCGATTGGGATTTGACTTGGTCTGATTTTGGGTTTATTTGGCGGCCAGTTTGTTTCGGTCCGCGGGGCTTCTTTCGATATTCGGATTTCGGATTTTCTTTGGCTGGCGTTTTGGCGCGATAAATTTTCTTGCAGTCGTTTTGTCCAACATTTCTGAGGTAAGAATCTACGCGCCTAACAAGCATCCGGCAAGAACTCCCTAAAGAGATGCCCCCACTTGTGGAGAAGTTGGCGGCGGAGTTCATCGCTAACCTGGACAACGGGATAGAACTCATCTTTCCACTCGAAGGGGCGGCAAGCGTCAATGACAGCCCTGGAGCCATAAAGAGGTTTGGGTGCCGATTTGGTTTTTCCTTTCTCCTGCGGGGGAAATCAGGGGTCAGAGTACATTTTGCCTTTCCTCAACGGAACAACAGGCTCACCTCACGGGCTGAAAAATATTTCGAATAAAATTGTTTTGTGACCCTTTTTTTCTTTCCCCTGACCCTGTTTTTTTCCCTGTTTTTTCGCAAATAGCAATATCACGCCCCTATTCTCTTTTTAACGTCGCGCATAAGTGGCCGTGTGGGTGTTTGAAACACGATTGCAAAGCTCCGCCTCGATGCGCTTGGTTAGGCCTCGTACGTAACATGGAAGTGCCCTTCTGCTTTGAGTGAACTGAACGTGCGACCGAAGCTTTTTCGATAGTTCGGCCCAAGAAGGATCACTCCGGAAATAAGCCCGTCGCAGACGAAGCGGCCGCAGTAGCGAGCAAGACCGGTTTTCATGACTACGCCGGAGCACCCAACAATGTCTCGAATAGGATCGGTGAGTCCAACGACACCGAAGGCGGAATGGCCCTTGGGGTGAATAAAAATCGACTGATGCTTCATGTCTCGCAGATATATCCACTCCCCAATCTGGATATCTTCGACGGCCTGGATAACTGCTGAAGATATGTCAAGGTTTTTGGCCTTCGCTCGATCCAGCGCTGTTATTAGAAGGGACCGGTCTTTGCGCAATTGTTCCCGCGCGGCGCCGAGTTTTTCAAGTGCCCCTAGCGCGCCGTTTCCAGATACCTCAGCGTCGATTTCAAGCAACAGTGCCTTGTAACCCCGAATGAACTGCGCTGCTGAGTGTGGATCGAGTATCATTTTCTTCGAGGCCTGACGCTGGCGCTCAGCGGGCGGGCGAACAGCGCGAGCCGCAATCCGCCGAAGCGGTTTGTTCGGTTGTGCATAGGCAGCCAGAGCTGCCACGTCTGTGATAATCCGCGCAAGCGTCTTCCCGGACATGGAAGTCTCCGGGTACACACCTCCGACCCGCCGCGCGTTCTCGCTCTCGTTGAAGATCCGAATGACGGCGGCTTTTGTCCATCTCTTCTTGAGTGTGAGCGGCGACACGATCATGAGCTCCACGTGAAATGCCCATCCCTCCCCTCTCGCGTCCACTATGTCGAGCACCTCGTCGCCCGGGATATCCAACCGCTCGACCTGGCGTTGAAAGGAGGCCGTCGACCCCGCCGAGATCAGCTCACGGCCTACGGCGCAGACAATTGGAAATCTGGGCCGCCTGAACGCGTACCGGACCTTACCGTTCGTCATCACGGATTTCAGATAGCCACTGATCATGTTGCCCGACTGAATAATCTTGTCAGGCGCGGCGCGTGAACGACTTATTTAAGGACTGGGCGGTGCCGCGAGGGATATCGATTAACAGGAAGTATTCAACCGGATAGAGGTAGTCTTCACCGCTCTCGTCGATAATCCGCAAGTCGCCATCCTTTTTTGCATCCTCGTCTGGAATTACTCGGTATAATTTGTGCAGCTCTAGCGACGTTGGGTACTCTGAATTATCGACGCAGATGGCAAAGCGGGCCTTCAGGCATTTATTTAATTTCATCGTTCTAATCCAAATATCGTTTGCGCTTTAATTCTTTTCTGCCGATCCCGTGTGCCTCATACCAATGGAGTTCCGCGCGTCTAACGCGGCCAGTTCTGAGACGAATCATAGCGATTCCTTTCAATTGGCGCCAGCGGCCAGAGCCGTACTGCTTGCGAAGCCGCGCCAGCTCGCGAACCGAGGTGCTTACGGCAATTGCTTCAATGTCGGTGATATCACTGACGACCTCGAAAGAGTTCACGCGATGCCTTCAGGAGTAAGATCGCCTTTGTTATGTCGTGGCTATGCTTTCACCAGTGTCCAAACACCGATGGCGATGAAGCCGATTCCCGCCACGTAATGCAAGAATTTTTCACTGACGTATTCCGATAAGAATGAACCGGCGACAACGCCGAGTGCCGAGGTAACAACCAACGCCAAGGAGGCGCCGAGAAATACCGTGAGCTTGCTCGTGTCTTTATCCGACGCGAATAGCATCGTGGCCAGTTGTGTCTTGTCGCCCAGCTCGGCGATGAAGACGGCAGTAAAAACAGTTGAGAGAATTTTCCAATCCATGGGGTTCCCTTGTTAGGCAATTTGGGCAAGTCATCTGACACCGCAAACAGCGCCCAGTTGTCCCGGAGTTTTCACGTAATGGCTGAACGGTTGAATCAGGTAGTAGTACACGTCGAGGAAATGATCTTCCTCAAAGCGTGACAACGCAACCGTTAACGAGTCGCGTTTCTCTTTGTCAAGCTCATATGCGGGTTCGAAATTCAAATGCAGCTCGAACCCCTTGTCCCTAGTCCAGAGGTCAACTACGAGCGCCGGACTGTGCGCTGGATCGTAAGTGGCAAGCATTTCCGTAGACGGTCTGCTTTCGTACCAAGGACGCGCCAGTGGCTCATTCTCGGCAAATAGCGACACTGAGGCAGTGGTGGCATTGACCTTCATGATACAAAGACGCCGACCGTACGGGTCAGCCCATTCGCCCACGTAGTTGTTTATGTAAGACTCCACCTGCCTTGCCTGCATAACGTGCCCGAGTTGAGGGGCGCCTGGAAGCGGGCAAAGCCCGCTGGAAGCCGTCCCACTCGAACGTAGAGTTAGGCTATCGCGTCCGCCGGAGAGCCCTGTGACGGCCGCTGGCACATCACGCTTGCGCCCCGGCATCGAAGCTCATTTGATCTGGATTAATCGGTTTTCCACAGTTTTGGTAGTACGGCCGGGGCATGTCCAATCGCCGTCACGGTTTTTGAAACAGTCGTGGCTGACTTCCGTCACCCGCCGCCTGATCTCTTTGCCGTGCAGGTCGCATTGCAGTTCCTTGGTCTTGACCGGGTAGATCATCGCCCCCACCGGCGCGCCGTCGTGCCTCCGCTTGTCTCCGAACCTTGAACTCGTGAGTGTGTTCTCGTACGACGCGCCCATATCAAATTCGAGGAATGTCAGGCCAATTTTCTTTGGCGCGCTAATAGAGGCGGGGTTAATTTTGGCGGCGGCCCTCTCATAGATTACGCGCTTGAAGAGTTGCGCCGAAGCCGATGAGGTCTTCGTCACCTTGCCCGGCGGTTCGGTCATCGGGCATTCAGTTTGCTCAGTGACGCCTTTCCCGGCTTCAACTTTGGGACGTGATACGTCGCTACTGCTCCGGGACTCTTTGCCACGGGTTGACTCCAGACCGCATTTGGTTTTCGTGCCGGCTATAAAGATCCCCCAATCCTTGGGGCTATACCAGTCGCCGTTGGGGCCGTTCCAATTGAAGACGATTCTGTACCAACCCACGTGCGGCGACTTGGTCCCGACCTCGTTGATCGTGCCGACGCCCCTTGTGCCGTCCTCAAACGCGACACGCGTCCCCACTGCACACCCCTGCCTCGGCTGTATCGTGTCGGCACCTGCGCCGAAGGGCAAGCTAAACGCGATGGCAGCAGCAAAAAAACAAATCCATCGTGCGCGCCAATTCATTCTGATTTGCTTTGTCATGCTTCCCCTTTCGAAAAACCTCTCTGATAATTTAACTGCAAGCTTTTTGAGATAATGCCGCGCAATCTCCGGCAGCCTAACGTTTTGGGTGAGAGGCGCGGTCCGCCGTGACCGTCTCAACCCAATGGTTAGGCGCGCGCCAGGTTCGCGTCTCTCCTCACTCCCGATAGTCTAGCCCCGCCTCCACATACTTCGGCCGGAAGCACGGCCGCATCAGGAAGGCAACGAATGCCCGCGCCGCCTCGGGCGCGACGCTCCGAGTCGCCACACCGGCCGACAACGTCATGATCTTTTGTAGTTCCTTTGGGAGCGGGCCCAGCAGCGTCGCCCCCTCGACGAGGATGTCCTTGCTCATCC
>Ga0326597_10012893_pt1 | contig 11004 bp, 8 predicted proteins | sample RVTome_12_FD_203789 | JGI IMG/M metagenome (GOLD analysis project Ga0326597, IMG submission 203789) | Soil microbial communities from uranium-contaminated site in the Upper Colorado River Basin, Wyoming, United States - RVT100D185 | ecosystem: Environmental > Terrestrial > Soil > Contaminated >... | reverse complement strand
GCAAGACATCCTGCGGATCCTGTCCGACTTCAAGGATGGCGAGACGCTTCGGGTAGCCAAAGAAGGGGAGGAAGAGGACGTCGTCGTCAGCCGGCTCTTCCCGACCACCCACTTCGGCTTCCGCAAGATCACCGTCGAGCGACCACTCAGGCTCAACTTCCAGGCGAGCGAGGAGCGGATCGCACGGCTCGAAGAGGAGAAGGGCTTCCAGGCCCTGGCGCAGGCCAAGAAGAAGGGCGCGGCGGGCGCGAAGGAGCAAGCCGAAGGGCGCGCGCTGCAGGATGCCATCCGGAAGCTCGTGCGGGCGCTCCCCGGTACGCTCGTCAAGGATCGCGACGAGTTCGAGCGCCTGCTCGACGCCGCCGCGAGGAAGGCCGCCGTGAAGCCCCCGGCCCCCGCCCGGAAGGCTATCCTCTCCGCTCTCTCCGCACGCGACGAGACGGCCGCCGTCTGCCGCGACAAGGACGGCAACCCGGAGCCCGACCCGGAGCTGCGCGATACGGAGAGCGTGCCGCTCGCCGAGCGCGTCGAGGACTTTTTCGAGCGCGAGGTCCGGCCTCACGTTCCTGACGCCTGGATCGACCCCTCGAAGCGCGATCCCAAAGACGGGCAGATCGGTCTCGTCGGCTACGAGGTCAACTTCAACCGCTACTTCTACCGCTACACACCGCCGCGCCCCCTCGAGGTGATCGAGAGCGAGATCCGGGGGATCGAGCAGGACATCCTGCGGATGCTGGCCGAGGTGACGGGCGGGGCGCCGTGAGCATCGGCACTTATGTCCCAAGACCGAGGAATTGTGACTCCCGGGACGGCCACGGAACGCGCGCTACGCTTTGTCGAGCGCAAGGGCATCGCCCAGGCGCGCGAGCTCGAACGGGCGAGGGTCTCCCGCACCCAGATCCGTCGCCTGGTCGCCCGCGGTCTCCTCGCCCGGATCGGGCGGGGCCTCTACGGCCGCCGCTGCGGTTCCACGGGCTCACCACGCAGAACCCGTTCGAGGTGTGGATGGCCATCGACCGCAAGGCATGGCGGCCCCGGCTCGAGCGGCCGCCGCTGCGGCTCGTGTACCTGACCGGCCCCGCGCTTCGGGAAGGCGTCGAGGAGCACGACGTCGGGGGCGTACCGGTCCGGGTCTTCAGCGCGGCCAAGACGGTGGCCGACTGCTTCAAGTTCCGCAACAAGATCGGAACCGACGTCGCCGTCGAGGCCCTGCGTGACTACCGGCGCCTCTACACTCCCTATCTGGAGGCGGTCGGGTGAGTCCGGCGAAGCAACCCACCGACCTCGCGGCCTCGGTCCGCGCGCGACTGCTGAACCTCTCGCGGGGGCGCGGCGGGCGCGAAGGAACAAGCCGAAGGGCGCGCGCTGCAGGATGCCATCCGGAAGCTCGTGCGGGCGCTCTCCAGTACGCTCGTCAAGGCAGATCGGCCTCTGTCGGCTACGAGATCAACTTCAACCGCTACTTCTACCGCTACACGCCGCCGCGCCCGCTCGAGGTGATCGAGAGCGAGATCCGGGGGATCGAGCAGGACATCCTGCGGATGCTGGCCGAGGTGACGGGCGGGGCGCCGTGAGCATGGAACGTCGGTACTTGCGCGGATGTCCCGACGTTCTGTGCCCGGCGGTCAGTTCCGCCGCGTCGCGAGTAACACGCCATCCCCGACACTTCGGAACAAACGGGCGGGAGCCTGGTACTTCAGCATTCGTGGCACGAAAGCCGCTGAGGCCCCAGAGCTTTCGGCATCCTGTTGGCCGTTGCCTCTGTTCTGCGCTTGACGGGGGATGGCTGACTTCCGATAATCTCGGCACCATGCTTGCCTCTGCCTGGATTTTCTGAGGATGGCCGGAGTTTCCAAGCTCGACCTGAAGCGCCTGCGACGTGTAGGCATCGGGGCCTTCTTCCGCCCGAGCCAGCTCGAGCCGCTGGGGATCCCCTACGACGAGCTCCGGCGACTGGTAAGGCTCGGCACCGTCGAGCGACTTGGGCGCGGGCTGTACCGGCTGGCCGACGCCGAACCGGGCGAACACTACACGCTGGCCGCCGTATGCGCCCGGGTGCCGGAGTCGATCGTCTGCCTGCTGTCCGCGCTCAGCGTCCATGAGATCGGAACCCAGCTTCCCCACGAGACCTGGCTCGCGATTCCCCACAAGGCCGACCGGCCCCGTGTTCCCGGGTTCAAGGTCCGCCTGATCCGGTTCAGCGGTGCCGCGTGGTCGTACGGGATCCAGCGAACGGCGTTCGAAGGCGTCCCCGCGCAGATCACGTCCCCGGCCCGAACCATCGTCGACTGCTTCCGCTTCGAGCGTCTGATCGGGCGCGAGGCCGCGCTCGAGGCGCTCCACGACGGCCTGCGGGGGCGGAAGGTGTCGACGGATGCCCTGATGCGTGTCCTCGACGTGCTGCCGAGCCGTCGCCTGCGCGCGGCTCTGGAGTCCATGCCGCCATGAGCCCCGACGTCGCGGCATCGGTCAAGGCTCGCCTGCTGAACGAGGCGAAAAGGCGGAACGAGGTGTTCGAGCTCTTCCTCGTACGCTACGCCTGCGAGCGATTCCTCTATCGGCTCGGCGCCTCCGAAGTGCGCGACCGCTGCACGCTCAAGGGAGCCGGCCTGCTCACGACCTGGATGGTCGATCCTTATCGCGCCACCCGCGACGTCGATCTCCTGGCCTCGGGTGACAGCCACGAAGTCGGGGTGCGAATGATGATGGAAACCATCTGTCGGGTGCCTTGCCCGGAGGATGGCATCGTGTTCGCCCTCGACGGCCTCTCTGTAACCCCCATCCGCGACGAGCAGCGACACTCCGGCCAGCGCGCAGTCCTGAGCGCGTATCTCGGCAAGAGCAGGCTCCGTCTCCAGGTCGACTTCGGCTTCGGGGATGCACCGTCCGTCTCGCCGGACGAAGCGGAACTGCCGACCCTCATCAATCACCTCCCGCCGCCGCGCGTCCGCGCCTACCCTCGCGTCGCTACCGTGGCGGAGAAGTTCGAGGCCATGGTCCAGCTCGGCCGCCGCAACAGCCGCATGAAGGACTTCCACGACCTCTGGGCGCTCTCGGAGGCCTTCCCGTTCGACGGGCCATCCCTGCGCGAAGCGATCTCGCGCTGCTTCGCCCGGCGCGGCACCGTGTGGACCCCGGAGATACCCGATGCGCTGATCTCGGCGTTCTATTCAGACCCGGATGTCGAGAGACGCTGGGCGAACTACCTCCGCAAGCGGCAGTTCCGGGCGCAGCCGCCACGCTCTCTGCAGGCAGTGCGCGACCGCATCGTCCGGTTTCTCGGGCCGTTGCGAGAGATCGTGGCGGATTCGGCCTTCGGACAGCGCTGGCCTGCTGGTGGCCCGTGGCAACCCGGCCCTGCCAGGCACGACGCCGGGGAAAGCAATGTCTGACCGGATTGGGCCAGGTCGGGAGATCCCACTGCGGCGGTACAGGCCCTACCCGGCCTACAAGGACTCCGGCGTCGAGTGGCTGGGGGAGATTCCGGCGCATTGGGAGGTGAAGCGGCTTCGCTTCATGAGCGAATCCAACCCGGTACCGAGCGAAGTCCGAGGTCTTCCCGGCGAGACCGAGGTCTCGTTCGTACCGATGGAGGCGGTCGGTGAGCACGGGGGCCTCTCACTTGAGACCACGAAGCAGCTCGCGGACGTGAAGGCTGGCTACACCTACTTTCGCGACGGCGACATTGTTATTGCCAAGATCACCCCCTGCTTCGAGAACGGAAAGGGAGCCCTCGCCGCTGGCCTGACGAATGGCATCGCCTTCGGAACAACGGAACTTCACGTACTCCGTTCGACCGAGCGTGCGGATCGTCGCTTCATGTTCTACGTCACGCTCAGCGATGCATTTCGCCGACTGGGCGAGGCCGACATGTTTGGTGCAGGCGGCCAAAAGCGTGTGTCCGAGTCCTTCCTACGCAACTTCTCGCCGGCGCTTCCATCCTTGCCCGAGCAACGCGCCATCGCCGCTTTCCTCGACCGGGAGACGGCGCGGATCGATGCGTTGGTGGCGAAGAAGGAGCGGCTGATCGATCTGCTCCAGGAGCAGCGCACCGCCCTCATCACCCGCGCCGTCACCAAGGGCCTCGACCCGAACGTCCCCATGAAGGACTCCGGTGTCGAGTGGCTCGGGGAGATTCCGGCGCATTGGGATGCTGACCGAGTCAAGTGGGCAGCACAGATGGTGAGCGGACACACGCCAGACAAGAAAGTCGAGTCCTACTGGCAGGGTGGCGATATTCCTTGGGTCTCGCTCGCCGACACCGGACAACTACGCCAAGTCGACTACATCGCAACAACAGCGGTTATGACGACGTCTGATGGCATCGCGCACTCGTCCGCTCACGTCTTGCCCGCGGGCACAGTTGTCTTCTCACGTGACGCGACGATCGGACTGTGTGCCATCACGCGCGCTGGCATGGCAGTCTCCCAACACTTCATCGGATGGGTGTGCGGTTCGCGTCTTCGGCCGGAGTACCTGCTATTTGCCTTGAGGTCGATGACTCGGGAGCTTGAGCGCCTCACGATGGGAGCGACCGTTCGGACAGTCGGCATGCCTGACGTCAAGAGCCTCGTCACCCCAATCCCGCCGCCGTCAGAACAAGACGGCATCGTCAGCCACGTGCTCCACCATCGGGCGCGGATCGACGGCCTCGTCGCCAAGGTCCACGACGCCATCGAGCGCCTCAAGGAACTGCGCACCGCCCTCATCTCCGCCGCGGTGACGGGCAAGATCGACGTGCGGGAGGCGGCGGCGGCATGAACCGCGTCGCGGTGCGGCCGGAGCTCGTGCGCTGGGCGCTCGACCGCTCGGGCCGCAGCGTCGAGGGGCTCTCCCCCAAGTTCCCGAAGCTCGTAGCGTGGGAGCAGGGCGAGGCGCAGCCGACGCTCAGGCAGCTCGAGCAGTTCGCCAAAGCCACGTACACGCCGGTCGGCTACCTCTTCCTCCGCGAGCCGCCAGTCGAGCAGATTCCGATCCCCGACTTCCGCACCTTCCCTGGCGCGTTCCGGGACCGGCCGAGCCCGGACCTGCTCGACACGATCTACCTCTGCCAGCAGCGCCAGGAGTGGTACCGCGAGTTCGCGCGCACGATGGGTGAGGCGCCGCTCGGATTCGCCGGCTCGGCGCGAGTGACCGACGATGTCGTCGCCACCGCCGCGGCCATGCGCCGCGCGTTCGGCTTCGATCTCGACGAGCGGCGGCGGCTTCCCACCTGGAGCGAGGCGCTGCACCGCTTCATCGAGCAGGCGGACGCGCTCGGCGTTCTGGTGATGGTGAGCGGCGTGGTGGGCAGCAAACCGCCGCAAGCTCGACCCCGAGGAGTTCCGCGGCTTCGCGCTCTCCGACGCGCTCGCGCCGCTCGTCTTCGTCAACGGCGCCGACACCAAGGCGGCCCAGATGTTCACGCTGGCTCACGAGCTGGCGCATGTCTGGCTCGGCGAGTCGGCGCGTCCGATGTCTCGCCCGCCTCCTCGCCGGCGCAGCGCGTCGAGTCGTGGTGCAACCGCGTCGCCTCCGAGCTGCTGGTCCCACCCCACGCGCTGCGCGAGGCGCTGCCGCCTGACGAAGCGCTCGACGAAGTGCCGGCGCTCGCGCGGCGCTTCAAGGTGAGCACGCTGGTCATCCTGCGCCGGCTGCTCGATGCCCGCCGCCTGCCGCGGGAGGCATTCGAGGCGGCGTACGCGACGGAACTCGAGCGCCTGCGGGCACAGCGGAAGACGAGCGGCGGCGACTTCTACCTCACGCTCGGCGCGCGGGCCGGCAAGACCTTCGCCCGGGCGCTGGTGATCAGCACGCTCGAGGGCCGGACCTCGTTCACCGAGGCGTTCCGGCTGCTCGGCTTCAAGAAGATGGCCACGTTCCGCGAGCTGGGCGAGAGCCTCGGGGTGGGCTTCTGATGGCCTATCTCCTCGACGCCGACGTGTTCATCCGGGCCAAGAACCTCCACTACGGCCTCGACTTTCTGCCCGGCCTTCTGGGACTGGCTCATCGAACAGAACGGCGCCGGCCGGGTGTTCAGCGTCGAGAGGATCGGCGACGAGGTGCTGGCCGTGGATGACGAGCTGTCGGCCTGGGCGAGTGCGCGCGGCGAGGGGTTCTTAGTGAAGCCCGACGCCACGGTGTTCCCGGCGCTCGCCGCCGTGAGCGACTGGGCCAGCGGGCAGCGCTACGAACCGGCCGCGGTGAGCACGTTGCTGCAGGTGGCCGACTACTACCTGGTCGCGCACGCGCACGCGGGCCGGCACACCGTCGTGACGCACGAGGTGCCCTCGGCCTCGACGCGCAAGATCAAGATCCCGGATGCCTGTATCGGACTCGGGATCAAGTGCATGACACCTTACGAGATGCTGCGGCGGGAGCGTGCACGGTTCGTGCTCGGCAATGGAGGTGGTCAGGATGAAGGGGATCGACCTGCGCGGACCCCTTGACCGCCCACAAGTAACGCAATAGGCTGTTCGCGTGAATAAGCGCACTGCTATTTCACGTGGCGAGAATAAGCCGCCGGGCTCCTACGTAACCGTGTCCACGGTGGGGGGCGAACGGGTGCGCGCTTTCGTGCCGGCCCCGCTGCCGCCGGATCTGGAGATGTCCGCCGAGCTGCGCCGGGCGTTCGACGCGGCGCTCCTAGCGCTCGGCCGGCTCGACGGCATCTCCGCCTTCCTTCCCGATCCCGACGTGTTCCTCTACACGTACGTGCGCAAGGAAGCCGTGCTCTCGTCCCAGATCGAAGGCACGCAGTCCTCGCTCTCCGATCTCCTCCTGTCGGAACTCGACGAGGCCCCGGGCGTGCCGGTGGACGACGTCGCCGAAGTGTCCAACTACGTGGCCGCGCTGGACCACGGGCTTTCGCGCATGCGCGGCGGGTTTCCGATCTCGAACCGGCTGCTGCGCGAGATGCACGGCATCCTCCTTCGCAGCGGTCGCGGCGCCTCGAAGCAGCCCGGCGAGTTCCGTCGCTCACAGAACTGGATCGGCGGCACGCGGCCCGGGAACGCGGCATTCGTGCCTCCGCCACCGGACCGGGTCGAGGCGCTGATGGCGGCGCTCGAGCGGTTCCTGCACGGCCAGCCCGTCGATGTGCCGCCGCTGCTCCGGGCCGGACTCGCGCACGTGCAGTTCGAGACGATCCATCCCTTCCTCGACGGCAACGGCCGCGTCGGGCGTCTGCTGATCGCGCTCGTGCTCGTCAACGACGGGGTGCTGAGGGAACCGCTGCTCTACCTGAGTCTCTACTTCAAGCAGCACCGGCGCGAGTACTACGACCATCTCAGCCGGGTGCGCGAACGGGGCGGGTGGGAAGGCTGGCTGCGCTTCTTCGCCGAGGGCGTGCGGCAAACGGCGGAGGGAGCCGTGGCCGCTGCCCGGACGCTCTCGGACTTGTTTGCGCGCGATCTCGAGAGCGTTCACGCCGCCGGGCGAGGTGCGGGATCGGCGGCGAAGGTCCATAACACATTTCGCAAGCGGCCGCTGTGGACAATCGGCAAACTGAAGGAGGCTACCGGGCTGCCCGTACCAACGGTGACGCGCGCCATCGCGGCTCTGCAGACACTCGGCATCGTCCGCGAGACAACCGGCCGCCGGCGCGGCCGGGTCTTCTCCTACGATGCTCACCTGAAGGTGCTTTCCGAAGGGATGGAACCGCTGTGAGCCCCGAGATCTCCGAGCGCTCCTTCGAGGAGGCGATCGAGTGCGCGCTGCTCGAGGACGGCCCGGACGCGTGCGCGGGTGATACGACCGCGGTCCGCGAGACGCCGCCGCCGTACGGTGACACTCCGCCGGGCGGATATCGCAAGCGCAAGCCGGAGGACTACGACCGCACGCTCTGCCTGCTGCCGCGCGACGCGGTGGACTTCGTGCTCGCCACCCAGCCCAAGGAATGGAAGAAGCTCGAGCAGCACCACGGCAAGGAGGCGGTCCGGGAGCAGTTCCTGAAGCGCCTCGCCGCCGAGATCGAGCGGCGCGGCGCGCTCGACGTCCTGCGGAGCGGCATCAAGGACTCGGGCTGCAAGTTCCGGCTCGCCTACTTCCGGCCCGCGAGCGGGCTCAACGAGGAGACGCGGCGGCTGCACGCGGCGAACCTCTTCGCCGTGGTGCGCCAGGTCCACTTCAGCACGAAGAACGAGAAGAGCCTCGACCTGGTGCTCTTCCTGAACGGCATCCCGATCTTCACCGCCGAGCTGAAGAACCCGCTCAACAGCCAGGACGTCGAGGACGCGATCCGCCAGTACAAGACCGACCGCGACCCGCGCGAGCCGCTCTTCGCCTACGGCCGCTGCCTCGCGCACTTCGCGGTGGACCCGGACCTGGTCTACGTCACCACGCAGCTCGCCGGACCGAGGACGCGCTTTCTGCCGTTCAACCAAGGCAAGTTCGGCGGCGCCGGCAACCCGCCCGTACCGCCCACCCGGAGCGGCTACGCGACCGGCTATCTCTGGGAAGAGACCTGGGCGCGCGACAGCGTGCTCGACCTCGTGCGCCAGTTCATCCACGAGGTCGAGGAAGAGGACGAGAAGGGACGCAAGACCGGCCGGCGCTTCCTGATCTTCCCGCGCTACCAGCAGCTCGACTGCGTGCGGAAGCTCGTGACCGACGCGCGCGCCACGGGCGCGGGGCAGCGCTACCTGATTCAGCACTCGGCCGGCAGCGGCAAGAGCTTCACCATCGCCTGGCTTGCTCACCAACTCGCGACGCTCCACGACGCGAGCGACCGACGCGTCTTCGACTCGATCGTGGTCATCACGGACAGGCGCGTGCTCGACCGCCAGCTCCAGACCACGATGCGCCAGTTCGAGCAGACGCTCGGCGTGGTGGAGAACATCGACACCACCTCGCGCCAGCTCAAGGAGGCGCTGGAGTCGGGCAAGACGATCATCGTCACCACGCTCCAGAAGTTCCCCGTGATCGCCAAGGAGATCGGCGAGCTGCCGGGCAAGAGCTTCGCCCTGATCGTGGACGAGGCTCACTCGTCGCAGTCGGGAGAGAGCACGAAGAGCCTCAAGGCCGTGCTCAGCTCAGGATCGCTCGAAGAGGCGGAGACGGAGGAAGCGGGGGCGGCGACGCCCGAGGAAGAGCTGGAGAGCACGATTCTCGCCGAAATGGAGAAGCGCGGGCGCCTCCCCAACCTGTCGACCTTCGCCTTCACGGCCACGCCGAAACCGAAGACGCTCGAGCTCTTCGGCACGAAGCGCCCCGACGGGAGGTTCGCGCCCTTCGACCTCTACAGCATGCGCCAGGCGATCGAGGAGGGCTTCATCCTCGACGTGCTGGCGAATTACGCGACCTACAAAGCCTACTGGCGGCTTCTGAAGAGGGTCGTGGACGACCCACGCTACGACAAGAAGAAGGCCGAGTATCTGCTCAAGTCGTTCGTCGAGCTGCACCCGCACGCGATCGGCGAAAAAGCGCGAATCATGGTCGAGCACTTCGCCGCAAAGGTCCAAGGCGAAATCGCGGGCAAGGCGAAGGCGATGATCGTCACCCGCTCACGCCTGCACGCGGTGCGGTACAAGCAGGCGGTCGACAAGTATCTCTCGGAGCGCGGCTACCCGTTCAAGGCGCTCGTCGCCTTCTCCGGCACGGTCCAGGACGGCGGCCAGTCGTGCACAGAGCCGAGCATGAACGGATTTCCGGAGGCGCAGACGGCGAAGACCTTCGAGCGTCCCGAGCACCGGTTCCTCATCGTCGCCAACAAGTTCCAGACAGGCTTCGACCAGCCGCTGCTCCACACGATGTACGTGGACAAGAAGCTCGGTGGCGTGAACGCGGTGCAGACGCTGTCGCGGCTCAACCGCACGCTCCCTCCCGAAAAGAAGGGCACGATGGTGCTCGACTTCGCCAACGAATCGGACGAGATCAAGGCCGCGTTCGAGCCCTACTACGAGACGACGCTGCTCTCGGAAGCAACCGACCCGAACCTCCTCTACGAGATCCAGACGCGCCTCGCCGCCTTCCCGGTCTACGGCGGGTCCGACGAGGAGGCCTTCGCGAAGCTCTACTTCGATCCCAAGGCGACGCAGGATCGTCTCTACGCGGTGCTCGCGCCTGTGGTCGAGCGCTTCAAGGCGCTCTCGCCCGAAGAGCAACACGACTGCCGGGGGCAGCTTACGGATTACGTCCGGCTCTACGCGTTCCTCGCGCAGGTGCTGACCTTCGCCGACGCAGATCTCGAAAAGCTCTACGTCTTCGCGCGGCACCTGCGCCGTCTGCTCCCCGCCGACCGGGCCGAGCTGCCCCGCGAGGTGCAGCAGAACATCGACATGGAGTCGTACCGGATCCAGCAGACCGGCAGCGGCAAGATCGTTCTCGAGCGCAAGCCGGGAACGCTCGACCCCGTCGGCACGAAGGGCGGCCACGCCGTTGCGCCGGAGGAGCTGGAGACGCTTTCCCGCATCATTGCCGAGCTGAACGAGCGCTTCGGGCTCAACCTCGGGCCCGAGCACCGGGTGACGCTCGAGCGGATGATGGGCAAGCTCGACGACGACGCGGCGCTCGACGCCGCCGCGAGGGTCAACACGCGCGAGAACGTGCGGCTCACCTTCGACCAGAAGGTCGAGCACGTGATCCAGGAGATCGTCGACTCCAACTTCGAGCTCTACCGGCGCATCACCGACGACCGGGACTTTGGCGACGCGATCAAGAACTTCCTCTTCGATCAATACGTGCGAGGACATCGCAACGCAGAGGAGCTGATCAAGCGCGGTGAGTCGAAGACCCTGGAGTTCAAGGCCACGCTGCGATGGAGCCTCAAGGAGGATCGGCAAGACGACAAGGGCGTCACCCACGCCGTGCTCAAGACCATCGCCGCGTTTCTGAATACCGAGGGGGGCGATCTGTTGATCGGGGTCGCCGATGACGGATCTATCGTCGGAGTGGAGAAAGACCGGCTCGAGACCGACGACAAGTTCATGCGGCACCTGGCTCAGGTGGTGCGCAACGGGCTGGGTGACCGGGCCGGGACCTGCATCGATCCGAAGACGCAGATCGTACAAGGGAAGTCCGTCTGCC
>Ga0326597_10012892_pt1 | contig 11004 bp, 9 predicted proteins | sample RVTome_12_FD_203789 | JGI IMG/M metagenome (GOLD analysis project Ga0326597, IMG submission 203789) | Soil microbial communities from uranium-contaminated site in the Upper Colorado River Basin, Wyoming, United States - RVT100D185 | ecosystem: Environmental > Terrestrial > Soil > Contaminated >... | reverse complement strand
GGCGGATTGTGTGTCATGCGAACTGCCGCGAGCCGGAGAGTTGCGAGCTGCGGAGCGTGTGTCCTTACACGGCGGTGTTTCAGCCGTTCGTGCCGGAGGGTTCGGAGAAGATCAGCAAAAACCGGGATATTCCTCGGCCGTTCGTCATCAAGCCGCCGTTGGAGACGAAGGAAACTTATCTGCCTGGCGAGCGGTTGTCTTTCGATCTCGTGCTGGTGGGAAAGATCAAAGAGTATCTTCCGTACTTCATCGTGACGTTCAAGGAGCTTTCACAGGCTGGGCTTGGGCGAAGCAGGGCGCCGGTGCAGCTGGTTGGCGTCGATCACGTGGGGCGCCACGGTGCCGAGGTGCCGGTCTATAAGAAGCAGAGATGTTCCCGATGAGGAAGGAACTGAAAGTTCCATGTCATTCACTTGGGCTCTGGGCGAACGGCTGAGCGATTGAACTCGCATGAAACCGCTTGTAGCCGGAAGTGAGTCAGTTGCGGTTTGTTCGGTTGGGACCGTGCAGGATGACCGTCATTGTTGACTTCGCCAGCGTCGTTGCGGTGTGCCTGGTGTCCCTGGTCGGGTCGTCACTAGCGCGCTGGACGAAACGCGAGCTCGCTATTACAGGTCGCGAAGCCTGACGTTTACGGGCGATTGCTCGCTCATATCGTGGAATCGTTTAAGCGTTTCTCTGAGCCTATCTAGATCCGTCGACTCCGCAACGGGCAGGGCGTTGATCCCCTGTTGATCTAATCCTTCGAGTACCGCCGATACGGTAAGACGATTAATATCACAGGCCGGCTGGTACGCGACGTTTTCACGATGGTCCAAGCAAACCTCGGAAAGAAGTCTCGCTTCGGTTAACTCGGCGAGCACCGAGCGAACAAGGCGGATGGGAACCTCCAATTCTCGAGAAATATCTTCGGCCGTCGGAGGCTTTTCTGCGTTGAGAAAATGTTTCACGCAGCGAGAAGTAATCATGAGAGCGACCATTCTTTTGAAAGAGTAACTTACGTTTAAACAGTCTTGTTCAAATTCGTAGGTAGCGACGTTTTGATGGGCGAAAGAAATTTCCGCGCCCAAGAGGACGATCAGCCAGCTAAGTTGCAGCCATACTAAAAATAAGGGTAAGGCGGCGAAGCTGCCGTAAATAGCGCCATAGTTGGAAACACCGATCTGGAAGGTAATATAAGCCAGTTGGACGAGTTGATAGATTGTTCCCGCAAAAATACCTCCCCAGAGAGCTGCTTTCAGCTGGACTTTGGTATTCGGCATGAAAACATAGATAAACGTGAAGACGAGCCATAGGACTCCATAGGGCAAGATTTTGAGAAGCCAGACCAGCACGTCGGCGAGATAGCCCAGGAAAGACAGTCGCTCCAACATCGATGAAACCTGGGTCGTAAGCAAAACCGTGATGCTGCTGGCGGCGATCAATAACACCGGGCAAATCATCATCACCGACAAATAGTCGGCGAGCTTGCGACCCATCGTTCGCGGAGTTTTTACCCCCCAAATATCGTTAAAAGATTTCTCGATGTTGCCCAAAACTTTGATGACCGTCCAAAACAAAAGAGCGATGCCGACTCCCGCGATGGCGCCGCCTCTGGTGTTCTCCAACATAGATTGAGCAAAGCCGATGATCCTCTCCGCCACCTCTTCTTGACCTTGCATCTTTGCCAGTAGCTGTTCGCCGAGGATCTTCTCAACGCCGAATCCCTTTGCCACCGCGAAAGCCAGCGCAACGACCGGCACAATCGACAGCAGGAAATAAAACGTCAGAGCCGAAGCGCGCAGCTCACATTTGTCTAGATTGAAGCGGCGAACGGCCAAGAGAAGAATTCTTAGCTGGGTGATCCAAAACGACCGGCCCGGTGGCAGTTTATGCGCTTGTAGACGCCAGATATCCGTGTTTAAAAATTGAACGGTGTCGGAAAGTTTTTTTAACGAGCGCTCTTTTAGTCTCATGGGTTGTCTCGCGCAGCCAGCGCTGGACAAACATTTCAATAGACTGATACCGAGCTAACGTGTACCTTACCCAACCGGTAACAGCAAGACGAGCGCAACACGGTCAAGTCTCACTTGCCACGCCGTAGGTCATGCCGATTCCCTTGCCGCGCCAAGAATTGACGAAGGGCTGAATCAAGAGCCAATAAAGAAACATGGGGGCAAACACACCACGAATATGAGCGCCAGAAAACACCTTACAGATTTCATATCACTCCCTCGTGCCCGTTCCCTCTATCGGCTCTCCGGCCGTCGGACTCTATTTCCTAAACGCCCCTTGGTTGTTTTCATTCATGAATTTGCTTACCCATTCCGCCAACTGCTCAAGCAATTGAGTCGCGGCGCGGTTCGCCGCCAGTACGCCGCCATAGGCATCCTCGCTCGGGGCCACTTCGAAGATTTCGAAGTTGCGTGTGCCGAGGACGTTTTGCCGTTTGTGGTCGATCAGCAGGGCGCGCATCGCGACGCGCAATCGGCTCGGCCGGGAGAAGAACTGTTGCTCCAGCACCAGGTTGTCGCAATCGAGCTGGTAGTCGGCCTTCGCCGCGCTCGGCGCCTGCACGACGGCGTGCCAAAGACCCGTCCGTTCCATCGTCTGAGTCAGCAAGACCGCGAACATCCGCGCGGGTGTATCGGCCCATTGGTTGAAAGCGTAGTAGCTGACTTCATGCGGTCGTAAGAGGTAGGCCATGCGTGGCGTCTCGAAACCGGCCTGCGCTTTAGGCTGGCTGACAAGTAAAATCAAAGGACCGGGTCGTTCGGGATTGGCGGTAAGGTTTTTTACGGGAATTTCCGGATTCAGTAAGTAGGTACGGGGCGCGTCTTTTTCTGCCGGCCCGATCGTGCAGCCGTGCAGTGTCGCTACCAGCAGAAAAACAACAACTGGCGCTACGACAAAATTATTCCGCATGATGTTTCTCATTCGCCCGGGCCTTTGGCCGGACGGCTCCGGCCAAAGATCAACGCATTGGGCTGTCGCTCCAATTCCTGGGCGAGCCGCTGCAGGGTCGAGGTCAACTGCCTCAGGTCGGCGACGAGTAGGCCCGTTTCAGCTAATGTTTGTCCCGTGAATTGTCCAATCTCGGAACGATTCTCGTCGATTGCGGATTGTAACCCGGCGCTCGTACGCGAAATCTCTTCGGTCATACGGCGAAAGGAGTGGATGCTCGCTTTGGCCTGATCCATCAGCTCAGGAAGCTGCTCGTCAATTTTTTTACTCAAATCGGCGAAGTGCTCGAATGTGTCATCGGCCCTGGCGATGCTTTCGCCCATCTCTGCGCGGCGAGACGATAGGGCGGTGGTAATCTTGGCCAGGTCCGCAAGAATCCGTTTCAAATCAGATCGGCTTTGCGCATCGACGACGCCGCGAGCGTCCTGAGCCAGCTCGTTCAGATTGGCGAGCAGCCGCGGCAGCGACTCGTCATCCAGAACGCGTGACAACGCATGGTCGAGACGGAAAAAGAAAGAGGGGCGGCTTTGGATCACGGGAAACCTCTCGCCGGGCGTGACCGGTAATGGAGGAGCATCGCGGCTCCCGCCAGTCAGGTTGACCGTGGCAATGCCGGTGAGACCCTGGGTCTCGAGCACCGCCACCGTGTCTTTTTTGACCGGCGTGCCGCGGATAAGATCCAACGCGATTCTCACCTCTTCGGGATTATTCGGATTGAGTACGATTTCCTTCACGCGCCCCACATCGACGCCCCGGTACTTCACGGCCGAATCGGCGCTGAGGCCCGAGACCGATTCCGTCATATAGGTGTAATAGCGGTCGTAGACGCCGCGATAATCGGTTCTGCTCAGCCATAGAACCACGGCCAGAAGCGCGGTACCGAGCAGAGCGACGAAAAGCCCGACAAGCACATAGTTTACTTTCGGCTCCATGCCTGCTCCCTGGCGGCGCGGCCGCGCGGCCCGTAAAAGTATTCATGAATCAAAGGATCCTCAGCGTGAGAAAGTTCATCCATGGTGCCGATGCCAAGCACTTTGCCGTTGCCCAGGATGGCCACCCGGTCGGCGATGCGCCACAGCGAGTCCAGATCGTGGGTGATGATCACGATGGTCAGGTTGAACCATTCTCGCAACTGCTGGATCAGCTCGTCAAAACCGGCGGCGCTGATCGGATCGAGCCCCGAGGTGGGTTCATCGAGAAAGAGCAGTTCCGGATCGAGAGCCATGGCCCGCGCCAGGGCGGCGCGCCGGCGCATGCCGCCGCTGAGCTCGTTGGGAAACTTGCCGATGCTCACCAGCGGAAAACCGGTGAAAGCGACTTTTAGAATCGCCAGTTCTCGGATCAGGCTCTTGCTTAGCCGCGTATGCTCGTGCAAGGGAACGGCGACGTTTTCCGCCACGGTCAATGAGCTGAACAAGGCGCCATGCTGAAACAAAACGCCGCAGCGGCGCCGCAGCGCCGATACGTCCACCGCCGTCATCGTCCCGATGTCCTGCCCGAATAGCCGAATGCTTCCCGCCGTCGGCGCTTGCAAGAGAATGATCTCGCGCATCAGGACCGATTTGCCGCAGCCGTTGCCGCCGGCGATGGCGAAGACTTCGCCTTTATGGATCGTCAGGCTCACGTCGTCATGGACTACGGCGCTGCCGAAGCGGGTGACGACGTGACCGACGTCGATGAGCGGCGCGGGCGAATTGAAGTCGGCTATAACGGCGTTCATACGCCCCACCAGTTGAACAGAATGGAGAAAAATGCGTCGCACACGATGACCAGAAAGATTCCTTGGACGACGCTGATGGTCGTATGCCGGCCGACGCTGTCGACGCCGCCGCTGACCTGGAGCCCCTGGTAGCAACCTACCAGCGCGATGAGAATCGCGAAGATCGGGGTCTTGCCGATGCCGATGAGGTAATGGCGCAGTACGATGGCGTACTCAAAACGGGCGAGGAATTCCCCGAACGTGATACCCAACTGGCTCCACGCGATCAGCATACCGCCGAACACCCCGATTACATCAGCGAAGACCGTCAATAGCGGCAGGGCAATGACCAACGCAAGTGTCCGGGGAATGACGAGCAGGCTCATTGGCGAGATGCCCAGGGCGCGCAGCGCGTCCAATTCCTCGGTGACCCTCATGGTGCCGATCTGGGCGGCGTACGCCGAGCCCGAACGACCGGCGACCAGGATGGCGGTAACCAGCGGCGCGATCTCCCGCAAGAGAGATATGCCGACCAGATCGACGATGAAGATGTTGGCGCCGAAGGTTTTTAGCTGCTCGGAACCCTGATACGCGATGACGACCCCCATGAGAAACGTCAGTAGTCCGGTAATCGGCAGGGCGTTGAAACCATCGACCTGGAGATTGTGCGCCAACACGCGCCAACGGATCTGCCAGGGATGCGCGATAAGCGAAACGGAGGTCGCGGAGCTTTCTCCGAGAAAACTCAGAGCGGACCGCGTCTTCGTCCCGTAGTCGCTTATGATTCGCCCGATCGCTTGCAGCCAGCCGGCGCGGTCTGCTCCTTTCAGGACCTCCTCGCCGGGCCATTTCTTGGCGGCGGTTTGCATGAGGGTAAAAAGTTCCGTGGAGAGACCGATCAAGGAAACGCGGCAACCTTTCCTTTCCAACTCATTCACGGTCCGCCACAGCACCCAGGCACCGCCCGTGTCCATGGCTTGAATCCCGCCGGCTTCGCAGACCAGGCGTTCCCCTTGCGCCGTCGGCAGGGCGGCAATCTGGCGTTCGAGGGCACTGAGATGATTGAGCGTCCAATGCCCGTCGCAGCGGAGTACGCCGTCAGCGGGGAAGTAAATACGGGCCGCGCTTGAAATCATGTACTGCCACTCCAGGAGCCGAACGCGCTTTTCTTTCGTCTCTCGTGCTCGTGCTCGGACGAACACGACTTAACCCCATGATCCACGAGTGGCGAAGCCGTAACCAAAGCAGCAATCGTTATTTCACCACAGAGGCAGAGTTCGGAGTGTTTTTTTGATCCAAAACTCTTTACTCCGCGCCCTCCGCGCCTCCGCGGTGAGATCTCTCCTGGATCGATACAATCAGCATAGCCACGGTAAAATTTGCGCAAGCTGCAACAACTTTCAACGATGATAGTACGAATGGCGCGCCAAGACGCGAAGTTCTCAAGGCCACAATTCTTGCAGCGCTTTCGGCAGGACGTGCTTTACGTCTTCGATCTCACCGGCGCTCGTGTGCTTGGCCAGCACCTTGAAGACTGCGCGAACCACTTGTTGCGGGTTCACTGTCACATTATCCTTGAACGCTTCTTTGACATGCGCGAGAAAATCTTCTTTGTGTCGTTCCTTGTGTGGCTTGTCTCGCAGCGTCCAGCCTTCAAAGTAGAAACCGCGCACCAGCATCGGTAATTGGGCGCCCAGGTGGACCGCTTCCTCGACAGTTAGCCGGTCGCGCAGCGCATGCAACACGGTGCGCAGCGCCAGGTAAGCTTTTTGTGGCCTGTCCTCCCAGTCCAATTCGAACATCAAGTCGTTGAGCCAGACCTGAGTCTTTTGGAAAGTACCCTCGAAAACATCCGGGCTGGTTTTTCGTTTCGATTTTCCGCCGGTCAGTTGGTAGCGATACGTCGGCGCGGTCTTCATGGCCTTACCTCCTCTAACAATCTGTTGACCTTCCGATAACTCGGAACTGGCGAAACTTAGAAAGTGCAATATCAATGCCGCCACAACTTGACTTGCGCGGCGGTCAATCTGGGACATTGCGAGGGATACATTTTTCATTATTGGAAAAAGTCGCTTCGGGTCTTCGCAGTTCTGAAAAGGATTCCGGGCCGATCATTAGGAAACAGGCTACTTCTTAATGGGGGCTATTGGCTCGCTTCTTGCGGATTTTCGTTTCAGCGAAATCAGCGAGGAATAACGTTCGGAAAGAGAGCAGCATGAAAGCAAATGTCGTGGAGCTTTTGGCCAAGGCGCAAAAGCCTGGTGAAGACGCCATGCGGCTGCATCCTTTCTATCGGGGAAAGCTGGAAGTGACGCCCAAGTGCGCCATTCGAAGCTGCGAGGATTTTTCGATCTGGTACACGCCGGGAGTAGCGGCGCCCTGCCGGGACATCGCCCAGCATCCGGAAAAGGTATTCGCCCACACCAACAAAGCCAATTTCATCGCGATCGTTTCCGACGGCACTCGGGTGCTGGGCCTCGGCGATATCGGCCCGCACGCCGCGCTGCCGGTGAAGGGTCTTTCCGAAGAGCGCATTTTGCCGACGATGGACGACTGGGAAGTCTTTCCCCGGGAGGCGGCGGCGGTGGGATTGAAGGCGATGGCACAGGGTGTCGCCAGAAAGACACTGACGAAAAATGAATTGATCGACGGAGCGAGCAAAATCATCAGCAGGTCACGGCAACAAACCAAGACGCTGCTGGAGCATGGCGTCATTTCGCCGATGGAGTAGGAGTTGGAAAGAGGGAAACTGGCGATGGCGTGGCAGGTCATAGAAAAGCCCAATTCTGATTGGACGATCATCCCAAACCTGGTGAACTACGATCTGGTCTGCGCCGATTTTTCCTGGCAGACGGCGGAGCAGGAACTCAGTAGCCTTTGCGGCCGGCGCGGCTTGAACATCGCTTACGCGAGCGTCGACCGCCATGCGCTGGGCCCGCGCCGAGACCAACTGGCGCTGCGCTGGCTCGGCAAGCAAGGCGAGGCGCGTGACTTCAGCTATGGCGATCTGTACCGGCTCACCAACCAATTCGCGAATATCCTTGGGTCACTCGGCATCGGCAAAGGCGATCGGGTTTTCGCTCTCGCAGGCAGAATTCCCGAACTCTACATCGCGGCTCTGGGGACTCTAAAGAACGGCAGCGTCTTTTGCCCGTTGTTCTCCGCCTTCGGGCCGGAGCCGATTCAGCAACGCCTCTCGATTGCCGAAGGGAAAGTCTTGGTCACTACGGATCTGCTTTACGGCAGACGCAAAATCAGCGAGCTGCGATCGGCTCTGCCTCATCTCGAACATGTTGTGGTCATCGGCAATCCGGATGATCCATCGCCGCCAGGCACATATAACTTTCGCAAACTGATGGCCGAGGCGAGTGACCGTTTTAAGATCCCGCCGACGGACCCGGAGGACATGGCGCTGATTCACTTTACCTCAGGTACGACCGGTAGACCCAAAGGCGCGGTTCATGTTCACAAGGCCGTCATCGCGCATCACATCACCGGCACCTACGCTCTGGACTTCCATCCCGGCGATATTTTCTGGTGCACGGCGGACCCCGGCTGGATCACCGGCACTTCCTACGGGATCATTGCGCCGCTGACCCACGGGATCACCAGCATCGTCGATGAAGCCGACTTCGACGCTGAGCGCTGGTACCGGATCATCCAAGACCAGAAAGTGACGGTCTGGTACACGGCGCCGACGGCGGTGCGCATGTTGATGAAAGCCGGGACGGGTATCATTCGAAAATATGATCTCAGCAGCCTGCGCTTCATTTCCAGCGTCGGCGAGCCATTGAATCCCGAAGCGGTCGTCTGGGGTCAGGAGGCGTTAGGACTGCCGATCCACGATAACTGGTGGCAGACCGAGACCGGCGGCATCATGATCGCCAACTACCGCTCGATGCAGATTCGTCCCGGTTCCATGGGCAAGCCGCTGCCGGGAATCGAAGCGGCGATCGTGCATCCGCACAAGGACGGAACCGTGGACGTCGTGAGGGAAGCGGGTATCCAGGGCGAGTTGGCATTGCGTCCCGGCTGGCCGTCGATGTTCCGTGGCTATCTCCACGACGAGGAACGCTATTGCAAGAGTTTCGCCGGCGGCTGGTACTTGACCGGCGATTTAGCCAGGAAAGACACCGACGGTTACTTCTGGTTCGTCGGCCGTGCCGACGACGTGATCAAATCCGCCGGACATCTCATCGGTCCCTTTGAAGTCGAAAGCGCGCTGATGGAGCATCCCGCCGTCGCCGAGGCGGGCGTGATCGGCAAACCCGACCCGGTGATCGGTGAAACGGTGAAAGCGTTCGTGTCTTTAAAGAAGGGTTACGAGCCCAGCGAAGCGCTACGCAAAGAACTGCTTGGCCACGCGCGCTCGCGTCTGGGACCCGCCGTCGCACCAAGGGAGATCGATTTTCTCGACAGCGTGCCGAAGACGCGCAGCGGCAAGATCATGCGCCGCCTGCTCAAGGCGAGGGAGCTGGGGCTGCCGGAAGGGGACCTCTCGACATTGGAAGGTGAATCATGACGCGACGCGGAAATAAAAAGCAGCCGTCCTTGGACCGCGAGCATGCGCTGCACTTGCTCAATCAGATGCTGCGCATCCGGCGTCTCGAAGAAAAATGCGCCGAGCTATATCAGGCGACCAAGATTCGCGGATTTCTCCATCTATATATAGGCGAAGAAGCAGTGGCCGTCGGGGCCATGCAGGCGCTAAAGCCCGAGGACGCCATCGTTGCGACCTACCGCGAACACGGCCATGCCCTGGCACGTGGCGTGTCGGTCAATGCGATCATGGCGGAGATGTACGGCAAGATGGATGGCTGCAGCCGCGGGCGCGGCGGCTCGATGCATCTGTTCGATGCAGCCACACGTTTCTATGGCGGCAACGCAATTGTCGGCGGCGCCCTGCCGCTGGCTGTCGGTTTGGCGTTAGCGGACAAGATCGCCGGCCGAGAACAAATTACAGCATGTTTCTTCGGCGAAGGCGCGGTCGCCGAAGGCGAGTTTCACGAATCGTTGAATCTCGCTGCGCTGTGGAAACTACCGGTCTTGTTTTGCTGCGAGAATAATCTGTATGCGATGGGCACGGCGCTGTCTCGTTCCGAGTCGGAAACCGATATTTGCCTCAAAGCGGCGGCCTTCGAAATTCCCGCGTGGCCGGTGGACGGCATGGACGTTCTGGCGGTCGAGGATGCCACCCATCGCGCTGCGACTGCCGTGCGCGCCGGCGGCGGACCGCATTTTCTCGAGTATCGTACGTACCGATTTCGCGCCCACTCGATGTACGATCCGGAACTCTATCGCGAGAAACAGGAGGTCGAGGAGTGGAAGAAGCGAGATCCGATTGGCAACCTCGTCCAAAGATTGAAAGAACAGAATCTGTGGCAAGAGGAGGATTGGGCGCGCATGGAAGAAGAGGTGGCGCGGGAAGTCGCCAAGTCGATCGAGTTCGCCGAAGCGGGAAGCTGGGAACCGGTGGAGGAGCTAACTCGTTTTGTTTACTCGGAGGCACGCTGAATTGACAGTAGCTGCCCTTGCGTTTTTGGGTTCTTTCCTCCCCCTCGACGGGGGAGGACTAAGGTGGGGGTGCTTGTCCTGTTGTAGTCTGCCGCTTAGCACCCCCATCCTGGCCTTCCCCCGTCAAGGGGGAAGGTAGTCGGACGGACTCGCGCAAAGACGGCGCGAAGAAACGGCCAAAGATTGCGGGTAGAAAAAGCAGGCCAGTATGAGCACCGAAAAAATCAAAACCACCTACCGTGACGCGATCCGCGCGGCGATCCGCGAGGCGCTGGTGCGCGACGAGCGGGTATTTCTGATGGGCGAAGATGTCGGCCGCTACGGCGGCTGCTTTGCCGTCAGCAAGGGCTTGCTCGACGAATTCGGCCCCGAGCGCGTCCGGGACACGCCGCTTTCCGAATCAGCGTTCGTCGGCGCCGGCATCGGCGCGGCGATGGGCGGCGCCAGACCGATCGTGGAAATCATGACGGTGAATTTCAGTCTCCTGGCCTTGGACCAGATCGTCAATAACGCGGCGACGATCCTGCACATGTCCGGCGGCCAGTTCAATATTCCTGTCGTCATTCGCATGACCACGGGGGCCGGGCGCCAACTGGCGGCGCAACACTCGCACAGCCTCGAAGGTTGGTATGCGCATATCCCAGGAATCAAAGTGCTCACGCCGGCGACGCTCGAAGACGCCCGCGGCATGCTCTGGCCGGCGCTGGAAGACCCCGACCCGGTGCTGATCTTCGAGAACGGCATGCTCTACAACATGGAAGGGGATCTGGCGGCGGACGCCGGGGCCGTCGATATTTCTAAGGCGGCGATTCGACGATCCGGCAAGCACGTCAGCTTGATCACTTACG
>Ga0326597_10012891_pt1 | contig 11005 bp, 10 predicted proteins | sample RVTome_12_FD_203789 | JGI IMG/M metagenome (GOLD analysis project Ga0326597, IMG submission 203789) | Soil microbial communities from uranium-contaminated site in the Upper Colorado River Basin, Wyoming, United States - RVT100D185 | ecosystem: Environmental > Terrestrial > Soil > Contaminated >... | reverse complement strand
CGACCCCGGCGTCGGCGGCTCCCGGCGGGCCATCGCCGCAGAGACTCCGTGGGGGCAATTCGTCGGACCCGACAACGGGCTTCTTGCCCCTGCGGTGGCGATCGTGGGGGGCGCCACCCGAATCGTGTCGCTCGAGTCAGAGGAGTTTCGGCTGCCCAGAGCGGGCATCACATTCGACGGAAGAGACGTCTTCGCCCCCGCGGCGGCGGTGCTCGCCTCGGGTGAGGCCGGCCTGCTCGACCTCGGACCCGAGGTCGAGCCCGAATCGCTGACGCCGCTCCTGCTCCCCCTCGTCGAGCATTCCGAGCTCGCCGTGTCCGGAGAGGTGTGGTGGGTCGACGGCTACGGGAACGCCCAGACCAATATCTCGCCCGAGGACCTGGAGCTCATCGGGCTCCACCCCGGGGCGACGGTGGTGTTACGGGCGGGGACGGCCGAGCACGAGCTGGAGTGGCGATCGGACTATGGACCAGGCGACGATCCCATCGTTCATGTGGATTCGTCGGGGATGATGGCGGTAGCGGTGCCGGGAGGCCGCGCCGACGAGGTGCTGAGGCTCACCGAGGGGATGTCGGTCGGGTTCAGCCCGCCCGGCCCCTCGAGATAAGGGGTCGACTGGATCCGGATGACAAATGCCACCGCGGCCACGGCGAGTAGAACGAGCAGCACGATGAGCGTGATCACGGTCGCGGGACGCACCGCGGGGACGGTAGCGACGGGGGGATCTTCAGCGGGCGTGTCATGGGGCGCCAGGTGGGAAGGTGGCAGGCGCGCTCGTGCTCTTCTGCCACCTGCCGCCCGCGACCTGCCACCCGCGACCTGCCACCTGTCGGCTGAGCGGGTTGTGATCGCGTGAGCGAGATCGTCTTCCTCACCCGCGATCGCTGCAGGCTGTGCGTCGCGGCACTCCCCGAAGTGGAGCGGCGGGCGGCGAGGTGCGGGCACGCCCTCAGGGTCGTCGATGTCGACTCCGATAGCGCCCTCCGCGACCGATTCGGGGACCGGGTCCCGGTCGTGCTGCGCGATGGCGTCGAGGTCCTGTCTGGTCGGTTCGGCGCCCGCGCGGTTCGCGGCGCGTTGCGCTGACCGGGCACTTCCCCACCGGGTCTATATTGCGCGATAGTGAAACCGGCGATCCCCAAGGTCACGGTGCAGCGCCTCCCGGTCTACCTCAGGTGCCTCGAGGATCTGCCCGCGGGCCAGGCAAGCGTGTCATCGGACGAGCTCGCCGCCATGGCGGGAGTCAACGCCGCCAAGGTTCGCAAAGACCTCTCCTACCTCGGCTCGTACGGGGTGCGTGGCGTCGGCTACGACGTCGCTCGCCTCGTGTTGCAGATCGGTCTCGAGCTCGGCCTGGAACGCGACTGGGCCGTGGTGATCATCGGCGTCGGGAACCTCGGCCGCGCCCTGGCGAACTACGAGGGCTTCGGGGAACGCCGCTTTCGAGTCGTCGGGTTGTTCGACATCGACCCCGGCAAGGTGGGCCAGGCGGTGGACGGCCTCGTGGTCGAGCCCATGTCCCGCCTTGCCGCGGCGGTGGTCGAGCGGGGCGCCCGGATCGGGATCGTCACGACGCCGGCGAGCGCCGCCCAGCACGTCGCCGACCAGCTCACCGCCGCCGGGGTTCGGTCGATCCTCAACTTCGCTCCGATCGTGATCAAACCGCAGGACGGGATCGACATCCGCCGCGTCGACCTCTCCACCGAGCTGCAGGTGCTCTCGTTCTACCTGCATCGGAATGGCGAATAGCGATTGGCGATTGGCGATGGGCGATTGGCCATTGGCCAAAACTGCGAAAGCCGATCGACATCGTCGGCTGGTCGCGACAGAGCTCCTCCGAATTCCGTCTTGCCAATTGCCAATCGCTAATCGCTAATCGCCGTCTTCGGCCTCGAAACGCGCCAGTGCCGCCACGAACATCGTGAAGAGGATCATCGAGCCGAGCATCAACGAGCCGGGGAGGATCCTGATCTGGAAGCCATTGAGCCCGTCGATCAGCGTCGGGCGCAGGCCGCGGGGCGCATACAAGGTGTAGAGCAGCCCGACGATCGCCATGAACCCGAAGAAGGCGGTCCCGGTCACCAGGAACGCCAGGCGCTTGCCGAGGTTCGTGTAGTTGATGATGTACACCGTCCCGGCGAACACCAGAATCGCCCCGATCGCCACGATCAGGCCCCGCACCAGCACCCCGGGCTTGGGCTCGCCATCGGGGCCGAGGTTGTTCTTCCCCACCAGGGTCTCGTAGGCCCAGTCGAGACCCTCGCGGAACTGCGGGATCAGCGACAACAGGATGAATCCGAGAAGCACTATCCCGAGCCACTCGAGGCTGCTCAGCCCTCGCTCGTCAGACCGGATGCGGTGGATCACGGGAGTGCCCTCTCGAAGGCGATGATCAAGCGGATGTCGGCCTCGGTGAGCATCGCGCCGAATCCGGGCATCCAGCCGCGACCGATCCCGTTGGCTCCGTAGCCCACCGCGTTGTCCGAACCGCGCTCCACGAAGTCGTAGTGCTCCTCGAGATCAGGGAACTGGATCACGGTGCGCCCATTGAACAACGCCGGACCGAGGGCACCGGAGCCCGGCTCCTGGCTGAAGGCCATTCCGGCCGAGAACCCGGCGGTGTGGCATCGGGCGCAATACACGTTGAACAGCCCGGCGGCGCGGGTGGCCAGGTCGATGTCCCCGTCGAAGGCGGCGTCGGCGATGGCCTGTAGGTCCACTATGTAGGGCCGCTCCGTCTGCTGGTTGAGCAGGAACGCCAGGCCGGTCTCGGCCGTCGCCAACAGCTTGTCGAGGTTCTCATTCGTCAGGCGCAGGTCGCGGGCGATGGAGGCGAATTCGGTGACCATGATGCGAGCCTCGTCGAGATCCGGGATCTGGCTGGATCCGGCGGACGTGGTGAACGCGTTCGCCGGATCGAACTCGAGGCGCTCCAGTTCGGTGCGGGGGATGCTGGGCGGGGCGGCGGCGATGATCCGTTCGAGGAGATCGTTGAGGGTGGCCTCGGCCTGATCGGTGAGGCCATCCCGGTCCAGGTCGGGGCCCGGGGCGTCGCAGGTCGTCGAGTAGAGGCGTGACGAGCGGACCGTGCAGGTGCCGGACCCGGCGAGCGCCGCCTCGAGATCGTCGGGGAGGGTGGCCACTACCGCGTGCTGCCCCGGGATCGCAGCCAGGGAGTCGATGTCGGCCTGCTGGGCAGAGATGGCTTCGGCAAGCGCCTGGTCGGCGCCGGCGGCGCGTCCGGCTTCCCGATCGACCGCGGCGTCGACCGCGGCCAGCACCTCCGGCTGGCTGCGCTGGATCGATCGGATGTAGACGATCAGCTCGTCGATCTGCTGGCCGTTGAGGGGCCCACCGCCGTCGACGCCCCACGCCGGCATCGGGGTGCCCTGCCGTCCATAGACGATCCAGAAGCGCACTTCGTCCTCGGAGTAGCGGAACAGCACATCGTTGAGCGATGGCGCCGACCAGGATGTCGGGATCCCGCTGCGGGTCTCCACGAACGGAGCGCCGCCCCCGCTGCCATCGGCCCCATGGCAGTTGAAGCACTGGTACTCGATCCACCATTCGTGGCCGCGCTCGAGGGCGATCTCCTCGAAGCGGTGCTCCGCCGACGCCTGGCGGCTGGTCTCGTTGAGGAAGTAGACGGGGAGGGTTATCGAGATCAGCGCGGTGCTCATCAGCGCGGCAACGAGGATCTTGTTGAGGCGCTTCGACTCGAGCTCGTCGTCCGTCATGTACGGAGTGAGGTTCTGCGGAGCGGCCTCCCGGCGGCGGCGCACCCGCGCCTGGGTCACCAGATACGCCAGCCAGGCGATGACCGCGAGAACCGCGATCGCCAGGGTTGCGGCGCCGATGCCCATGGCTCAGGCCACCATGCCGATCAGATGCACGAGGGCCCCTGGGGGTACTCGGTCGTTTTCACAGAGGCGCGGGCCGTCTGGATGACGGTGCCGGTATCGATGACGAGTTGTCCGTCGTCGTCCACGGTCACCGCAAACCGGTCGAGGTTGCGCGGCGCCGGGCCATCCTCGTACTCCCCGTGGTAGTTGTACTTCGAACCGTGGCACGGACACTCGAAGCCCTGTGACGCCTCGCACTGCGGCACCCGGCACCCGAGGTGCACGCAGCGCTGCCACAGCGCCATCAGCCCGCCGGCCACCACCGGGAGCCCCTCGAAGGAGGAGCCTTCGAGCTGGCCCTGAAAGGGCACCAGGTAGGTTTGCGCGGCGGGGACGAAGAGCGGGGTGACCCGCCCGTCGGACAGGAACACCAGGGCGGCGAGGTCCTCGGCGTTGCCGGCGATCACCTTGGAGCCGAATCCTCCGGCGCGGAGCTTTGGCCACATGAAGGCGAGGGCGGCGATCCCGAATTGCGCCATGAACAAGCCGAAGACGCCGAGCACGCCGCGATTGAAGAACTGCCGCCGGGTGACCCCCATGGTGTCCTCGTCGACCACTTCACGGCCGGCGAGGGGATCGATCGGTGCCGGCTCCGCCGCTTCATGGACCGACGCCTCCGGCGCGGGCTGGGCCTGGCGGGCGCGGGCCGCCGCCCGATCGCGCCGCCGCGACTTGCGGCCGAGGCGGCCCACCTTGGGCCGGGCTGCGGTGTCGCCGCGCCGGAAGGCGATGGAGAAGATCGCCGCGATGGCGAGGAGGCCGACTCCGGCGAACGCCAGCACGAGGATCTGGGTGGCGCTCATAGGTCGAAGAAGATTCCGTCGCGCCACGGGAAGGTGAAGTTGAACCCGGTGCCCCGGTAGAAGGACCCGATCATCGTCAGGATCGCCGCGGCGACAACGAAGAACGTGAACATCATGATGGCGAACTTGCGGTCCGAGGGGCGGGTCGAGCGGTTACGGTCGACGAAGGGGATGGCGGCGAGCCCGGCGAGTCCGAGGCCGGGGATCAGCACCCCGGCGATCTGCGGGTCGAAGTAGGAGAGCAACTCCTGAAGGCCGAGGAAGTACCACGGCGCCTTGGACGGGTTGGGCTGGGCGTTGGGGTTGGCCAGCTCCAGTAGGGGCGCATCCTGGAACACCGAGAACACCACGAGCAGCGCGGTCACCACCAGGAGGGCGACGAACTCCATGGCCACCAGGTGCGGCCACACGTTGACCTTGTCGGTGGGGTCACGCTTGACCTGTTGGATCGCCTTTGCCTTGACGACGGTGAGCAGCCGCTGGGTGCGAACCCCTTCGGGAATCGACGGAGCCGACCGGGGGGGCGCGGCCACGGCAGCGGGCGCCGTACCCGCGGCGGCTGCTTCGGCTGCCGGTGCGGCGGTCACGGTGCCACCGGACATCTCGGCGAGCACCTGCTCGACGGGGACTCCCAGCGCCTTCGCCTTCGCCTGCGCCGATCGTCTCAGGAGGTGTTCGGGGATCTCTGCCATGGGGTTCCTTAGAGCGGTCCTGAGACGCCGCCGTCCTTGCGTACCCGCCAGAAGTGGACCGCCATGAAGATGACGATCAGGAAGGGCAGCGCGAGGACATGGAGCACGTAGAAGCGGAGCAGTGTGGAGGCGCCGACCTGGATCCCGCCGAGCAGCACGAACGACACCTGATCGCCGAACACCGGGGTGTACCCGGCCATGTTCGATCCGACCGTCACCGCCCACAGTGCCAGCTGGTCCCAGGGCAGCAGGTATCCGGTGAAGGACAGCAGGAGGGTGAGGAGGAGCAGCACCACCCCGACCACCCAGTTGAACTCCCGAGGCGGCTTGTAGGCCCCGTGGTAGAAGACCCGGGTCATGTGGAGGAACACGGTGATCACCATGAGGTGGGCGCCCCAGCGGTGGAGGTTCCTCACCAGCAGCCCGAAGGCGACGTTCGTCGAAAGCGCCGCGGTGTCGGTGTAGGCCGCGGGCACCGCCGGCGTGTAATAGAACATCAGGAAGATGCCGGTGATGGTGAGCAGGATGAACAGAAAGAAGGACAGCCCGCCCAGGCACAGCGTGTAGGAGAGGCGAACCCCGTGCCGCTTCACCTTCACCGGGTGCAGGTGATAGAGGACGTTGTTCATGATCACGTAAGAGCGGTTTCGGGGGCTGTCGCTGTATCCCTTACGGAACGGGGAACCAGGGCGGAAGATCGACTCCCAAGCCTCCGAACCACGAATCTTGGCGCCGAGCGCGCCGATGCGGGACCCGATGGTCCTGCGTTCGTCGCCGTTTCCGTTGGTGGTCATTCCGCCCTCTGCTCCTCGGTGGGTTCAGTCTCCGCCCCGGCCCGTCGGCCGGTCAAATCATCCCCGCCGCCGGTTGCCGCCCGCCGCCTCAGAACCTCATCCCGTACGCATACCCGTTCTTGTAGTCGCGCTGGCCCGAGTCGATCTCCCAGGGCGCGCTGACGCCGAGGTCATCGCCCTGGGCGGCCAGCGATCCCTCATACTTGCCCAGCGAGATGACACCGGTCGGGCAGCGGTCGACGCACAGCGCACACCGGGTGCATTCGTCCTCGTCGACGACGAAGATCCCGTGGTTGGTGGCATCGTCACGGGGATCGGCGACATTGGTCGCCTCGGCCACGGCGTCCATCGAGAGATAGTGGATGCACTTCCAGGGGCAGATGTCGACGCAGCCCTCGCAGAGGATGCACTCCGACTGGTCGATGTGGAGGAACTGCTTCGGTTTCACCGCTCCGGCGAGGTAATCCCCGTCGACGAGGGTCAACTGGTAGTCGTCGCGGAAGGGCGGGGTTTCGAACCAGACCTCGGAGCGCGCCATCAGCGGCCACCCCCCCGAACCACCGGCCGCCCGTACACCGAGGTCGTGGCCGGACGGGGCTGGCCGCGCCGCTTCGTCCACTCCTGGTACTTGTAGGCGCCGACCAGGACCCCCACGAGAAGGGTGGTGGTGTAGCCGGCGACGATGACGTCCTTGAGGGCGCCGAAGGAGATTGCGACCGTGTTGTTGAGCACGAGCCACTTGGGGATCGTGAGCGCGATCCGCTGCCGGGTCCACTCGAGCGTGCCCTGGGTGAGGGCCAGCCACTGATTGGGGACGATCCCGAAGAGGATCATCACCTCGAGCGTGAACAGGAAGGCGCCGACCGCGGCGCGGGCCCACGTGAGCGGCCGGTCGAACAGCCAGCCGAAGACGATGGCGGCGACGATGATCTGGCTGCCGAGCACGGCGGTCAGCTGACCGAATGTGGGCAGCATCCAGCAGGCGTCGGGGTCGGTCTCGAAGCCCAGGCACCGCGGGATCGACGGGTGGATCGCCCGCCCCACGGAGTCTTCCAGTGGCAGGTTGGTGAAGTGGGCGATGAGGACGCCCACGATCAGCAGCACCGAGCCGACCACGGCTCCGATGATGCCGAGTCGGCGACGCTTCTCGCTGGTCACGGGACGGACACCTCCCTGGGAGCGGGCGCATTGTAAGTCAGCGGTTGCCGGTGGCCGTTGCCCGTGGCCGGTTGCCCGTTGCCCGTTGCCCGGAAGGGCAAGCGACAAGCGGCAAGCGACAAGCGCCGCGAGCCGATGGGCCTTTGCCCGTTGCCCGTTGCCCGTCTTCTCTTGCTGGTTGCTGGTTGCTGGTTGCTGATTGCCGGCCCTCTTCAGGGCTAACCTTCCGCCGCAATCGCGATCGAGATGGAGGGTTCGAGGCAGTGACCTCGGCAGACACGATGTCGGAGCGCACCTCCGCCACCTCATCCTCCGAGTCGCCCCTCCACTTCGGGACGAGCCTGGCGGTGCGCGTCGCATCGCTGGCAGCCACCGGATTCCTTCTCGGCGGGCTCGCCATCTACGGGGCGGCTGCCGTCGTGCTGCGCTGGCCGACCCTCCTCAGCGATGCCGGACTCGACTCGGGCTCGTTTTCGTACGGACGGCTCGCCCCCGCCGGGGTCAACGCGCTGCTCTTCGGCTGGCTCACCATCTCCCTCGCCGCCCTGGTGATCCATGCGGTCCCTCGCCTTGTCGGGGCGCGTCTGTTCCTCCCGTTGGCGGCCTTCGGGGTCGTCGGGCTGATGGCGGCGGGGGTCGCCGTCGGGGTGGGAGCGATCCTGCTCGGCGAAGGCGACGGTGGCCGGTTCCTGGAGATGCCGTGGTTCGCCGACGCCGCGCTGCTGGTTGCCTACTTCGGCCTGGCGGTGATCACCACGGCGACGGCGCGGGGCGGCGACCGGGAACGGCTGCCGCTGGCCGCCTGGTTTCTGGTCGCGGCCCCCTGGATGCTCTTCCTGTCATTCGCCGCCGGAGCCATTCCCGGGCTGGAGGGGCTGCCCGGCGAGATCCAGGGTGCGTTCACCGGCAGCGCGGTGGTCGGCCTCTGGGTGGCGATGGCCGCGGTCGGCGGTTGCTATTACCTGATCGCATCGCTGGTGCCGGAGGCTCGATTTCATGAGCGCCTCGGGTCGATCGGCTTCTGGTCGCTGCTGCTCACCTGGGGATGGACGACCGGCCGGGCGTTCCAATACGGGCCGGTGGGCGAGTGGATGGGCACCCTCCCGGTGCTCTTCGGCGCCGGCGTGGTGGTGGCGACTGTCACGGTGGTCACCGACTGGGTGATCGCGGTCCGCGGGCGCTGGGATGCCCTCGCCGCGTCGCCGGCACTGCACCTGGTGGTCGCCGGGAGCGGGTTCTTCATCATCGGGCCGGTGATCGGCTTCGTCGGAAGCCTCCGTTCGGTCTCTGCGGTCGTCCAGTTCACCCCCTGGGACGGAGCGTACGAGCAGGCGACCCTGCTCGGGGCCTTCACCCTGTGGGCCATGGCCGTGGTCACCCACGTCGTGCCCGCCGAATCAGGTCGTTCGTGGTCCCCATGGATGGGACGGATCGTCGTGGGGCCGGCGGTGCTCGGAGTCGCGGTGTCCGTGGGCAGCCGCCTGGTAGGCGGTCTCCAGCAGGGTTATGGGTGGCTTGCCGGTGTCCAGTCGGGCGAGTACGAGAACATCGGTGAAGGCTTCGCCAACTCGTCCGCCCAGCTCTCCGGCACCGACCTTGCCCAGGTCGTCGGTATCGGGCTGTTGGGAATAGCGGTACTCGCCTTCGCTCTGCTGACCGTCCGCTTCGTGGTTGCCCGGGGTGATATGAATGCCGCGCCGGCGATGGCGACGGGCATCACCGGCCGCCTTACGGTGGTGCTCCGCGGCGCAGTGGCCCTCTTTCTCGTCGCCGCGGTCGGCGGGTTCGCCTTCCCGGTGATCGACTCCGACCGATCACCGTCCCTCGTTGCCGACGCGTCGCGCCTGTACACCGAGGGCTCGCTCCAGGATCGCGGACGAGAGCTGTATGTCGCGGAGGGCTGCTGGTACTGCCATACCCAGCAGGTGCGGGCGGTGGTCACCGACATCGGGCTCGGCCCGGTGTCTTCGGCCGGCGACTACGCGCATGACCCGGCCGGCACGCTCGGTTTCCGCAGGATCGGCCCCGATCTGGCGCACGCCGCCGGGCGGGAGCAGGCGGGAAGCGCCTCATTCGTGCTGAATCACCTGCTCGACCCCAGGGCGACCCGGCCCTGGTCGGTGATGCCGGCGTACTCCTATCTCACGACCGACGAGTTGACCGCCCTTGCCGCCTACGTTGCAGGCCTCGAATGAACCTCGATCAATTGGTCGCTGCGGCGGCAGCCGCGATGAACCTGCCGGAGAGCATGGTGCGGCGCTCCGCCGAGGCGCGTTCGTCGACCGAGGGCCGACCGATCGAGGTGATCCTGGGCGAATGGGCCGGCGTCGACCCCGGGGCTGACGCCCCCGAGGCGCCGGTCGCTCCGCAGGCTCCGACGGACGCCGCCGAAACGCCGGTCGCTCCACAGCCTCCGGCGGCGCCGGTGGACCAGCCCGCTCCTCCGGGCCCGGCGGCGTCGCCTGCTTCCGCGCCGGGCGATCTCGTGGCCAAGGCTGCGGCGGCGATGGGGATGTCCGAGACCATGGTCAAGCGCTCGGCGGCCGCCCGGGCCAAGGCCGAGGGACGCAGCGCCGAAGAGGTGCTTGCCGAATGGGCCGGAGTCGAGCTGTCGACGGCCGCCCCCCCGGCATCCGCCGAGCCCGCCCCACCACCGGAGGTGGCACCTGTTGCGGAGGCATCCGCTCCTCCAGTCGCCGCCCCTGCCGCCGCGGCCGACGGGGCCGACCTACTGGCCAAGGCGGCCGCCGCCCAGGGGCTGCCCGAGGCGATGGTGAAACGGTCGGCGGCGGCGCGCGCCAAGGCCGAGGGGACGACGACCGAGGCGGTGCTCGCCGAATGGGCCGGCGTGGAGGCTGCGGCGGCGACGGCGAGCATGCCGACGACCGCGGCAGCGGTCCCCGCAGCACCGGCGGCGGCGCCCGCAGAACGTGCGGCGGCGCCCGCAGCAGCACCGGCGGCTGTCGAGGTCGAGGTGATCGCTGAGGGCGAGGAGGCGGCACCGCTCGCGCCCGAGCCGGTTCGGGAACTCGAACTGGTGACGCCATCGGGGGCGTTGCCCCGCTGGCTCGCCTCGCTGTTCATCGTGGTGCCGGTGTTTGCCATCGCCTACGCGGCGTTCCTGCCTAACGGGCCGAACTGTGGCGATGCCGGAAAGCTGGCGGTCGATCCGGTCACGGGTGTGGCAGTCAACTGCGACGGGTCGGCGTTCGGCGAGGAGGAGGTCGACTTCTTCGCCATCGGCAGTGAGGTCTTCGGATTCAGATGCGCGGTTTGCCACGGATCGAATGGCGGAGGAATCGCCAACTTCCCGTCATTCCTCGAGGGAGCCCTCGTCGAGACCTTCCCCGAAGGGAGCTGCGACATCCATGTCCAGTGGGTGACACTGGGGACCACCGGGTGGCCCGATCCGACGTATGGGGCCAACCAACAGCCGGTGGGCGGTCGGGGCACCATGCCGACGTTCGGTACCCAGCTGACCGACCAGGAACTCAGGTCGGTCGTCCTCTACGAGCGCGTCCAGTTCGGCCGGCTCCCCCTGGAGGAAACCATCGCCGATTGCGGATTGGCGGCAGCCCCGACCGAGTGAGAGTGGGGCGGCTGCGCCGCCCTCCGCGATGCGCAAGTCCCGCGGCTCGCAACGGCGCGCCCCCGAT
>Ga0326597_10012889_pt1 | contig 11007 bp, 13 predicted proteins | sample RVTome_12_FD_203789 | JGI IMG/M metagenome (GOLD analysis project Ga0326597, IMG submission 203789) | Soil microbial communities from uranium-contaminated site in the Upper Colorado River Basin, Wyoming, United States - RVT100D185 | ecosystem: Environmental > Terrestrial > Soil > Contaminated >... | reverse complement strand
CCACGTCCGCTCCGGGCAACGACAACCTGATGGAGCTGCTACTGATGCTGGACGCCTTCAAGCGGGCGTCCGCGATGCGTATCACCGCGGTCATTCCTTACTATGGTTATGCGCGGCAAGATCGAAAGGTCATTCCCCGAGTCCCCATCAGCGCGAAGTTGATTGCCGATCTCATTACCAAGGCCGGCGCCTCGCGCATGTTGACGATGGATCTCCACTCGGGCCAGATCCAAGGTTTTTTTGACATCCCGGTCGATAATCTCTACGCCACTCCCGTGCTGCTCCAGTATCTGAAAAAAAGGCTCAATCATAATGAAGTCACCATCGTTTCGCCGGACGCGGGCGGCGTCGAGCGGGCGCGGGCGATTGCGACGCGCTTGAATGCATCGTTGGCGATCATCGATAAGCGCCGGGTGGGACCCAACGTGGTCGCGGAAATGAACATCATCGGCGAGGTCAAGGATCAGATCGCAGTATTGCTGGACGATATGATCGATACGGCGGGAACGCTCGCGATGGCGGCCGATGCCTTAAAAAAAGAAGGCGCCAAGAGAATCCTCGGTTGTTGCACGCATCCTGTGTTGTCCGGTCCGGCGATCCAGCGGATCGACGAATCCGCGTTGGAAGAATTAATCGTCACCAACACTATCCCCCTGGGGCCCGAGGCGAAACGCTGCGACAAGATCAAGGTATTGTCCGTGGCTCATCTGATCGGCGAAGCGGTTCGGCGCACTCATGAGGAAGAATCGATCAGTTCGTTATTTGTCTGAAAAAATTGTTTGCCACCGTCGTATGAGGAGGTAATGACCCTTGGAAACTCTTGAAATACAAGTGAACGCGCGCGATCCGGGCAGCAAACAAAAAGCCCGCAGGCTCAGGCGCAGCGGAAAAATTCCGGGCATTCTTTATGGGCCGAAGACCCAGACGATCGCTTTGGAACTCAATAAGAAAGAGTTCTCCAGCCGCGTCGCCGGACTCGAGGGTTCGCACTTGGTGCGGTTAAAGTCGGACTCCGCTTCTCTGGTTGATAAGGTTGCCCTGGTGAAAGAGATGCAATTTCATCCGATCACCGGTGAAGTGGTTCATGCGGATCTTTACGAGGTGGATCTCACCGCCACGATCAGGGTCCAGGTGCCGCTGCACTTCGTCGGCAAAGCGGTCGGGGTGGTTCGCGGTGGTATTCTTCAGCCGATCGTGCGGGAAATCGAGGTCGAATGTTTGCCCTTGGATATCCCGGATTTTTTCAACGTCGAAGTCAGCGAATTAGACATTGGCGATTCGGCACATATCGAAGACCTGACGATGCCGGAGGGTATCAAGGCGATTTACGAATCCAACTCAGCGTTGGTGGCCGTAGTGCCGCCGACTGTTGAAGAGGCCCCGACGCCAACCGCGGCTCCGGTTGAGGCGGAGGCGGTTGCCCCGGCGACGCCGGAGGAAACGAAAGAGGGCGGTTCTTAATTGGCGGCACGGCCGGAGCAGTTGGGAATTGATCGGTGAAACTAGTCGTCGGCCTCGGCAATCCTGGAAAGAGGTACGAGCGGACGCGGCATAACCTGGGTTTCTTGATCGTCGATTATATTGCCGGACAAGACAACGTCGCCGTCAAACGGAAACTTTGCGGCGCATCGGTCGGAGAGTGGTCGAACCAGGGTGAAAGGTTCTTATTCGTCAAACCGCAAACCTACATGAACCGCAGCGGGGAACCGGTCAAAGAACTGCTGCGTAGGTTTCACGCCACTGCGAACGACGTGGTGGTCGTTTATGACGATCTGGATCTACCATTCGGGCGCATCCGCATTCGGCCCAAAGGCAGTGCCGGGGGTCATCGTGGCGTGCTTTCCATCATGGAGGAGCTGGCAGGGGCTTCGTTTAATCGTGTCCGGGTCGGCATTGGGCGGCCTCCGCAAGGAGTCGATCCGGTTGACTACGTGTTGCAGCCGTTCAATGCTGAAGAGACCCTCGCACTTGGCGATGCGATCTCCAGGGCCGGCGAAGCGGTAATGTCTTTGCTGTGCGAGGGGAGCCAAAGGGCAATGGAGCGATTTAACCGCGCGCCGTGACCGTTCGACGTTTCGTTGTAAATTCGCCGACGCTATGGTAAAGAAAACAACTTCCCGTGGAGGATAAGAAGCCGTGTCACAATATGAGACCATGTTCATCGTTCACCCAGAAAAGGGAACAAAGATAAAAGAGTTGATCGATAGGTTTAAGAAGGTTGTCGAAGGACAAAATGGCAACGTATCCCATGTCGATGAATGGGGTCTGCGGGACCTTGCCTATCGCATCGAAAAACAAAGTAAAGGTTTCTATGTCTTGCTCCAGTATCAATCGCCGGCGCACGCCGTCGAAGAATTGGAACGAAACCTAAAGCTTACCGATGATATCCTCCGATACCTTACCGTGCGCGTGGATGAAGAGGAGCCGTCGGCCGGCTCGACCGCTTCGCGCGTCCATGTGGAGGATGGGGCCGGAAAGCCGGAACCCGGGGCATAGCGGAGCGAGTATCCGCGGAAAGCCGGGTTTATTTGAGTAAGGCTGGAGCGGCATAGTTTCGAGAAAGAGGTGTTCGTCCTATGGCACAACGAGAAACAGGCGCGAGACCGTATCGTGAACGGAGCGACGACGATAGGGGATCCCAGCGTCGCAGGCCGATGTTCCGGCGCAAAGTGTGTCGTTTCTGCGCCGATAAGACGCTAGGAATCGATTACAAAGACATTAAGACCCTCTCGCAGTTCGTTACCGAGCGCGGCAAGATGACACCCAGCCGGATTACGGGCAATTGCGCCCGCCATCAACGATTCCTCACGACGGCCATCAAGAGGGCCCGCAGCGTGGCTCTGCTACCATTCACCACGGCGAATTACTAACATCGTTTCGTCTCGTCTTTTATGCGGCGGCTAGAAGTCATCAGTAGGTTTTTCCTGGCCCTGGCGTCCACTGCGGTTTTGTTCGTGGGCGGCATCAGCGCGCCGTTCGCGGCGATTATCCTGTTGCCGCTTGTCGCCCAACCGGTGTTGGGATTTGGCCTCAGGTATGGAACGGCTTGGGGAATCGGAGTGCTGCTGGTGGCGCCGCTCCTGTTCTTTGTTTTCGCCGGGGAGGAGTTGGCGCTTCTTTACGGCGTCCTGGCGCTGATGGCGGCGTTGCTCTTCGGGTTATTGGGGCGGCTGCGGGCGATTGAATTCCTCGTCACGGGCGTAGCCGCGGCGCTGTTCGCCGCTACCGGGGCTTTGTTGCTTTACTTATTTGGCTCATGGACGGCGATGATTGACGATTTTCGTGAAAGCCTGAATCATCAATTCATGTCGGCGTTGCAAATCCAGGAAAAAATAGGTTTTCCGCGTGACGGCTTGGATCTATTTAAGGAAAGGGCGCCGCAACTCATTGATATGACATTGCAGCTTTTACCGGCATTGATATTCATGAGCCTTGCGTTTGTCGTCTTGGTCAATGTCCTGCTCCTCTGCCGGCGCTTTCCCGAGCGGCGAGCACACTGGCTGGCGGTGGAAAATATGCGGGAATGGAAAGGGCCGGAGTCGTTGGTTTGGCCCCTCATCGTATGTGGCTTTGTCCTGTTCATTCCGGGCATGGAGTTTGCCCAGTTGTTGGCGATTAACCTCCTTGTAATCCTCGGTGCTTGCTATTTTGCGCAAGGCCTGGCTGTGGTCGCATATTTTTTCCATAAGAATAACGTGCCGCGGTTTCTACGCGGCTTGACCTATATACTGATTGTATTTCAGCAAATCTTTACGCTGTTGGTGGCGGGTTTAGGGCTCTTTGACTTGTGGGGCGACTTTCGCCGGTTGGAAAAAAAGAATCTCACGCCGAGCCAGGCAGCGTAAAACGGAGGGCCTATGGAAGTCATTCTGAAGGAAGACATTGCGACCTTGGGTAAGATCGGCGAAATCGTGCGCGTGCGCGACGGCTACGCGCGCAATTATCTGCTGCCGCGCGGATTGGTCTTGGAGGCGAACAAAAGGAATCTCAAGACTTTCGAACATCAGAAGAAAATCGTCGCTGATCAGAAGCAGAAGATCACGCGACACGCAACGGTGGTGGGCGATCAATTGTCGGGCGTGTCGTTGTTGATTCCGATGAAGGTCGGCGAAGAAGGCAAACTCTTCGGCTCGGTGACCACCATGCAGATCGAGAAGGCGCTAAAAGCCAAAGGCCTCAACGTCGACCGGCGCAAGATCCACCTGGAAGCGCCCATTAAAGTAGCGGGAGATTATGAAGTCGCGGTCCGACTCTCCGCCGATCTCACGGTGCCGCTGAAGGTGTCTGTCGTGGCTGAAGGTTAATTTCAAGCTCACGCGGGCGCTTGCGGAGTTTCCTAATCTCTGCCGGCGCGGTCTTCGTTCCAGCAGCGATTCGTCAGTAACTTCCGCCATCGATGATCTGCGGCCATTCTCGATTCCAGCCGCCACGGATCCATGTCAGTTTCAGCATCAATTGTCCTCACCGTTCGAGACGCCGCTGGCGGCCGGCTGCTGATTGTCGGCGCGGCGTTTCTCTGGAGCCTGGCGGGCGTCTTCATCAAATTTCTCGATCTTCCTGCTCTTACGATCGTCTTTTACCGAAGCCTTTTCGCGGCGTTGGTTTTCACGCCGTTCCTGCGCCGTAAGGATTGGCGGATCGACCGGCCGATTCTGATTTCCGTCACCAGTTATACCGCGGCCATCAGCGCCTTTGTGTCGGCCAACAAGTTGACGACCGCGGCGAACGCCATCGTCTTGCAGTACACCGCGCCCTTTTTCGTTTTCCTCTTTTCCGGGCTCGTTCTGCGTGAAAAAATTTCGCGGCTGAACGGATTCACGCTGGCCGCGAGCATGTTCGGCGTGGCCGTCATCTTCTTGGGCAGCGCCGGCGAGCCGGAAATGGCAGGTGTGCTACTCGCTCTCTTGAGCGGCGTGCTCTTCGCGGTGTACATGGTCAACCTGCGAAGTACGCAAGCGGTGAGTCCGGTTTACCTTACGTTGATCAACAACGTTGTGTGCGCGCTGTTGCTCTTGCTCGTCGTCAAGTCTCAGCTTGGGCTGACTTCGACGCAGTTGGGAATCGTTGCGGTGATGGGAGCGGTGCAATTGGGTTTGCCATACTTCCTATTCTCCAAAGGGCTGCAAACCGTGCCGCTGCAGGAGGCGTCGCTGATCGCCTTGATCGAGCCGGTGCTCAATCCGCTGTGGGTCGCTCTGACCGTGGGCGAGATCCCGTCGTTCGCGACCCTTGCCGGCGGCGGTTTGATTGTCCTGGCGCTCGCTGTGCGTTATCTTTGGCCGTTGCCGGGCGAATCCGCGCAAGCGGCGGGTAGTGGTTCAGTTTGATTTCAACGCCGCATCGATGTAGGGGCAGACCGGAGCCTGTCCAGAGTCGGTCGAAGGATGTCTGACCTCCGAACGGGCAACCACATAGGGTTGCCCCTACAAATTTCGGAGAAACTGAACCACTACCCAGCGGCGTAGCCGTTTAGATTCAAAAGCGCTTCTGTGATAGATTTTGCTGACCTTGATGCCAATAAGGAGGATAAGATGTCAATGAATTGGGGAATGGCCAATCGTTTAGCGCGCATCATCAAACCGGAAGACGGCCGGGCCGTCATGCTCGCGGTGGATCACGGCTACTTTCTCGGCCCCACAAGCGGCCTGGAAGAGCCGCGTAAAACCATCGAACCGCTCATGCCGTACGCCGATTCAATCATGCTGACGCGCGGCGTGCTGCGCACATCCGTCGATCCCAAGTCGGACAAGCCGGTGGTGCTACGAGTTTCCGGCGGCACGAGCATTCTCAAGGAACTGTCCAACGAAGACATCACGGTGTCCATCGACGACTGCATTCGTTTGAACGTTTCCGCGATGGCACTGTCGATCTTCGTCGGCTCGAAATTCGAAAAAGAAACGTTAGTCAGTCTGGCCAAGCTCGTCGACGAAGGGGAAAAGTTCGGCATTCCGGTGCTGGCCGTCACCGCCGTGGGCAAAGACATGGCGCGCGACGTCCGCTATCTCGGACTATCTTGCCGCATCGCCGCCGAGTTGGGCGCTCATATAGTCAAGACCTACTTCTGTGACGACTTCGAGCAGCTCATTGAATCTTGCCCGATTCCCGTGATCATCGCCGGGGGCAAGAAGACGCCGGAGATGGAAGCGCTGGAGCTGGCGCATAATGCCGTTACCCACGGTGCCGTCGGCGTCGATATGGGGCGGAATATTTTTCAGTCGGATTCTCCAGTGGGGATGATTAAAGCGGTACGGGCTATCGTCCATGAAAATGTTTCAGTGAAAGAGGCATACAAGATTTACGAGAGCGAGAGGAACGCGAAGGCGAGAAAGGTGGGATAGACGACAAAGAGTTTCGGGTTACGGGTTTCGAGTTTCGGGTTGACCGGAAGGGAATCAAGCCATGGCGACGTTTCAAAAGTTTACCGATATTGAGGCATGGCAAAAGGCACGTGAGCTTACGTTCGAGATTTACGAAGTTACAAAGCGAGCGCCGTTTTCGAGAGACTTTGAATTGCGGGGGCAGATTAGAGAAGCCAGTGTTTCGATCATGTCCAACATCGCAGAGGGCTTCGACCGAAGCGGCACCCGGGAGTTTATTCAGTTCCTATCGATAGCAAAGGGTTCGGCGGCGGAGGTTGTCTCACAACTTTACGTTGCCTTAGACCAGAAATACATCTCGACGGACGAGTTTGAGCGTCTTTGTTCTCTTGCAACAGAAGTCGGTCGCAAGCTGGGTGCGTTGATACGCTATTTGCGCAAGTCTGGCATCCGAGGGGCGAAATTCCGAGAAACTCGTAACCCGTAACTCGAAACCCGAAACAAAGTTTATGCGCGTCGCCATGTACTACAACAACCGTGACCTTCGGCTTGAGGAACTCCCAATTCCCAGGATCGGTGCCGGCGAGTTGCTCGTGCGCATACGCGCGAGCGGCATCTGCGGCAGCGACTTGATGGAATGGTACCGCATCAAGAAGGCACCGTTGGTGCTGGGCCATGAGATCGCCGGGGAAGTTGTCGAAGTGGGCGAGGGCGTCGAGAATTTTCGCGTCGGCGACCGGGTTTTCGCATCGCACCATGTACCGTGCGGGAAGTGCCGCTACTGCCTGGCCGGGCATCAATCGGTTTGCGACATGTTGCGCACGACGCACTTCGAGCCGGGCGGTTTCGCTGAGTACATCCGTGTGCCCAAAATCAACGTCGAGTTAGGCACCCATCGTTTGCCGGACGAGGTGACATTCGACGAAGGCTCGTTTATCGAGCCCCTGGCCTGTGTGGTGCGCGCCCAGCGCTTCGCGCGTGTGACGGCAGGCCAATCCATTCTCGTCATCGGCAGCGGCATCTCCGGTTTGCTTCACATTCAGCTCGCGAAGGCCAGCGGCGCGGCTCGCATCATGGCAACCGACATTAGCGAATTCCGGTTGAACGCCGCGCGCCGATTCGGCGCCGATGCAGCAATCCATAGCGCGGAAGACGTGACGGCGCGGCTGCGCGAGTTAAACGACGGTCGGTTGGCCGATTTGGTGATCGTCTGTACGGGAGCCATGCCGGCGATCCAGCAGGCCGTCAAGTCCATCGATCGCGGCGGGACGCTTTTATTTTTCGCTCCGACCGCCGCGGGGGTCGATGTGCCGATTCCGCTCTTCGATTTCTGGCGCGACGAAATCTCGCTGGTGACTTCCTACGCGGGCAGCGGGGAGGATCTCGCGCAATCCATCGAGTTGATCCGGACACACCGAGTGCGCGTGGCCGAGATGGTCACGCATCGATTGCCCTTGGCCGAAGCCGGCGTAGGCTTTCAACTCACAGCGAGCGGGCAGGACTCGATCAAGGTGATTATCGATCCGCTGATTTGAATCAGTTTCGGGTTACGGGTTTCGAGTCTCGTGTTTTCGAACTGGAAACACAAAAGTCGAAACCCGAAACTATCGAGTGATTCCCAACTCCTTCCTCGCTTTGTCTACGAAGCTGTAATCGACCACGTCGGCGACGGTGACCGGCTTCGCAACCTTGGCGCTTTCCCGCGCCAGATCGATCAGCACTTGCACCGACTCCGGTTTGACGGTGGCGTCTTTGGTCAAGACGCGGGCGACCTGCTTGGACATTTCCGCGGCCATCTTGCGATCGTTGACTTTCCACTGCTTCATCAAAACGTTGATGACCGCCTCTTGGTTGTTCCTGTCCCAAATAAATTGCAGGCCGCGCAGCGTAGCGCGCACCATGCGATAAACCTCGTCGGGATTTTCACGAATTTTCTTCTCCGAGGTGCCGAAGCCATTCTGGGGAAATTCGACGACGTCGCCGGCAAAGACGAGCTCGTTGTAGCCTTTTTCGAGAGCGATGATGTTCTCCGGCACGGATAGAAAGGATGCGTCGACCACGCCGGTTTCCAGCACGGCGTAGCGGCTCGCCGCCGAGCCGCCCATGGGAAGCAGCGACACGTCCCGCCCCGGTTCCAGGCCGAAGTGTCTCAGCATTTTTTCAGCGATCATGGTCGCCGATCCGCCCGGCGAGCTGCCGGCGACTTTTCGTCCTTTCAGTTGCTTGAGGTCTTTGATTTCTTTTTTGCCCATCAGAAACAGCAAGGGTTTGGCCACCGTGAAGAGCAACACCTTCATCGGCTGCCCGCGCACCGCCGCGCCGATGGTGCCGGTCACCGCGCCGTTATAGTCGATGTCGCCGTTGAGCACCGCCGTGCTGGCCAGATTGGCCGGCATATAAATAATTTCCAGATCGAACCCTTCGTCCTTGAAGAAACCGCGATGGAGCGCTGTGTAGAGGGCCAGGAAGGCAACATTCGTTGACGAACTGGCCATGCGGACTTTCTTCAACGTCTGGGCGTGGCCTTTGCAGTCCAGTAGCGCGACAAAGGCAAAGATAAGCAGCAAAAGGAACGTTATTCCTCGCGTCGTTTCTCGCATCGGAGTCTCCTCCTCAATCAGTCGGGCTGGCGCCAGCCACTTGGCGCCCCGCGCTAGCTTCGTTCAAATCGTTCAAGCCGTTCAAACCGTTTCGGAGGTTCGATATCCGATCAACGATTGGAACGTCTTGAACGGCATTTATCTTTTTATGGGAAAAGCTCGCTCCTTCCCGTGCCCGGCTGGCGGTCCCAGCGGGCTTCGAGACTGCGAAAATAATTCCATGCCCGCTGGGCGCGGCGCTCGATCGCGATCTCGGCACCGAAGGCGCGGCACTCCTCGGCGGTCATCGTGCCGACTTCGCCCAACGTTGCCGCTTGCAGCGTCTTCTTCGTGTCGTCTTCCAAGACCAGAGCCGCGTAGAGAACTTCCTGAAGGTTTTGGCCGACGACGACAATGCCGTGGCCGCGCAACAGGGCGGCGCGCTTGTCGCCAATGACCTTGCGCAACGCCTCGCCGCGCTGGGGACTGGTGATCAGTTGGGCCTCCGGATAGAGCGGCACGCCGTCGCTGAAGATCGCGCCCTGCAACGTCACGGGACGAAATTCGCGTTTGGCGATGGCGAAAAGGGTTGCGTGCGGCGTGTGCAGGTGCGCGACGGCGAGAGCGTCGGCGCGGGCCCGGTGAAGCGCCGTGTGGATCGGCCACTCAACGGGCGGGCCTTCTTTCCCTTCCAGCGGCTTGCCGTCGAGGTCCGTGGGTACCATATCCTCCGGGCGCAGACTGCCTTTGTCGGAACCCATACCCGGCGTGATCAAGACCCGTTTGGTTTCGGGTTGATACACGCTTACATGGCCGAACAGGCCGATCATCCCCTGCATCGCAAAGATGCGCGTGCAGGCCGCCAGTTGTTCGCGCAAATCCTTTTCCGAAGTCATCGAGGGATTCTCCTTTGTGCGGCTTCCAGTTCCTTTTTAACTTCTTCGACGAGTTGTAAATTGAGCAGGCGCTCCGGCGCAATGTCTTCTTTGATTTGCAGCGGGATCTTGATGTCGTACTCCAGAAAATTCTTGATGCCTTCCGCGGTCGGCAGACCGGGCACTCCCGGCACCAGGGCTCGCAGATAATTTTTCGTCGCCTCCACGAGCATCGCTTTCGTCGCGTTGCCGAGCTGGAGCTTCTTGATGCCGAGGTCCACCGCCTCTTCCGGCCTTTCGCGCACGGACATCAGACCGCGCAACGCTGCCTTGAGCCATCTTTTGATCTGCGCTGAATTCTCTCGAATCTTCTTTTCGGTAACCACGTATCCTTGAAAAGGCATGGGGAACAGATCGCCGAGAAAACCCAGCGAGACGAGACCTTGTTTTTGCGCGAAGACGAGCCCGCCGGGGTCCACAGTTGTCGCATGAGCGGCGCCGCTCTTGACGGCCATGACCCTGGTGTTGGTGTCCGAACCCATGGAAATGCGAATGATGTCCCTCGACGACACGCCGCCGCGCTCGGCGAACATGGTCATGAGGCGATCCTGAGTATCGCCGGGACTGCCGATGGCGATCTTCTTGCCTTTTAGGTCGGCTGCGCTCTTGATGCCGGGATCGGCTACGAGATAGAAGGTCACTTTGTCCGCCTGGAACATGATCCCCTTGACGGGCGCGCCCTTGAGCGCCGCGCGCATGCCGCTGCCGCCGGCGCCGCTGAAATCTACGTCGCCGCTCAAAAGCGCGGCGATCGACAAGGTACCCGAAATAACCACAGTTTCGTTTTCCAAGCCTTCCTCGCGGAACAATCCCTTGGCGTCGGCGACGAAAATGGAAAGGTAATTGAGATTGGCCTGCGGGATGGCGGTGCGGATTTTCTCGGCGTGGACGGTGGCTGCGGCGATTACGAACGTAATGGTCACTATGATCGCGTGTGAAATTATGCTTATTTTCTGCGTCGTCACGTTCCGGTTTCCTCCCCCTCGACGGGGGATAAAGGTGGGGGTGCCAGTCGATTCAATCGTTGTGCAAAGCACCCCTATCCTAGTCTTATATTAGAACCGTTGCAGTTTGTCATAGAGGAGATCATATTTATGTGACACTGGTTTCAACAGCTTGCTGGAATGAGGACCCATCCTAACCGATTCCCTCGGAGGATCTGGGGAAGACTGTCCC
>Ga0326597_10012888_pt1 | contig 11007 bp, 12 predicted proteins | sample RVTome_12_FD_203789 | JGI IMG/M metagenome (GOLD analysis project Ga0326597, IMG submission 203789) | Soil microbial communities from uranium-contaminated site in the Upper Colorado River Basin, Wyoming, United States - RVT100D185 | ecosystem: Environmental > Terrestrial > Soil > Contaminated >... | reverse complement strand
CCATCGAGGTGGACCGCATCCGCAAAATGCGCGAGAGCATCGGCCCGGACATCGACCTCATGTGCGACATCAACCAGCGCTGGCGCGTCGAGCAGGCGATCGACATCGGCACGCGCATCGAGGACGTGCATCTCTTCTGGCTCGAGGACGTCACGACGGCGGACGACTTCCAGGGACTCGCCCGCGTGACCGACGCGCTCGCGACGCCGGTCTGCGGCGGCGAGTACCTGTACGGGCCTGCGCCGCACCGCCAGATGATGGAAGCGCGGTCCGTGGACATCGTGATGATCGACTTGATGCGCGCGGGCGGCATCACCGGATGGCTCAAGATCGCCGGCATGGCGGAAGCGTTCAATCTCCCGGTGGTGAGCCACCTCGTGCCCGAGATCCACGTCCACCTGATCGCCGCCATCCCGAACGGCCTCACCGTCGAATTCATGCCGTGGACGTTCAAGCTGTTCGAGGAAGTGCCGCAGCCGGTGAAAGGCGAACTCGCCGTGCCGATGAAGCCCGGCCTGGGGCTGAAGTTCGACGAAGCGGCGCTGAAACGCTTCGCCGCGTGAACCTCTCACCGCCAAGGAAAGACCAAATCAATAATTGAACCGCCAAGATCGCCAAGCACGCCAAGAGAAACAAAATAATAATAAAAACAAATAATTAACCGCAGAGGGCGCAGAGAGAATCGAAATCAAGACGGGAAGAAAGGAACACGGCCGGCTGAATACAGCCGGCCGTTTATATATGGAGCGATTGAAAACTTAACGTGTCGCGCTCACCCGCGCGCGAAGCAGCGACGCGTTTTGCGCGTCGGTGTGGAGCGCGGGGTTAGGCTTCACATTCATTCAGGTCCTCACTCCCACACGCAAGAAGGGCACGAGGAGAAAAATGTAAGTGAGGATTACCCCGACCCCAACACCAACCAACAATTCCCACGTTCCCGACGACGGGGCGTACATTACGCCCGCGACAGGCCCTCCAAGAAGTGTTGCCCAAATGGTCAACGCGACGAGGTTGGATTTCAGATGCGCACCACACTTCGGGCATGGAAATTGATACCGGATAGCAAGCATGGAGATTCCGGCGCGGCAGACTGGACAGGGACGCTCGCGAAACCAGTTCAACATGACTTGGTGAAGCCTAACGAGGCTGTAGAAAAAGTCTCTGAGGGGTCGAGACACGCCGTTTTCGGGGGTCACTTAACCCCTCCCAAGAGCCCAATCATTGATTGTGGGCGATCCTGAGAGGCCGATTTCTGCTGGAACGCATGGTCGATTTCTCGAAGGGACTTTTTCTACAGCCTCAACGTTCGCGATCAGCGACCACAAAACAGCGGGCGCAACCCCGCTGTGAAGCGGTCCGCTGGATCACAGGGTTATGCGTCATTGGATAGCCCTATACAAAACCTCTAGCTGACCCGAAAATACTTTTCGCAAGTCCTGATCATGCTCTTGAGTCCTCTTGTCGGACGTGGCTGAGATTAGCCAGAGCTGGACAGCCTTTGAAAGCGTGTCGTGCCACTCCTTCACCTTCTCATGATTCGAGCCGATCATGTCTTGGAACATCTTGAGCCCCTTCGTGGCGACCGCTTCGCGCATAGCGGCGTCCAAGTAGACGAACTGTTCGGCAAATCCAGCCGGCACAGGTTTTGACTCAATCTCAACGCCGTCAGCCTTCAAGTAGCCCGATAACAAAATAAAGATAAACATGGCGTAACTCAGTCCCATTGCACCTTCTACGATGGATCTTTCTCCGCCATCGATCAGAAGTTTTCCATTTGAACGCATCGCGTCAAACGCGATGCTGATCGCCAATCCGTACGCCGCAGAGCTTGCCTTCGCGGTCTCAGAATCACCTTTCGGAAGGGGCGGCGGGGTAAAGCTCGGATTGATGGCAGAGAAGAAAGATACGGCTTCGGAATAGCCCTCATCGAAGCGCAGTAGTAGGCCAGATAGGTAAGGTCGGTGTGGGCCTCTAATAGTTAACAATTTCTCGATCGGTCGAGCCTTGCGTCGGAAGAGTTTCTCAAGCACAGGCAGTCCTCATTGACGCATAACGTCCGCGTTGAGCAACGCGTTATTAGACGGCAGTTTGAATTCTGGCTTCACGTTCGGCCGTAAGCAAGAACTTGTCAAGCGCAACCGCCATTGTTATGAACTTGTGCCGCGCATCCGTCTTGTCGTAAGGCGGCATAACCCCGTGCCCAAGCTGCGCGTGTGTCATTTGATACGCCTGAACAATCGTATCCCGGTCGTCCGGGCAGAACGCGGCAAATAGCTTATCGACCATTGCATCGGTCAAAGCGACATCGAGACGGTGCGCGAAAGCGTTTCGTATGTGGCCCAGTTCAAGTAACGCCGGAAGGATGCGTTCAGCGAGGCCTAGGGCCACCGCCAATCTTGCGCGTTGCTCGAATCGTAAATTGGGCAGATGCCTTGGATGAGGCGTAAGCGCCTCGAGAACTAAGTTCAGGCGAGCCTCGATGTGAATGTGAGCGCGTACCACTGCACCAAGCGGGTCCTCTGCGCGTAAGGCGTCGAAAAAGACGTCGTCGGTTGCAGGCGCCGGTGACATTTGCTGCCGTCTAACGTGTCCCGATCACCCGCGCGAGCAAGCCACGACGACGCTTGCTCGAGTCGGGGTGGATCGGGGGGTTAGATCTCACTTTTTTGGGACCCGAAATATTGATTTCTTGAGCGGCCGATTAACACGAATATTTTGTCGTAGCTCCTCACCAGGCACATCCCCGGCGTTGTGCCTAAGTTTGCGGAGTAGCAAGGTCTTCTTCTCGATCCAGATCTCCAGCCTAGGGCCCCTAGGATGCTTGGCACTGATCCAGTAACAGGTAACGCCATTCAGTCGACACTGCCTTTTCCGGAATGGGCCAACTAGGTCCATGAGTGACAGCCCACCAATCTCAGGAAGCAAAAGTCTCCCAATAGTATGGGCTGAGCCGGACGAAATGCCAGTAGCTCCTGCTACGGCTATAGATAAGTTCTCCTCGATCTCGAGCCGCGCGGGCCCTCTATGCTCTTTGCGCAGGAAATACGCAGTAGCCCCATCTGAACCAATGACGTGCCGGGTGATGATATGACGAAGTGGTGGGTAAGGATGTGGGCTCGAAAATTCGAATCTAAACAGCGACGGTTTCCTAAAAGAAGTGGAAAAGTTGGTTTCGAGTGGCGGCTGCTTTGGCTTGAACCACTGGCGCACCACCCCTGTGTCCCGATAGGACGAGATCTGTGCGTAGTAGTTGACCACACGGCGGATCAGATCTTGAGCACTGATGGTCTGCTGCCTCGGAGACATTGAGTGAGATCTAACGAGTCTGTAGGAAAAGCCCAAAACAGGGAGGTTTTAGGCCCCTCGCAAAACCACTGCGGTATTGTTGGTGCTCAGGAATGTTGCCGCTGCTGCGCTCGACGATTCGCGCCAGGGGGAGATCGCGGACCAGTCGACCGTTTCCGTCAAATCTTAGCGAATCCGCGCTCATATTGCATTTAGATCGGTCGATCATCAGCAGAGGGCTTTTCCTACAGACTCAACGTTCGCGGTGAGGCGTGCGGACGAAAGCGCGCAGTGCTAGGTGCAAAGCGTCGCTCTCCACCGCGGGGTTAGGTTCACGCCTTGTCATTACGCTGTCTTTTTCGCACGAATGTTTGGTTGTCGGGACGATCTTTGAGTCGATAGCGCGAAAGGATGCCTTGTGCATCCAGTTCAACGACGATTTCCCATCCCTCAAGATCAACCTTCCGCGCGAGCTTATTGTCGAGGCACCAGGCGACCTTGTAGCCTTCCTGCTCGAGACGCGCCTGGAGCCCGCTATCGCTCGGATATTTGAAGTCCACCCATTTTTCCACGGGCGCTGGAGCTGCCGCGGGCGGAGGTGCGGACTGCAGCGGGACCGCAGGCGCGTCGGGCGCCGCAGGCGTTTGAGGCTGGCGATCACGCAATTTGTCCCAGAAGTACCAAACCGCAGCGATGCCGCCGAGGATGGTTGCGATGGCGAGAACGATCTCCACGGTTCCAGCGTGAACCTAACTTTGAAGTGGACGGCCGAAAAGCCGTGTTATAAGGCGGCATTGTGCGCCGCGGGGTTCACACCTTCAAGCAAATCAACAAATTGCAGCGTGCTTGGCAGCTCAATAAAGCAGAGATGAGAGATGGCTCCCACCACCCCGCGTCCGTCGGACGCACCCCTCCTCGGGCAGGAGGGGATTTTTTGAGTTGAATTTGTTAATCCTGTTAATCCTGTCTATTTCTTGTTCTTCTTGGCGTGCTTGGCGGTCTTGGCGGTTCAGTTCTGGATTTTATTTTGTCTTGTTTCTCTCGGCGTTCTCCGCGGTTCAATTGTTGTTCTTATTCTGGTCTTGTTTTTCCTGGCGTCCCTTCGACTTGCTCAGGACGGGGCTTGGCGGTTCAATTTTTTTGTTCTTGTTTTCCTTCGTGTCCTTTGTGTCCTTCGTGTCCCGGCTTTAGCGTATTTCTCTCCAGGCGAAGCCGCCCTCCTGCGTCGCGATGCCGATCCACTCCGGCGCGCAGTTGAGCGCGCCCGCAAGCGCCGCGCGCGCGAGCGCCGGCGTGTTGTTCTTCTCCGACAGATGCGCCGCGATCACGTGCTGCAGCCGGCTGCAATCCATCGCCCGCACCAGCTCCGCCGAAGCTTCGTTCGAGAGATGTCCGAGCCGGCCCGCGATGCGGCGCTTCAACTGCGCGGGATACGGGCCGTTCATCAGCATGTCGAGATCGTGGTTGCACTCGAGCACCAGGGCATCGACGCCCGACAGCGCCTGCGCGATGTGCGGCGTGGGGCATCCGGTGTCGGTCAACACGCCAAGCCTCGCCGCGCCATCGGAAACCACGAACTGCACGGGCTCGCGCGCGTCGTGCGGAACCGTGTACGGCGTGACCCGGGCATCCCCGATCGCGAACGGCGTGTAGGCGTCGATCAATTTCACGTTCGCAATCGTGCGGCCCTCGGGCCCCAGGCCCGAGAGCGTTCCGCGCGTCAGATAGACCGGAAGTTCGCAGCGGGCCGCGAGCTTCGCCACGCCGTCGCCGTGGTCGCCGTGCTCGTGAGTGACGATGACCGCGTCCAGATCGGATGTTTCCAGCCCGAGGCGGGACATCCGCGTGGAGACTTCGCCGGGACCGAAGCCGCAGTCGAGCAGCACGCGCGTGCCGTTGGCTTCGATGAGGAGGGCGTTGCCCTTGCTGCCGGAGCCGAGTGATGCGAAGCGCACGATAGCTGTCAGCTATCAGCTCTCAGCCGTCAGCAAAACCGGGGTTCGCTGATCGCCGATTGCTGGTCGCTGAAAGCTGCAGCTCATCTGAGCTGCTCGTAGAGCAGCGCGAGGATGCGGCCGGCGGTCTGCGAGCTTTCCTGCGCGCCGTCCTTGGTGAGCACCTTGACCTGGGAACCGCTCGCGACGTTCTTCACCTCGATGCGGTACTGCTCGGGCTTGACCGCCTCGCTGCTGCCCCAGAACTTGAGGCGGTCCAGCCAGCCCTTTTCCGCTTTCTTGTTGTCGAGCTGCGGGTCGATGTAGCGCACGAAATATAGCCCCTTCGAGCGGTCGCGGTCCTCGACGGTGAACCCGACGCGGTCGAGCGCGAGCCCGACGCGCCGCCAGGCGCGGTCGAACTGGTCGTCGAGCGCCAGCGTGCCGCCGTCGGCCCCGCGGGACAGCGTCGCGCGCGACTGCACGGCGCTGCCGATGCTCGCAACCTGCGACTTGGCGCGGCCCTCCTCCACCCCGAAACGCGTCATCAGCCGGCCCAGCATCATGGCCTCGAGATTGGGATCGGGCTTGCGCGGCTGCCACTTGGTTTGGCTCTCGTCCGCGGCGGTGTAGACCTCCTCCATGCCGCGGTGGCTGATGTAGATCTCCGTGGTGCCGGGCTGCGCGCCGTTCTCGAGCCGCGTGCGGTACTTGTCGCGCTCGCCGGTCGAATAAAAGGTGTCGAGAAGCCGGCTCAGGAAGTTCCGTATCATCCCGTCGTTGATCTGGGCGCGGCTCTCCGCCCAATCGGTTTCCATGACACCCGCCTCGGGCACTTCGATGTCCACGATGAAGCCGGACTCCTGCCAGAAATCCTTCACCACCGGCCACACCTGCTGCGGCGTGCCCTTCACCACCAGCCAGCGCTGGCTGCCGTCGCGCTCGATGCGCACGTTGTCCTGCTGGGGCAGGACGGCGGACGCGCCGGCGCCGGCGCGCGGGCCGCTGCGGTCGCGGTTGTAATCAGAGTAGGTGGCGGTGCTCCTCGGATTGATGTCGGGAACGGCGAAGCGGTCGTCCGAACTCGGGCGCGTCAGGTCGGGCGGCACCTCGAGAGGCGGCAGCTTCCCGGCCGCTTTGTAATCGACTTTCTTGGTTTCGATGGTGATCGTAGGCAGCGCGCTGCACGCGCCCAGGGCGGCGCCGGCGAGCACCGCGAGAACGGGAAGCGCGGCGTCACGCAGCCGCATACTGCCCACCCTTGATTTCGGAACGAACGCCGGCATGGCGCATCGCCTCGCGCACCGCCTCGTGGCAGGCGGCGGAGAGCGGCGTCAGCGGCAGGCGGATGCCGCCCTTGATGAGCCCCATCTGCTGCACCGCCCATTTGACCGGGATCGGGTTGGCTTCGAGGAACAGGTTGCGATGCAGCGGCAGCAGCCGGTTGTTGGCCTCGCGCGCCCTGGCCACCTCGCCCGCGAGCGCGGCCGCGCACAGCTCGTGCATCAGCCGCGGCGCGACGTTGGCGGTGACCGAGATCACGCCGTGGCCGCCGTGAAGCATCAATGCCAGGGCGGTGGCGTCGTCGCCGCTGAACACGCGGAAGTCGCGCGGCTTGCGGCGGATCAACTCGGAGCCGCGCTCGAGATTGGCGGTCGCGTCCTTGATGCCGACGATGCGCGGGACCTGCGCGAGCCGCAGCGTGGTCTCGGTCTGCAGGTCGGCGACAGTGCGCCCGGGCACGTTGTAGACGATCATCGGCAGGTCCACCGCCTCGGCGATCGCCTTGAAGTGGCGGTAGAGCCCTTCCTGGGTCGGCTTGTTGTAGTACGGCACGACCGACAGGGTGTAGTCGGCGCCGGCTTCCCTGGCGTAGGCGGATAGCTCGATCGCCTCGCGGGTGGCGTTCGCGCCGGTGCCGGCGATGACGGGAACCCGCTTCGCGGCATGGTCCACCGCGGTCTTGATCACCAGCCGGTGCTCGTCCCAGTCCACCGTCGGCGATTCACCGGTGGTGCCGACCACGACGATGCCGTCGGTGCCCTCCTTGATGTGCCAGTCGATCAGCCGGCGGAATGCATCGAGGTCGAGCGCGCCATCCTCCTGCATCGGAGTGACGATCGCGACCAGACTGCCTTGCAACGCCGCCATTTTCTGAATTTCCCTTTTAAAACAAGCACCGGTTCCGGTGGAATGTCACGATTCTACCTCAACCGGTGCGCGCCGGATTAACCTCTGACCCAAATGATTTCGTCGGGTTTCCCCGCCGAAATCATTAATTGACCGAATAAACCAGGGGGGGAAGTACTCGATTCAGGATTTCGTCCGGCGGAGCGCCCGGACGAAATCCTCAGCCTTGCTGGGAGCGGTAGAAGCTGGCGAGAAAGGACTCGGCATCGGCCGTCGCCAGATCGGCGACGAGTTCGCGGCAGGCCTCCACCGGCTCGGTGATGGCCGCAACCAGCGGGTTCCAGCTCGCGCACAGCACCTCCAGACCGTAGTCGGCCTGTTCGCTTTGCGCCGGCTTGTCGAGCGTCGGGTCCATGTCGTTACTGTATAACGGATCGAGTGAAAAAACGGTTGACGGGTTCCTTCGATCGCGTATTTTCCCCGCGTTTTGTTGCATCGCTGCTACAGAAATGCGCCTGCGGCGCATTTCTGAAAATGGCGGACGAGGGTCGCCATCCCTCATCAGGATCCAGTCGGCCAGCAGCTCACGGACCACCTTCAGGGGCCGAACGTCAGCATCAGGTTGTTAAGTAAGTATTTGTTTTTATTATTAAATTAATTCGAGCGGTTCGTGCTCGAATTAATTGCGCAGAGGCGCTGGACGCACGCCGGCTTTGGCTCCGCCACGGTCAAGTCCTCGTAAGCGACGACCCGCAACCGGCCGCGGACCACCTCCAGCAACTCGCCGGGCTGCAGCAGGAACGCCGGGTTGGACGGTCGTCCGTAACGCTCGTTGCCCGTCGCGAAGGTTTCGTAGATCAGCACCCCCTCCGGCGCCAGGGACGCCAGGAGATGGGGAAACAGGGGACGGTGCAGGTAGTTCATCACCACGATGCCGGCGAACGACTGCCCCTCGTATGGCCATGGCCCGCCCTCGAGGTCGACGCAGCGCGTGGCAATGCCCGGTGTGCCGGCGAGCCGGGCAAGCATGACCACGTCGCGGTCCACCGCCTCCACCGGGTGGCCCCGGTCCGCGAAATAACGGGCATGCCGGCCATTGCCGCATGCGAGGTCGAGCACCCGGCCGGCGGCGGGAACACGGCCGGCCCAGCGCACGACCCACGCGGAAGGCGTGGCGAGTCCGTGCTGTGGAGCGTCTGCCGCGTTGGCCATGATCAGCCCCCTTTCAAATGCCGAACCACAGTGATGCGATAGCGCGATGGGTAAAAGCCTGATTTCCTATAATACTAACCTCGGCATCCCGCTCCATGCGCACGCTCGACCTCATCACGGTTTACCGGCTCGCCGCGCCGCTCGTCGTTCGCGACGGTGCGCTGCAGCTCGAGTCGGGCTACGTGCCGAGGCTCGACGCGCAGAGCATTGCCCGCCACCGCATCGATTCGTTCACCTGCACCGCGCGGGGCGCCGTCAGGGTGAAGACGGCGTGAAGGCGGTCGTCATTGCAAAGTTCGGCGGGCCCGAATGCCTCGATTACCGGGATTGGGCGGACCCCAAACCGGCCCCGGGCGAAGCCGTGGTCAGACTCGATTACGCCGGCATCAATTTCATCGACGTCTACATGAGAAGCGGCCACTACGCGCGCTCGCATACCTACCAGACACCGCTGCCGATGACCCTGGGCATGGAGGGCGGTGGCACCGTCGCGGCGCTGGGCGAAGGCGTGACCGGTCTCAGGACCGGCGACCGGGTCGCCTACTGCATCGTGCGCGGAAGCTACGCGCAGTATGCGGCGGTGCCCGCCTGGAAGCTGGTCAAAGTACCGGACACCGTGCCGCTGCCGATCGCCACGACGCTGATGCTTCAGGGCAACACCGCGCACTATCTGTCGCATTCGGCGTTTCCCTTGCAGCCGGGACACGCTTGCCTCGTCCACGCCGGCGCAGGTGGCGTGGGCCAGCTGCTCATACAACTTGCGAAGCTGCGTGGCGCAACGGTCATCGCCACGGTGGGCAGCCGGGACAAGGCCGGCATTGCGGCAAAGTGCGGCGCCGATCATGTCGTCTTCTACCGCGAGGTCGATTTCCGCGAGGAAGTCATGAAGATCACCGGGGGCAAGGGCGTCGACGTCGTTTACGACGCGGTGGGTAAGGACACCATCCGCAACAGCATCAGGAGCCTCAAGCGGCGCGGCCTGTGCGTGAACTACGGCGGCGCCTCGGGCCTGGTGCAGTCGGTCGAGCCGCTGGAGCTGGCCGAGGCCGGATCGGTATTCTTCACGCGCCCGCACCTCGCCGACTACATCGGCACGCCGCACGAGCTCAAGCAGCGCGCCGACGACTTGTTTGCCGCTTATGCCGCCGGCAGGCTCGCCGTCACGATAGACCGCGAATTCCCGCTCGCCGAGGCCGCGGCGGCGCACGGCTGTCTCGAAGGCCGCGGCACGCGCGGCAAGCTCCTGCTCAAGGTGGGCCACTGACCGCGCGCACCCCGCACGGGCCGGAGTTCGCGGTGCCCGGCGTCAACGAGATGTCGGAACCGATCGTGCAACCGGTGAGTAACCGATGGGCGGTGTGACGCCGTATAATCGCCCGAGGCAGCACAAGAGAAGACCGAAGGAGGAACCCGTGAATACGACCCTGTTGAAGCGCATCGCCCTTGCGTCGCTAGCCGTTACCCTGGCCGGTCACGCGGCGGCACAGCCGTACCCCACCAAGCCGATCCGCATGATCATCGGTTTCCCGCCGGGCGGCGGCACCGACATTATCGGCCGTATCGTCGGCCAGAAGCTCACTGAAGCGCTTGGGCAGCAGGTTCTGGCTGACAACCGCGGCGGGGCGAGCGGCCAGATTGCCGCCGAGCTGACGGCAAAAGCTCCTCCCGACGGCTACACGGTGATGATGGCCCACATCGCCGCGATATCGATCCTGCCGTCGCTGTACCCGAAGCTGCCCTACGATCCGGTGAAGGACTTCGCACCGGTGACACTGGTCGCCATAAGCCCCAACGTGGTGATCGTGCATCCGTCGTTGCCGGTGAAAAACATCAAGGAATTGATCGCGCTGGCCAAGGCCCGTCCCGGGCAGATTCATTACGAATCGCCCGGAATCGGCACGGTGCAGCACCTTGCGGCGGAATTGTTCAACCTGCAGGCGAAGGTCAACCTGCTGCACGTTCCCTACAAGGGCGCGGGTCCCGCCATCATCGATCTCGTCGCCGGCCATGTGCAATTGGGTTTCGACGTGGTTCCGGTTGCCGGCGCCCAGATCAAGGCGGGCAGGCTGCGCGCGCTGGGGGTAACCTCCGCGAAGCGCTCGGCGCTGTTTCCGGATCTGCCGACCATTTCCGAGAGCGGCGTGCCCGGCTTCGACATGAGCACCTGGTGGGGACTGGTCGCGCCGGCCGCGGTGAACAAGAACATCGTCGCCCGGCTGCACGGCGAGACAGTCAAGGTGTTGCGGCAAAAGGAAGCCGCGGACCGGATCGCCGAGCAGGGAGCGGAAGTCGTCGGCAGCACGCCAGCCGAATTTGCGGCGTTCATCCGCGCCGAGCGCGTGAAATATGCGCGGATCGTGCGCGACGCGAAGATCAAGATCGAGTAAATCCGGACGCCCAAGGTGCGGGAGCGGCGGGCTCCCGCACCTTGGGCGCCGGTTTACTT
>Ga0326597_10012887_pt1 | contig 11008 bp, 10 predicted proteins | sample RVTome_12_FD_203789 | JGI IMG/M metagenome (GOLD analysis project Ga0326597, IMG submission 203789) | Soil microbial communities from uranium-contaminated site in the Upper Colorado River Basin, Wyoming, United States - RVT100D185 | ecosystem: Environmental > Terrestrial > Soil > Contaminated >... | reverse complement strand
AAGCGCCGGCGGGACGAGCAGCGCCCGCACCGTGGGGCCGCTCACCCCGGACTCCGGCTCGAACCGCGCCTGCTCCACCAGGCCCTCCAATGCCCGCGCGTCGTCCGCGGTCGTGGCCAGGACGTAGTCCATCTCGAGCGGCAGCGGACGGTCGTCGGGGCCCAGCCGGCCCAGCTCCGTCAGCTCGATCCGCCGCTCGTCGAGGCCGAGCCGCTCCACGGTCGAGAGGACCCGCGCGCCCTCCGGCACGTTCGCTTGCGCCCAATCCAGGGCCCGATCGCGCGTGCCGGGCCGCGCGATGTCCCGCACGTACTCCACGGAGTGGGCGAGCGGCACGGCGGCGAGGAGCAGGCCGAGGGCCACCGACGGCACGGCCGGTGGAAGGCCGAACCGGCGCGATACCGCGCGGGCCAGCCGCTCCGCGGCCAGCCCCGCCAGCAGCGCGGGCACGCCCAGGCTCGGCAGCAGGTGCCGGGAGAAGAGGAACCGCTGGCTGCCCATCACGGCCAGCGTCACCAGCGGCAGGGCGAGGAGCGGCAGCCACCGCCGCGCGTCCGCCCGCAGCGCCACGACCGTGCCGGCCAGGGCGAGCAGGATGGCCGGAAGGCCGAGCGCGCGCGGCCACGCGAGCACGTACGCCGGCACCAGGCCGAACGGGGACGCGGAGGCGCCCTCGCTCTCCTCGTAGTGGTAACCCACCTGCGTCTGCACGCCGGCCACGAACTCGGGCGCGTGGATCACCGCGTACGGTGTGGTCAGCAGGAACACGGCGGCCGCTCCCGCCGCCGCGACCACCGCGCCCCGGAGGCGAGGGCCCGGCGACAGCGCCCGGCGCAGCACGTACGAGGGCAGCAGGAACGCCCCGGAGAACTTCACGGCGGTGGCGAGGCCGATCGCCGCCCCCGCCACGAGGTCGCGGTGCGGCGGCTCGCCCAACCGCAAGAGCGCCAGCAGGGCGAGCGTCACGAAGACCTGCAGCACCACGTCCGGCCGCACCATGTGCGCGGTGTGCACGGCGACGGGCGAGACGGCCAGCAGCAGGGCGCCGAGGAGGCCGACGGTCGGGCCCGCCAGCGCCCGACCCAGCAGGTAGACGGCCGCACAGCCGATCACGCCGAAGAGGGCCACGACCGCGCGCGCCGCCAGGTAGGGCCCGACGCCCGGAGGCGCGAGGGCCAGCGCCGGACGCAGCAGGTGGAAGACCAGGCCCGGGTACTCGTAGTAACGGTGGTCGAGGTCGCCGCGCTCGGCCATCTGCTGGACGTTCTCGACGAACACGCGCTCGTCCCCGTGCGGCTCGTGCCGCAGGCCCCAGCCCAGCCCGACGAAGCGCAGGGCCGCGGCCAGGACGAGGATGGCGGAGAGGGCGAGGGCGCGGCGCTTCAGCGGCGCTGGCTCCAGTAGCGGGCCATCTCCCGAAGGATGTCCCGCACCACGGCCGGCGAGGACAGCTTCGAGGCGCCGTGCCGGCGCGGGAAGTAGTCGACACCCATCTGGATCACGTGGGCGCCGGCGTCGCGCGCGCGCAGCAGAAGCTCCGCGTCGATGAAGCTGCCCTCGCTGGTGAGGGCGATGCGCTCGAGCAGCGAGCGGCGGAAGAGCTTGAAGGCGAAGTTCACGTCGCGCACGGGCAGGCCGAACACCGCGCGCACGAGGAGGTTGTAGGCGAAGGCCATCGCCGCGCGGCGCAGCCCCTCGGACGTGCGGTCGAACCGGTAGGCGGCCAGGAGGTCGGCCTGCTGGTACTCCAGGAGGTGGACGGCGCGGGGCAGCTCGCCAAGGTCGGCCGGCAGGTCGGCGTCCGTGTAGAGGACCAGGTCCTTGGTGGCACGCGCCCATCCCGCCCGCAGCGAGCCGCCCAGCCGGCGGTTCACGGGGTTGTGCACGACCTGCACGCGGGGATCGGCGCGCGCGAGCGCGTCGGCCAGGGCGCCGGTGCGGTCGTGGGAGGCGTCGTCGACCACCACCACCTCCCAGTCCGCTCCCATGCCTTCCAGCACGTCGCGCGCCGCGCTCACCGCGCGCGCCACGTACGCCTCCTCGTCGTACATGGGGATCACGACGCTGACGGACGGCGGCATCAGCCCCCGGTGGCCTCCCGCAGCACGCGATCGGGGTGGGCCGTGAAGTCGCGCTCGCTGCGGAACGCCAGGCGCACCTTCCGGTCGCGGCCCACGAGGTAGGTCACGCGCCGGGCCAGGCCCACGATCGGCCAGCGCGCGCCGTACGCCCGCGCGATCCTCCCCGACGCGTCGGAGACGAGCGCGAAGGGCAGCTCGCGCTCGCGCCGGAACCGCTCGAGCGTCTCGGGGCCGTCCGTAGAGATGCCCACCACCTCCACGCCGGCCCGCTGGAGCGCCGGGTACCTCAGGCGGAACTCGCCTGCTTCGGTGGTTCAACCGGGTGTGAACGCCTTCGGGAAGAAGAAGACGGCCACGCTCCGCTCGCTCAGCAGAGCGTGCAGCGTGCGGCTGCCGATGGCGAAATCGGGCGCCGGAGCGCCCGCTTGGAGCATGGGCAGACCATACTACAATCGCGCCGGGAGGAGGCTTCGATGGCGCGGTCGGTGATCGTCGGCAGTGGCGCGGCCATCCCCCCCAACCGGATCACGAACACGATGCTGGCCCGGATCATGGATACCAGCGACGAGTGGATCCGGGAGCGGAGCGGGGTGGAGACCCGCTACTTCGTGGACCCGGGCACGGCGACGTCCGATCTCGGCGTGGCGGCCGCGGCCCAGGCGCTGGAGGCCGCGAGGGTGGCGCGCGAGGAGGTGGACCTCGTCATCTCCGCCACCATGACGCCCGACCACTACTTCCCCGGCAACGGCGGGATCATGCAGGCCAAGCTCGGCCTGCCTCCCGTGCCCAGCTACGACATCCGCCAGCAGTGCGTGGGCTTCCTCTACGGCATGCACCTCGCGGACGCGCACATCCGAGCCGGCTTCGCGCGCACGGTGCTGCTCGTCGGCGCCGAAGTGCACACCGGGTTCATGCCCTATTCGCCCGCCAACTGGGAGTACCTCTACGGGCGGTCGGACGTGCCGCCCACGCCGGAGGAATGGGCCTGGAATACGCGGTTCCGGCACCTGATCGTGCTGTTCGGAGACGGCGCCGCCGCCGTGGTGGTCAAGGCCGCGGAGGGCGGCGAGCGTGGCGTGATCGACGCCGTCCTGCACACCGACGGCGCCGACTACCAGAAGCTCTACGTGCCGGGGACGGGCTTCAAGCACCGGCCCTACACGGACCCCGAGCAGTTCCGGCGCGGCGACCACATCCCGGTCATGGACGGAAGGTACGTGTTCAAGGTGGCGACCACGAAGATGCTCGAGGCCGCGCAGGAGGTCCTCGAGCGCAACCGCGTGCGGCCGGGGGACCTCGCGCTGGTGCTCATGCACCAGGCCAACCTGCGGATCAACGAGTACTGCCAGAAGGCGCTGGGCCTGCCCGACGAGAAGGTCCACAACAACATCCAGAAGTACGGCAACACCACCGCCGCCACCATCCCGCTGCTCTGGGACGAGTGCGTGCGCGCCGGCCGCGTGCGGCCCGGCGACCTCGTGCTCATGCTGGCCTTCGGCGCGGGCATGGGCTGGGGCGCGCTGCTCCTGCGGGCCTGAGCCGGTGCCGATCTGGGTCGCGCCCCTGGTGATGGCCGCGACCTTCCTGCCCCTGCTCGCCTTCGAGCGGCTGCGCCCGCTGCGGCCCGCGGTCGAGCCGAAGGGCCGGCGCTTTCTCCGCAATGCCGTGGTCGCCGCCGTGGCCTTCGCGGTGCTGGGGCTGATGCAGGCGCCGGCGCTCGGCGCCCTGTGGCGTTGGATGGAGGAGCACGAGGTCGGGCTGCTCAACCGCGTGAACCTCCCGCGCGGCGCGGAGGTGCTCCTGGCCGTCCTCCTCCTCGACTACACGCTCTGGCATTGGCACTGGCTCAACCACAAGGTGCCGCTGCTCTGGCGGTTCCACCTCGTGCACCACGTGGACCGCGACCTCGACGCCTCCACCGCCCTGCGCTTCCACTTCGGCGAGATGGCGCTCTCGGTGCCGTACCGCCTCCTCCAGGTGGTCGTGATCGGGGCCGACGCCTGGTCGCTCGGCCTGTGGCAGGCCCTGCTGCTGCCCTCGATCCTCTTCCACCATTCGAACGTGCGCCTGCCCGTGCGCGTGGAGCGGGTGCTCGTGCGGCTGATCGTCACCCCGCGCATGCACGGGATCCACCACTCCGACTACGAGAGCGAGACGAACAGCAACTGGTCCAGCCTGCTCTCGGCCTGGGACTACCTGCACGGCACCGCGCTGCTGGGCGTGCCGCAGCGGGAGATCACCGTGGGCGTACCGGCGTACGGACGGCCGGAACAACTCACGCTCGGAGCCATCTTGACCTTGCCGTTCCGGCGGGGGCGAGCGGACTGGATCGGGCCCGACGGCCCGAAGCACGAGCGACCCCATCCCCCGGAAGCCCGCCGCGTGCTGGCGGCCTGAACCACGACGAGGAGGTGCATCATGAAGCGTCGCGCCCTGGCCGCCGTCGCCCTGGGCCTCGTCTCGGGCGCCGCGGCCGCCCAGGACGTCCTCACCGTCGGCAGCGTGTCGGCCCCGCGCGGGCAGGCCGCGTCGGGCTGGCTCGAGGTGGCCGACGGACCCGACTCCGGCACGCGCATCCCGCTCAGCGTGGTGCACGGCGCCCGGCCGGGGCCGGTGCTGGCGCTGGTGGCCGGCACGCACGGCTACGAGTACACGTCGATCCTGGCCCTCCCGCGCGTGCGGGCGCGGCTCGACCCCGCCCGCATGAGCGGCTCCGTGATCCTCGTGTACATGGCCAACCCGCCCACCTTCTACGGACGACGGATCTACGTCGGCCCGGACGGCAAGAACCTCAACCGCGTCTATCCCGGGCGGCGCGACGGGACGGTGAGCGAGCGCATCGCGGAAACGCTCACGCGCGAGGTCGTCGGGAAGGCCACGCACCTGGTGGACATGCATTGTGGCGACGGCAACGAGTCGCTGCGGCCCTATTCCTACTGGACGGTCACCGGCAACAAGGCGCTCGATGACGCCGGCCGGGAGATGGCGCTCGCTTTCGGCCTCGACCACATCGTGGTGGAGCGCGAGCGCCCGTCCGATCCCGCCAAGAGCATCTATCTGGAGAGCACGGCCGTCCTGCGCGGCAAGCCGGCCATCACGGCGGAGTCGGGCGGCCTGGGCCTGACCGACCACGCGTCGGTGGCCGCGCAGGAGGCGGGGGCGCTGAGCGTGGTGGCGCACCTGGGGATCCAGGACCTCCCGTCGGTGCGCGTGGACAAGCCCGTCTGGATCGACGGCGGACAGGTCGTGCGCGCCAAGACGACCGGCGTGTGGCATCCGCGCGTGGAGAAGATGCAGTCCGTGGCCGCGGGCACGCTGCTCGGCCGCGTGCTCGACCCGTTCGGCGCCGTGCTCGAAGAGGTGCGCTCGCCCTTCGCGGGCGAGATGCTCTACATCGTGGCCACGCCGCCCGTCACCGAAGGCGAGCCCCTGGGCTTCGTGGGCCGGATCCTCGACGGCGACCCGCAGCCCTGAACCACGGGCTAACGGAATAGACGCAGAGAACGCAGAGATCCGCAGAGGACGCAGAGGTACTCGAAAAACTCCTTCAATTCTCTGCGGTCTCTGCGCTGCTCTGCGTTCTCTGCGTTGAAAGGAGAGCCGTCAGCGCTTGCGGAGGTGCTCGCGCAGGAACGAGACCACCCGCGGCCAGGCTTGCTGGGTCGCGCGGAGGTTGGCGCCGTTTCGGTCGTCCTGCCCCCGCAGGAAGCCGTGGCCGGCGCCTGCGAAGACGTGCGCCTGGTACGCCCGGCCGAGCTTCTTCATCTCCGCCTCGGTGGCCGGGATGGTGGCGTTCACGCGCGCGTCGTCGCCTCCATAGAGGCCGAGCACGGGCGCCTTCACCCCGGCGAGCGCGGGCGGCTCGGGGGCGGTGCCGTAGAACACGACCGCCGCCTGGAGGGCGGGTTGCGCGGCGGCGTAGCCGAAGCTGCGCGCCCCTCCCCAGCAGAACCCGAGGGTGGCCGGCACCGTCGGTGCATGCTGATCACGCCGCCAATTGCGACGCGCAATGGGCGCAGCGCGTCGCCTTGAGCGGGATCGTGGACAGGCAGTAGGGACAGTCCCGGGTCGTGGGCGCCGCGGCCGGCCGGGCCACGAGCCGGTTGATCTGCCGGATCAGCAGGAACACGGCGAAGGCCACGATCAGGAACGCCACGATCGTGTTGAGGAACTGGCCGTACCGCATCATCGGCGCGCCGGCCGCCTCGGCCTGCGCCAGCGTCGCGTAGCCGCGGCCGGACAGGTCGACGAACAGTTCGCGGAAGTCCACGCCCCCGAGCAGGAGGCCGAGCGGCGGCATCAGGACGTCGTCCACGAGAGAGGTCACGATGCGGCCGAAGGCCGCGCCGAGCACGACCGCTACCGCCAGCTCCAGCACGTTCCCGCGCAGGGCGAAGTCACGGAACTCCTTCAGCATCGGCCCTCCTGGTCTTGCGGATGCGGTGATTGTAGCCCACGGCTGGGCACGCGGGTTCGCTTGCGCGCGGCGGGCGCTCATGGTCTGCTGAGAGACTGCGGCCGCCGCCCGAGGAGAAGGAGGGATGAACCGCCGGGTCGTCCTGTGCACGCTCGTCCTGGCCGTGCGGCCCGTGCTCGCCGCGGCACCGGCGCCGCCCTCACCCGAGTCCGTGCTCGGCTTCCGCGTGGGCACGGACCGCAAGCTGGCGGACTGGACGGAGATCGTCGGCTACTTCCGGATGCTCGACGCGGCCTCGCCACGCGTCGTGGTCGAGGAGGTGGGAAAGACCACGGAGGGCCGTCCCTTCCTGGTGGCCACCATCACCTCCGAAGCCAACATGGCGCGGCGGGAGGAGCTGCGGCGCGCCAACCTGCGCCTGGCCGACCCGCGCGGCCTCTCCGACCAGGACGCCAGCCGGCTCGTCTCCGAAGGCCGCACCGTCGTCGCGCTCAATTATGGCATCCACTCCACCGAGGTCGCGGCGCCACAGACGGCGATGGAGGAGGCCTGGCGGCTGGCCACGACGACGGACCCGCAGCTGCTCGCGGTGCTGGACCGCACGGTCATCCTGATGATCCCGTCGCACAACCCCGACGGCACGCAGAAGGTCGTGGAGTGGTACCGCAAGTCGCTGGGCACGCCCTGGGAGGGCGGCGCGATCCCGTTCCTGTACCACCCCTACGTCGGCCACGACAACAACCGGGACTGGTACATGTTCACGCAGGCCGAGACGCAGCTCACGGTCCACCACGTGTACGACCGCTGGCGGCCGCAGGTCGTCCACGACCTCCACCAGATGGGCACGCGCGAGGCGCGCATCTTCGTTCCGCCGTACGTCGATCCCTGGGAGCCCAACGTCGATCCCGCCCTGGTGGCCGCCGCGAACAGCATCGGCGCGTACGTGGCGGGGCGGCTGACCACCGAGGGCAAGCGCGGGACGGTCATCCACGCGATGTACGATGCCTGGAGCCCGGCCCGCGCCTATCCCCACACGCACGGCGGCGTCCGCGTCCTGTCCGAGTGCGCTTCCGCACGGATGGCCACCCCCGTCGAGGTGACGTTCGACGAGCTCGAGGAAGGGATCGGCTACGACGCGAAACGGGCCACCTGGAACTTCCCCGCTCCCTGGCCGGGCGGCACCTGGCGCCTGCGCGACATCGTGGACTACCAGCTCTCGGCCACGCACGCGCTCCTCGACCACGCCGCGCGCAACCGCGAATATTGGCTCCGCACGTTCGTGGAGGTGAACCGCCGGGCGGCCAGCCGCCGCGAACCGTACGCGTTCGTCCTGCCCGCCTCGCAGAAGGACCCGCTGGCCACCGCGCGGCTGCTCCAGGTGATGCGCACGGGGGCGGTGGAGGTCCACCGGGCGCGGGAGCCTTTCCAGGCGGCCGGACGCCGCTTCGCCGAGGGCGCGCACGTCATCCTCATGGCGCAGCCGTTCAGCGCCTTCGCCAAGTCGCTGCTCGAGCGGCAGCGCTATCCCGACCTGCGGCTGTACAAGGGCGGCCCGCCACAGCGGCCGTACGACGTCACCGCGCACACCCTGCCCCTGCTCATGGGCGTCGAGGTGGTGAGCGCGCCCGAGCCGTTCCACGCCACCCTCGATCCGGTGGCCGAGGCGCGCGTGGAGCCGGGACGCGTGGAGCCGGGGCGTGGCCGCTGGCTGGCCTTCGGCCACAAGAGCGGGGACCTCGTGGCCCTGGGGCGGCTGCTCCGCGCGGGCGTGCCCGTCCGCTGGGCGACCGGCGCCTTCACGGACGCCGGACGGCGCTTCCCCGCGGGAGCGCTGCTCGCCCCCGTCTCGGCGCGCGCCCCTCTGGAGGCGGCGGCGCGCGAGCTGGGGGTCGTCGCCGTCCCGGTCGCGGCCTCCCCGCCCGGCCTGCGCCTGCGCAAGCCGCGCGTGGGCCTGTACCAGTCGTGGGTGGCCTCGATGGACGAGGGGTGGACGCGCTTCATCTTCGAGAAGGAGCTGGGCGTCGACTACCAGACCGTCCACGACCAGGACGTGCGGGCGGGGACCCTGCACGACCGGTTCGACGCCATCGTGCTACCGGACCAGGGCGTCGAGCAGATCGTGAGCGGTCACCGCCAGGGCACGCTCCCCCCCGAGTACACGGGCGGCCTGGGCCCGGAAGGGGTGGCGGCCCTCAAGGCCTTCGTGGAGAAAGGCGGCACGCTGGTCGCGCTCGACAGCGCGTGCGAGCTGCCGATCGGGGCCTTCGGCCTGGACGTGACCAACGCGCTCGCCCCCTTCTTGAAGGGCGGCAGCGCGGACGAGGAGGGCGCCACGGACGGCGGGTCCGAGTTCTACGGACCCGGGGCCATCCTGAGTGCGCGGGTGGAGGGGGGCAGCGCCCTGGGTCACGGCCTGGAGCACGAGACGCCCGTGTGGTTCGAGCAGAGTCCCGCGTTCGACGTGCGCCGCGGGCGCGTGGTCCTTCGCTACCCGCACGAGGAGCCGCTGCTCTCGGGCTGGCTGCTCGGCGGCCAGCACCTGCAGGGCCGGGCCGCGCTGGTCGAGGCCCGGCTCGGCGAGGGCCGCGTGGTCCTCTTCGGCTTCCGCGCGCAGTACCGGGCCCAGAGCTGGGGGACGTACGTCGCGCTGCTGAACGCGATCTACACCTCGGCCGCCTCGCCGGTGGCGCCCTGAGACCGCCCCGGCACCCGTGGCTGGCCCTCGCTCTCGCGCTGGCCGGCTCGCCTCTGCTGGCCACCGCCGCCGCGGGCGAGCCACCGGCACCGGCGCCCGACCAGGTGCTCGGCTTCCGTCCCAGCCCTACGGCACGTTCAAGGTACTGTTCGAACGCGCTCTTGCCGGTGCGCCGAGACGGCGAATCGGCCTGGTAATAGAAGGCTATCTATCGTTCATCGGACGCCGCCGCGCCATCGTCGAGCACGTCGGGCATCTTCTGCGCATAGAGCGAACAATAGCTTCCAAATTCCACGGCGATGTTCGTCTCGAACCCCGCATCCCAGAGCCATCCCTTCACATCGCTTACCGGGTATTCAAAGGCCGGCGGACTGAAGAGGTTCATGTGCAGGTGGAGGGCGGGGTTGGCGAAGCACGGCTTGTTGGTGTGAAAGGCCCCGAGCACGAGTCTACCTCCCAGGCGCGTGATCCGGCCGAGCTCCCGAAACAGGGAAGGCGGATCCTTCACGAACTGGAGCGCTCCCATGAACATCGCCCCGTCGAACATCGCATCCCCGAAGTAAGGCAGACCCTCGTTGACATCGGCTTCCAGCAACTGGACGACGGTGGGGCTGCCGCGGAACTCCTCCCGTGCCCGCTCCATGTAGTGGTGGGAGCTCTCAACGCCGTAGATCTCTCCCGTCTCTCCCGCCAGCTCGACGAGCTGCCGCATCATCCGGCCGGGACCGAAGGCCAGCTCGAGGAGCCGAGCGCCCGGTCTTCCGATCCATTGAACCGCCTGGTCTCCCCCCACGGTGTTGATCGGCGCGTTCAACAATCCCTCCCACAGCAGCGCCTGCTCACCGGCAAAGGTCAGCGAAAAGGCGGGATCCAGGACCCGGTCGCCCCTGTAGATGTCGAGATAGGAGCCGATACTGGGGCCAAACACCGTGGCAATCAGGTGGTCGTCGACTGGACCCTTCGTGCGGTCACTCTTCCGCGCTCGCACTCGCCCGCCGTCGACATCGACAACACCGATGGCCCGGAGGGCCTGGAGCACCACCGCGAATCGGTGACTTACCCTGGTGGAAGCTCCGAACCTCCTTTGCAGCTCTTCCACCGTCAATTCCCCTCCCTCGAGGCAGTCGAAGAGCCCTTGCGCCTTCAGGCGGTCGAACAGAATGAAGTAGATCTTCCGCGAGACCTCGTTCAACCCGTCTATGACGGTGCTCCACCCCACTGGCTCTCCCCCCCTGCCCACGCGCATGGACAACCTCTCCGCTCGCCTCTTCGAGCTACTTCGTCACCCTCTCGACGATGAAATCAGAGTAGACAAAGGATCGGTCTTGATGATGCAGCGTGCGCGCGAGCTCCCGGTCGCTTACCACGACGCCATCCAAGCTTGGAGGGTGGCTGCGCGGCACCAGCGTATTGCGGTAGGTCATGGCCGCCCCCGGTCTGGCCGCACGCACCGCGGCGTGGAGGACTCTTTCGAACGTCCGCTCGTCCATCCATTCGAAGATGTTCGTGAAGTCGAACTTGTCGATCGAGTCCGCGGGCAAGGCCGTCAACAGGCTCTCGGCATCCGAGTGCCTGATCTCCAGGCGATCCAGGTTCGCGCGGATCAGATCGAAGTTCGCGGCCTTCAGATACAGGGGAACCTGTTCCTCGTCCAGGTACCGGCCGAGGAGAATCTGTGCCAGGAAGTAGTTGGTCTTGACGAGCAGGTCCGAGAATACGTGCTCCGCTTTCCGGTAGAAATTGGTGCTGAAGTCCTGCTCGTCGACGTACTTGAAGAACTCCCTGTCCAGCCCCAGCGACGCCAACATCGTGCGG
>Ga0326597_10012886_pt1 | contig 11008 bp, 8 predicted proteins | sample RVTome_12_FD_203789 | JGI IMG/M metagenome (GOLD analysis project Ga0326597, IMG submission 203789) | Soil microbial communities from uranium-contaminated site in the Upper Colorado River Basin, Wyoming, United States - RVT100D185 | ecosystem: Environmental > Terrestrial > Soil > Contaminated >... | reverse complement strand
CGCCTTGTCCGTCGTGATCGTGTAGCCGCCCGCTCCTCCTGCGATCGACATCGCGTTCCCTCCTGGATAGGAATCCCGTCCGACTGTACAGTTTAGGAGTCCGCCGAGGAAAGGCGGTCGCGTCGCGGAAGGGTGCCGCAGGGCGCTCGCGCCGGTTTGATTGGACACGGGGTCGAGACGCCGCACGAATCGCGGTGGCCTCGCGCAGGCCCTCGACGGAAGGGTGGAGGATGACGATGACGGAGTGGATCCGTGAGTTTCCCGCATCGATCACGGTGTGCGATCGCGAAGGAACGATCCTGGAAATGAACGACCGGTCGGCGGAAGTCTTCGCCTCGGACGGGGGCCGCGCCCTCATCGGGCGGAGCCTCATGGGCTGCCACTCGGCCGACTCGTGCGCCAAGCTCGCCTCGCTCTTCGAGACGGCGCGCAGCAACATCTACACGATCGAGAAGAACGGCGTGAAGAAGATGATTCTCCAGTCGCCGTGGTATCGGGATGGCGAGTTCGCGGGGCTCGTCGAGATCGCGTTCGAGATCCCGTCGGAGCTGCCGCATTTCGTCAGGGACTGACGGGGCGCCCGCGAGGCGCGCACACGCGGCGTGCCGGTGCGCCGCGGCCCGGCGTCAGCGGGCCACTTCGCAGATCGCCGGATTGATGGGGCCGACCGCCAGCGCGTTGTCGGCTTCGCGCCCGTCCGAGAGCTTCACCCACGCGTAGAGCACCGCGGAAGCACAATGGTCCGCGACCGCGCGCGCCGCTTCCGGCGCGGCGAGCTGGGCCTGCCCGCCCGAGACGTACACCGCGAGGTCGCCGATGATATAGCCGCTCCCTTGTCCCGAGGCGGTCGCTTCTTCGGGCTCGCCGCTCACGGGGTGGATCAGCAGGCGTCCCTCTCCATCCACGACCGCGAAGTACGCCTCCTCGATCGATGCGAGGGCCAGGTTGCCGTCCTCGTCCACGATGTTCACCTTCCAGCGGAGATCCGAATAGTTCGAATCGAACTCGTTCTGCATGACGAAGTCGGTCGTGACGGTCACGTTGAGCTCGGCGGGAGTCCCGCCCGGGTTCGTCGGATTCTTGTCGTCGTCGTTCCCGCCGCACGCGGCGAGCGCGAGAGCGGAGAGGACGAGCGAGCACGCGAAGCGTCGGGACATGGGCGGCCTCCTGCGTTGGACGTTCGGACGATTCCGATGTCTGCAGGATCGGCCATCGGTGCGCGAACCTGAGCGGCCGCGCGTTCAGCCGCGCTTGGGTGTGAGGCCGGCTTGCCGCGCGAATCGGTTCACCGCCTCGCGGGCGAGCGCGCGGGACTCCGCATTGGTGATACCGGAGACGTCCTGTGCCTCGACGTTGCAGGAGAGGATCCGGAGAACTCCCGACCTCCGATCGGCCTTGAGGTCGACGCGCGCCACGAGCCGCTCGCCGGCGAGAACGGGGAGGCAGTAGTAGCCGTAGGTCCGCTTCGATGCCGGCACGAAGATCTCGATGCGCATGTCGAAGCCGAAGAGGCGGAGCGCGCGATCGCGCTCCCAAAGAAGCGGATCGAAAGGGGAGAGGAGCACGGGATTCGAGGGTGACGGGCGCGATCGATCGAGCCGCGCCGCCAGCTCGAGATCCGCTGGGCGAATCCACCCGCGCACGCGTCCATCCGGCGATTCGAGCACGCAGGCTGTGATCTCGCCCGACTCCGTGAGCTCGCGGAGCGCGCGCTCGATCTCGTTCTTCATCAGCCGCAGCCGCCACGTGCGCGCCAGCGTCCCGGTCTGCGCCCAGCCGTGCCCCTCGAGCGCCTTGAGGAGAAGGATCTTCACCGCGTCCTCGAGCGGCGGCTCGGCCGCGTTCCGCCATTCATCGGGGATGACGCGCTCCGACAGATCGAACGTCCGCTGGAACGCGCGGCGCTCTCGCACCGCGAGGTCGCCCGCCGACCAGAGCGCGACGGCGACGTTCTTCGCCGGCTTGTGCGCCCACCACCCTTTCCCGGATGTCCCTTCGAGATCGCTCGACTTGATCGGGCCGTTCTCGCGAACGCGCCGGAGGATGTCCTTCGCGAGTTCCGGATGCGTCCCGATGACGTCGCCCCACCACGGATGGCGGCGGAAGCGGCGGCGGCGCCAGCCCAGGACCGGATAGAGCGAGACCGGGAGCCAGCAGACCTCGTGGCCCCAGTACTCGAAGAGCGGCTCTCCCGGTTGGAGGAGGGACTCTCCCAGCTCGGGAGTGAAGCGCTCGAGCCGCGACATGAGGACGATCGAGTGGCTCCGCGCGCCGACGACGGAGACGGTGTCGAGCTGGAGGTATCCGAATCGGTCGATCTCGACGCCTGCGGCCCGGCGCAGCGCAGCCTCGCCGCGTCCGCGCGATCCCGGTGCCGCCGAGCCGAGGCGTTCCGATTTGAGAAGGCCGGCGCATGCGAGCGCGAGCCGCCGCGCCATGCGAAGGCCGATCGAACAGGACACGCGCTGCGTCTTCATCTGCGTGGGCGACTCCGGTGTGGCATGCGGTCGAGCGATTCGAGATTCAGCTGACTTTATCTTGAACGAAGTCACGGAAGCATGTTTTCATTGCGATACCCGCTCCACGACCCCCGCTCCTCAGGAGGTGGCGCCATGCTGTGCCTTCCGCGTCCCACGTGGGCATGCCGTCTCGCCCTCACCGTCATGGTCACCGCGCTCGTCTCTTCGATGAACTCGCCGTGCGAGGCTCGCAATCCGATCCGCAGCTCGTTCTTCGCGGCCTACCCGGCAGCCGTCGGAAGCCGTCTCGACAACCTGCCGTCGATCCAGTCCCACTGCGGCGTCTGCCACTTCGCGTTCACCGGCGGCGGCCCGCGCAATCCGTACGGCGCGCGCATCGAGCAAGCGCTCCCCGGCTATCCCAACACCGATGCGGGCCGGCAGCAAGCGATGCACTCCATCGAAGGACTCGACTCCGACGGCGACGGCTACTCGCAGCTCGCGGAGATCACGGATCTCGTGAGCTACGCCAACACTCCCACGTTCCCGGGGCTGACGCCCGGCAACGTCGGAAGCGTGTCCGGCGTGAACGTGAACGAGATCCTGGGCTACCTGGTTCCCACGACCGGTGCGGACACCGAAGCGCCCTCCGTGACCGTCACGAGCCCGAACGGGGCGGAGTCGTTCGCGGGGGGAGTGCAGCACTCGGTGACGTGGACCGCGACGGACAACGTCGGAGTGACGTCGGTGGACATCGACTACCGCGACGCCGAGGCGGCCCCCTGGACTCCGATCGCCCGGGGCCTTCCCAACTCCGGCAGCTTCGGCTGGTGGGTCCACAACACGCCGACCACCGCGGCGCGCATTCGCGTGACCGCGCGTGACGCCGCGGGCAACCCAGGGACCGATCAGAGCAACGCTCTCTTCGTGATCACGGCGCAGCCCGGCGGCATCGCCCCGACCACGCTACGCGACTTCCATCAGCCTGGCTCTCAGCCGTTCAGCGCAGGCACGTTCCAGGACCGCGGGACTTGCGCGGCCTGCCACGGCGGCTACGATGCGAGCGTCGAGCCGGACCGGAACTTCCAGGGGTCGATGATGGCTCAGGCGGCGCGCGATCCGATCTTCTACGCGTCCGTCGCGATCGCCGAGCAGGACGCGCCGTCCTCGGGCGACTTGTGCTTGCGATGCCACACGCCGTTCGGCTGGCTCCTCGGCCGCAGCAATCCAACGACCGGCGGCCAGATCACGGCGTTCGATCGTGACGGTGTCTCGTGCGACTTCTGCCATCGCATCGTCGATCCTGACTACAAGCCCGGCGTGAGCCCGGCGGAGGACAGCGCGATTCTCGCGGCCCTTCCCGCCGGCGACCTGCCGCTCACGTATGCGAACGGCCAGTACGTCGTCGATCCGCAGCCGCGCAAGCGCGGCCCGTTCGCCGACGCCCTGGCGCCGCATCCGTTCCTCGAATCCCCCGTGCACCGGACGAGCGAGTTCTGCGGCACCTGCCACGATGTGTCGAATCCTGTCTTCACGCGCACCGGCGCCGTGGACTACGCGCCCGGAACGTTCGACGCGAAGGCGGAGTCGATCGACTCGGCGGTCCTCATGCCGCTCGAGAGGACGTACAGCGAGTGGAAGCACAGTACGTTCAACACGCCGGGCGGCGTGTACGCGCCGGAGTTCGCGGGCAACCGTCCCGACGGCATCGTCTCCACCTGCCAGGACTGCCACATGCGCGACGTCGCGGGGAGCGGCTGCAACGACCCGCTCGCGCCGATACGTCAAGACCTTCCACTCCACGACATGACGGGCGGGAACGCCTGGGTGCCGACGATCGTGTCGCAGCTCTACCCGGGCGAGGTGGATGCGACGGCGCTCGTGGCTGGGGCCGCCCGCGCGGTCGCACTCCTTCAGAAGGCGGCGCTCCTCGATGTCACGATGGAGTCGGCGGGGGACAGCTTCCGGGCCGAGGTCACCGTCACGAATCGTTCCGGCCACAAGCTCCCGACCGGATACCCCGAGGGCCGGCGCATGTGGATCAACGTGGTCGCGCGCGATGCCGGCGGCGCGGTCGTCTACGAGTCCGGCGGCTACGATCCGGGGACGGGCGTGCTGGAGCACGATCCCGACGCGACCATCTACGAGGCGGAGCTCGGCATCTCTCCGGCCCTCGGCGGCGTCCTCGGCCAGAACGGCGGCCCGTCGTTCCACTTCACGCTGAACGACACGATCTACAGGGACAACCGGATCCCGCCTCTCGGCTTCACGAACGCCGCGTTCGCCGTGTTCGGCGGCGTTCCCGTTGATCCCGAGCACGGAGGGCCGGGGCCGCGCTATGCCGATGGGCAGAACTGGGACGTCGCGTCGTACGGTCTCCCCGCCTCCGCGCGATCGGTGGTCGCGACGCTCTATTACCAGACGATCTCGAAGGAATTCATCGACTTCCTTCGTGACGAGAACTCGACGAACACGGCAGGGCAGCTGCTCTTCGACGTCTGGAGCGCGAACGGCCGGGCGGCGCCCGTCGCCATGGCCGCCGACACGGCCGCCGTGGAGATCGTCGCCGTCGCCGATCCCGGCGCGGCGGCACAATGGGCGTTCCAGGCGGTCGCGAACCCGTTCGCCGGCACGCTCGAGATGCGGATCGTCCTCCCGCGCGCCTCGGCCGTGCGCTGCGAGATCTACGATCTTCAGGGGCGTCGCGTGCAGAAGATCGACGCCGGGCGGCTGGAGGCGGGGTCGCATCGGCTCACGTGGGACGGCCGCGACGAGCGCGGCCGCGAGGCGCCGTCGGGGGTGTACTGGGCTCGCGTCGAGACGCCGGAGCGGTCACTCGTGCGCCGGGTCGTGCGGATTCGATGATCGTTCGATGCGCGGGTGGGGATCCGCAACGAGGATCTCGCTCGCGGGGGACATGACCTGAAACGAGCCGCTGCGCGCGGGTCCGGCCGGCACGCCGGATCCCGCGCGGAGCGGCGAGACCGCCCGCATCACGAGCGAGGAGTTGCTACCAGCAGGGAGGCGCCTCCTCGATCGCGACCAACCTCACGAGCGGTCTGTGATGGTAGTGCGCCAGGTGGTACCGGTAGTCATCGATGCAGTAGAACGAAGCGTCGCAGTACGGATCGACGTAGAAGTAGCCTGCGGGCGGGTAGTTCCCCACGTTGATGCTGAACGCTCCGCCGTCGAAGAACATGTCGAACCCGGCGTGGAAGAAGAAGTCACTGCCGTCGTAGCGGCACGTGGCCACCGGGGCGGACGCCCAGACCGGGTAGGAATGGACGTGCCGCGTGTCGCGATAGACGATCCGCGGCGCCGGCCGATGGTGGTCGCGGTAGACGACGCGCGGTGCCGGACGACGGTGCTCGCGGTACACGACGCGCGGCGCCTCCCGGTGCTCGCGGTACACGACGCGCGGCGCCTCACGATGCGCGCGCCGCGTGACGACTCGGGGCGCGGCGCGATGGTCGCGGCGGATCGAACGGTGGTCCTGGCGCCCGGACTTGAACGACTTCTGGTGCTTCTCGACGCCGCCCCGATGACCCTTTCTTCCGGAGTCCGCGGCCGCGGTCCCGAACGAGAGCGAGAGCACCGCGGCGGCGGCCAGCACCGCCATCCATCGCGATGCCTTCGCGGTAAGAGGTCTCCGCATGTCTTCCTCCTTGCTGTCGATCGCCATGACCGCTTCCGGCGTGCGCCCGGCGCGGGGTTTCTTGGAGCGCCGGCGGCAGTTCCGAGCACTGGAGACGCCCATCCAGTTGAACCTACATCCGCACGAGAGCATGGTTCCTGCAATCTAACGCTGTCGCGACGGGATTCCTCCGGAGAATGAGAACCGTTCTTCCGGCGTGCCGCGATCCGCGGCTTTCCCCTCAGCGCGACGCGCTCGCCGGCGCCGCGCGACGCCTCGCGAATGCGTTCGCGAGCGCCGCATCCACTCCGTAGATGTCCTGGTGGAACTGCAGGAGTCCCGCATCGTCGACGAAGGCCGTCCGGTAGAGAATGTGCACCGGCACCGGCTCCGGAAGGCTCACCGTGCGCTGCTCGCCCGTCGCGATCTCCTCGGCGAATCGCTCGCGCGACCAGCGTCCGCCCATGACCCACTCCGCCAGCTCGAGCGGCTGCGCCACGCGGATGCATCCGTGGCTGAATGCGCGATCGGTCTCCTCGAAGAGCGGCTGCGTCGGCGTGTCGTGCAAGTACACGTTGAACTGGTTCGGGAACATGAACTTGATACGGCCGAGAGCGTTCCGTGGGCCCGGCCGCTGGCGGAACCTGTAGCCGTGGTCGAACTCTCTCCAGTCCACCTTGCGGATCGGCACCACCGTCTCTCCGTCGGCGGCGACCACTTCGAGATCGTGCTTCTCGACGTATCCCGGATCCTTCGCGATCGCCGGCAAGATCTCATCGGCGGCTATCGACTCCGGAACGTTCCAGTACGGATTCAGCACGAGATGGTCCATTCGATCGCTGAAGATCGGGCTCTCCCAGCTCGGCTGGCCCACGATGACGGGCATGTGGAGCACGGTGCGCCCGTTCTCGCGGGCCCAGAGCTCGAACGATGGGATGTTCACCTCGATCGCGCGCGCATCGTTTCGATCGGGAATCCAGCGATGTCTCTCGAGATTGAGTTCGATCTGCGCGACTCGCGCGTTCGCGGAGACGTTGAGTGCATCGACCGTCTCCGGACCGAGGATGCTGTCCGGGACGATGCCGCGTAGCGACTGGAAGGACGCGACTGCGCCGGCCAGCTCCGCGTCGAATCGAGCAGGAGAGGCGCCCTGGGCGCGTCCGCGCTCGGCGAGGAACCCCTCCTTCTGGAGCCGCGATCGGAGCGCCGCGATCCGCGCCGGGTCAGCCTCGTCGCCGGCGGGAAGTGACGGCCCCGGCGGCACGTTCGTCCATCCGCCGGCCGACGCGAGCGCCCGGTACCGCACGAGCTGTCCCCGCAGCGCTTCGTAGCCGGCGTGCGACGGACGGAAGCTCGCGATCGCGTCGCGCACGCGTCCTTCGCGCGAAGCCGCCACGATCCTCTCGACAGGATCGATCTTCCCCGGCGACGTCTGCCACGGCATCTCGGCGGCGCGGGGATCGAAACGGCCACGGATCATGTGATGCGCGAGGAGCAAGAGCGCCTGCGTGAGTTCCGCGTCGAACGCGAGACGATCGTCGTCGCTCTCGAATTTCCGCGCGAGCCGCTTCCGGAGCTCGGCGGCGCCGTAGTCCGCCGGGTCGAGCCCGTCGTTCACGGCCTGCGCCAGAGCCTCGACCGCCTCGCGCCCGCGGCGCGAAGGCTTCCGTGCGGAGGTCCACGCAGGACGGTCCGCGCGCCGCTCGTAGAACTCTCGCGTCATCCGCGAGGCCTCCCGGTTCTCCTCGCCGGTCCGTCCCAGCTGGAGCTGGGACGCCCTCGACTGAAGGAACCGCACCATGACAGGTCCCGGATCTTTCTCCCCGGCCGCCGACCGAAAGAGCCAGGCGGCGCCGCCCGTGATGACCACCGCGAGGATCAAGAGAGCGGCCCATCTCAATCGGCGCATCGAATACCCCGTTTGTTCGAGTTGGCATCCAACCGGCGGCACGGAGGCCGGCAATCTCGACTAGGCTCAAGATGTGGTGTACGCAACTCTCAAGAACAAGCGACTTCAGCAGAAGATCGCTTACTCGTCTTTGGCGGCACTCGTCGTGCTGCTCGCCGTCGCGGCATTCGTGCTAGGAAGGATCGTGCCGCCGCACCCGCCTCATGAGGTTCCCGGGACGGCGCCTTCGCCCGTGGAACAAATGACCGACGAACCGGAAGCTCCGCTTCCCGAGCTGATGTGCGGACTCGACGCGGTCGTGAGCCCCGAGGACGCGCTCGCGGCGGAGGACAGCCCGTTCGCGGGGCCGATGACGTTCTCGGTGCGGGTCGGGGACCACGTCAACCGATTCCGGCTCATGTCCTACTTCGTCATGCCCGGGGAAGCGGTCGAACTCCAGATCATCCCCGACGCGCGGTCGCGCCACATGGAGGTGTGGACGGTGGACGGCAGCTCGAGCCAGCGCGACAGCGTCACGTGGGTGTGGGAGCCGCCATCCGATCCCGGGATCTACTGCCTCAACCTGATCGATCGCGAGAACGACGAGGTGATGAGCCTGAACGCCGTCGTTCTCGTCCCGTTCGAGGGAGGAGAGGCGATGAACGGCTACCGCATCGGCCGATACAAAGAGGTGCCGCTCCGTTTCGATCCGGCGTACGAAACGCCGCGCGGCCTCGTCGAGCTGACTCCTCGAAACCGCGAGGCATGGCTTTCGCCGCACTTCCAGCTCAAGCAGTTCGAATGCAAGCAGGCAGCCGGATATCCGCGTTATCTCGTGGTGCAGACGCGGCTCGTCCTTCAGCTCGAGACGTTGCTGGAGCGGGTGCGCGAGACCGGGATCGATGCGACGACGTTCTTCGTGATGAGCGCCTACAGGACGCCGCACTACAACGCGGTGATCGGCAACGACACCCGATACAGCCGCCACGTTTACGGCGACGCCGCGGACGTGTTCATCGACCGGGACCGGAACGGCATCATGGACGATCTCGACCGCGACGGGCGCAGCGACATCGACGACGCGCTCGTCCTCAGCCGGCTTTTCGACGCGATCCAAGAGCGGCCCACGGCCGAGTTCCTGGGCGGTCTCGGCGCGTACGGTTCGACGCCGAGCCACGGGCCGTTCGTCCACGTCGATGCGCGGGGGCGGAAGGCGCGTTGGTGACGCTCAAGATCTCTGCTTGACACGGCGCCTGGAGTTGGGTAGAGTCGTTCCACTCTAGCTCCCCTCAGCCTCCACATCCGTCCATGGGAGGTGACGATGCCCGCTCTCACGCGTCGCCGGCGTTTCGTACTCCCTCTGCTCGCCGCGACGGCCGTGTCCGTTGCCCTCACGGCGCCCGCAGACGCCGGTGTCCCGTCCCGCCTCAAGGATTCGCTCGCTCACCGCGTCATGCAGGTTCCCGACGCTCCACCCCCGCGCGCCGCGAAGAGCGCGGCGGACTGCAACGGCATCCCCGCCGTGAGCAACCAGGACCCGGCGTGCCAGGAGACGCGCTGGGTTTACGGAGGCTGGTGTCTCAACGACGAAGTCGGAAGGCTCTTCAGGCTGCAGGACGACCCGTGTCTGGCGGCGTGCGCGGCGCAGTCGGGACAGGTGTTGATCGAAGCCGCCCACGTGGACATGCGCGTGGTCGCGGGGAACTGCCCCGAGAATCAGTATCCGTACACGACGCCCCCGTTCCAGGCGCAATTCATCGTCTACACGCCCGATCCCGCGATGGGAACGCCTTCGTGTCCGGTGCCCGACACGCGGCCCGCGCACCTGAGCGTGGTCGTGACGGTGCCGTCGCGGACGGTGCTCTCGCCCGGTGATCCGGCGCACTTCTTCCAGGTCACATTCCCGCTCGGGGGCTGCGTCCCGCTCGGGAGCGTGTTCGGCGCCTTCAAGTGGATCGACATGCCGGACGATGCGCTCGTCACCGACTGCCTGCAGAACGGCACGGCGACCTGCGCGTGGCGCCTGCCCGGCCTGCTGACCCTGAATGGACGATTCGACCAGACGCCGTGCGCGGCCTGCTGCGCCACGTACTTCCGGAACGGAGAGGTGTACGGCCCCGATTGGTCCGAGACGTGCGCCGAATTCAGCCTTCTCGGCGACTTCGGTTTCTATCTGGATGCGACTGCATGCCTCTGGGGGACGCCATGAACATCGCTGCCCGAACGCTGTGCCCGCGGCTTGCCGCGGCAGCCCGTGCGGTCGCGCTCGCCATGGCGGCCGCCGTTTCGATCGTCATGCTCTCGACTCCGGCGGCCGCCAGCTTCTGGCCGAACGGCGACTGGAAAGGGCATGATCACAAGCTCAAGGTCTGCCTCAAGACGGCCAATTGCCCGGCCGGGATGGCCGATTCCGTCAAGGCCGCGATCAATCTGTGGAACGCGAAGAACCTCACCTGGACGTTCGAATGGGTCGAAAACTGCGCCGATGCCGACATCACGATCGAGTGCAAGAACATCTCGTCGCTCGGCACGACCTTCTGGGATTACACGAGCAAGGAGAACAAGAGCGCGCGCATCGAGATGGACACGGACGCCGACTGGGGCTGGTGCAACGACAAACTCGAGATCGTCTCGACGATCGCGCACGAACTCGGGCATTGCGCGCGGCTGAAGGACGAGCCGCATTCACATCAGGGGAAGCTCATGCGGGGCGCACAGGGCAAGACCGGACATGCGCGCGGGCTCTCGGCGAGCGACAGCACGGAGGCCGCGACGTCCGACACGGCCGGGGTGCCGACGGTGAAGACCGAGCCGGCCAAGGCGCAGAAACAGGAACCGTATAGCGGCGTCATCACGCCGAGCGACGTCGGTGGCCCGCTCTTCCTCGACCGGGCCGTGCACGTCGCTCTGCGGGCCTTCCTCCCCGACCAGCTCATGATTTTCGAGTACTTCCCCGATGTTCCGAACGACCAGATCTACTGGCAGGGGTTCGTCAACTCGACGACGAACGACATGCAGCATTTCTTC
>Ga0326597_10012885_pt1 | contig 11008 bp, 7 predicted proteins | sample RVTome_12_FD_203789 | JGI IMG/M metagenome (GOLD analysis project Ga0326597, IMG submission 203789) | Soil microbial communities from uranium-contaminated site in the Upper Colorado River Basin, Wyoming, United States - RVT100D185 | ecosystem: Environmental > Terrestrial > Soil > Contaminated >... | reverse complement strand
AGCGGACCCGGAAGCGGCCGAGTCAGAGGCCGCATGATTGCACTTGCTGAGGCGACAACTATCTTGAAATCCATCGCGGGCCGGTTCCGGTTCCAGGGCCTGAAGCCCGGGTCGTACATGCTGGCGGTCGGCGCGGGCATCGAGGAGAGAACCGTCGAGCGAATCCGGGGAATCTCCGCGGGGCCGGGCGTCGTCCGGGATGCCCGGCTCGACCCGCTCGACCTGCGCGGGCGCTACCGCGTGATCCGACTGAACGTCCTGGACGAAGATGGCCGAACGGTCAATGCGTTCGTGATCGCGAAGTATCCGAGCGGCCGCTCGCAGGTGGGCTGGACCCGCTGGCCGGGGATCCTCACGGCGAAGGAACGCGAGGAGTACCTGCTGGTCGAGGCGGATGGGTTCCTCCCGGTGGCGCTGGAACCGTTCGACGGACCGAGAAAGCTGGTGCTGAAGCGTGGGCTGCCGGTCACGCTAAGATACGCGGGCGAGGCGCCGCTGCCGGAGAGTCCCCTGTCGCTCGTCGTCACGCTCGAATCGGCGTTCACGCCGGTGCTCCCGCCGGGACAGCTTCCGCTTCCCGAACGCTGGAGCATTCGAAAGGCCCCCTACCGCGGCACGTTCGATGCCGAGGGCCGCCTGGAACTTCACGTGAGCGAACCGGGCGTCTACTCCTTGCGGTGGAGCGTGGACCTGGAGGACGGCGTCGCGACGCGCGAGATCCGCCCGACACCGGCGCCGGCCGTGAGCGTGAACGGCAAGGCGGATCCGCCCCACGAGGTGGCCGTGGACGCCGCGCTGCTCGAGCAGGCCCTGTCCGAACTCCGGGCCCTTCAGGGTTCGTCGTCCACCTCGTCCGATTCGGACAACGAGTAGACGTTCGGCGTTCCCGCGCGGAGATCGACCTCGATCCGGCTGAGTTTCGTTTTCCGCCAGCTGAAGGTCTTCCAGTGACCGGGATGGCGAGGAACCGAACGCGAATCGTTCACAGGGGCTTCCTGCGGGTCCGGTGCGACGGCTGCCGCCGCGAGCAGATTCTGCCGCTTTCCTGCAGGAGACGCGGCTTCTGCCCCTCGTGTTTGATGCGGCGCATGATCGAGACCGAGGTGCACCTGACCGAAGCCGTGCTCTCGGATCTGCCGCTACGGCAGTTCGACTTCACCATGCCGTTCGTGCTGCGCAACCTGATCGCTTTTGACCTGGAGCTGTGCGCCGCCGTGCGGAAAGTCGTCGTGCGCGCGGTTCTGGGTTTCTACCGCGCTGCCGCCAGACACAGAGTCCTGGCCCCTGGATTCGGCGTAGCCGCGGTGGTCACGCAACGTCTTGGCTCCGCCCTGAACACGGATGTGCGTTTCCACATCCTGGCCTTCCATGGCCTGTTCGTGGAGCCGGAGGAACCGGACGATCCGGACCCGCAACCGGAATTCCAGCGTCATGGGAATCCCGCAGATGGTGACATCGAGCGACTGCTCGCCACCTGCCGCCGGCGCGTGCTCCGCCTGCTTGCCCAGCGCCGGGGCGTTCAACTCGGCGCCGACGGCCTGGACCAGCCCGCCGGGGAGGCGTCCGAGCTGGCCGCGACGCTACGAGGCTCCGTGCTCGATCAGGAACGCTCGCGCCGACGTTCCGGTGGACCCCTGCGGGCACGGCCCCTCCGGCAGCCACGCCGGCTGGCCCATCCCTTCAGCGACGGGATCACGCAGTTCGTGAGCCACGACATCCCTAGTGGTGTGAATCAGAAGTACGCGCACATATTTCGGCCCCTCGAGACCAGGTGCAGTGTTGCTCCTCCTCGACGTATCCCCCAATACGCGGTCGTCGTCGCGCCTTGCCCCTGACCACGATGACCTCGAACCATGCACGCGTACTTCTGACTCACACCACTAGCATCTAGTCGACCTGGATCCCCCTGGCAGGGCGACAGCCGAGGAATGCGTTGCGGTGCGACGGCGTGTCGTTGCTACGGAACGTCGAGCGCACGTTCCTCGTGGTGCTGCCGAAGCAGCCGCCGCGGGCCACACGGGTCGTGGCGCCCTCCACGAAACGCGCACCATCTCCATTGCGACCCACAGTCCTGTAATTCGCGTAGTCGTCCAGGCACCACTCCCAGACGTTCCCGAGCACGTCATGCAGACCAAAGGCGTTCGCCCGATAGCGGCCTACACGGGAATGCACCGTGCTGCCGTCATCCAGGTCTTCCTCCCACACAGACCACGACTCCTGGCCGTGTGTCTTGCCATATCGATCCGCCAGGTTCCCCGCCCCGTCCAGGTCCGAGGCGTTGTTTCCCGTCCACCAGGGCGTCTCGGTCCCCGCGCGGCACGCCGCTTCCCACTGCCCCTCCGACGGCAGGCGCAGACCGAACCGCGGCAGGTGGAGCATGCAGTCCTCCCAGCTCACCTCTTCCACCGGATGGGTCCAATTCGCCTCCCGGCCCTCCGAATCCCATTCTGTGGACCAGTCACCCTCCGGTCCGTAGACCGACGGGTTCTCCCCCGTGAGCCGCCTCCATTGACCCTGCGTCAGCTCGTAGCGAGAGAGGAAGTACGGCTCCAGTACGATCTCGTGGACCGGGGATTCTCTAAGCTCCGCCAGCGGATCATAATGCGGTGCAGCCGGGTCTGTCGATTGCGCCCCGATCCGGTACGCCCCCCCAGGGATCAACACGAACACCAGTCCCGTCTCCGCTCCGATCTCGAGCGCCCCGTCCTCCCGGTGCTCCGGGATCGCGATCTCCGCCGGGTTCATCCCCGACGACGGATCGTGCGCCGAGCGCAGGTGGTAGAACTCCCACAGAAGCGTCACCGGATTCATGCCGATGGGAACCAGACCCAGCTGGGGCACCAGATCGATGGAATCGTCGGCGTATAGCTCGCTGGCCAGCACCCCGTCCGCCGCCGCTATCGCCTCGCGCGCCTCCTCCCAGGAGTAGATGGCGTTCGGGTGATCCCGGGTCAGATCGTCGACCTGCAGCGCCCAGGTGAGACGCTCTTCCACATCCCGCCGGGTACCCGACTCGAACGCCTCGATCCCCTCCGAGACATCGGTCAACGTGTCGAAGAGGAACTGCTCTGACTCACCAGCGAATCGAACGGGATCGGCCGGGGACGACCGGGGGATGGACCGCCCCTCCAGGCCTTCGAGAGTCTTGCGGAGGGTAGGCTTCAATGCGACCAGGGGTGCCGCGTCCTCCCGGAGCCACGTTTCCATCGCCGCGATTTTCTCCGGCCACGCCGGGTAGAGCTCGCTCTCCTTCCGGAGCGCCGTCTCCAGCAGCACCACACCGGCAAGCTGGTCGAACTCGGCTTTCCTTGCGTCCGCCCGGTTTCGCTCCGCAAGGGCGGTCTTTTCGTTGTCCTTGGCCACGTCACGTTCGGTCTCGATGCTGTTGAACGACCACCACAGAACAGTTGAGAGCAGCACCAGTGCCACCGCCGCCGTCGCAGCGATTCCCCGGTTGCGTCTGACCCACTTTTTCAGCTCGGCGAGTGGTCCGGACTCGTACGCTGCTACCACTCTGTTCTCGAGATACGCGCGCAGATCCTGCGCCAGTTCCACCATGGTTCCGTATCGTCGAGTGGAATCTCGGGCCATCGCCCTCTCGCAGATCGCAATCAGCTCTGCCGGGATATCGGGATTGAGGGAGTGCACGGGCTGGGGCGGCCCATCGAGCACCCAGCGGAGGATGCGGTGCGGTGACGCCTGCACGTCGGGTCGCGTGTACGGCATCTGACCCGTGAGCAACTGGTAGAGAATCGCGCCCATTCCGTAGACGTCGGTCTGTGGTCCGATCCGCTCCAGTCGGCCCTCAGCCTGCTCAGGGGCCATGTACACCGGTGTTCCGATCACATGGCCATCCATCGTCACCAGTGGTGAGTTCGGCTCAGCGCCCGCCTGTTCCATGCGGTCGGTCATGACAGTACCTGCGTGGTCGACCGGATTCTGCAGACGCAGGTCCCGGGTGTCATCCCTCTCCAGTACGCGCGCCAACCCCCAGTCCATCACGTATGTCTCACCGAACCGCCCGACCATGATGTTGGCCGGTTTCAGGTCCCGGTGCACCACGCCCCTTGCGTGGGCAAAGCCCATCGCCTCGCAGGATCGCAACAAGACGTTCAAGGCCCGGACGAGACTCCAGCCTTCCTCCCCTCGCTTCACCTTCTCGAAGACGGCACTCAGATCCTCACCTTGCACCAGCTTCATGGTGAAGTACACCTTGCCGGTCGCATCGACTCCCAGCTCGTGGACCGGGACGATCCCCGGGTGGTCGAGCTGGGCGGTAACCTGAGCCTCTTCCAGGAATCGACCGAGGGTGAGGGCTTCGCGGGGCAGGTCGCTTCCCTTGTCGAGGATGACCTTCATGGCCAGTTCACGCCGCAGATTCTCATCGAAAACCCGGAGGATGGCGCCCATGCCACCACGAGCCAGCTCTTTCCGGGAACGGTATCGGCTCTCGAAAGCATCGCGGGAGCCGATGCGCCCGAGTAACTCGTTCCATGCTTCCAGCGTCTCGTCTCCGTCCGAGCCTTGATCGGCATGCTGCCGACTATCCAGCAATCGTCGCAACTCCACGCCAGCAGGCGCGGTCAACCATGCCCCGGCCCGAGCATGCGCTTCGAGGCAGGCCTTGACACTTCGGTGAAGCTCTGCGTCATCGCAGCACGCCTCGCGCAGGAATGCGTCCCGATCGCTCGGCGGCTGTTCGAGAGCCTCGAGGAATAGTCGTTCTATGTTCGGCTGCGACCCGAAGGCCATCTCGAGTGTCTCCTTTCTTGCTATATCAAATGATAGCGGCATCTACTCGCAGAGTGGCTCAAGACCGCTATCCTGGTCGAGTCCACCGGACGGAGCGACCCACGATGGGTCCGTCGCACGAACTGACGCGCCCCTCTGTGCCAACATGCGTGAGACAGAACGACCCCAGGAGTTTAGTGTGCTGAAAGACGTGAGCATCCGAAGGGGGAGCCGCGGCACGTTCGATGCCGATGGCCAGGAGGAGCTTCACGTGCGCGAACCGGGCGCCTACTCCTTGCGGTGGAGCGTGGATTTGGAGGACGGCGTCGCGACGCGCGAGATCCGCCCGACGCCGGCGCCGGCCGTGAGCGTGAACGGCAAGGGTGATCCGCCCCACGAGGTGTCCGTGGATGCGTGGCTGCTCGAGCAAGCCCTGCCCGAACTCCGGGCGCTTCAGGGTTCGTCGTCCACCTCGTCCGAGAGGGACAAGGAGTAGACGCTCGGCGTCCCCGCGTGGAGATCGAGCTCGATCCGGCTGAGTCTCGGCTTCCACCACCACGTCTCCCAGCCCCTGCGATCGGGAGGGAACGAGCGCACGACGCGCAACGAAGACACTCCGGGAGGGAGCGCGGGGAGCAGCAACGAGCCGTCCGGTCGCCGGACCACTCTCGGCCGGTACGGCCGGCCGCCGGCCGTTTCCAGACTGATCCGGTAGCTGCTGTCCCGTCTGCTGCGCGGATCCGGGAGGAGCGTCACGCGCGCCGCCGGCCTCGTTTCGAGCAAAAGCGGCGCCGCGCCCTCGGAGCCGTCGACCGTGAACTGGTGATCGGGAATCAGGACGCCCGGCCCGCTTCCTGAGATCTGGTACTCGCCCAGCGCGAGTCCCCGCTCGCTGAACCATCCGGACGCGTCGACCAGTACGCGGTTTCCGAGCGCGACCGGGCCGCGGTCGAGGATCCGTTCCAGGCGCAGGGTGACCGAGGCGTGGGACTCGCCCACGACCTGACCGCGGACCAGTCCCGTCTTGCAGTGGACCGCGAGGTTGCGGTGCTGATTGATGCCCAGCGGAACCGTCACCGCCTCTCCCAGCGGCAGACCGTCCCGCACGACGATGAGCGAGTATTCGCCCGGAGGAACCATCGTGAATCGGAACGTCCCGCCCGGTGCGGTTTGCCTGTGCCGCACGTCGGTCGAACTCCTGGCGCGAGTCAGCCTGACCGCCGCCCCTTCGAGCGGCTCGTCATTCAAGTAGGCGATTCCCCGGATCGATCCGAAACGCTTCCTCAGATCGATGTCGAGTCGCACCGGTTCGCCCGGCGGTACGGCAACCTCCTCCAGGTAGACGGACCGCTCGATCTCCCGGTTGAGGATCGGGATCAGGCGCGTCCGTCTGGAATCGGGGCCCGACGGCAACCCTCTGAGGCTCTGAATCGACTGTTCCGCAGGTAGATCCGGGCCGACCAGCACGGTGTGAAAGGCCGGCGTCAGATGGTCGAAGCGATAGTATCCGCGGGCGTCCGTTCTCGTGGCGTGATATTGCTGCAGCGCGCCGGAGGGCGTGGTCTCGCCGGGCAGCGTATCGAACGCCGCGACGGATTCTCCGGCCGCCGGCTGGCCGTCGAAGCCGGTCACCACTCCCTCGAGCTGCGCGGCCGCGAACAGTCGGATGAATGGCGATCGCTCCCCTTCGAAGGCGCCGGACCGGCTCGGATCCAGATCGAAGGGCCGTGTCTCCCGCGTGTACCCGTCCGCCTCGACCACCAGGACTCCCTTGCCAAAATACCCGACATCCAGCGCGAAATGACCATTCGCGTCCGACCAGGTACGTGGGCCGGGAACAACAGAAGGCACGAACATGACTTCGAAGAGACGGGTGGGGCGGAACAACAGCGTGCGAACGAACGCGCCCGAGACGGCGCCTCTCCCTTCACCATCCACCGATCCCGACAGGGCCGGCAAGCGGCGCATCGAAACCCGTTCCGGCAGGGGATCGCCAGCGTGCTCCGTGCGGATCTCCACCGACGTCGAGGTGTAGCCTTCCGCGTGCAAATAGAAGGAAGAGTCACTCTGGTCCTCGTCGTAGGGGATCTGGCAGAGATCATCCTTCATGAGAAACGGAATCGGAGACCCTTCCCAGCCGGGGTGGGCGCCGAGCGTCACGTCGGACACTTCGACGGCCGTACCGGTGTCGGCGTCCTGGACCGTCAGCAGGATGCGCGGCTTGCGCTGAAGCTCGAGCCCCAGGGGCCGCCCCACCTCCCAAGGCTCCAGAACGACGAATGCGCTCGCGTAGCCGGTCAGCGAGGCTTCGATGACGGCCGGAAAATCCCCGGGCGGCAGCCAGAGCGTGAACCGGCCGTCCTCGGCGGCGAGGGTCATGGGGCCCCGTTTATCGCCACCTGAGGCCGCGATCAGGGCGCCCGCCAGGGGAGCGCCCTGTTCGTCCGACACGCTGCCCGGGACCGCCACCCCGCGCCCGACCGTCAGGACGACGCCGCGGGTGAGTTCGTTTGCGCGGACCACGACCGGCACCTTTCGGGACGACCAGGCGAGTTGTCCAGGATGGTCGGCCGAGAGCAGGATCACGCCCGAGCGCAGGCCATCGATTCGAAACTTCCCCTCGCGATCGCAACGGGCGATCGGATTCGATTCCAGCGAAACCACCGCCCGGGGCACCGGGTGTCCGCCGGGATCGACGACGCTCCCGGTCAGGACTCCCGGGCGCAGCAGGTCGATGCGTCCGAGCTTCCGCGACTCGCCCGGCGAGAGCAACATCCCTGATCGATGGTGGGCCAGAAAACCCTCCTCGACGATGCGAATCGAAATCCAGGTTCCGGAGGGGAGGCCCTCGAGAGCGAAGCGGCCCTCGGCATCGGTGAAGGCGGTGTAGTCCACGGGCCACGACTTCCAAGGCGGCGGCGCCGTACTGTCCGGCTCGCGGATCGACAGCGCGACCGCGTGATCCAGCGCCCTCATCCGATCTCCCTGGAAGACCGCGGTGTCGATCGTCTCGGCGAGGCGCAGCTCCACCCGGGCGCCCGGAATGGGGCGGCTCCCATCCGCGCCCCGCGAGAGATCCATCACCAGGCCGCTCAGTCCGGCAGAGCGCTGGCCTTCCGCACCATCCGCCCTGACTTGCACCGACCGGGCGCCCGGAATGGGGCGGCTCCCATCCGCGCCCCGCGAGAGATCCATCACCAGGCCGCTCAGTCCGGCAGAGCGCTGGCCTTCCGCACCATCCGCCCTGACTTGCACCGAATCTCGCGGATCGGCAAGCCCTTCCGATTCCGTTTTCCCGGCGGTGGGAGGCTGCGGCCTTCCGGCTTCCGGGGGTGCCTCGGGTCTTGTGGGACCGGCCAGGAATCGCCAGGCCACGAGCAGGACGAGCGCGGCGAGAAGAGCCAGGGAGATCGGACGGAGCTTCGTTTGCATGGCATCTCCTCTGGTCGCAAGGCTGCAGCCTTGGACATGATCCGCAAGCTCAACCTACAGTCTTTTGCGGCGATCGGTCCACGGCTCCAGGGGAGCGCTATGCTCACCGGCTCCATCTGCTCGGAGGCTCGGTGAAGCGCAGGCAACCCATGCCACCCAGACGACTGAGTACCGCGGACGTCCGGCGTTCGCTGGCGCTCTCGATCGTCGAGGGCGCCTGCTATGCCGTCATGGTCGGGTTGGGCGAGGCGTACTTCATCGCCGACGCGGTGCGCCTCGGCGCGACCAGTCTGCAGATCGGATTGCTGGTGGGCCTGCCGCTGGCGGTGGGGGGGCTCGCCGCGACCGTGGTCGTCCACGGTCTGCGGAAGCTGCGGCGGCGCCGGCCGTTGGCCGCCGGGATGGGCGCTCTCCAGGGCGCCGTCCTGCTCGTGCTCTCGTACCTCGAGAGCACCGATCGGACCACCGCCGGCCTGCTGCTGCTCATCTTCTGCATCCACCATGCGTGCGGGCAGGTCTGCGGCGCGCTCTGGTCGTCCTGGTATGGAGACCTGGTTCCGGCCGGCATCCGGGGGCGCTACTTCGCCCGCCGGGCGCGCGTCGTCCATCTGCTGACCTTCGGCGCGGTGGTGGGCGGCGGGTTCTTGCTGCAGACGTTCGAAGCCCAGGGTCATCCGGTGCTGGCCGACGGGTCGGGCGGATCCGGTTTCGCGCTGTTGTTCCTGCTGGCGGGGGTGGCGCGGCTCGCGAGCGCGATCCTCCTGTTGTGCTCGCTCGAGCCGCGGATGCGGGCGGCGCCGAAGCGGGGCATCTTCCAGATCCTGCGCATCCCCGAGCAGCGCGACGCGGTGCGCTTGACCCTGGTCGGCTGCGCCGTGTCGTTCGTGGTCTACGCCGGCTCCCCGTTCTTCGGGCCGCACATGCTCGTGAACCTGCACCTCGACTACCGCTCGTTCATGCTGGCGAGCGCGGCGCAGGTGGCCGCCAAGGTGTTGAGCCTGCGGGCTTTCGGACACGCGGTCGATCACAGCGGTCCGTTTCCGGTGTTCCGCCTGGCGCTGCTCGCGGTCGCGCTGGTGCCGTTGCCCTGGCTCTTTATCGACGGGCTCGGCGGAGTGTTGATGGTGCAGGTCTTCTCGGGGATCTCGTGGGCGGCCCACGAGATCGGCACGCTGGGCTTGCTGCTGTCCCAGAGCCGGCCGAGATACCGGTCACGGATCTTCGCGGCGCAGAGCCTGTTGAATGGGTTCGGGCAGCTGACCGGGACGATGTCCGGAGTGGCGTTGATCGCGCTGTTCTCGGGCTCGTATGTCGCGGCCTTCGCGGCCTCGCTGGCCGGGCGCCTGCTGATCGTCCTCATGCTGCCGGTCTGGCTCGGCGATCTCTCGCGCGGGAGGCCGATCGGGCACCGCGAACTGATCTTGCGAGTTGTCGGCCTGCGGCCCAGCGGCGGCGTGGTCCACCGTCCGATCTCCCAGGCCCCACCCGCCGCCGAAGCGGAGCAGAAAGTGCAGGGGAACTGATCCGAAAGCCGCCGCCCTGTGCCGATATCAGCAGGGTGGATCCGAGGGTGAGTCCGCAAGCTGCGGGAAATCCTCACCGGACGTGATCCCCGCGCGTCGGAGGCCGGCGGACCGCTGTGACCGTGACTTGCCGGAATGCGCGGCTGGATCTTTCACAAGTGCCTGTCATGGGCTAGAGTTGTTGCTGTCCAGGTTGGTTTCCCCACCCGGCGGGGACGCTCCTCCCTGGAAGCGGCCGAGGCGCTGGTGGCACACCAGTTGCGCTCCAAGCTCTGGACTGGTTTTGTCGAGCTGTTCGCGACCTCGAGAGAGGTCTGGAAAGCAAACCCGGAGATACGCGATGAAGGCACCTGTCAGGATCGCCGCCATTCTGGTGATCGGCGCCACCGCGATTGCTCAAAGCACGATCCGCGGATCGAAGCACGATCTTTCCCCGGGGATCGGCGGCGGTCAGATCTGCATTCCGTGCCACACCCCGCACGACGCGTACCTCGATCAGGGAATCGCTCCCGAGGTGGTCCTGTGGAACCACCAGGTGACCACGCAGACGTTCCTGATGTACACCACCTCGACCGGCAATACCGGGACTCCGGACGGCACGAGTCTGCTGTGCCTGAGCTGTCATGACGGCGTCACCGCCATGGACAATTACGGCGGCAACAAGTCCGGCGGTGCGGTCATGACGGGCAGCGCCGTCGTCGGGACCGACCTGTCGGACGATCATCCGATCGGCATCGAGTATCCGCAGGGAAATCCCGATTTCCATCCGGTGCCCCAGAACGACCTGCCGCTCTACAACGACGGCAACATCGATCGCGTGGAATGCTCCTCCTGCCACGATCCCCACGGCGCCGGCTTCGGCGATTTCCTGCGCGACACGATCAGCGGCAGCCAGCTCTGCCTGGACTGCCACGACAAGTAAGCGCCCGCGCAGGATCCCCTCGCCTTCTCGCTCGGCGCTCGCCGTCCTGCTCGTCCGGACGGCGCGGAACGGGAATTCCGGGCAGGGTTGAGGTGACGGCGAATACCAGTCGGTATCATCTGATTCGTTCCGACCCATGAGGTACCACGCCGTGAACCGCGTCGCCCTGGCCGCCATCCTGATCGCGTTGACGGCGACCGGCTGCCGATCCTCCCGGGCGCCCGAGGAACAGCCGCTGCTCTTGTTTCCTCCGCCTCCCGCCGAGCCGCGCATTCAGTTCCTGACCTGGGCCAGCGGAGCCGACCAGATCGGAGACGTGCCGAGCGGTTTCGACCAGATGCTGCTCGGGGAAGAGCGGAATCGGATCCGGACGATGAACAAGCCGTACGGCATCGCGGCC
>Ga0326597_10012884_pt1 | contig 11010 bp, 7 predicted proteins | sample RVTome_12_FD_203789 | JGI IMG/M metagenome (GOLD analysis project Ga0326597, IMG submission 203789) | Soil microbial communities from uranium-contaminated site in the Upper Colorado River Basin, Wyoming, United States - RVT100D185 | ecosystem: Environmental > Terrestrial > Soil > Contaminated >... | reverse complement strand
AAATAACAAGAGAATTGCTTGAGCTTAGAAACATGGCATTAATATCTTACTTAATAATTAAGTCAGCATTGATGAGAAAAGAGTCAAGGGGACTTCACTATAATACAGATTATTCGGAAGCAAACAGTAAATATTTAAAGGATACCATAATTTCAAATCAAACAGTTTAGTGAAAGAATCAAAAAAAATACAAACCAAAGAGACTCTGACTTCTAAACATAAATTAGGATTATTGATTGTCTCATTAAGCGTTCTAATGCTTGAGTTTACATTAATTAGAGTGCTCTCGGTATCTCTTTGGTATCACTTTGCATTTATGATTATAAGCATTGCCCTTCTTGGTTTTGGAATAAGCGGTGTTGCAATAATTCTCTCAAGCAAAATAAATAAAGCGGAGATTAACTCATTTTTGACAATAACCTCACTGCTGTTTGCGGTTTCCATAATAATCTCCTTCATTTTGATTAACAAAATTCCTTTTGAGCCCTTTAGCCTGCTGATTGATTCAACCCAGCTGTTATACCTGCCTGTTTATTATCTTGTAATTACTCTGCCCTTTTTTCTTGCGGGATTAATTATAGGGCAGCTATTCACCAGATTTAAAACCAGCATAAATAAACTGTATTTTTTTGATTTAGCGGGCGCCGGTTTGAGCTGCTTTGTGTTTATTTTAATTCTGCCTGCATTCGGCGGCTCTGGAGGCGTAGCTGCTGCTTCTATAATTGCCTGTTTGGGGGCTTTGGTATTTGCATCCCAAAAAAATAAAATGCAAACAATCGGCTTATTCAGCGCAGGAATAGTCATTTTAATCAATGGACTATTTTTAACCGACCCTGATTCATATCTTCCGATTTCGATTTCCGAAAATAAAGTTTACGGAAATTACCTTAAGGAAAATCCCGATTTAAGAATCATTACTAAATGGAATTCGTTTTCCAAAGTTGACGTCTTGAAAGATGATGAACCGCCGGTGGATGATTACCCTGTCTATACTGCTATCATAGATGCAGGAAATTCTACAACCAATATTCCTCAGGTCCCGGTTTTAAATGATTCCTCCCGCCCTCCTTTTGACGCATCAAATCTCGCAATGCTTTTAAAAAGGGAGGATACGGCTAAGGTGTTCATTTTAGGTTCAGGCGGAGGAGGGGAAATTCTGACTGCACTGACAAACGGTGCAAAATCCATTACAGCAGTGGAGATAAACGGAATACTGAATGACTTAGTTGAAAAAGATTTTGCGGGCTACTGGACAACAGGGATCGCAAAAGATAAGAGAGTAAGAATTATTACCGACGATGCCCGAAGCTGGCTCAGGGGCAAGAGAATTAAATATGACGTTATTATAAGCGCACATACTATTTCTGCATCAGCTACAAACAGCGGAGCAATGAGCCTTGTTGAAAACTATATTTTAACCGAAGAAGCTGTAAGGGAATATCTCCAGCATCTGGATATCAACGGAATACTATATATTACAAGACCCGAGACACAGATTCCAAGACTTGTCACCACCTTAAAAATCGCACAGCAAAAAAACGGGGGAAGCGACACAAAAACCCAATTCTACATATTCAAGCGTCCACCATCGGAGTTTGAAATTGACATAAGCTATTTAACGGGTGTGTTGTACAAAAAAAGCGGGTTTGATGAATTTGACATTCAGCGCTTGAAAACCATGGCTGCACTTTTGAATCTCGAAACGGTGTATGACCCTACTTCAAAGCAGGAAGGTATTTTTAAAGACATCATTGAAAGCGATAATATTTATGAGATTGTGAAAAAATATCCCGATTTAAAGCTTATGCCTGCTACAGATGATAACCCTTATTTTGAACATAATACCGATTTTACCGACTTAAGATTAAGCAACTTAAAGGAATCATTTTCACAAACAGATAGAGCGATAATTACACTTGTTCAAAAGCCTGTTGCAGAGTCAACCCTGCTTGTGCTGCTTTTACAAACAATTATATTTTCAGCACTGTTGATTTTGCTGCCGGTTTATTTAAAAATCCGCAAGGACCCTAAGGTTAAAAGTGTAAAAAAAGGAAAATATATTTTCTATTTTGCTCTGTTAGGATTAGGATATATTATAATTGAAATTTGCCTGATACAAAAGTTTACGCTGTTTTTGGGACAGCCGGTTTATACAATGCTGACAGTTATTTCAACTATGCTTATATTTTCAGGTATCGGGAGTATGGTTTCGGAAAAAATTATAGGATTATTCAAGAACAATGCTCATATAATTTACATTATAATTGTGTTGCTAACTCTTATTATTGGGTTAATTAACTCTGTAATATTCGAGACATATGTACGGGCTGATGTTCTATGGAGGGTCATTATCTCAGTAATTTTAATTGCTCCATTGGCATTTTTTATGGGAATCCCCTTCCCCTACGGAATGAGCAAAATAGACGATAACTCAAAATACCTCGTTGCCTACAGCTGGGGGGTTAACGGCTTCTTTTCGGTTATAGGGAGTGTTTTAGCGGTTATGCTTTCTATGAGCTTTGGGTTTAGAACAGTGTTTATTATTTCTGCGCTGATTTACTCTGCAGCTATGGTAACGGTTAAAATGTTGAGACCGGCGAGCCAGAATTCAAACTAACCTTTTATTTTACTCTCCTTATATTGACCCCTAATTTCCTCATTTTTTTATCAATCTTCTCGTATCCCCTGTCGATATAATCTATTCCGTGAACAAGCGTATCTCCTTTTGCGAGAATTGCAGCAACCAGATAAGAAAATCCCGCTCTGATGTCAGGTACAACAATTTCGGATGGTCTAAGTCTAGTTACACCCTTTATTACTGCGCTATGGTAATAATCCGTTCCATAGTACCTGCAGGGTGAACCGAGACAGTCATTCGTCAATTCAATATCTGCGCCCATTTTATTTAATTCCTTAATATATCCAAATCTTTTTTCATACACTGTTTCATGAATAGTCGAAATGCCGTTTGCCTGAGTTAAAAGAATTGTCATAGGCGGCTGCCAGTCCGTCATAAACCCCGGGTGAACATCAGTTTCAATGTTTATCGGTTTCAGGTCGTCTTTATAATAAACTCTTATGCCATCATCCAAAACTTCATACTCCGCGCCGATTAACCTGATTGTATTGAGGAACGTTATCATGTCCTCATGCTGAGCATCATGAATGGTAATATCCCCTTTTGAAGCAACGGCGGCGCACGCAAAAGACGCCGCTTCCAGCCTGTCCGGAATAACACTATGCTCTTCCCCACTTAGTTTTTCAACACCTGTAACCACTATTGTTCTATCAGTTTTAACATCAATTATAGCGCCCATTTTTTGCAAGAGCATTATTAAATCCATAATCTCAGGCTCAATAGCAGCATTGTAGATTGTTGTTTTGCCTATTGCAAGCGACGAAGTAATGATAATATTCTCGGTAGCCCCGACGGAAGGGAACGGAAGTGTGATATCAGTCCCCACAAGCTTTTTAGCTCTTAGTGAATAATATTTTTCATGCTCCTTAACTTTAGCCCCAAGCTTAGCGAGCGAGTCAAGATGAAAATTAATCGGTCTTGCTCCAATGCGGTCGCCTCCCGGTTTAGGAATCCTTGCCTTGCCTGTTCTTAAAAGAAGCGGTCCGGCAGTTAATATGCTAATCCTGTTTATTAAGCCAAGCTTTGTTGAAAAGGAAGTTTGATTTATTTTTTTTGTCTGTACAACGACTTCGTTGTTTTTAAACTTTTTGAATTTTGAGCCAAGAGATTCGCATATTTTCTTTGTAACAAGAATTTCCCCAATACTTATCGGGCAATTTGTAATGCGAACAGGCTCTTCGGTTAATAACGAAGAGATAATAAGCTTCGATGCGGCGTTTTTTGCCCCGCTTATACGGATAGAGCCTCTAAGAGGCTTTCCGCCTTTGATTAGAAATTTAGCTGACTTGTTCGGCAAAGGCTACTAACCCTCCCAATAACCCATTTCACCGTACTTCTTTATGCGGAGGTCTAAAAACTTATCCGGTGAAATCTTTTCAAGCGGTTTCAGCTCTTCAAGAATTGCCTCTTTAAGAAATTCAGCTGCCTGGTTATGATTTCTGTGCGCGCCTCCTTGCGGTTCAGGGACTATCCTATCTACAATTTTATGTTCAACCAGGTCCTGCGCAGTAAGCTTTAAGGCTTCTGCGGCTTGTTCCTTGTAATCCCAGCTTCTGAATAATATGCTTGAACACGATTCCGGCGAAATTACAGAATACCAGCAGTATTCAAGCATTAGAACTCTGTCACCAACCCCAATGCCGAATGCTCCGCCTGAAGCTCCCTCGCCTATTATACACACAATTATTGGCACGGTCAACCTGCTCATCTCCTGAATATTTCTTGCAATCGCCTCAGCCTGGCCTCTTTCTTCGGCTTCCATACCGGGATTAGCTCCCGGAGTATCAATCAAAGTGATAATTGGACGGTTAAATTTTTCGGCAAGCCTCATTAAACGGAGAGCTTTGCGGTACCCTTCGGGATTCATCATTCCAAAATTTCTGTAAATATTAGATTTCGTATCTCTCCCTTTTTGCTGCCCGATTATCATCACAGGTTTATCGTTCAAATATGCAAAGCCTCCAACGACTGCTTTATCATCGCCAAAATTCCTGTCTCCATGGAGTTCAATAAAATCTTCGGTCATTAAATATATGTAATCCAGACTGTAAGGTCTTTCGGGGTGACGGGCAATTTGAACGATTTGCCAGCGTGTGAGATTTTTGTACACGGAACTTCTTAGTTCGTTTACTTTTTTTTCAAGTTTATTTATTTCATTTGAAATATCAAGGCTGTCCGATAAATTCCGCATTTCCTCGATTTTCTGCTCCAGCTCAATAATTGGTTTTTCAAACTCCAATACATTTCTGCTCATAACTTAGGAATATTTTTTCTGAATAAGAACAACGATAAGGTTTTTAATAAAATTTCAATATCCAACCATAAAGACTGGTTTTTAGCGTAAAAAAAATTATAATATTCAATTTCCCCCGGGGCTAAGTTCTTGTAAAAGTTAATCTGAACAAGACCTGTTAAGCCGTTTTTACCAAGATATTGCTTACCGTAAGAGGCTGTATCCCATACTGCCCTGCCGACAAAACTTAATTTACCGCTGACTACCGAAGGTATTAACAAAAGCTTATTAATAAATTTCGTTTTCTCATCACCCATTTTTATAATTTTTGCCATAATTAACACAACAGGATAGACAGTGATTAAATTCAACAATCCCAGCAATAGGTCAAATAATCTTTTAACAAATATATTGAATTTCTTATTGATATTATATTCAATTTGCATTAAATAAATATCATCAATCTTATCTAATGCTGATTTCCCCAATATTATATCGCTGTCATCAGAGAGAATCTTAAAATTTAAATTATAATTCTGCAAACTCCACATTAAATTCAACATTAGTTGATTTGTAAGAGCACCTTTAGCAAAAATTATATTTTTCACATTATTTGCAGCTATAATATCTTTTAAATTATTCAAATTACCTATATAACTTCTCGATATGTCCGCATCAACTGATATATACCCCATAATATCGTATTCTGTGTCTATTCTCATTCTCATCTTGTTGATAAACCTTTCCGATTCTTCATTCCTTCCTACTATTAGGGTTTTTGTAGTGCTGAAGATTCCTTTTTTCTTTGAATACAAAAATATTTTTGCAATTAATCTCCAAATGACAAGGAAAATGTAAGCATTTAAAGTTGTTCGTAAAACAACAACTCTTGAAAAAGCAAACTCATTAAAGAAATATGTGAACGCTGAATTTATAAAAAAACCTATTAGTATTCCGTTTAATGGCCTAACCAATGAAAATTTATTCGACTTATTATAAGAACCGCTTATAGAAAGAGTAATAACCCAAGTAAATGTATAAATAACAATTAATAATTCATACACTTCAATTGGGAAAAATTCGAACCTTTGCCTGATAGCTAACAGCATCCCCAAGACTATAAAAATAATATCAAGCAGTACTGGATAATATAATCTTAGAATTCTTTTCAGGTAAGAAATTGCAGCCCTGTAAAAGATAGAAATCTCAATTAAAAGGTCCATTAAACGGAACCTGGTTTTAAGATTTTTCCTGACGAAAATCTGCATCGCTCCGTAAAAATTATTCACATAAGAGATACTGCTTTTTTTAGTGCTTTCACCTTTATAATGAATTATGCTGGTCCCCGGAAAGTAATAAATCTTATATCCGGCTTTTTTTAAACGATAGCATAAATCCAAATCCTCTCCGTACATAAAATATTCTTCGTCAAACCCGCCGACTTTATCATAAATATCTTTTCTGAGCAAAATAAATGCCCCAACAATAGCGTCAACCTCGTAAATGTGGTTCTCATCCAGATATGTTAAATTATATTTCCCGAATAATTTGCTTTTAGGGAAGAGCTTGCTTAATCCGAGCATTCTGTACACTGCAACAGAAGGGGTGGGAAAACTCCTTCTGCATGCCAAATCCAGCTTTCCGTTAGGCAATACAAGCTTGCAGGTTACTGCTCCGATTTGTGAATCGGTTTTGTAGAACGAAAGAGTCTTTTCCAAAGTATCTTCCTGCAAAACGGTATCAGGATTTAAAATTAAAAGATATTCACCTTTCGCTTCTTTAACTCCTATGTTATTCCCCTTGGCAAAACCTAAATTAACAGGACTTGATATAACTTTTATGTTTGAATTTAATGAAAATTTAGATTTAATAAACTCAACGCTTCCGTCAAATGAGTTGTTGTCAACAATTATAATTTCTGTTTTAAGATTCTTTGAGGATGATAAAACCGAGTTGACACACTGCTGTAACAATTCTTTTACGTTGTAATTAACTATTATTACAGATATGTCAATCAATGAAGTTTTTTAAAAATTGATAAAAATCTTAATTTCCACACCATTAATGCAGCCTCATGCACTATTTTCTTTGACATCTTTGATACACCTGCTCTTCTGTCAATAAATACAATAGGGATTTCCAAAAGTTTAAATCCTTTTTTCCACATTCTATATTTCATTTCAATCTGGAAAGAATACCCGTTTGATTTTATTTTATCCAGCTCAATTTGTTTTAAAGCAGAAACTTTATAACTCATAAAACCGGCTGTAACATCTTTAACTGGCAAAGAGGTGATCAATCTGGTATAATAGCTTGCACCTATGCTAATAATCAACCGGCTTAAAGGCCAGTTAACAACGGCAATTCCGTTAACGTATCTTGAACCAATTACCAAATCATAGTCATTAATTTTTGACAAAAGCTCAGGGATAGATTTAGGGTCGTGGGAAAAATCTGCGTCCATTTCAAAAACGTAATCGCAATTATTTTCAATAGCATATTGAAAGCCCCTAATATATGCTGTTCCTAAACCCATTTTAGACGGCCTTTCTATTAAATGTACTTTGTTATTCCCAACTCCTTTTACAAGGTCAGCAGTGCCGTCTCCAGAATTATCGTCAATGACAAGTACTTCAATATCTACTCCATCATATTTAATGGATAATATTTCACCGATAAGCTTTACAATGTTATCGGATTCATTAAAGGTCGGTATTACGATTAAAGCCTTCTTCAAAACAACCGCTTATTATTAAATTCTAAAACTTTATCAGAAATATAATTTATTTGCTCATCTGTTAATTCAGTGTGAATAGGAATTGAAATTATATCCTTAGCAACCCTTTCAGCATCTGGAAAATCACCTTCTTTGTAATCATATCTATATGCCTGCTGTAAATGCAAAGGAACAGGATAATATATCATTGACGGAATACCGTATGATTTTAAAAATATTTGTAACTCATCTCTATTGGGTATTCTAATGGAATATTGATGGTAAATATGTTTTACATGGGGCAAAACATAGGGAATTTCAATTTTCCCTTTAAATCTTTCATTATATTTTTTTGCAGCCACCGTTCTGGAGTCACAATACTGATCTAAATATTTCAGCTTAACTTTTAAAATTGCAGCTTGTATTGAATCAAGCCTGCTGTTAACACCGAGTATTTCATGATAATATTTAGTTCTGGAGCCATGTGAAGTAATCATTTTCATCTTGACAGCCAGCCCCTCGTTGTTCGTGGTCACCATTCCTGCATCTCCAAATGCCCCCAGATTTTTGCTTGGATAAAAACTAATACATCCAATATCACCGATGGTGCAGACTTTTTCGTTTTTATAAACTGCTCCCAGTGCTTGAGCCGCATCTTCTATAACGTATAGTTTATGGGCTTTTGCAATTTCCATAATTTTATCCATCTCGGAAGGCTGTCCGTACAAATGAACAGGAATAATCGCCTTGGTTTTAGAGGTAATTTTTTCTTCAATCTTATTTACATCCATATTGTACGTTTTCTCATCTATATCCACATAAACAGGCTTGGCTCCGAGCAGGGCAATGGTTTCGGTAGTGGCTACAAACGTGAACGGTGTAGTGATTATTTCATCACCCGGTTTAATATCAAGAGCCATCATTGCAATTTGCAAAGCATCCGTACCGGAAGCGCAGCCAATTGAATATTTAACACCCAAATAGCTGGCGACTTTGCTCTCAAATTCACTGACAATGGGTCCTTGAATAAACTGAGTAGAATTAATTACCTCCTGAATTGCGTTATCGATTTCGTCTTTAATTTTCAAGTACTGATTCTTAGTATCAACCATTTGAATACTCATTTTACTCAAATTTAATTAGTGTCCTTTCATTAAAATAATAACCAGAAAAGTGTTTATCATAATTTTAAAATCCATTTTTAAAGCCATGTTTTCTATATAATAGAAATCATATTTAAGCTTTTCCCTAACATCGTCGAGAGATGAATCATATTTATGCTTAATTTGGGCCCAGCCTGTTATGCCAGGTTTAACGCTGAGTCTCTTATAGTAATATGGAATTTCGTTTTTCAATCTCTCAACAAAATGAGGTCTTTCAGGTCTTGGGCCAACTATGCTCATTTCATTTTTTAATACATTAATCATCTGAGGAACCTCATCTAAATATAGTTTTCTGATAACCCTGCCAATTTTGGTAATTCTCGGGTCTTGTTCTCCCGCCCATTCCGGTCCGTATTCTTCCGCATCTTTTGTCATGGAGCGAAATTTAAACATTTTAAAAAGCTTGCTGTTTCTGCCAACTCTTATTTGAGTATAGAACACAGGTCCTTCCGACGTTATCTTTATCAATAAAGCGATAAGCAGCAGCAGAGGCGAAAACAAAATTAATAAAAAAACCGATATAAACAAATCTATGAATCTCTTAAACAATCGCGCGCCATATGACATAATTCCAGGCATGACCTCAATCAAAGGAACGCCGTATATTTGATTTGTCTTAGCTAATCCGCTTACTATTTCATAAGTATCAGGCAGTATTTTTAAATTAACTTTATCTTGCGGACAATATTTCATTACTTCAAAAAGCTTATCCCTCTCTTTTGCTTCAAGGGCAATCAAAACTTCAAAAATATTATTTTTCGTTACTATTCCATTCATATCTTTTATATTGCCCAAAATCGGAATGCCATTATTTCCATTCGTTGAAACAAACCCAATGACTTTATAACCTAACTGCGGAAATTTGCCTACCAGGTTCTCCAATTCTTTTCCTCTAGGTCCGGTTCCCACAATAATTGTATTTCGAAGTCCAATGCCTTTTTGCAAAAGGTTCATCTGAATGCTTCTGATGAGTATTCTGCCGGAGCTTACAGATACAACCATCAAAGTCCAATAAATCAATATTAATAAACGCGAAATTGCTTTCGTGCTCCTAATAACATCATCAAGAAATATTATAAAAAAAAGCAAAAAACAACCTAATGAAACAGCTTTAACCACCGAAGCAAACTCATCAAATCTTGACCTTACGAACCAGTGCTGGTACAATCCGGCAAATGAAAATATAAAAACCCAATAAATATAAACAACAAAAAGAGGAATTAGAAAAGATGTAGTTTGAGAGAATGGTATCCACCCCGATTCTATTCTTATGACATAGTAAACTGTCCATGCAATATTAATGGAAATGAAATCAGAAATTACTAAAAGTATTTTCTCGTTTTTATTTGACAACTCCGCTCTATATATCTATATCTTCTGGTTTAAACTAATTACAGAACTTAAAACTATATCGGGGAATAAATCTTGCATACAATGCCTTTTCCTAACACATTCGGAGCCATAATAGCAATCACAGCCCGAATTTGGCTCCAGAATTAACCCTTTCCCGTACAATTCAAATTCGCTTTTATTAAAAATATTGTTGAATAAAACAATGGGTTTCTGTAAACCTGATGCGATATGCATTGCCATGGAAACAGCAGTAACGATTATATCACAATTATTGATAATAGCGATAAATTCCCTTACTGAAAAATATCCGGGATAAAAAGCACCTGTATCTTTTGAATATTTGAGATTCATATCGTGCTCGTCTTCTCCGCCCAGTAAAACAGGGTAGAAATTTGAGCTTTTAAGAAGCTGTATTAGCTCGCTCCAGTATTCCCTGGGCCATCTTCTTGTTATCCATCGCTTGCCGCAGCCTGTGTTCAAGCCTACAACAGGTTTTCCTTCGGATTTACTTTTCAAGATTCCCCACTTTGCTGAAAAATTATCATCGACTTTCAATAAATTCGGCTCATTATTAAATTTAAATCCGCAAATTGAAAAAATTTCTTCCTGATAAGATTTGGTATTTGATTTAGAATAGTTGTCAAACAAACCTGTTAATATTTTATCATTTGCTTCTCTGTTAAGTCCTATTATGTGATCTTTATCAGCCCAACTGAAACCATATTTTTGTTCAGCTTTTGCATTTTTCATTAAAAAACATGCGTCTTTTTCTTTATCAAGATTTATTGCAATATCAAAGGTTGAATTTTGAACAAATAAAATTGAATTATAACCTAACTTCATTGCAAAATCAACATCATCGGGAAGAATATCCGGATAATTAGTTATCCAAGTTACGTGGGAATTG
>Ga0326597_10012883_pt1 | contig 11010 bp, 7 predicted proteins | sample RVTome_12_FD_203789 | JGI IMG/M metagenome (GOLD analysis project Ga0326597, IMG submission 203789) | Soil microbial communities from uranium-contaminated site in the Upper Colorado River Basin, Wyoming, United States - RVT100D185 | ecosystem: Environmental > Terrestrial > Soil > Contaminated >... | reverse complement strand
CTCCGAATCGTCCACGATCGCGCGGGCGATCTCCCGAACCTCCCGTGTGACCTTGTTCGGAACACCCTTCGGGCGGCCGCGGGGGTTCCCAGATCGGCCACGGGGAAAGGGGCGTCCCCGCTCTTGTCCCGCTGCTTTTTTCTCCGGCACGGTAGCCGGCTGCTCGTTGGCTCCACGCATCGCAGGCTTCTCCGACGGGCCGCCGCTCCGATGCTGCGAACCCCGTCATCAGCCTACGGAGTGCAGCCGTCTCTTTTCAACCGACTCGCGCACGCCGGCAAGCTGGCGCTCTTTTTCGGCCGCCCAAGCCTTGGCGATTGACTTGACACAACGTTGATCCGGCCCTTCTCGCGCAATTAGCATGGACGTCAACAAGACGGCCGATCCCGTGATCGATCTCGGCCCGGAGGGCCCTCGTGGACTGACTACTCAGCCGTTCGAGGGCTACCAGCCTGGGTATCATCAAGAAACAACCGAGGCAAACATCCAGGATCCGCGAGGACGTCTACGGCGAACCGTCCAGCTCGGTGGTGTCTCCATAGACGTGGCATCATCTACGGCGGGTTCGGGCTAGAAAAGAATACGCGGGAAGAGGCTGCAACGACCATGTCATTCGACAGCATCCTCCAGGATCTGCGTGGCGCATGCCGGCAATTATGGCGAAAGCCCGGTCTCACCGTGGTGTCGCTGCTGGTATTTGGCCTCAGTGTCACGGCGTGCCTCACACTGTTCGGTCTATTGGAGGCCATCGCCTTCCGCAAGCTGCCGGTCGCACATCCAGATGAACTCGTGGCCATTGGCGGAGTGATACCCGACCGTGAGCTCGAGGGTAACCGGCTGTCGGCGGCGGTTCTACCCGACCTGGAAGCGTTGGGCGATGTGTTCACGGGAGTGACCGGTTACATCTCCAGCGGCATTACCGCACTGGATCGAGGCGGTCCCACACAAGTCGGGCTCGACGCCGTAGCTGGGAACTACTTCACCGTGATGGGCCTGAATCCCGCCGCCGGGCGACTACTCACCACCGATGACGTCCGCACAGGCGCCAACGTGGCCGTCATCAGCTACGACTACTGGCAGACTCGCTGGAACGCCGATCGCGCGGTGATTGGCCGGGAGATTCGCCTTGGTGGCATGGCGTTCGAAGTCGTCGGTGTTGTTCGGGCCAGGTATCGAGGCGTCAACGCCGGGTCGCCCGCCGACATCACCGTTCCGGTCACCAGAATCAGCCAGGTCTACGGACTTCCTCAAGACTATCCGCTTCCGCTGGCTCACGCGATCGGCCGGCTTCGGCCTGGAGTCAGCCTGGGCTATGCCAAGTCCCGGGTGGCCGCGGTCTGGCACGAGATTCTCAAAGGGCTGACGGCCCCCACGGCGGAGGAGACTGCACAGCTCCTGAAACTGCGCGCCGAAGTCACATCGGCATCGACCGGGTTTTCACATCTGAGGGCGTGGTACCAGGCGCCACTCTACCTGCTGATGTTCTCAAGCGCCTGGCTGCTGTTGATCGCCTGCGTCAACCTGGCCGGCTTGACCGTGGCACGCCATCGAGACCGTGCACACGAGATGAGTGTGCGGTCGGCCCTGGGGGCCTCGCGGTTGCGGCTGCTGCGACAACTGCTCACAGAAGACGTCCTCGTGTCGGTACTCGGAACGCTCATCAGTATCCCTCTGGCGTTCGTCGTTGCAGGGAGACTCCTGCTGATGATGTGGGGGCAACCGGAGCACCTGCCCTTCGACTTGAGGCCTGGTGCAGGCGTGATGATGAGTATCGTCGCGGCGGCGCTCGGCACCGGCATAGTCGTCGGATGGATTCCTGCCTGGCTGGCCAGCCGGCCGTCGCTCGCTCAGTCGACGCCGGCGGCGCGGATCGTCCCTGGAGCTCGGTTCAAGTGGAATGAAGCGTTACTCGTGGCGCAGGTCGCACTCGCCATCGTGTTGCTTGTCGGTGCGGGTCTCCTCACCAGGAACCTGTGGGAACTGCGCGGCACGCAGCCGGGTTTCCAGATTGCCGGCGTGTTCCTGACCCAACTCGAAGCCCATCCGAACGGCTATCAGAACCTCGATGTTTTTGCGTACTGCCGGCGACTTGTCGACGAGTTGGAGCAACAGGGCGGCGTCCGTTCCGTCGCGCTCTCGGACGTCGAGCCGGTGATGGGTCTCCAGGCAGGCGAAGTCAAGCGTCAGGTGGGCCGGTCAAGCGACCCTGCCGTCACCGTTGCGGCGACGGTCGTCGCTGTGTCTCCGCGCTACTTCGAAACGATGGGAGTACCGTTGAGGGGCGGTCGCGATATCGGCTGGGCCGACGATGGGCAACGTGAACCCGTGGCGATTGTCTCGGCCGGGCTGGCCTCCCAACTCTTCGCCGACGGCCGAGCCGTTGGCGAACGCATACGGATAGGGACCGGGAGACGGAGCCAGAATGTGTCGGTCGTCGGCGTCGTTGCCGATGCGCGGCTGGCGGATCTCCATAGTCGCGAGCCTCGGTTCGTCTTCGTACCACTGCTGCAGGAGGCCAATGCGACGGTCCGGTCACCGTCCATCCTCGTGCGGTCCGATATGCCGCTGGCAGACATCGAAGCAGGCGTGCGGGGGGTGGTCGACGCGCTAGGGCAGGACTACGTCGTGCGAGTCCGGACGCTTGCAGCCCAGGTGGATCAGTCGCTGCTGCGGGAGCGTCTGCTCGTCATTGGCGCGATGTACTTCGGGGCCCTCGCCGCGGCGATCGTCGCCACCGGCCTGGTGGGAATCCTGTCGAACGCGGTGACGCGTCGGACGCGTGAAATCGCCGTCCGCGGCGCGATTGGTGCCTCGCCGGCGACTTTGCGCTCTATGATCCTTCGCCAGTCACTTCGCGTCGCCCTCACCGGTCTCGCGATCGGTCTACCGTCGGCCTGGATCGTCGGCCGGTTCGTGCGGGGCACCGTCGTCGATCTCGGAACACTGGACCCCCTGATCTTCACGGCCGCAACCGTGCTGACGCTGGCAGTGGCGTTGGGGGCGGCCTGGGTGCCTGCGCAACGGGCCGCGAGGATCAGACCAGCCGACGCGCTCAAGGCCGAATGACTCCGGACGCCGCGAGCAACAGGCCGGTGTTTCTCGTCGGGTGCCACCGATCCGGAACTACCCTGATGCGCTACATTCTCGACGCGCACCCCCGACTGGCCTGCCCGCCGGAGTCCAAGTTCCTGCTCGCAATTCAATGTCTGGTCGCCCATCCCCAGATTCTGCATGGACTCGAATCCCTGGGTTGTTCGATCGACGATCTGCTGGTCGACTTCGGCCGGTTGGCGGGTGGGATTCTTGGGCGTTATGCATCGCAGGTCGGTAAGCCTCGATGGGTCGACAAGACTCCCAATTACTACAGCCTCCTGCCGCTCATCGACAGGATGTTCGAACGGAACTGCTTGTACGTCTTCATCACTCGCCACCCGTTGGACACCATTGAGTCCCTCGCGGCCTCCCCGTAAAAAAGGCACGGAGTACCACTTTCTAGCCGAGGTTCGGGCACAGAACCTGTGTGGAGGCCGGCTGACTTATTCAGACGGCCTGTAGAAGTACCGGCGAATTAGTTAGACGACTCGCTCTCATCGATTCGGCACCTGTTCGCTGAAGTCCAGGAAGTCGATACGACCTCGGCCAACGAATGACCGTCCGTGAATCGCGGGTCGGACCGTGCGGGACGAAACGAAGTACTGCCACCAGTACTGCCACCATTTCCTGTCCGGGAGTGGCCTTTCTTGACCCTCTGTGTCCTCCTCGTGACCGCAGAATCCTCAATAAACACGGGATTCCCCTACCAGTTGCGATCTGGGCGAGAGGCTTAGAAGGGCAAGAGGCTGAGACTGAACGTCGCTCGGCTCAACGACTTCGCCGCGGTGCCATGCCCGGGTGCCATGCCGACGGCTGGCGGATCGCCTTTGCTATCGCAGAACGCGAATAGCCACCACGCGGCGCTCTGTAGCGGTTCCCCGCCCCACCGCGAGCTCGATCGCGTACTCGCCCTGGGTCAACGGTGCCAGATTAAGATCGACAGCCACCGAGGCGCTCCCGTCTATCTGACGCTCGGTGACGTTCAGCGGTACTGCGAGCGGCCGCCCGTCGCGGCCGATCAATCGCGCCTGGCGACGGTCTAGTTCCGCGACCAAGGTCCACTCGACGTGAACGCGTTCGGTTCTCCGAAATAGGAAGTCGGCGACTGGGACCAGGGATGAGCGCGGGGACGGCGTAGCGCGAAATACGACCGCCTCCTCTACCAGCGCACCAGGACGCCCAGCGATCACCAGGCTGTCCTGGAGCCGATCACGACCGGCGCCGACCGTCACATTCGCCCGCCAAGGCCCTTCTCTGTCGGCGCCCAGTGGCACACGAACGAGCGCGCCCCGTGTCGCCGGCGCCACCGCGCCCTCCGCTCGGCCAACGGGTGTCCCGCTGGCCGTCAGGAGCTCGACCAGCACCGGCGTCGGACCAGATGCACGCGCCACCTGCGCCTCTCTGAGTTCGACGGTCACGACCGCCTCGGATCCAGCCAGAACTCCGTAGGTGAATAGCGGCGCGTCCGGCCGGACCCTAGCCAGTCTGGCGAACGCCGTCTCCCGAGCTTCTGCCCCCTCGTCGCCTGCCTCGATCGCCTCTGGAGCGAGCACGGAGGCTGCCGAAGGCGCACGATACCCCCGGCGCGCCCGTACGTGGAGTCCTGACGGTTTCACGTTCACCCGAATCGTCCGGTACTGACCGTCGAGCTCGGTGTGCGTCGATGAGTAGCCGAGCAGGTAGAAGGCCGACACGTCCTCCGCGATCCGCTGGAGCCCGACAGCGATATCGTTCGTGTCGACGACCGCGAAGGCGTCGGTACCTTGAGCCAGCGTGCGCAGGCCCTCGATGCGATGGCGCCGCCGCATTCGATGCCACTCGACTAACGCTCCAGGCGCTGCGGCCGGGGCAGCCTGCGTCCGGTCGTTCAAGGGTTCGTCAGCGGCTGTCACCTCCGGATTGATTGGATAGATGCTGACGCTCCGGCGCCTGGCTTCGTCGATGAGCGTCCTGAGCCGTAGCGGGTTGTCCAGGCTGGCCAGCCGGATCAGTTCCTGGTTGCAGTCATCCCGATCCCGTCCGTGCTGATCTCGCGTGGTCAGACTGCCTCCTCGCGGCATGAACAGCGCCGGCTTAGCATCGTTCGCGGCATCCGTCTCCGCAAGACGCTCGGCGAGCCGTCGATCCACGGGGAACCACAACCAACCGTCAGTGACGACCATGAGGACCGTCCGCCCGTTCCGGATGGCCCCAAGGTAGCCGACGAGGTTCTCGAGGGCTGTGATGACCCGATCCTCACGGAGGCGTTCGATCAGTACTTCACTCAGCAGTCGCCGAGCCGGACCGTCGTCGATGTACCACTCGACGAACTCTGCAAGGTCGCCTTTCTTGATGAGCTTCACGCTGAAGCACCGGTCAAGGAGTGCTTCCGTCCGGTCGCTGTCATCCACCCCGACGAGGGTGCCCGCAAAGTCCTGAAGGGCGTGTCCCTCGCCCCAAGCCCAGTACTGCCGCAACCGGTCATCGAGCGACTCCAGGCGCCGGCCCAGCACCAAGTCGGTCGGCCGTTCACGCTGTGAGAGCACGCCGACGAGGTCATCGGGCCTAACGAGGCGGTCCAGCGCATCTATCAGCGGGCGCCGGATGGCATGCGAACCGGGACTCGTCGTGTGGGACGTGTCGAGGAATACGACGAACACTCGAGCGTACGGATCGGCCGCGGCCGTGAGCGCCTCGCGCTGGTTGTTCGGATCCCGGCGGATGACGTCGGACGGATTCGGCTCGACACGGACGAACTCGATCGCCTCTATCACCTGCGGAACGTTGTTCTCGAAAACCTCGAAGTCCTCGCGCGTGAGGCCTTCAACGATCCGCCCGTTCCGCTGAGGGTAGACGTCCACCAGCACGAGGTTGGTTGTCTCGCGAAATACGCGGCGCTGTTCCGACTGCGGCAGACTCTGGGCGCGAAGCGTGTCCCCCGGCGCGGCCACCATCGCGCAGGCCGCAATCAGGATACGGACGCAAGGTCGAACCATGGTTCCACCGATGGCGACTGGCTCTCCTACTCTAACTGACAGCCCAGACGCCGCCAAACGCCCCGGTCCGCGTTTCCGTCGGGTTTCGAGATTCCTCGCACTGTAGGACTTGGCACACCAACCAGGCGGGCGACTCGCTCCAGTTGTTCACGCCAGTTCAGGCGCTCAAGAGACTCTCAAGCCGAGCGAGGCATCGACTGAGGCTCGGGCACCGGGTCGCCGCGATGTCCGGACGCCAGCCACGGTCCGGGGTCAGCGCGAACTCAATCAGCCGCGAGGTATAGGCGGGGCCCACTCGGCGGCCGGATCCAGCCCGAGGAACCATGTCCTGGCGGATGGTCCGTCTTCTGGACTTGGCTGTCAGTTCAATGAGTTTGGCCTTGGGATCCACGAGTCCCTCCGGCGCAACAGGCAGCCTACTTCGCGCGACGCCGAAGAACTCCGAAAAGCGATCGATGTCGGCCAGTAGCCAGGCCTCGACGGCACGAACAACCACTCGCAATCTCATCAGCGGAGACGGCTGTGGCAGCCAGTCCGCGGTCAATTCAGGTGGACAGGAGAAGTCGCTGTCCAAATCAACAAGGACGAGCCATGGTCCCCACCGTGCTGCCAAGTTGTAACCGGGGAGTGCACGACGCAGATTGGCCTTCCCGTTCTGAACCTGCACACGATGGATCTCGGCACCGGCAAACTGCAAGATTCTTCTGATCACCGCCTCGTCGGCAGGACCCTCGACCGCGCCGGACCGCCGAGACGGTCCCCCAATGAACCCAGCGCGCCCGCCAGCCCCATCGTCGGGATGGCAACGCTGACCACCACGGGGCGGTCGCTGGATTCAGCTCGGTTGTTGTCGGGTTTGGCGAGGCCGAGTCGCCGTAACGGCACGCGAGATCCCCGTTCTGATCCCGCATGGCTGGGTCCGCAGTTCTATCGGCGTCGCGCACCAGCTCCTAGCGGCCGACTTGCGAGGATGACAGTGTGATCGGATTCTGGCACCGGCGTCAAACGACTCGGGATCGTCGTTGGAGGCAGCTTCGGAGGACCGCTTCCCGGCAGGGTTGTTGCAACCGACTCCGGCAGAATGTTCGGTGAGACGAGCGGCCACCTTTGTGCCCGTGGGGCGGGCCACCATCGTCTGCTACGCTTGCAGCGCCTCGCGTGGATCCACATGGACCGCGCGCCAGGCCGGTACGGCGCACGCCGAGACGACGAGCAACGTGATGGTGGACGCCGCCAAGGCGACCACGAGAAGGCTTGGCCATCGCGGGCTGCGAACGACCAGCCCGAGCACCGGCAAGGTCAGGCCCGCAAGCACGACGCCCACCACGATGCCGGTCGTGGCCACGCGCAGACCCATGCGGACGATCTCCCGGATGAGGGGCCAGACACCCGCGCCAAGGACGATCCGAACGGCCAGTTCGCGGCGCCGCCGCACCACGAGATCGGCGACCGCGCCGTAGGCACCGACGCCCGCGATCGTCAGCGCAATCGCCGCCCACACGGCGAGGAGCGTCGTCGCGATGCGCTCCGGAGCGAGCATCATCCGGACCAGATGTTCTTCAAATGACACCGGGTCCCCGAGTAGTCGCCCGCCCGGGACGGCCTGGACCGCGGCCGTGACCTGCTGCTTCACCTCGTCGGTTGGCTCGATCACGCGCACGGCAAGGACCATGCTGGTCCGATAGGCTTGGTCGAGGGGGATGAGCACGGTCGGCACGTTCGTGCGCTGGGCGGCAGCCAGGGGGCTCGACTTCACGAGCCCCACGATTTCCCGGCGCCGGCCGTCGGGGCCGATCAACGCACTGCCGAGCGCAACGTCCTCAAACAGCTCGTCCACGCCGTCCTCCGTGATCACCGCCACACCGCATCGACGTGCGTCGTCGTGCTCGTCGATCGCGCGGCTGGTCGTCGGCGGGTCGGCGAAGACCGTGAAGTAGTCGTCCGAGATGACGTTGAGGCCCAGCTCGACGACCGCGCGCCGGTCGAGTGGCGTCGTGTAGACGGTCTGGTCGCGGAGGCGTTCCGGCAAGGACACTTGATTGGCGTAGTAATAGAGAGTTGGATGGACGTCGTCAGACGGTGAGGGCAGGACCCCGATGACTTCGACGACCGGCTGTCCGACAGGCTCGAGCAAGCGGCCGATGGCGTCGCTGTCGAAGTAGCGATCCGCCGCGGCTTGGTTGAGCAGCCCTGTTCGGCAGCCGTTCGGCGCGTCCTCGAATCCGAACAGTCGCCCGGCAACGGGTTTGAGCGTCTCTGGGTCGACGGACGCGACGTCGAACGTCGCGACGTCCAGGCGCAACACGCGAGTGCGGGGCTGGCGGGGCTCGACCACAAAGGTGGCTGCGGGCATCCAGCCACCGGGCAGCGTGCTGACAAACGCCACGCCCGTGACGTCCGGCAGAGCGGCCAACTCGCCGCGCAGGCGCGCCATGTAGCTCGTACCGGCAGGCGGCTGGGTGTCGGAGCCGGCCGCCCGGACGGGCGCAACGATCAGCGAGCCGAGCTCGAGGCCTCGAGCCGTCCGCAGCGTCTGACGCAGGTCCTCCCAAGTGGCGCTCGCGATGACCAGCAGCACGCAGCAGAGTGCGATCTGGGTGGTGATGAGCCACCGGCGCGTGCCCGATGCCGGATCCGACACGCCCATCGCCTCGCGTTTGAGCACGGAGGCTGGCACCCTGGGTGAGACCACGAACAGCGGCGTCACGACCGACGCGAAAAGGGTGATGAGCCACACGGCGGTGCCGCCGGCGAGCCACGACGCGTCGGGCACCATCCCCAACTGTTCGGCGTCCTCGACGAAGAACAGCAGGGGAACGAGGTACGCCGTCCAGTAGCCGGCCAGCCCGCCCAGCGCGCCGCCGCACGCCGTCACGACGACCACGTCGGCAATGCAGAGCCGGAGGATCTCCTGCCGGCGGGCGCCGAGGGCGAGCCGGACGGCCACTTCACCCGCGCGCGCTCGCGCACGTCCCAGCAACAGGCTCGCGACGGTCGAGCAGGCCAGGAACAGTACGAGTCCGGAGGCGCCCGCCAGCAGCAGGGCCACGCGAGCCAAGCGGGAGGCGCCGTCGGGACCTCCGCCTTCGAGATCGACTGCCAGCAGGCCGCCCACGAACGCGGACAGTGCTGCGTTGACCCCGACGCCCAGGGCGATCGTGACGACCACGACCGCCGTGAATCCCGGCGTGCGCAGGTAGCTGCGCGCCGCGAAACGCAAGGCGAGGGCAAGTCCCACCAGGCGTTCAGTCGTGCAAGGCGCACGCCAGGGCGAGCGTCGGTCCGGCCCCGCAAGGCCGAGAGGTCGAGCCCGCCACACGACACTGCCGAGACTGTCGCGTCCCAATTCCGGGACGAGGCCATGGTGAGAGACGCGTCCAAGCCCGCCCCGCGCCTCGCGCGCCGATTCGTGATCGCGAATGGAAGAATGTGGTCGCAGCGTACAGGCGGAGGCACGGCGCGCGCGGCGCTACGCTTGATCGCGCCGTTCTGCTGGTCCGCGGTGGGTTGCGCCTTCCGGAGGCAGCTCGCCCTGCCGGGCCTTCCGGGCCTTGCGGGCGGGTCAGGGGCTGAAAACCCGAGCGCGGTCGATGGCGTTCCGAGGGCCCGCACCGACGGGCCGTCTCCGCCGCCGTGGCGCGCACCCTCCCCGCCTCGACCCAACCGGCCTCTCTCCGGGCACGGCGCCGCCCCCTGCAGAGATGCAATCCCCATAGCCGCATCGAGCCGCGGTTTCGCCCAACACGTCCTTTGCGCACCGCCGCGGCGAATCGGCACCGCGCCTGAGTCCGGCATGGCCGCCGCCGCGGCGCTACGCACAAAACGCTCTGCGTTCTCAGACCCCCGGCGGCCCCCACCGCCGGAGATCTCTCCCTGACACGGCGACCAGCCGACGCTGGAGCTGGCGTCGTGCGCCACGGTCACCAGCGAAACGTGAGCGTCAGCGCCACGCGCTTGCCTCGGGGCACGACAGGCTGGACCAGGCCGGCAGCGGGCGCGGCGTAAAGCGTCGTGCGGCCGACATGAAGGGCATCGATGCCCACACCAATCGCGGCATAGATTCCTGTTGAGTACGCCACGAATGCGGACTTGTCGCCAAAGCAGCCCTCGCCGGCCGCCACCTCGGCATCCGAACAGCCTTCGGCCGTGGCGAACAGCAGACCCAGCAGGAAGCCGGCGGCAGCGCCTATGTAGGCACCGTTCTTCAGCGAGTCACCCCGCTTGTCGAGCCGCCTGACCCGCGAAGCTTCGAGGCGCCGCTCCTGGCCATCGACCAGGAGCACCAGGGAATCCGGCTCCAGCCGCAGCAACCTTCCTGTTGTTTCACCGCCGGCGTCGTCGAGCACATGGACGGTGACCTGTCCGGGGGGTCTCGCAGGTGGCCATGTGTCGGTCTGGCGCTGGGCCCGGACCGGTGTCGGCGCCAGCACAGCGCCGAGAATGCCAGCGAGAACCGCCGCACGCTTCGGCCAGGATCGCATCGCCATGCGGAGATTTCTACCACGAGTCGGGCCGGCCTCGGGCAGCGGAGGTCGCCCCGCCAAGCGTCGCGCGAAGAAGCGGTCGGCTGCAGATCGTCGGCACGCATCGGCTTCACGTCGCGCACGAGCTCGTCCTGGAGGCCGAAGCTCGCGAAACTCGATCTGCTCGCGATTGACGCTGCTGAGCACCCGATTCCGCGAGCTGCAGGGCCTTCGGGTCGCGCTCGCCGGCGCATCAATCACCCGGGTCAGCATCGCCGTCGTCATGGGCCTCTCGGTCATCGTCGGCGTCGTGCTCGGCCTGATTCCCACGGCTGGCGCCTCGCGTCTCGACGCGATCCGCGCGCTCCGCGCGGTCTCCGCTCGAGCTGCTGCCCGACATACGGCGAGCGATCGCGTCTGTGAACCGAGAGGTTCCGGCCGCCAATTCGCAACCGTTGTCCGCGCGGGTTGACAGTGCG
>Ga0326597_10012882_pt1 | contig 11010 bp, 12 predicted proteins | sample RVTome_12_FD_203789 | JGI IMG/M metagenome (GOLD analysis project Ga0326597, IMG submission 203789) | Soil microbial communities from uranium-contaminated site in the Upper Colorado River Basin, Wyoming, United States - RVT100D185 | ecosystem: Environmental > Terrestrial > Soil > Contaminated >... | reverse complement strand
TTGCGTGAAGTGATCGACGAGGTCGGCAAGGACGTGGTCCGCTTCATCATGCTGACCCGGAAGAACGATGCGCCCCTGGACTTCGATCTGGTCAAGGTCACGGAGCAAAGCCGCGACAACCCGGTCTTCTATGTGCAATATGCCCATGCGCGGGCCCGCTCGGTGCTGCGCCTGGCGGCCGCCGAACTGCCCGATCTCAAGCTGGATCCGGCGGCCCTGGCGGACTCGCCGGCGTTGGCTCGCTTGACCGACTCGGATGAGCTGGGTCTTATCAAGCAGTTAGCCTTGTGGCCCCGCTTGCTGGAAGGCGCCGCCGAGGCTTATGAGCCGCACCGGGTGGCCTATTACTTGTACGATGTGGCGGCGGCGTTCCATGGCTTGTGGACCAAGGGCAAGGACGAGGCGCGGCTGCGCTTCCTGGTGGCCGACGATGCCGAGGTGACGGCGGCACGCTTGGCGCTGGTGCAAGGTTGTGCCTTGGTCATTGCCTCCGGGTTGGCTATCTTCGGCGTTGAACCGGCTGAGGAGATGAGGTGATGCCGTCGGATCAGCATCCGGATCGGTTGCGGCTCGTAGCCGAACCCGATCAGCGACTTGACCCCAACGCCCGGCGGGGTGAGCCAAAGGGCGAGTCCCGGGAGGAGCCGACCCTCTCCAGGACGGAACCACGGATGGCCGACGATCCGGATGGGGCGCTGCGTATGCCGCGTATCGGCTCCGTCGATCCGATGGACGAACTGGATGACTTCGAGAAGGAGGTTGTGACGAACCGCGATCTGGACAACGACGAGGATCAGGTACGCTTCGAAGGCCATGATCGGGACGAGGCGCCGCGCAGCCGTTGGCTGCCGATTGTCACGGCCGTCTTTGCCCTGCTGGGCTTCGCCGGAATCGTCTGGTACGCCTATCATTGGGGCGCTGGCAGCGTGCCGCCGGAGGAACTGCCGGTGATTCGCGCTCAGGAAGAGCCGAGCAAGATCAAGCCGGAAAGCCCCGGCGGCTTGGAGGTCCCCTATCAGGAAACCCAGGCCCTGAATCAAATTCAGCCGGATCCGGAGAAACCACAGGTGGAGCGGCTTCTGCCGCCGCCTGAAACGCCCTTGGTGCCCCCCACGGAGGCGCCATCCACGGCGGTGGAAACCGCGGCAGCCGCCCCGGAAACACCGGCCCCGGAAACTTCGGCCGCTCAAGAACCGATCGAGGTGGCACCTGTACCAGTGCCGGCCGTACCGTCCACGGCTGAAGCCGCGACCCCGGCGCCCTCCGTGCCGGCGGCGCCCAAGGCCGCGCCAACGCAAACGGCCGCTGCGACCAGCGGCGACTACGTGATCCAACTGGCCTCGCTCACGGCGAAGGACCGCGCGACGGCCGAGTGGGCCCGCCTGCAGAAGGGATTCCCCACCTTGCTCGGCGACCGCCAGTTGGTGGTGGTCACAGCGGATCTGGGCAGCCGTGGCACATTCTTTCGGGTCCAGGCCGGGTTTTTCCCGGACCGGGCCAGTGCCGATGCGGCTTGCGCGCAGCTCAAGGCCAGGGGCCAGGACTGCCTCGTGACGAAGCGCTGAAGCTCTGTGGCCATCTCCGCTGTTATCTTCGGCTGTGAGGCCCTGACCGTTACCGATTGGGAACGCGACTTTTTCGCGCGCACCAATCCTCTCGGGTTCATCTTATTTCTGCGCAATTGCCAGTCGCCGGCCCAGGTGCGCGCCCTGGTGGCCGACTTGCGGTCCTGTGTCGGGCGAGCCGATGCGCCGGTATTGATCGACCAGGAAGGCGGGCGCGTGGCGCGCTTAAAACCGCCCCATTGGCGGGCCGCACCGGCCGCTGCGCGCTTCGGCGAGATGGCCGGGACGGACCTGTCCCGTGCCTGCAAGGCGGCCAAGATCAACGCCGGGTTGCTGGCCGCCGAGTTGCACGATTTGGGCATCTCGGTTGACTGCGTGCCGCTGCTGGACCTGCCGGCGGCCGGGGCTGACCGGGTGATCGGCGACCGCGCCTTCGCCGCGGACCCGGATGTGGTGGCCGCCCTGGGGCGCGCCGTGTGCGAGGGCATGCTGGCCGGCGGCGTCATGCCCGTGGTCAAGCACATGCCCGGGCACGGCCGGGCCCAGGTGGACAGCCATCACGCCCTGCCGGTGGTCGACACCCCGCGGGACGAGCTGGAAGCCACGGATTTCCGCCCGTTCGCGGTGCTGGCCGATGCGCCCTGGGGCATGACCGCGCATGTGGTCTACAGCGCCATCGACCCGCAGGCACCGGCCACCACGTCGCGCACGGTCATCGACGAGATCATCCGCGGCTTCATCGGCTTCGACGGCGTGCTGGTTTCGGACGATCTATCCATGCAGGCGTTGCACGGGGGATTGGCCGAGCGGGCCGCCGCGTCGTTGACGGCCGGGTGCGACGTCGCCCTGCATTGCAACGGCAAGCCGGCGGAAATGACCGCCGTGGCCGAGGCCACACCGGCCCTGTCGGCCGAGGCGGAGCGGCGCCTGGCGGCGGCGGCAGCCCGATTGGGGCGTCCCGGCCCGGCCGATATGCCGGCCTTGCAGGCACGTTTCGACCGTCTCATGGCCAGCACCGCCGCCGGATGAATTCTGCATGGACTTGAATATCGATTTCGCGGAAGCGGCCTATGCGGCGTCCACCTGGATATTGCCGGTCCTGATCGCGATTACCTTTCACGAGGCGGCGCATGGCTTTGTCGCCTGGCGCCTGGGCGACGATACGGCCTATCAGCAGGGGCGGGTGACCTTCAATCCGCTGCGCCATGTGGACCTGGTGGGAACCATCATCGTGCCCGGCCTGCTGCTGCTCTCCCCGGCGCCGTTTCTGTTCGGCTGGGCCAAGCCGGTGCCGGTGGCCTTTCACCGCCTGCGCCGGCCGCGTGAGGGCATGGTGATGGTGGCCGCCGCTGGGCCGGCCATCAATCTAACCTTGGCGGTCATTTCGGCCATTCTCCTGGGGGTCGTGGCGTGGCTGCCGCCCCCGGTGGAGACGTGGCTGACCTTGAATCTGATCCATGCGGTGCTGATCAATCTGTTGCTGGCGGTGTTCAATATGCTGCCGTTGCCGCCGCTCGACGGCGGCCGCGTGGCGGTTGGCCTGTTGCCCAAGTTTCTGGCCTTGCCATTGGCTCGTCTGGACCGCTATGGACTTTTCATTGTCATCGGCGGACTCTTCCTGCTGCCCATGCTCGGGGACTGGATCGGCATCGATCTGAACGTCTTCTACTGGTTGATTTGGCGCCCGGTGCAGATGATGCTGCCATTCTTCTGGGCGTTGGGCGGATTCGGGTGAGGAACGGGATATGAGCGAAGTCGTCGCCTTCGAAGATCCAAATCCCGCATCGGCGAAGAGCGAAGCCGATTTTCAGCTGGATCTGGAGGGCTATGAGGGGCCAATCGATGCCCTGCTGCAACTGGCCCGCGACCAGAAGGTCGATCTGACCAAGATCTCCATTCTCGCCCTGGCGGATCAGTATCTCAATTTCGTCACTCAGGCACGGCGTCTGCGCCTGGAATTGGCCGCTGATTATCTGGTGATGGCGGCGTGGCTGGCCTATCTCAAATCTCGCCTGCTGTTGCCCGAGCCGCGCGAGGATGGCGACGAGCCCAGCGGCGCCGAAATGGCCGCCGCCTTGAAATTCCAGCTGCAACGCCTGCAGGCGATGCAGGACGCCGGGGGCAAGCTGATGGCCCTGCCGCAACTCGGCCGCGAGATGTTCCGGCGCGGCGAGCCGGCGCCCCTGCGCGTGGTCAGCAACGTCACCCATGAAGCGACCCTCTATGATCTGTTGAAAGCCTATGGGCGCAGCCGGCAGGACGCGGCGGCGTATACCCACCTGCTGCTCGACCCCGGCGATCTGTTTTCCGTCGACGAGGCCCTGCACCGCCTGAGCAAAATGCTCGGCCTGGCACAAGGATGGCAGACGCTCACCAGTTTTCTGCCGCCGGAATTGCGCGGTGGCCTGCGCTTTCGCTCGGGGGTGGCCGCCACCTTCGCGGCGACCCTGGAAATGTGCAAGTCCGGTAAGGTGATGATCCGCCAGGACGGGCACTTCAAACCGATCTTTGTGCGCAACCAACCCGAACCAGCGAGTGAAACATGAGCAGCGACCGATTTGGCCAATTGCGCTTGGTTGAGGCGTTGTTGTTCGCCTCGGCGGAGCCACTCGGCGCGGAGCAGATCCGCCGCCATATGCCTGCGGATACGGATCTCGAATCCTTGATGGAGGAATTGGCGGGGCTGTACGCCAACCGTGGTGTGAATTTGGTCCGCGTCGGCCAGCGCTGGGCCTTCCGCACGGCGGCCGACGTGGCGCCAATGATGCAGGTCGAAACCACGGTGTCGCGCAAGCTTTCGCGGGCCGCCATCGAGACCCTGGCCATCGTCGCCTACCACCAGCCGGTGACCCGGGCGGAGATCGAGGAGGTGCGCGGCGTCGCCTTGTCGCGCGGCACCCTCGATACCCTGCTGGAAGCAAGCTGGATCCGGCCGCGCGGCCGCCGGCGCACGCCCGGCCGGCCGGTTACGTGGGGGACGACGGATGCGTTCCTCGATCATTTCGGCCTGGAAAATCTGGACAGTCTTCCCGGCATCGCCGAATTGAAGGCCGCCGGGCTGATCGACACCCGGCCGGCGATCACCGCGCTCGGGGCGCGTGGCCGCCTGCTCGATCCGGGCGAGGCCGGGGACGATACGGCGGACTTGGACGCGGCCGAGGATGAGGACGACAGCGAGGACGAGCAGCCGCTGGAGAGCCGCTTTGGCGAGGATTTGCTGGCCGATGCCGAGTGGGACGACGCGGAGGGCGGGGACGAGGCCGGCGATGTTGACGAGTCTGACGATGTTGACGACGCGGAGCACGCGCTGGAGGCGGACGACGAAGACGATTCGGAGCCGGAAACATCTGGTGTCAGCACGTCCCGCTCCCCCGACACGGAGGGTCACGGCACCGCCCCGGAGCGTTAGTCCGAGGTTTACAGGCTCTTGCCCGCGCAATAGCTTTCCACTCATGCCAATCTCAGTCCGGAAGCGGCCATGAGCGCGCTTGTGCTCGAGCACGTCAGCCACGCCTACGGCACCACGGTGGCGGTGGACGATGTCAGCCTGTCGATCGAGCCGGAGGAACTGGTGTGCCTGCTCGGCCCATCGGGATGCGGCAAGACCACTGCGTTGCGGGTCGCCGCCGGCCTCGAACCGCTACAACGCGGACGAGTCCTGATGAACGGCCAAGTGATGGCCGATGGCACCATCGATATCCCGCCTGAGCGGCGCAGCGTCGGGCTGGTGTTTCAGGACTACGCCTTGTTCCCGCATCTCGACGTGCTGGAGAACGTGGCATTCGGTTTGGCCAGAACCTCCGCCGCGGAGCGCAAAGCCGGCGCCCGGGCCGCGTTGACCCAGGTTGGCATGACGGACTACGCCAAGGTCTATCCGCACCATCTTTCCGGCGGTCAGCAGCAGCGCGTGGCCCTGGCCCGCGCCCTGGCACCGAAGCCGGCGGTGATGCTCCTGGACGAGCCGTTCTCCGGTCTGGACCGGCAGCTCCGCAACCAGGTACGCGATGAAGCGCTGCACGTTCTGAAGCAAAGCCGTGCCGCGAGCCTGATGGTCACCCACGATCCGGAGGAAGCCATGTTCATGGCCGACCGGGTGGCCTTGATGAGCGCCGGCCGGATCGTCCAGGTCGGGCCGCCCAGCGAGTTGTACATCTCGCCGTGCAATGCCTTTGTCGCCAGTTTCTTCGGCGAGGTGAACCGCATCGCCGGACGGGTCGAGGAGGGCCGGGTGGTCACGCCGTTCGGTGTCTTGGAGGCCAAGGGCCTGGCCAGCGGCACGGCCGTCGACGTGCTGATTCGGCCGGAGGCCCTGCGCCTGGAGGCGATTTCGCCCGGATCGGCGGCCAACGGCGCGGTGGCCAAGGTCTTGGCCGCCCGCATGCTCGGGCGCAGCAGTCTGATCCACCTGAGTGTCGCCGCGGCCAACGGCCACGATTTGCACCTGCACGCCCGGGTTCCCGGGCGCTTCCTGCCGCCGGAGGCGGTGGAATTGGGCATTTCCCTGGATCTCAGCCAGGCCTTCGTCTTTCCCGCCGGACCGGTCTCCGAGGGCGGTCACAGTCGTTGATTTTTGGCAAAACGTTAAGCTCCACCCTTCATCCGCCGTCTCAAGATACCACATATAGGCTCTGCGCCCTTGAGGCGTTGCGGGGGGCGGGCCTTTTTGCGATAGTCCGCCCATGATCGTCCGAAATTCATGAACTTGGGAGGGCGCCGAGATGGGCACCTTTAGTATCTGGCACTGGCTCATCGTCCTGGCGGTGGTGCTGGTCCTCTTCGGCGGCGGTGGCAAGATCCCGAAGCTCATGCGTGACATGGGGCAGGGTATCAACGCCTTCAAAAAGGGCCTGAAGGAAGAAGACAAGGAAAAGGCCAAGGCGGATGCCGAGGCCAACAAGAACATCGACAATGGCTCGACCGTCAGCGCGCGGGTAGAGGAAAAGGACAAGGCGGCCAGCGGCTGAGGCCGACCGGGCGGCCGACCGCGTCGCCAGGCCGCTTTGCCCAGGCTACCAGCCCAGGCCACTTTGCAGTGAAACGCCGGCATGCTTGACATTGGATGGTCCGAAATGGCGGTGATCGCGCTGATCGCGCTCGTCGTCATCGGACCGAAGGATTTGCCGAAAGTCATGCGCTCCGCCTCCCAATGGGTGCGGAAGGCGCGCGGTCTGGCGCGGGAATTTCAATCCGGCGTGGACGACATGATCCGCGAGGCGGATATGGAGGATGCGCGCAAGATCGTTGAATCCGCGCGCTCCCTGGATGTGCGCAAGACCATCGGAGAGGCGGTCGATCCAACCGGCGCTCTGACCGACGAAGTGCGCGATATCGAAAAAACGGCGCGGGATACCGACGTGCCGAAGAAGGACGGCGATGACGGCGCCAAAGATGCCGCTGCCGCGACGTCCAAGGCCGCCGAGGCTCCGCCGCCGAACATTGCCCCGCCGCATTCGCTGACTCCGCCGCCCGCCGACAAACCGGCGGCAAGCACGGAACCGGCCGCACCGGCGCCTGCGCCGGCGGCCACGGCCGGTGACAGCGGCAAGCAGGCCTCGCAGACGTGACCGACGCCACCGACGAGAGCGTCGAAGGCCACAAGATGCCGTTGCTCGATCATCTGATCGAGCTGCGCCGGCGCCTGCTCTTCAGCGTGGTCGCGCTTTTCATCGCGTTTCTCATCGCCTTTTTTTTCGCTGAATTTCTCTTCAATTTCCTGGTCCAGCCCCTGGCCGATATCCTGACGCAACGGCAGGGCGTGCAGGGCGCACGGCGGCTGATCTTCACGGATCTGACCGAAGTCTTCTTTACCTACGTCAAGGTGGCGTTCTTCTTCGGCGCCTTCGTCGCGTGCCCCATCTTTCTCACGCAAATCTGGCTGTTCGTGGCGCCGGGCCTGTACAAGAACGAGAGAATGGCCCTTGCCCCATTCCTGGTTGCCTCGCCCATTCTCTTCTTTGCCGGCGGGGCGCTGGTCTATTACCTGCTGTTCCCGCTGGCCTGGCAGTTTTTTCTGGGCTTCGAAACGCCGGGCGGCAATGGCACCCTGCCGATCGAGCTGGAGGCCAAGGTCAACGAATACCTGTCCTTGGTGATGAAGTTGATTTTTGCCTTCGGCCTGAGCTTTCAACTTCCGGTCATCATGACCTTGCTGGCTCGGGTCGGCCTGGCCACCTCGAAGGGCATGGCGTCTAAGCGCAAATACGCCATCGTCGGCGTTTTCGTCGTCGCCGCCATTTTCACACCCCCCGATCCATTGAGCCAGATCAGCTTGGCCGTGCCGATTATCTTGCTCTACGAGGTTTCCATCTTCATGGCCAAGCTGGTGGAAAAGAAGCGTGCCGAGCAGTTGGAGGAAGATGAAGATACCGGCAGCGGCACCGGCTCGGATGTAGCCAAGACCTAATCCAGGCACCAAATCCCGCCAGTCCCGGTTGCCGCCATCACGGACGTCGGCGTGGACGCGCCCGGCCTAAGGCCGTATAAGGGCTGCCTGAATCGCGCCAAACAGCCGATTCGTGAGGTGTCATGTTCGATGTCAAATGGATTCGCGAGAGCCCTGACGAATTTGACAGGGGCCTGACCCGCCGCGGCTTATCGCCCATGGCGGCGCAGGTGCTCGACCTGGATGCGCGCCGGCGCAAGGTGCAGACGCGCCTGCAAGAGCTGCAAACCAAACGCAACGAAGCGTCGAAAGCCATCGGCGAAGCCAAACGCCGGGGCGAGGACGCGGCGGCGCAGATGGCCGACGTGGCAAGCGTCAAGGATTCCATGGCCGCCGCCGAGGGAGAGGAGCAATCCCTGGCCGCCGAGCTGGATGCCCTGCTCGCCGGAGTACCCAACGGCCCGGCGCCGGACGTGCCCGATGGCGCGGACGAGTCTGCCAACGTCTGCCTGCGCACCCATGGCGAGGCGCCACGGATGAATTTCAAGGCCCTCCAGCATTTCGAGCTGGGCGAGGCCCTGGGTATGATGGACTTTGCCACGGCGGCCAAGCTCTCCGGCGCCCGGTTCGTGATCATGCGCCAATCGATCGCCCGGCTGCATCGCGCCCTGTCGCAGTTCATGATCGATATGCACACCACCGAGCATGGGTATACGGAGACCGTCCCGCCGTTTCTGGTCCGCGATCATGTGCTCTATGGCACCGGGCAGTTGCCCAAGTTCGGCGAAGACCTGTTTCGCACCACCAACGACTTCTGGCTGATCCCCACCGCCGAGGTGCCGCTGACCAACCTGGTGGCCGACGAGATCCTTGAGGCCGATGCCTTGCCCATTCGTGTTACCGCGCTGACTCCTTGCTTCCGTTCCGAGGCCGGGGCGGCGGGCAAGGATACCCGCGGCATGTTGCGCCAGCACCAATTCGACAAGGTGGAATTGGTCTCCATCGCCCATCCGGACCAGTCGGACGAGGAGCTGGAGCGCATGACCACCTGCGCCGAGACGGTGCTCAAGCGCCTGGGCCTGCACTACCGGGTCGTCGTGCTGAGCACCGGCGACATCGGCTTCGCCGCGCGCAAGACCTACGACATCGAAGTGTGGCTACCGGGTCAGGGGGCCTTTCGCGAAATATCCAGTTGCTCGAACTGCGGCGATTTCCAGGCGCGCCGCATGAAGGCACGGTTCCGCGCGGCGGGAGAGAAGGGCACCCGCTACGTGCATACCCTGAACGGCTCGGGTGTCGCGGTCGGCCGCTGCCTGATCGCGGTCATGGAGAACTATCAGCAGGCCGACGGCAGTATCGCCATCCCCGAGGCGTTGCAGCCATACATGGGCGGATTGAAGGTGATCGCTGCCCATGCGTAGGCGCACCATCGACCTGGCCGAGGCACGGATCCTGGTCACCAACGACGATGGCATTCACGCGCCGGGCTTGAAGATGCTGGAGCGCATCGCTCGGACTCTATCGAAAGACGTTTGGGTGGTGGCGCCCGAGGTCGAGCAAAGCGCGACCAGCCATTCTCTCACCCTGCGCCGGCCGCTGCGCACCCGCCGCATGGGCCGGCGGCGGTTCTCGGTGGACGGCACGCCAACCGATTGCGTCCTGGTGGCGTGCCACAAGCTGATTACCGGACGGGCGCCGGATCTGGTGCTCTCGGGCATCAATCATGGCACCAACTTGGGCGAGGATGTGACCTACTCCGGCACCGTTGCGGCGGCCATGGAGGCGACAATCCTGGGCATTCGCGCCGTGGCCCTCAGTCAGGCGCGCCCTGGCGACGGGCCGATCGCCTGGCAGACGGCGCAGCATTTCGCCCCCGACATCCTGCGCCGGCTGGTGGCCATCAAGTGGCCGCGGGAAACCTTGGTGAATGTCAATTTCCCGGCCGGGCCGCCGGATCGGGTCAGCGGTGTGCGCGCTTGCCGCCAAGGCAAGCGGGACCAGGGGACCAGGATTAGCGAAGGGATCGATCCTGGCGGCCGCCCCTATATCTGGGTCGGCAGTTTTCAAAGCGATACCAGTACTGATCTGGACACCGACCTGGCGGCCATCGAGGCCGGGGCGATCTCGGTGACGCCCTTACATCTGGATCTCACGCACAAGGCCACCTTGCGCGACTTGGAGGCGGTGTTCGCATGACCATCGCCGCTCGGCAGATTCGCCTGATCATGCAGCTTCGCCATGCCGGCATTGGCGATACCGCCGTGCTGTCGGCCATCGAGCGCATCCCGCGCGAGGTGTTCGTGCCGGACAGTTTCCGCGATCAGGCCTACGAGGACATCGCCCTGCCCATCGGTCAGGGCCAGACCCTCAGCCGACCGCAGGTGGTCGCCGCCATGACCCAGGCCTTGCGGGCCGACCGGCGGCTGAAAGTGCTGGAAATCGGCACCGGATCCGGCTATCAGGCTGCCGTTCTGGCGCAACTATGCCGCCGGCTCTATACCATCGAGCGCCACCGCGAGTTGCTGGCGGTGGCGGAGGAAAGGTTTGCCCGCTTGCGATTGCACAACATTACCTGCCGGGCCGGGGACGGCAGCAAGGGGTGGCCCGCCCAGGCGCCGTTCAGCCGCATCATCGTCACCGCTGCGGCTGCCAAAGTGCCCGCCGCCTTATTGGATCAACTGGCGCCCGGCGGCATCCTGATCGCCCCCATCGGCCGGGCCGGTGCCATGCAGGATCTGGTTCGCTTCACCCGGAACGAGACGGGAATGGGCGAGGAGTCCCTGGGCAAAGTGCGGTTCGTACCCCTGGTCGAAGGACCGGTGGTCGCCGGCAGCGCCAATATGACCGCCATCGAAGCCATTGCCGGGGCCAGCACCAGAGCGGCGGGGAGCGGGGCATGAGCGCGCAGTGGAAGGCGCCCAGGGTTGCCCGGCGATCGGCTGTGTGGGCTGTGCTGGCGGCGTCCCTTCTGTCGGGATGCGTCGGCGGCACATACGGCGGAATATACGGTGGCACAAACGGGGGCCGCTATGCCGGGCCGACACCGCCGGACCCGCCGCCCTT
>Ga0326597_10012881_pt1 | contig 11010 bp, 11 predicted proteins | sample RVTome_12_FD_203789 | JGI IMG/M metagenome (GOLD analysis project Ga0326597, IMG submission 203789) | Soil microbial communities from uranium-contaminated site in the Upper Colorado River Basin, Wyoming, United States - RVT100D185 | ecosystem: Environmental > Terrestrial > Soil > Contaminated >... | reverse complement strand
TCGAGGTCATCGTCCCCCAAAGGGGCGACACCGTCATCTTCAGAGGCGCCGGGCGCAGCGCAACGGCAGACGTCCTTCGCGTCGAGTAATATCGAAGGACGCGGCGCGGCCGTCCCACGGCGCGCCAGCTCAGTACAACGGGCGCTCGATCCTGAGCTCGCGCAGGATGTTTGTGGCGATCTCCTCGATCGACTTGGCGGTGGAATTGATCCAGCGGATGCCCTCGCGGCGCATCAGCCGCTCGGCCTGCTCGACCTCGTAGCGGCAGTTCTCCAGGTCGGCATAGCGGCTGTCGGGGCGGCGCGCCTGGCGGATCTCGCGCAGCCGCTCGGGCGCGATGCTCAGGCCGTAGAGGCGCGCCTTCCAGGGCACGAGCGCCGGCGGCAGCTGCATGCGCGCGAAATCCTCGGGAATGAGCGGATAGTTCGCCGCCTTCACGCCGAACTGCAGGGCGAGGTACAGGCTGGTCGGCGTCTTGCCGGAGCGCGACACGCCCACCAGGATCACCTCGGCCTGGTCGAGGTCGCGCTGCGAGGCACCGTCGTCGTGGGCCATGGCAAAGTTGATCGCCTCCATGCGGTGCGCATAGCCCGGCTTGTCCGTGGCGCTGTGCGAGCGGCCGATGGTATGCGTTGAGGGCACGCCGAGCGCGGCTTCCAGCGGGTCGATGAAGGTTTCGAAGAAATCGACGAACACGGCGCTCGCCCGGCGCACCACCGCGCGCAGGTCGCCGTTCACCAGCGTGGAGAAGACGATCGGCTCGCCATTGCCGCGGCGGCTCTCCTCGTCGATGCGCGCGCGGCAGTCTTCGGCCTGGTCGCGCGAATTGACGAACGGCAAGGTGATCTGGTGGAACTCCACGCCCTCGAACTGCGTGAGCAGGCTGTGGCCGAGCATCTGCGCCGTGATGCCGGTGCCGTCGGAGACGAAGAACACGGTGCGGCGCTGCGGCATGGCGGCTAAAATAGCAGGGAAATGAGAGTCGCGTGGCTCAAGGACCTGCGCCTGGCGGACCTGCCGCAGGTGGGCGGCAAGAACGCGTCGCTGGGCGAGATGATCGGCGCTCTCCAGGAAGCGGGCATCCGCGTGCCCGGCGGCTTTGCCACCACCGCCGACGCCTATCGCGAGTTCCTGAAGACCGACGGCCTCGACGCGCGCATCGCCAAGCGCATCGCGGGCCTGAAGGACGGAGACGTCGAGGCGCTCGCCCGGTGCGGGGCGGAGATTCGTGGCTGGATTGAGAAAGCTCCCTTTCCGAAGGCGCTGGAGCAAGATATTATAACGTATTATCATGAAGTTGAGGAGAAATATTCAAGTGATACATCGTTTGCGGTAAGGTCTTCCGCCACCGCCGAGGACCTGCCCGACGCCTCGTTTGCCGGCCAGCAGGAGACTTTCCTCAACGTGCGCGGAATCGACAACATCCTGCATGCCATCCGGCGCGTGTTCGCCTCGCTGTACAACGACCGCGCCATCTCCTACCGTGCCCACCAGGGCTTCGAGCACGGCGACGTCGCGTTGTCGGCGGCCGTGCAGCAGATGGTGCGCAGCGACCGCGGCGCGAGCGGCGTCATGTTCACGCTCGATACCGAGTCCGGCTTCCGCGACGTGGTGTTCATCACCGCCGCGTATGGCCTGGGCGAGATGGTGGTGCAGGGCGCGGTCAATCCGGACGAGTTCTACGTCCACAAGCCGATGCTGGAGCGGGGCCGCCCGGCGATCGTGCGGCGCACGCTGGGCAGCAAGCAGCAGAAGATGATCTATGCCGAGGACGCGGCCGCCGGGCGCTCGGTGCGCACGGTGGACGTCCCCGAGGCCGAGCGCAACCGCTTCTCGCTTGCCGATGCCGACGCGCTCGAGCTGGCGCGGGCCGCGCTGGCGATCGAAAAGCATTATCGCCGCCCGATGGACATCGAGTGGGCCAGGGACGGCGTCGACGGCCGCCTCTACGTGCTGCAGGCGCGGCCCGAGACCGTGAAGTCGCGCGCGCACGCCGGCAGCGAGGAAAGCTTCCGCCTGAAGGGCCGCGGCCCGGTGCTCGCCACCGGGCGCGCCATCGGAAACAAGATCGGCGTCGGGCCGGTCCGCGTGGTGGCCAGCGCGGCGCTGATGTCGAAGGTGAAAAAAGGCGACGTGCTGGTGACCGACATGACCGACCCGAACTGGGAGCCGGTGATGAAGCTCGCCGCGGCGATCGTCACCAACCGCGGCGGGCGCACCTGCCACGCCGCGATCATCGCCCGCGAGCTCGGCATTCCGGCGGTGATCGGCTGCGGCGACGCCACCGAAAAGCTGCGCGACGGGCAGCCGGTCACGGTGTCCTGCGCGGAAGGCGACACGGGCAACGTCTACGAGGGCCGGTTGCCGTTCGAAGTGAGCGCGGTGGAGCGCGGCGCAATGCCCGAGATCGGCGTCAAGATCGCCATGAACGTCGGCAATCCGCAGCTGGCGTTCGATTTCGCCCAGCTGCCGAACGCGGGCGTCGGCCTGGCGCGCCTCGAGTTCGTGATCAACAACGAGATCGGCGTGCATCCGCGCGCCTGCCTCGAGCATGCCGGCCTGCCCGCCGAGCTGCGCGCCAGGATCGCCGCGGCGACGCGCGGCTACGCCGACCCCGTGACCTTCTTCAGCGAGAAGCTGGCCGAGGGCGTGGCCACCATCGCGGCCGCGTTCTGGCCCAAGCCGGTGATCGTGCGCCTGTCGGATTTCAAGTCGAACGAATACCGCAAGCTGCTGGGCGGCGAGCGCTACGAGCCCGAAGAGGAAAACCCGATGCTCGGGTTCCGCGGCGCCTTGCGCTACCTCGCCACGAGCTACCGCGCCTGCTTCGACCTCGAGTGCGCGGCGCTGCGCAAGGTGCGCGACGAGCTCGGCCTGACCAACGTCGAGCTGATGGTACCGTTCGTGCGCACGCTCGACGAGGCCGAGCGCGTCGTCAAGCTGCTGGCGGAGAACGGGCTGCGCCGCGGCGAGAACGGGCTGCGCATCGTCATGATGTGCGAGCTGCCGTCGAACGCGCTGCTCGCCGAGGCGTTCCTCGCGCACTTCGACGGTTTCTCCATCGGCTCCAATGACCTGACGCAGCTCACGCTCGGCCTGGACCGGGACTCGGGACTGGTCGCCGAGGAGTTCGACGAGCGAAATGCCGCGGTGAAGATGCTGCTCGCGATGGCGATCCGCGCCTGCCGCAAGCACAAGAAATACGTCGGCATCTGCGGACAGGGGCCCTCCGACCATCCGGACCTCGCGCGCTGGCTCATGGAGCAGGGCATCGACAGCCTGTCGCTCAACCCGGACACGGTCGTCGCCACCTGGCGGACGCTTGCGGAGCCGGCGGCCGCGCCGCGGCCCTCAGCGGCTGCGTAGCAGCTTCTGCTTGTCGCGCTGCCACTGCTTGTCGCGCTCGGCGGCGCGCTTGTCGTGCTTCAGCTTGCCGCGCGCCAGGCCGATCTCGAGCTTGATGCGGCCTTTGCTGAAATGCAGGTCGAGCGGGATCAGGGCATAGCCGCGCTGCTGCACCTTGCCGATGAGGCGGCGGATCTCCTCGGCGTGCAGCAGGAGCTTGCGCGTGCGCGCGGGGTCGGGCGCATAGTGCGTGGATACCGTCGCCAGTGGCGTGATGTTGCCTCCGATGAGCCACAGCTCCTGGCCCTTCACCAGCACGTAGGCGTCGGCCAGCTGCGCGCGGCCCGCGCGGATCGCCTTCACTTCCCAGCCCTCGAGCGCGATGCCGGCCTCGTAACGCTCCTCGATGAAGTAGTCGTGGAAGGCCTTGCGGTTCTGGGCGATCGACATGGGGGCAGGCGTTGCGCAGCCGCGATTCTCCCATGAAGCGCATCGCGCGCTCCGCCATCGTCGAGCACGCGGCGCCGGCGATGCACGCGCTGGTCGAGGACGTCGAGGCCTATCCGCGATTCCTGCCCTGGTGCCGCGCGGCGTACGTGCGCGAACGCAGCGCGCAGCGCACCGTGGCGACGCTCGCCGTGGGCGTGAAGGGCTTGCGCTACGAGTTCACCACGCGCAACGACAGCCGGCCGCACGAGGCGATCGAGCTGCAGCTGGTCGCAGGCCCGTTCCGGCATTTCGCGGCGCACTGGCGCTTCACGCCGCTCGGCGAGCGCGCGGCGCGCATCGACTTCGCCATGGAATACGAGTTCGCCGGCGCGCTGGTCTCCCGGGCGCTCGGCCCGCTGTTCGAAACCATCGCCGACACGATGGTCGATGCCTTCAAGCGCCGCGCCGACGCGGTCTATGGGCAAGCTGCGTGTTGAGGTGATCGCCGCGTGGCCCGGGCGCGTCGAGCGCTTCCGGCTCGAGCTCGAGGAGGGTGCCACTGTGCGCACGGCCCTCGCGGCAGTGCAGCGCTTCGCGACGAGCGGCGTCGGCATTTACGGGCGCCGCGTCACCCTCGACACGCGGCTCGCCGACGGCGACCGCGTCGAGATCTACCGCGCGCTCGGCGCGGACCCGAAGGAGGCGCGCCGGCGGCGCGCGCAGGCGCGCAGGCGCTGAGCGCGCCTCAGCCGCACCAGTCCCGCACCGCCCGGCGCGCAGCCTCGGTTTCGCGGGCGCGCGCATCGTCGTCAAGGTAGTAGCGCTCGCCCTGAGCGTCGGTGCGCGAGACGCGCTGGCCGGTCTCGAATGTCCGCAGCGCCTCCCGGGCGCGGGCGCAGTTTTCCTGCTTCGCCTCGGCTTGCTTCGCCGCCAAGCCCTCTTCCTCGCGCGCCTTCTGCGCTTCGAGCTGGCGCTTGCGGAACTCCTGCTCCTGCTCGGCCGGCGTGAGCGGGCCCTTGCGCGCGTCCCTCGCGCCCGCGTCCTTCGCCGCGTCGTCCGCGGCCGGCGCCGGCGCGGTGGAGGGCGCCCGCAGGGTTCGTGCCTTCACGCCGGGCGGCGGCGGCGTCGACGTGTAGTGCACGCGGCCGTCTTCGTCGACCCAGCGGTACATCTGTGCAGACGCGAGCGCGGTGAACACCAGCATCGAGCCCAGAACCAGGAATCGCATCATGGTGAGTTCCTCTTCTGACCCGCAACACACGGGGGTGAAGTTTGCGGACACGAGTATAATGCCGCTTTGCGTGAAAGGCTGATCATGCGTGTCATCCAGAAGGCGCTGACCTTCGACGATGTGCTCCTCCTTCCCGCCCACTCCCGCGTCCTGCCGCGCGAAGTTTCCCTCAAGACCCGTCTCACCCGCAAACTCGAGTTGAATATTCCGGTCGTGTCCGCCGCCATGGACACTGTGACCGAAGCAAGGCTGGCCATCGCGCTCGCGCAGGAAGGTGGCCTGGGCATCATTCACAAGAATTTTTCGCCCGAACTGCAGGCGGCCGAAGTTGCCAAGGTGAAGCGCTTCGAGTCGGGCGTGCTGCGCGACCCGATGACCATCGCGCCGGAGCTCTCGGTGCGCGAGGCCATGGCGCTGCAGAAGCAGCACCGCATCTCCGGGTTCCCGGTGGTCAAGGGCGACAAGGTGATCGGGATCGTCACCAACCGCGACCTGCGCTTCGAGACCAGGCTCGACCAGCCGGTGAAGAACATCATGACGCCGCAGAAGAACCTCATCACGGTACGCGAGGGCGCGAGCCGCGAGCAGGCGCTGGAACTGCTGCACAAGCACCGCCTGGAGCGCGTGCTGGTGGTGGATGCCGACTGGCGGCTGCGCGGCCTGGTGACGGTCAAGGACATCATGAAGGAGACCGAGCACCCGAACGCCTGCAAGGACGCGCAGGGCAAGCTCCGCGTAGGCGCGGCGGTCGGCGTCGGCGAAGGCACCGAGGAGCGCGTCGCGGCCCTGGTCGAGGCCGGCGCCGACGTGCTCGTCGTGGACACGGCCCACGGCCACGCGCAGGGCGTGCTCGAGCGCGTGCGGTGGATCAAGAAGGAGTTTCCGCGGATGCAGGTGATCGGCGGCAACATCGGCACCGCCGACGGCGCCCGCGCGCTCGTCGACCACGGGGCCGACGGCGTCAAGGTCGGCATCGGCCCGGGCTCGATCTGCACCACGCGCATCGTCGCCGGCGTCGGCGTGCCGCAGATCACGGCCATCCAGGACGTCGCCGAGGCGCTCGCCAAGACCGACGTACCGCTCGTCGCCGACGGCGGCGTGCGCTATTCCGGCGACGCCGCCAAGGCGCTGGGCGCCGGCGCGCACGTCGTGATGCTGGGCTCGATGTTCGCCGGCACCGACGAATCGCCCGGCGAGATCGAGCTCTACCAGGGCCGTTCCTACAAGTCCTACCGCGGCATGGGGTCGCTGGGCGCCATGCAGAAGGGGGCCGCGGACCGCTATTTCCAGGACTCCGAGATGAACGTGGACAAGCTCGTGCCGGAGGGCGTCGAGGGACGGGTGCCCTACAAGGGCAGCGTCGTCTGGGTGATCCAGCAGCTGACCGGCGGCATGCGCGCGAGCATGGGCTATACGGGATGCGCCACCGTGGAGGAGCTGCGTACCCGCTCGCGGTTCGTGGAAATCACGACGGCGGGAATGCGCGAATCGCACGTGCACGACGTGCAGATCGTCAAGGAAGCGCCCAACTACCGCGCCGAATGAGGAACGTCGGGGTGCACGACAGGATCCTGATCCTCGACTTCGGCGCCCAGTACACACAGCTGATCGCGCGGCGCGTGCGCGAGGCGCGCGTCTACTGCGAGATTCATCCCTGCGACGTGGACGACGCCTTCGTGCGCGCGTTCGCGCCGAAAGGCGTGATCCTCTCCGGCAGCCACATGTCGGCGTACGAGGACTCCACGGCGCGCGCGCCGCAGGCGGTGTTCGAGTTGGGCGTGCCGGTGCTCGGCATCTGCTACGGCATGCAGACCATGGCGCAGCAGCTGGGCGGCAGGGTCGAGGCGGGCAAGGTGCGCGAGTTCGGCTACGCCGAGGTGCGTGCACGCGGCCACACGCGGCTCCTGGACGGGATCGAGGACTCGCGCGGTCCCGAGGGCCATGGGCTGCTGCGCGTCTGGATGAGCCACGGCGACAAGGTGGTGGACATGCCCCCGGGGTTCAGCGTCATGGCGTCCACCGCCGCCTGTCCGGTCGCCGCCATGGCCGACGAGAAGCGCCGCTTCTACGCCGTCCAGTTCCATCCCGAAGTCACCCACACGCCGCAGGGCACGCCCATCCTGCAGCGCTTCGTGCTCGACATCTGCGGCTGCGCCGGCGACTGGAGCATGCCGGACTACGTCGCGGAGGCCGTGGCGCGGATCCGGGATCAGGTCGGCAAGGACGAGGTGATCCTCGGGCTCTCGGGCGGGGTCGATTCCTCGGTGGCCGCCGCGCTCATCCACAAGGCGGTCGGCGCCCAGCTCACCTGTGTGTTCGTCGATCACGGGCTGCTGCGCCTCAACGAGGCGGCGCAGGTGCTGGAGACGTTCGCGCGCCACATGCACGTCAAGGTGATCCACGTGGATGCCTCCGGCGATTTCTATCGGGCGCTGGCGGGCGTGTCGGATCCGGAGGAGAAGCGCAAGATCATCGGCAGGCACTTCGTCGACGTGTTCCAGCGGGAAGCGGCGAAAATCAAGAACGCCAGGTGGCTCGCGCAAGGCACCATTTACCCCGACGTCATCGAGTCGGCGGGCGCCAAGACCAAGAAGGCCACCACCATCAAGTCGCACCACAACGTCGGCGGCCTGCCGGAGACGCTGCGCCTGAAGCTGCTCGAGCCCCTGCGCGAGCTGTTCAAGGACGAGGTGAGGGAGCTCGGCCTCGCGCTAGGCTTGCCGCGCGAGATGGTGTTCCGGCATCCCTTTCCCGGTCCGGGCCTCGGCGTGCGCATTCTCGGCGAGGTGCGGCGCGAGTACGCCGAGCTGCTGCGCCGCGCCGACGACATCTTCATCCAGGAGCTGCGCGCCGCGGACTGGTACGACAAGACGGCGCAGGCCTTTGCCGTCTTCCTGCCGGTGAAGTCGGTGGGCGTCATGGGCGACGGCCGTACCTACGAGTACGTGGTAGCGCTGCGCGCCGTGCAGACCACGGATTTCATGACCGCCGACTGGGCGCCGTTGCCCCACGTCCTGCTGGCGCGGATCTCGAGCCGCATCATCAACGAGGTGCGCGGCATCAACCGCGTGACCTATGACGTGTCCTCCAAGCCGCCCGCCACCATCGAGTGGGAGTGAGGTACCGAATGACACCGAAGCGCCGACTGCCGGAGGTCGCAGCCCCGGTCAAAAACAAAATACTGGGTGCTCTCCTGCGCACGGAGTACGGGCGCCTGGTCGGCAGGATGGAGCATGTCGGATTGAAGCGCGGCGCGACCCTGTATCGCGCCAACCAGAGAATCGAGCACGTCTATTTCCCCGAGGATGCCGTGGTCGCCATGGTCGACACCATGGCGAACGGCCGCACGGTCGAGGTCGGCATCATCGGCATCGAAGGACTGGTCGGCATCAATATGTTCCTGGGCGGTCTCACCACGCCCGACAAGGCCATCGTGCAGATTCCGGGCCGCGCGCTGCGGATGAAATCCCGCGAGTTCCGCAAGGAGGTCCGGTTTGGCAGCCCGCTCCAGCGCTTGCTGCTTCGCTACACGCAGGCGTTCGTCGCCGTGATCAGCCAGTCGGTGGCCTGCTGCGAACACCACAGCCTGGAGCAGCGGCTTGCCCGCTGGATGCTGATGATGCACGACTACACGCGTCCGCATGAATTCCTGATGTCGCATCAGGCGATCGCTGCCATGCTCGGCACGCGGCGCTCCGGCGTGTCGACGGTGGCGGCTACGTTCCGAAAACTCGGCTTGATCAGCTATGGCCGCGGCCGCATCATGGTTCTCGACAAGCGCGGCCTGGAGCTCAAGTCCTGCGAGTGCTATCGATTCATCATGCGGCAGTACGAAAGCTGGCGTGACCAGGTACCGCGCCTGTTGTCGGGGGACGACGACCCGACGCGTCCGGTTGCGGCCCGGAAGCGGCGCACGTAGAGCACGCCCCCTGCGAAACCGGGCGTTCGCGCCCGGCCCCCGCCGTTACTTGGCGGCGTCCTTGATCTTGTCGCCGGTCTCCTTCACCGCCTCACCGGTCTTCTTGGCGGCATCGTCGATGGCCTGCCCGACGCTCTCCGCCGGACCTTTCTTCTCGCAGGCCGCCAGCCCGGCCATGGCGAAGCTCAGCAGGATTGCCGCTGCAATACCGCGAATCGGTTCCATGATTTCCTTTCCGTTTGACCGCAGGGGCAGCGTAATGCAGGGACGGCGCCGGAGTGCGTTCGGTAGCGCACGAACGGATGCAATTGGTTCTCCGTCGTTGGTTCGTTAGCGCACGGACGCCATGCGGGCGAGGCGGAATGCTGCCTATATGAAAGAAGTCGGCAGTTGAAGATCCTCGACCGCGGTTCCAGGATTCCGGCGTGGTCCAGGGCAGTGCTGCTTGCCGCCTTGGCCGCAGGTTGTGGCGGGGGCGGAGACGGCGCCCCGGTGGTGGCCCCGGTGGTGCCCCCGGTGGTGTCGTGCTCGGTCTCGCAGCCTGGCGAACTGCAGGCGCTCGAAGCACAGATGGGTACGGTGCTTTCCCAGGCCGCGTCGGAGGTCGACTTCTCTTTCGCGGTTGAAAGGCGCGATGGACGCAGGTTCACCTTCAACCGGGGGAGCTCGACGCTGAACACGTCCTATGAATCCAAGTCCGCCTCGAAGCTGGTCTCGGCGGTGATTCTCATGCGACTGGTGGAGCAGGGCACCCTGGCCCTGTCGGACCAGCCGCAGAAGTACATCGAGGCCTGGCCGATTGGCGGCGGCGACCCGTTGTCCGGCATGACCCTGGCGCACCTGCTGAGTTTTACCTCCGGCCTGACGGAGGATCCGGCTTGCCTCAATGCCGGAAATGCGGATTTCGAAGACTGTGCCCTCAACGTCGCGGACCTCAACGCCGGCAAAGGCAACGTGCCGGGACAGGCCTTTTTCTATGCCAGCGGACACCTGCAGGTCGCGGGTCTCATGGCAGTCAGGGCGCGCGGCGTCGCGAACTGGCAAGCCATCGTCGCGGAATTCAAGTCACAGACCGGGCTGTTTCCCGCATCGCACTATGACTTCCCTTCCTTAGCCAACCCCACGCTTGCCGGCGGCATGCATTTCACGGGCGAGGACTACATGGCCTTTCTCAAGGCGCTCAGAAGTGGGCAGCTGCTGAACAGCGCTTCCATGGCTCAGCTTCTCGCGGATCGCACGGCCGGCATCCCGTTGGTCTTCTCGCCGATCTTCTCGGGCATCGGCGGCGGCGCTGCACTGGGCGAAGACTGGCACTACGGATTTGGCCTGTGGCACGAATGCCGGAGCGCGACGTTCAACTGCGTCGCCGGGACAAGAGTATCGAGTCCGGGCGCCCTCGGCACCTACCCGTTCTGGGACATAAGCAAAAACTATTCGGGAATCGTCGTGCGGGCAGGTGCATTCGGTACCACCAACACCGGAATCGAGATTGAACGCTCGGTCCGGGCCGCAATGGAGGCATGGGCGGCCTGCTAGTCGCATCACCGGGTGGGCGTGAGGGCGGCCGTCGTTGCAGTGCATCATCGGATGTAATATTGGAATTGAACGACCGGTGAACTATCATGAGCCGGTCCGCGGCAGTCCAGCGGAGCAGAGCGATGGCCGGATTTGGGCGTAGGGAGCGCCCGGCACCGGTCTATTCGAAGCCCAAACTGGAGGAGGAACCCCATGAAGCGAAACACAAGGCTCAAGCTGTTGGCCGCGGGGGTGGCCGTTGCGCTCGCCGCGGGATCGGGCAGCGCGCTCGCCCAGAAACGCGTCAATTGGAAGATGCAGAGCGCATTCCCCGGCAACCTGGCGCACCTCGGCACGTCCGGCGTTCGTTTCAGCAAGAACATGACCGAGGCAAGCGATGGCCGCTTCAACGTGAAATTCTTCGAGCCTGGCGCGCTGGTGCCAGCGCTCGAATGCTTCGACGCAGCCGCGAAGGGATCGGTCGAAGCCTGCTGGACCACGCCCGGCTACCACACCGGCAAGCTGGGACCGGGCATCTCGTTCTTCACCACCGTGCCTTTCGGCCCGACCT
>Ga0326597_10012879_pt1 | contig 11011 bp, 11 predicted proteins | sample RVTome_12_FD_203789 | JGI IMG/M metagenome (GOLD analysis project Ga0326597, IMG submission 203789) | Soil microbial communities from uranium-contaminated site in the Upper Colorado River Basin, Wyoming, United States - RVT100D185 | ecosystem: Environmental > Terrestrial > Soil > Contaminated >... | reverse complement strand
CCTTGCCATCGATGATCTTCGTCTCCGCCATTGATCCTCCCCTCGCGTTCACTCAGCCGCCTTTTTCCGCGGTGACAAAATCGGCCAGCCACGCCCGCAGGCGGGCCTGCAGGCCGGTCGGGTCGCCATGGATCTGCACGATCTTGCGCCGGTTGCCGTGGCCGGCAACGATGTCTAGGGCGTTTTTAGGCACCTTCCAGGTCTTGGCCAAGAGCTTTATCAGCGCCGCGTTCGCCTTGCCGCCGTCCGCCGCGGCGTTGACCCGGATCGCCAGCACCACCCGGCCATCGTCCAGGATCTTGAGGCCGTCGATCCCGGTCCGGCTGGCCCCCGGCTGCACCCGCACGGCTACCCGCACGCCGGCCGCCGTGACGCTAAACGGCTCAGAGGGCACGCATCATCGAAACGTGGATGTTGCCGATTACCATCTGCACGAAGAACAGGGCCAGGATGAGGACAATCGGCGAAATGTCGACGCCGCCGAATTTCGGCACGAATCGGCGGATCGGCCGCAAGCCGGGCTCGGTCAGGCGCCACAGGAACTCGCCGATCATGGAGACGAACTGATTGCGCGTGTTGACGACCCCGAAGTGCACCAGCCAGGACAAGATGGCCGAGATGATGACCGCCCAAATGTACAGGTCGATGGCGATCATGGCGATGCGCAGGAGTGGATCGAGGATGATCATCGGCTAACCTATGTTTCCTACCCGTTTGCGGCCCCGATCAGGGACCCAGCGAGGCGGCCCGACTCGGCGGCGAATCGGGCGCTAGCCTAACCGCGCCACCGGCGGGAAACAAGGTGCGCGCCTGGGCAGCGCAGCCCCCGGAGGACCGCCGGCCCACAGTGCCGGGGGATGCCGGACAGGGCTGCTTGACAGGGTTGGGGGATGTTCCCATTATCCGCGCGACCCAGCCCCCGACCACAGGGACAAACCCCATCGGGGTATTCGAGACGGGTCGCATGGGGCCGTAGCTCAGATGGGAGAGCGTCGCGTTCGCAATGCGAAGGTCAGGGGTTCGATTCCCCTCGGCTCCACCACCCTGTCTCCCGCCCAGCCACCGGGTGATCCCCGGCCCACCGCGAGTGTCCGCCATGCCGTCTTTCGATATCGTCTCCCGCACCGATCTGGCCGAGGTCGACAATGCCCTGCAGGGGGCGACGCGCGAGATCGCGACGCGGTTCGATTTCAAGGGCTCCAACTGTTCCTTCGAGCGCACGGACCAGACCGTGACCTTGAAAGCCGACAACGACTACAAGCTCAAGCAAATGCAGGAACTGCTGCGCGGCCATCTGGTGCGCCGCAAGGTCGAGGTCGGTGCCTTCGATTTCGGCAAACCGGAGGCGGCTTCGGGGAACACCTTGCGCCAGGTGGTGACCGTCAAGCAGGGGATCGACCGCGAGCTGGCCCAGAAGATCGTCAAGGAGATCAAGGGCGCCAAGGCCAAGGTGCAGGCGGCGATCCAGGGCGACGAGCTGCGCATTTCCGGCAAGAAGCGCGACGATCTGCAGACGACGATCGCGCTGATCAAGGGCCTGAAAATCGAGCATCCGCTGCAATTCGTGAACTTCCGGGACTAGGAACGGGTCTTCGGCGGGGCGTTTCCCGGACATCCAACCATGATCGAGATCACCCCCTCCATCGCCCTCGACCCGCGCGAGATCGGCGAAACCTTCATCCGCGCCTCCGGCCCCGGCGGCCAGAACGTCAACAAGGTCTCGACCGCCGTGCAGCTGCGCTTCGATGTGCGCCAGTCGCCCTCCCTGCCCGCGGCGGTGCGCGCCCGCGCCGAACGCCTGGCCGGCCGGCGCCTGACCAAGGACGGCGTGCTGGTCATCACCGCCGCCCGCTTTCGCAGCCAGGAGCGCAACCGCGAGGATGCGCTCGCCCGCCTGGTCGCGCTGCTGCGCGCGGCGTCCCGCAGCCCGATCTCGCGGCGGCCGACCCGGCCGGGCCTGGGCGCCAAGAAACGCCGCCTGGACGACAAGACCCGGCGCGGCGCGGTCAAGAAGCTGCGCCGCACCAAGCCCGGCGAGGATTGACGGACAGGCGGCAAAATCTCAGCGCAAACCCGTTGGCCGGGCCGCCAATGCCTCGTTCCGCCGCGAGTCGCGAAAATTTCCTGTTCTTTCTTCGTTGAACAGGGGATTCTGCAAAATGAGTTCGCGCTAGACTGACTGCGCCAGCCCGTTCGCCTAGCCACCATTCCGGCGGGTGCCTCGCCTTGACGGAGGCCGGACCGGGCGATCCCAACAACGATTGCGGCCCCCCCATGATCCCGCTGCACGACGACAACCCCACGTCGCTCCGGCCGTTGGTGACCGTTGCCTTGATCGTCGCCTGCACCCTGGTGTTTCTGTGGCAGATCACCCTGCCGGCCCGGCAGGCGCAGGCGGCGGTCTACGCCTTCGGCATGATCCCGGCGGTGCTGTTCGGCGATGCGAAACTGCCGCCGGAACTGGTGGCCATTCCGGCGGTGGCCTCGCTGATCACCTCCATGTTCCTGCACGGCGGCTGGCTGCACCTGATCGGCAACATGCTTTACCTGTGGATCTTCGGCAACAACATCGAGGATGCCATGGGCCATGGCCGCTTCATCGCCTTCTATCTGCTCTGCGGCGTGGCCGCGGCCATGACCCAGGCGGTACAGGATCCGGCCTCGGCGATTCCCATGATCGGGGCCAGCGGCGCCATCGGCGGCGTCCTGGGCGGCTACATCGTCCTGTTCCCGCGCGCGCGGATTCTCGTGCTGGTGCCGCTCGGGGTGATCTTTTTCACCTGGCGCATCCCGGCCCTCGTCGTGCTGGGCGTTTGGTTCGCCGTGCAGTTTCTGATGTCATCCATGAGCCCGGGAGCCACCGGCGGCGTGGCCACCTGGGCGCACATCGGCGGCTTCGTCGCCGGGATGATTCTGATCATTCCGTTCCGCGACAAGCGCTTTGCCCTCTTCGGCGGACCGCGCCGGGCCGGCGCCGCCAGCCGGCCGCGTTCCAGCCGGAAGAGCACCCTGCGCGGCCCGTGGGGCTAGTAGAATTTATTGCAGGGCCGCCTGCCCGGCGCCGGACACCGCATCGGCGGCATAGCGGCCGGTGCGCTGGACCAGCGGTGCCAATGTCGGTCCGAGAATTTTCAGAATCTGGGCCGGCAAGGCGCTGGTGAAGCTGTAGTTGGCGGCTTCCGGGCCTTTCACGTGGGCGACGATGGTGCCGAAGTAGCGGTCGCCGACAAAGAACACCAGACACGCATTGCGGTTGAGCACGGTCGAGGACACCAGGCGGTCGCCGACGAATCGCTTGGCCCGGTCGTCGCCGGTGCCGGTCTTGCCGCCGATGGGCAGGGCTTCGCCGCCGGCGTCCAGGACGGCGCCGCGCGCCCGCCGGCCGGTGCCGTTCTCCACCACATCCAGCAAGGCGTTCTTGACGATGTCGGTCAGCTCCGGCGGCAGCACCCTTGTGCCCGGCGCCGGCGCCGCGTTCAGCTTGACCTCGTAGGGCGTACCGGCGGCGAAGTGCAACTCGTCGAAGCGCACCACCGGCAGGTGCACGCCGTCGTTGAGGATCAGACCCATCAGCTCGGCCAGAGACGACGGCCGGTCGGCGGAGCTGCCGAGCGCCGTGGCCAGGGACGGCACCAGGCTGTCGAAGGGATAGCCGGTCTTTTTCCAAATCGCGTGGATCTGTTCGAAGGCTTCTTCCTCCAGGACGATGCGGATGCGGGTGTCCTGGGCCCGCCAGCGCTTGGCGCCGAACAGCCATGTATAGGCCTCGCGCCGTTGTGTTTCGCTGGCGGCGATCATCTCGGCGGTGGTCGCCTCGGGATTGATGTACAGATAGCTGGTCAGCCACAGCTCCAGCGGATGCAGCTGGGCGATATAGCCGCGGTCGGCCAGGGACCAGATATCCGCCGAGAAATCGCTGTAGATGCGGCTCAGCGCCGCCTCGCCGATGGCTGCCCCCGGGCGATGGGCCGCCACGAAGTTGGCGAACTCCTCGACATTGCCCTTGGGATTGACGGAGCGGAACACCACCGCCAAGGCGTTCGGCCGCTGCCGGGCCCGCGCCGCCGCCGTGGCCAGAATTTCGTCGCGCGTCTTGCCCCGATAGATCGCATGGAACTTGCGCAGGAAGGTACTGCCTTCCCGGTCGGCGAAGCGCACCAGATAGCTCTCCCGTTCCGGATTGCCATGATCGCGCAGCAGGGCATCGGCATCCTTGTCGGCTTCGCGCATGTAGAAATTGACGATGTCGCGCATCAGGCGGATGTAGGGCAGGTTGATGGAGTTGCGCGTGGCCTCGGCCACGCTGACCACGCGGCCGTTGTCCTTGCCATCGAAGTTGGCGAAGGTGTGCAGGCCGCCGCCGGTGAAGAACTGCTCGCCCGGGTTGGCGGAATAGCGCCGCTGCATGGCGGCGTGCAGCATGGCGGACAGCCCGCGATCGGCGGCGTCGCGCAGATAGGCGATGGCCCATAAGGAAAGTGCATCGCGGCGGCTCTGGGCGGCCTCCGCCAATGCGCTCGGTTCGAGCGCCGCATAGCGTTCGTGCAAGGTGGCGATGGCGAAGAGATAGGTGACCAGGGTGCGCAACTTGGCGGTCGAGCCGAGATCGAGCTTGGCGCCGGTGTTGAGATCCAGCGCCCGGTCCAGATTGTCGACGCGCAGGCGCAGGTAGTTGGCGGTGTCGCCGCGCTCGAACAGGGTGACGCTGTAGGCCAGGCCGGACGGGTCGCCGCGGTTGAGCAGGCGCGGGCCGGTCAAGCCTTGCGCCGCCGCGAACTCCGGATCGGCCAGGCGCTGCAGAATGTCGGCGACCGCCTGCTGCACCGGTCCGTCGACGGTGGCGCGCGCGGTGAGATCGACCCGGTCCAGGCTGTACAGGTTCCGCTCGTCCAGCAGGCTGAGAAGATCGGCGCGCAGGGTTTGCTGGATCTTGTTCCTGGCGGTGCCCGGCCAATCGTCCGAGTTCGCCCCTGGGTTCGCCTCGGGGCTGATGTCCAGGGGCAGGAGGAGGGCTTCATCGCGCAGCGCCGGGCTGATGATGCCGGCGGCGGCCACGGCGCGCAGGTGGGCATCCGTCAGGCGGCGCAGGGCCGGCCGCTCGCTCAACAAATAGCCGGACGGCCGCCGTTGCGCCAGAAGCAGGCTCAACGCCTGCTTGTAGACCCGTGCCTGGGCCGTCACGTCTTGCGGCGCCACCGAGGGCCCCGACTCGCCGGCCAACCCGGCGGTCAGATAGAGCAAGCCGTCCAGCGGCGTCGGTTTCGCGGCGATCTGCCGCAACAAGCGGTTGGCGGCCGCAAAACCGACCCCGTACCAGGCTTCGAGCCCGTCGCCCAGGCCGTTCACCTCGCCGAAGCCGGGCCGCGCCGACAGCGGCGTGGAATTCAGATAGTCGACGGCAATCTGCCGCCGCCGCGCCAAGGTATCGGGGCCATTCAGATAGGCGCGCTGGGTGGCCGCCAGCATCTGCCGCAATTTATCGCCGGCCCCCAAAGTCTGGCCCCCGGGGGAATGACGGTATTTCTCGATCTGGGTGGCCAGGGTGCTGCCGCCCGGCACATCCGCCTCGTCGTCGAACAGCCGCAGGAAGGCGGCATTCGCCACCACGGGCATGCGGCTCCAGTCGATGGCCGGGTTGTGCGTCGGCTGGCGATTCAGCAGCCCGCGGTCTTCGATGTACAGCAGGGTGTTGACCAGGACCGGCGGGATCTCGGCAAAGCTGCCATAGGCGCGGGTCGGATAGCGGGTCGCGAACACCGGCCGCCGGTCGCGGTCCAGGATGGTCAGCCCGCCCTGGGTCTTTTCCTGGTAGATGGCGAAGCCGCCGCGGGCCACCAGGCGCTCCAGCTCCGGCGACAGGCGGGCTTGGCCGGTGACGGCATAGGAGCGCGCCGCCAACCGGCGCACGAATCCGCCCAGGCGGTCATACCCAAGCCGGACATCATAGGGCCCTTGGCTCGGATACCGGGCATCCGGGTTGGGGCCATCCGCCAGTTCGAAGTTGAGATCGCGGGCAAAGAACGAAAAGATGCCGGCCTGCAGGGTGGACGTCTTGAGCTCGTAAAGCAAGCCCAGACCGCCGCCCACCATGACGGCAATCAAGATCCGGCCACCGATGCCCCCCACCCCATCAGACCGGCGCCCAAATATGCGCCGTCCGGTCACGTACGGCTCCTGTTGTCCTGATCGACCTCGCCCCGGCGCTCAGTATAGCGCAGCGACCGGCGCGGCCGCATGGACAAATTCTCACATGCACGCGATGCTGGCAAGATTCGAGGCACCGGGAATCATAGTACAAGATGTTGAAAAATAGGATAAATTCAAGATATTTCTTAACCAAGCATTAACCTTATTGTCCATAAGTTATGAACTTCATGAAGTTACGAGGGCGTCTTGATGGCGGACGACGAGGTTTTTTTAGGCAACATCCCGAAGTTCATGCGGCGGCCCCAGGAGCCGCTGCCCGAGACCCCGATCTTCATGGCGCCGCGGCCCGCGGCCGTGCCGCCGCCGGCCCAGGTGCCGCCCGCCCTCCAGGCCCCGGCGGCGTTGTCCGGCCGCCGGCCCGGCGCCCTGGTGCCGCCGGCGCAGCCCCGGCCGGCCGCCGCCGCAACCGGCAGCGGCCGGGGGGCAGAAAGCAATCAGCCGCCGGCGCTCAGCGAGGTGGTCGACCTGCGGGCCCGCCGGGACGAGGCGCAAGTGGCCCAGGCGAATTTCTTCGCCGCCGCGCGCGTGGGGATCGAGACCCTGCTCGCCCTCGAGCCGGACGATCCGCAGGACGATGCGGGCGATGCGGCCTTTCAGGTGACCCTGCCCCGCTCGGTCATCCGCCAAATCCGCATCCTGGCGGCGCAAGAAGGCACGACCCAGCGGGCCATCATCCTCAAGGCCCTGCGCCTGGCCGGCCTGAGCGTTCCCGAAGGCGCCGATATCGACCGCCGCATCCTGGCCGGCAAGCGCCGGCAGCAGGCCTAGCGGGTTAGACTGATCGGAATACTCTAGCGCAAAGCGGTCAGATCCGCCGCGGCCCTGGCCGTGTCGCCGGGCCGGTCGCGCAGGTGGCCGGACAGCCAGAACTCCACTCTCTTGAAGACGAACAGAATGCTATAGGTCATCACCAGATAGATGATCGCGGCGACGAAAAACAGCTTATAGGGCTCGAAGCTGCGGGCGATGATGACGCGTGCCACCCCGGTGATATCCATCAGGGCGATGATGGAGACGATGGAGGTGGTCTGCAGCAGGATGATCACTTCGTTGGAATAGGCCGGCAGGGCGATGCGAAACGCCTTGGGCAGGATGATGCGCCGGTACAAAAGGCCCCGCGACATGCCGCAGGCCTTGGCCGCCTCGATCTCGCCGAAGGGCACGCCCAGGATGGCGCCGCGGAAGATCTCCGCCGTATAGGCCGCCGTATTCAGGGTCAGCGCCAGGATGGCGCAGAAATACGCCTCGCGGAAGAACACCCACAGGCCCCAGGCTTGCAGGGTTTCGCTGAACTGTCCACTGCCGTAATAGATCAGAAACAACTGCACGATGAACGGCGTGCCGCGGAAATAGAAGATATAGCCATAGACCGGCATCCACAGGAGCGGATTATGGGACAGGCGCAACATGGACAGGGGCACCGCCGCCACCAGGCCGATGGCAACGCTGACCGCCGTGATCTGAAGGGTCAGCAGGGTGCCGTCGAGCAGTTGCGGCAGGCTATTCCACATCAATTCCATGCCGCGCCCCTCAGCTTCGCCGCACGCCGCGATTGGCCCAGCCCTCGGCGCGGTGTTGCACCATCATCGAGACGATGGTGATCGCCAGATAGATGAGCGAGGCGGCGAAATAGAACGTGAAGGGTTGGCGCACGGCGCGCGCCGCGATGTCGGCGTTGCGCAACAGCTCCGGCAGTTGAATGACCGAGATCAAGGCCGTGGCCTTGATCATCACCATCCACACATTGCCCAGGCCGGGCAGGGCGAAACGCCACATCTGCGGCAACAGAATGCGCCGGGACATCAGCATACGGTTCATGCCCAAGGCGTAGGCGGCTTCGATCTGGCCGCGCGGCACCGCCAGATAGGCGCCGCGGAAGACTTCGGTGGCGAAGGCGCCATAGACGAAACCGATGGTCAGGAATCCGGCGATGAACGAGTTGAAGTCGATGAAGATATCGATGCCGAACGATTCGGCGATGTCTTGGATCAACGTCGGCACACCGTAATAGACGATCAGAATCAGGATCAGCTCGGGCACGCCGCGAATGACCGTGGTATAGATCTCGGCGATCAGACGCGGGGCGCGCGCCTCGGCAAGCTTGCCCCAGGCGCCGATCAATCCCAGCACCAAGGCGACCGACATGGCGCAGATGGCAACGGCTATCGTCAACTGGACGCCGTCCCACAGCATCCAGCCATATCCTTTTAGATCGAACATCGCTGTATTCGAGCTGCTCCGGACCAGATCGACCCCATCCGCACCTGCCGGCCGCGCACGCCGGCCGCCCCGTGACTAAGGGCGGCCGGCATGGTGCGTCCGTGCAATCGGCGGTGTGTGCTCAGCCGCCGTAGACGTCGAAGACGAAGTACTTGTCGTTGATCTTCTTGTAGGTGCCATCGGCCAAGATCTGCTTGAGGGCGGCGTTCAGCCCGTCGAGCAATTCGGGCTCGCCCTTGCGCACGGCGATGCCGGCGCCATCGCCGAACCACTTGGGATCGTTGTAGCCGGGACCGATAAAGGCAAAACCCTTGCCGGAATCGGTCTTCAGGAAGCCTTCGTCGAGGGCGACCGAATCGGCCAAGACCAAATCGACGCGGCCGGCCACCAGATCGGCGTTGGCCTCGTCCTGTGTGGCATAGGACTTGATATCGATCACATCGCCGAAATTATCCCGCAGGAAGTTTTCGTGGATGGTGGCCCGCTGCACGCCCACAGACTTGCCCTTCAGGCCATCCTTGGTGATCTCGAAGTTCGCGCCTTCCTTGGCGACGAACTTGGCCGGCGTGTTGTAGTACTTGTCGGTGAAGTCGACCTTTTGCTTGCGCTCCTCGGTGATCGACATGGAGGCAATGATGGCGTCGAACTTCTTGGCCAGCAGGCCGGGAATGATGCCGTCCCAATCCTGAACCACGAACTCGCAATCGAACTTCGCGGCGGCGCACAGCGCCTTGGCGATTTCCACGTCGAAGCCCTGCAGCTTGCCATCGGGATCGATGAAGTTGAAGGGCGGGTACGCGCCTTCGGTGCCGATGCGCACCTTCTTCATCTGCGCCGAAGCGGTGCTGGCTACCATGGCGATGGCGACGGCCGCGATGACCGTCGTTAAAAACCTTTTCAGCATGTGTTTGTTCCTTTCGTTTGTTGTGTCTTGAGTTGTCGAGTCCGCTTACAGATTGCTCGCCAGGAATTGGCGGAAGCGCTCCGATTTTTGAGTGCCGAACACCTCCCGCGGCGGTCCTTCCTCCTCTACCCGGCCGAGATGAAGAAAGACCACGTGCGAGGATACCTCGCGGGCAAAGCCGATCTCGTGGGTGACCACGATCATGGTCCGGCCTTCCTCGGCCAGCTGGCGGATGACCCGCATGACCTCGCCCACCAGTTCCGGATCGAGGGCGGATGTGGGCTCGTCGAAGAGCATGACGGCCGGCTCCATGGCCAAGGCCCGGGCAATGGCGGCACGCTGTTGCTGACCGCCGGACAGGTGCGAGGGGTAATAGTCCAGCTTATCGTCCAGGCCGACCTTGTTGAGCACCGCCCGGGCGCGCTCGTGGGCCTCCGCCTTAGGGATCTTCAGCACGTGAATCGGCGCTTCCACCACGTTTTCCAGCACCGTCATGTGCGACCACAGATTGAACTGCTGGAAGACCATACCCAGGCGCGCGCGGATGCGGTCGACCTGGTTCTGATCGGCGGGGATGACCCGGCCGGCCTTGTTCCTGGTCATGCGAATCAGCTCGCCGCCCACAGAAATACGGCCCGAATCCGGGGTTTCCAGCAGATTGATGCAGCGCAAGATGGTGCTTTTTCCCGAACCGCTGGAGCCGAGCATGGCGATGACATCGCCCTCATTGGCGGTCAGCGAGACGCCCTTGAGCACCTCGAGGGCGCCAAAGCTCTTGTGCACATCCTCGCAGACGAGGGCGGGTTCAGCCGTTGCTGGCCTGGTGGCGGGTTCCGCCATGGGCCTGGAATCTCCCTTTGACCTTCTAGCCTAGAGCCATTTTCTAAAGATATATCTTAGGTCATAGGGCCATAAGGTAGAGGCCTTTGGCGCTCCGTTCAAAGCAAAAAGGCGGGCCGAGGTTGCCGCCGGCAAGGCCTAGTTGGCCGCCGGCAGGCCTTGGCGTGCCGCCTCGACGGCGGCCCGGTTTGGCGCATCGGCGGGCAAATCCCGAACCAGAGCCTCGGCCCGCGCCAGCGCCGCCTGGGCACGGTCCACCTCGCCCAATACACCGTAGGCTTGCACAAGGCGCAGCCAGCCCTCCAGATTATCCGGCTGCGCCTCCTGGCGGGCGGCCAGGCGCTCGACCATGGAACGGATGAAGGCGACCCGTTCCTCATCGCTCATCTGGCCGGCGGCCTCCACATCGCCTTGGCTTGGCCCGGGGGCGCCGGCCATAGGTGGGGCCGTTTCGACCGCCTCAGGCGGCGGGTCTTCGCCCAGGGCGGCGGCCGCCTGGCGCACCTGGCCGGCGACGAAGTCGCGCCAGGAGGCCTCCGGCGGCGCCTCGCGCAACAATGCGGACCACACCGTCACCGCCTCGCGCAGGCGGCCATCCTGGGCCATGGCCAGGCCGCCGTAATAGCGGGCGCGCGGCTCCGCCGGGTCGCGCTCCAGGGCGGCGGCGAAGGCCTGGCGGGCCTCGGGGGTGACCGTGCCGTCGGCGGCGGCGGTCAAGGCTTCGCCCTGGGCCGCGTGCATCTCAGCGGCGTCAAAGCCGTTTTCGATGGCCTGGGTGTAAACCCGTGCCGCCTCGGCAAAGCGCCCCAGGGCGCCGTAGGTGCGGGCCAGCAGCAGCCA
>Ga0326597_10012878_pt1 | contig 11012 bp, 7 predicted proteins | sample RVTome_12_FD_203789 | JGI IMG/M metagenome (GOLD analysis project Ga0326597, IMG submission 203789) | Soil microbial communities from uranium-contaminated site in the Upper Colorado River Basin, Wyoming, United States - RVT100D185 | ecosystem: Environmental > Terrestrial > Soil > Contaminated >... | reverse complement strand
GTTGCCGCGCTTGAGGAGATCCGGGAGCCGGTAATCCTTCTTGATCCCGAAGTGGAGCTGGAGGTAGTACTTCACGATCTCGGTGGCCACATTGCCCTTCGTGCGTGAGTCGTAGGCGAACGCCAGGACGATGAGCGGCGAGTCGGTCTTGTCGAAGGATCCCTTCCGGGCGTCCTTGGGAACGAAGCCGACGAACCAGGAGTGGAACGGCAGCCGACCCTTGGCGTCGCGTGTCCCGAACTCGGCCGTGCCCGACTTGCCGGCGACCTTGACCGGCAGGTCGACGAGGTTGTAGGTGTGGCGTAGCGTCACGGTGTTCCGGGCGGCGTTGCGCATCACCTTCAGCACGCTCGCCGGCACGTTCATCTTGTGGAGGACCTTCTTCTGGAACGGCTGGACGATCGTCCCGTCCGGGCCCACGATGTCGCGCACGACCTGCGGCTGATAGACCGTACCGCCGTTGGCCAGCGCCGCGTACGCGTTGATGAGCTGGATCGGCGTCACGACGTCGTAGCCCTGGCCGATGCCGGCTTGGTATGTCTCGCCCGGGAAGACCTTGGATCCGAGCACGTCCTGCTTCCACTGGTTGGTCGGAACGATGCCGGACACCTCACCGGGAAGGTCGATCCCGGTCGGCGCGCCGAACCCGTACTGCTTGGCCCAGTACCCGAGCCGGTCGATCCCGAGCTTGCCCGCCATCTGGAAGAAGAACGTGTCACTCGAGTGTCCGAAGCCGCAGTAGATATCGCACGGTCCGAAGCCGCGGCGATTCCAGTCGTAGAACCGCGTCGCACCGAGGGTCAGATACCCCTTGGTCTGGACCTTCGTGGTCGGGGTGATCTTCTTGTCGGCAAGGGCGCCGGTCCCGGCGACGAGCTTGTAGGTCGAGCCCGGCGGGTAGTGCGCCTGGATCGCGTGGTTGAGGAGCGGTTTGTCGGGGTTGTCGAGCAGCTTGGCGTAGTCGGCATTGCTGATCCCCCGAGCGAACTGGTTGTTGTCATAGGTCGGGAGGCTGACGAGCGCGACCACCTCCCCGGTCTGTGGGTTCATGACGATCACCACACCGCGCTTCATGCCGACTTCCTTCATGGCCCAGACGAGGGCCTTCTGTGCGTGCTGCTGCTCCTTCGTGTCGATCGTCAGGGTCAGCGAATCCCCCGGGCGCGCCTCCGAGATCGTCTGGAGGACCTGTGTCCGCCGTCCTGATGCGTCGCGTTCGACGCTTTCGCTGCCGTACACCCCGCGCAGTTGCGTCTCGTAGACGGCCTCGATCCCGACCTTCCCGATCAGGTCGTCGGGGAGATACCCGGAAGCCTTGAGGTCGGTGAGTTGTTCGCCCGACACCGGACCCGTGTAGCCCAGGATCTGAGACATGAGCGGGCCGTCGGTGTATTGGCGGCGCGCTTCGATGACGACCTCGACGCCTGGCAGGTCGAACCCGGCCTCGGAGATCAGTCGAGCGGTCGGCTCGTCGACATCGCCCGCGATCCGGACCAGATCGAAGGCCGAGCCAGGGTTCCCGTCGATCGTGGCGTTGATCTCGGCCGTGGTCATCCGAAGGAGTGCCGCGAGTCGATCGACGACGATCGGGCGCTGGTCGAGCGGCAGGTCGGCGGGACGCACCTTGACGACGAAGGTCGGCACATTCGAGACGAGCGCCCGGCCGTTCCGGTCGTAGATGACCCCACGAGGCGATCGGATCGCCTCCAGGACGGTCCGGTTGCGGGCTGAGAGCGTGGCGAGCCGTCCGCCGTCGACGATCTGGAGGTAGAACAGGCGGGCCGTCAGCCCGCTGACCCCGATCACGACGATGATGGCAAAGACCAGGAATCGGGAGAGGCTACGAACCGGCTTCGGTCGATCGTCGAGGAACACGCTCACCAGTCCATCCGTTCAGCGTCGGTCCGCCGGTCGTGGATGGAGATCGCAAGCGGCCCGATCAGGGCAGCGAGGACGGTGTCGTAGACCGCGCTCGGAAACACGAGCCCGATGGGGTCGGCGACGGGGCGCGGCGCCAAGAGAGCATTGAACGCGACGTAGAGGATCATCGAATAGAACAGGCTCAGAAGCAGGGTGGCGAGGATCGGGACGAACGGTCGAACGCGGACGAAGAGGCGGGCCAGGACCGATGTCGCACCCATGCAGAGCAGGAGCGCGAAGGCGGTCGAACCGAGCGGCCGTTGTGCAAGAACATCGAGGACGAGGCCTCCAACGAAGGCCCAGACGAGACCGGCTTCGAGACCGATCGCCACGGTGACGACGATCCCGACGACCAGAACGAGATGCGGTTGTCCCGTTTCGACCCGCAGGTATTCACCCACGGTCAGTTCCAGCAAGGCCATCAGCGTCGCACCGACCGCGGCGAGCAGCAGGGTCATGGAGCGAGTCGATCCTCGGCGGAATGGCCTAAGGTCGCGCCCGCCCGCACGGTCCTTGAGGTGTCGGTCGAACGGCGGCGACCTCACGGCGGAGTATCCCACGGACGCGAGTTCCGGGCAACGGAAGACGGAGTTTGTTCATCCTGGGTCGATGGTCGCCGGACGTTTCACGTGAAACGCCGACCCCCGCGACCCGGCTGACCAAGGGGGTCGCCTGTTTCACGTGAAACACGATGGCGCAAGCAAGTTGCCGAGAACCGGCGGTGAAGTCCTGGATACGTGCCAGATGGGCGCCTTCGGTCACACTCCGGCTCCAGCCGACACCGAGGTGGAAGGGCCAGCGATGGTAGAATCCAACATCGTGAGACAACTCCGAGCGGGACACTGAGTGGGCCAGACGATCGCCTGCGCGAACCAGAAAGGCGGCGTCGGCAAGACCACGACGGTCGTGAATCTCGGGAGCTACCTCGCCCTCGCGGGTGAGCGAGTGCTCGTCGTCGACCTGGATCCCCAGGGCAATGCGACGAGCGGACTCGGTCTCGACCGCAGCGTGATCGAGCGATCGGTCTATGACGCGGTCATCGACGGGGCGAGCATCGGCGAACTGACCATCACCGGACCCATCGCGGGTCTCGATGTGGTTCCGTCGGCCATCGCGCTCGCGGGCGCCGAAGTGGAGCTCGCACCCGTCGAGGGACGGGAGCGCCGACTGGCACGGCTGCTGATGGAGATCGCCGCCGACTACGACTACGTGTTGGTCGACTGCCCGCCATCACTCGGGCTGCTGACGGTGAATGCCCTGACCGCCGCCGATTCCGTGCTGATCCCGCTGCAATGCGAGTACTACGCCTTGGAAGGATTGACCCAACTGCTTGCGACGCTCGACCTCGTTCGCGATCACCTGAACCCCGAGCTGGCCATCAAGGGCATCGTGCTCACGATGTACGACGGCCGCACGAACCTATCCGCGGACGTGGCGTCCGAGGTCCGGCGCCATCTCGGTGACCGCGTCTTCGACACGGTGATCCCGCGCAGTGTCCGTCTGTCCGAGGCCCCCAGCCACGGGTTGCCGATCCCGCGCTACTCACCGGATTCGACCGGCGCCGTCGCGTACGCCGCGCTGGCGACCGAGCTGCGGGCGCGCGATCGACGGAGTCGCACGGCCTTCGTCAGCTTGCACGAAGCCATGGTCGCCTCATGACGGTCCGACCCGAGCGCTCGCAGGGGCTGGGACGGGGCCTGGCATCGCTCATCCCGCAGCGGAGCCCCGGCGCGCCGGTCGCTGTCGAGATCGCGGCCTCCCGCATCCGTCCGAACCCGCGTCAGCCACGCAAGCGTTTCGATCCGGATGGGCTGGCGACGCTCACCGCGAGCATCGCCGAGCACGGGATCCTGCAACCGATCCTCGTCACCGAGACCATCGACGGCTACCAGCTCGTGGCGGGAGAGCGACGACTCCGTGCCGCCCAGGCCGCCGGCCTCGAGCGCATCCCGGCAGTCGTCCGCCAGCTGGCCGATCAGGAGCAGCTCGAACTCGCGCTCGTCGAGAACCTGCAGCGCGAGGATCTCGATCCGCTCGAGACCGCCGACGCCTATCGACAGCTCATCGAGGAGTTCGGGTTCAGCCAGGACGACGTCGCCCTTCGAGTCGGTCGTGCCCGTTCGACCGTGGCGAACACGCTGCGCCTGCTCGAGCTCGCGCCGGGCGTGCAGGCGGCCGTCGCCGACGGTCGGCTGACGGAGGGCCACGGGCGAGCGCTCGGCGGTCTGCTGACACAGCTGCAGGACCGGGTGCTGGACTCCGTCATCGGCCAGGACCTGTCGGTCCGCCAGACGGAGGAACTCGTCCGGCGGCTTCGCGAGCCGAAGCCGGAACCCGCCGCGCCCCGGTCACGACGTGCGGATCCAGATCTCGAACGTGTCGAGGAGGACCTCCGCCGCGCGCTCGGCACCAAGGTCAGCCTTGCCCGCTCGAGGCGTGGCGGCCGCATCGTGATCGAGTACTACAGCGACGAGGAGCTCGGGCGTCTCTACGAGCGCTTGACCGGAGGGACCGCGTGACCGAGGAAGCCGCCCGATCGGCCGATACGACCACCCCGAGCGGGCGAGTCAAGCGCTCGCGGGCGGTCGCGTCGGAGTACACGGCGGACAGCATCCAGGTCCTCGAGGGCCTGGAGGCCGTTCGGAAGCGACCAGGGATGTACATCGGCTCGACCGACGCCCGGGGTCTCCATCACCTTGTCTGGGAGGTCGTCGACAACTCGATCGACGAGGCGATGGCCGGAGCGGCGACGACGATCCACGTCACGATCCGGACCGACGGTGTCGTCGTCGTCCAGGACGACGGACGCGGCGTCCCGGTCGGCAAGCATTCGACCGGAAAGGATGCCCTCGAGGTCGTCCACACGGTGCTCCATGCCGGCGGCAAGTTCGGTGGTGGTGGGTACAAGGTGTCAGGCGGTCTGCACGGGGTCGGGGTCAGCGTGGTGAACGCGCTGTCGAAGTGGATGCGCGTCGAATCGGCGCGCGATGGGTCGATCTGGGCGCAGGAGTACGAGCGCGGCAAGCCCAGGACGCCGGTCAGAAAGATCGGTCCGCAGGGCACCCGCCGCGGCACGAGGACGAGCTTCCTGGCCGACCCCGAGATGTTCGAGACCACCGAGTTCTCGTTCGAGCTGATCAGCCAGCGCCTACGCGAATCGGCCTACCTCACGAAGGGCGTCTGGATCACCCTCATCGACGAGCGCAACGATCGCGAACGGTCCTTCTATTTCGAGGGAGGGCTCCAATCCTTCGTCCGGCACCTCAACCGGAACAAGGAGGTCCTGCACGCACGGCCGATCTACGTGGAGCGCCGGGAGGGTGGCACCGCGGTCGAGGTCGCGCTCCAGTACAACGACTCGTATACGGAGAACGTCCTCGCGTTCGCCAACAACATCAACACCGTCGACGGCGGCACCCACGTCACCGGGTTCCGGGCCGCGCTCACGAGTTCGCTCAACGATTGGGCCCGTCGAGCTGGCGTCCTGCGCGACGCGGACGGCAACCTCTCCGGCGACGATGTCAGGGAAGGCCTCACGGCGGTCATCAGCGTCAAGCTCACGGATCCTCAGTTCGAGGGCCAGACGAAGGCGAAACTCGGCAACGCCGAGGTCAAGGGCCAGGTCCAGACCGCGGTCGCCGACAGCCTCGGCCAGTACCTCGATGAGAACCCGGCCGACGGCCGACGGATCATCGAGAAATGCCTCACCGCCGCACGAGCGCGGGAGGCGGCCCGCAAGGCGCGCGACCTGGTGATCCGCAAGGGAGCCCTCGACGGGATGTCGTTGCCGGGCAAGCTGGCGGACTGTCAGGAGCGCGACCCGGCCCGGAGTGAGCTCTATCTCGTCGAGGGTGATTCGGCCGGCGGCTCCGCCAAGCAGGGACGGGACCGGCGGAACCAGGCGATCCTCCCGCTCCGGGGGAAGTTGCTCAACGTCGAGAAGGCGCGCCTCGACAAGATCCTCTCGAGCGAGAACGTCCGCCCGCTCATCATCGCGCTCGGCGCCGGGATCGGTGAGAGCTTCGACCTTGCGAAGCTCCGCTACCACCGGATCATCATCATGACCGACGCCGACGTCGACGGAGCCCACATCCGGACACTCCTGCTGACGTTCTTCTATCGCCACATGCCGCAGGTCATCGACGAGGGTTTCCTGTACATCGCTCAGCCGCCGCTGTACCGGATCAGCACGGGCAAGGTCACGAAGTACGCCCAGACCGAGAAGGAGCGCGACAGGATCATCAAGGAGTTCAACGTCAAGAACCTCTCGGTCCAGCGGTTCAAGGGCCTCGGCGAGATGAACGCCGACCAGCTCTGGGAGACGACGATGAACCCGGACACCCGGACGCTGCTGCGGGTCGATGGGGAGAACGCCGCCCTGGCCGACGAGATCTTCACGATGCTCATGGGTGAGAAGGTCGGCCCGCGCAAGGACTTCATCAAGACCGAGGCACGGAAGGTCCAGAACCTTGACGTCTGAGGCCGCCCGAACCGCCCGGCCGGCCCTGGAGACGCCAGGCGGCCGGTTCGAGTTCGAACCCCACAACTGCTTCGCCTGCGGATCGTTGAACGCGGGTGGGCTGGGCCTCGCGCTGCATGCCGAGCCCGGGCGCTCCTGGACGGAGCTCGCGCTCGATCGCCGGTTCGAAGGGTGGGACGGGATCGTCCACGGCGGGATCCTGTGCACGATCCTCGACGAGGTCATGGCCTGGGCTCTCGTCGGCGGGGACGATTGGGGCGTTACCGCACGGATGACCGTCGACTTCCGCCGCCCGGTGGAGATCGGGGTCCCGATCCGGGCCGAGGGATGGGTCACCCGGTCGCGCCGTCGAGTCGTCGACACGGCGGGCCGGATCATCGAGCAGGCGTCCGGGACCGAGCTGGCGACTGCGACCGGCGTCTTCGTCGCGGTCGATCCGGCCCGCAAGGAGGACCTGCGCGCGCGGTATGCGTACCGCCCGGCCGATCCAGCCGAACCGGTGGATGGGTCGGCGCGGTGATGGCGCCCCCGAACCCCAGCGAGACGACCGCAAGGGCCGTGGCCTTCGTGGCGGCGCACCGCGATCCAGCCGAGGGCCTCGGTGCCTCCCTTGCCGATCTGTCCAACGACCCTGACGCCTTCGCGGGTGCACTCACCACGGGGCTGGCCGGTCTCGCCGACCCGGAGTACCTCGCCGGGCAACAGCGCGTCGCGCCCGGGATCGGGACCGTCCACGGCGTCCGCTGGCCGCTCCTCGCCGCGGTCCAGCGCGGGTTTCGCAACGCCACCCGAGGCGATCGGCCGACGTCGTTCCTGTTCATCGCGGATCGCTTGTTCCGCGAGCAGGAGCTCGAGGCCCGCTGGTTCGCGTTCGGCCTGCTCGAGCGGACCCTCGCGGTCGAGACCGAACGCACGTGGCAGCTCCTCCGCCGCGCGGCGCGCGAGGCCGGTGACTGGATCACCGTCGATTCGCTGGCGCACCCGTACGGCAAGGGCATCGCCGCGGAACCGTACCGCTGGGCGGAGCTCGAGCAGCTCATCTACAGCCCATCACGCTGGGAGCGGCGCCTCGTCGGCTCGACGATCGCGACGATGACCCATGTGGATCGGCGGGGAGGCCGCGACCCCAGCGTCGCCGTGCACGCCCTGCCGCTCCTTGCCCAGCTCATGGGCGACGCGCAGCCCGACGTCCAGAAGGCCATCTCCTGGGCGTACCGCTCGCTGACCGTCGTCGACCCAGCCGCGACCGAGGCCGCGCTCCGCGCCGAGACCGAGCGAGCCGCCAGCACCGGGGACGGCCACCGAGCCTGGGTCATCCGGGACACCCTCGCGAAACTGCCCCCGGCCACCGCGGACGACCTTCATTCACGCCTGGCGGGGATCCGCAGGCACGCGGGTGCACCCGCCACCTCGACCGCGGCCGAGACCGTCGCCCGTCTCGGGACCCTGCCGGACCCCCGCTACCACCCGGAGCCGCCGCTGTGACGACGGCGGCCACACCCGGGACCTTCACTGATCCGACAGGAGTGCTCCGAACGTGACCGACGACCTCGGCAACATCCGATCGATCCGCATCGAGGACGAGATGCGGGTCAGCTACCTCGACTACGCGATGAGCGTGATCGTGGCGCGCGCGCTGCCCGATGTCCGCGACGGGTTCAAGCCGGTCCACCGCCGGATCCTCTACGCGATGGGCGAGATGGGCCTGTCCGCGACGAGCTCGTACCGCAAGTGCGCGGCGATCGTCGGCGAGGTGATGGGCAAGTACCACCCGCACGGTGACAGCGCCCTGTACGACGCGCTGGTGCGGCTCGCCCAGGACTTCTCGATGCGCTACCCGCTCGTGGACGGCCAGGGCAACTTCGGGTCGGTCGATGGCGACACCGCAGCCGCGATGCGCTACACGGAGGCGCGCCTGACCGCGATCGCCGGCGAGATGCTCGCCGATATCGACAAGGACACGGTCGACTTCGTCGACAACTACGACGGCACCCAGAAGCAGCCGTCCGTCCTGCCGGCCAAGCTCCCGAACCTGCTCGTCAACGGTTCGTCGGGGATCGCGGTCGGCATGGCGACGAACATCCCGCCGCATCATCTCGGCGAGATCGTCGACGCCACGATCGCCATGATCGACGACCCCGACCTCACCTCGGACGACCTATGCAAGTATGTCCTCGGTCCGGACTTCCCGACCGGGGGGACGATCTATCGCCTCGAACGCCAACGGAATCTGCTGACGGGTGAATGGGAGACCGTCGACGCCATCCGCCAGATGTACGCCCACGGTCGCGGTCGAGTCGTCATGCGCGCCCAGGTCGCATTCGAGGAGGTCAAGGGCGACCGGACGGCCATCGTCGTGACCGAGCTGCCGTACCAGGTCAACAAGGCCAGCCTCCTCGAGAAGATCGCGGAGCTGGTCAAGGACAAGCGGATCGAGGGGATCGGCGACCTGCGCGATGAATCCGACCGCGACGGGATGCGCATCTACGTCGAGCTCAAGCGCGACACGAACCCGCACAAGGTGCTCAACAACCTGTTCAAGCACACGCCGATGCAGCTCGCGTTCAACATGAACATGCTTGCACTCGTCGACGGCCAGCCACAGACGCTCCCGCTGCGCGGCGTCCTCGTCCACTACCTCGACCATCGGCGCGAGATCATCCGGCGCCGGACCGAGTTCGACCTCGGCAAAGCGCGGGCGCGGGCCCACATCCTCGAGGGCCTCAAGGTCGCCCTCGACAACCTCGACGCGGTCATCCGGACGATCCGTGAGTCTGCCGACGTCGACCTCGCCCGCTCGAACCTGATGAGCCGGTTCGACCTGTCCGAGCTCCAGGCGCAGGCCATCCTCGACATGCGTCTCGCCCGCCTGGCCGCCCTTGAGCGCCAGAAGATCGAGGACGAGTACCTCGCGGTCATCCAGCTCATCGCCGAGCTCGAGGACATCCTCGCCAACCCGGCCCGGGTCAGCCAGATCATCAAGGACGAACTGGCCGAGCTGAAGAAGAAGTACGCCGGCGAGCGGCGGACGCGCGTCGCCGACGACTTCAGTCGCGAGATGACCGACGAGGACCTCATCGCCGATGAGGACGTCGTCGTCACGATCTCGGGTCGTGGCTACATCAAGCGCCAACCGGTCGCGACCTACCGACGCCAGCATCGCGGCGGGAAGGGGATCATCGGGCACGTCACACGCGAAGAGGACGCGGTCGAACACCTGCTCGTCGCGAACACCCACCACTGGGCGCTCTTCTTCACGAACCGGGGTCGCGTGTTCAGCGCGAAGGTCCACGCCATCCCCGATGCCAGCCGCCAGGCGAAGGGCATCCCGATCATCAACCTGCCGGGCGTCCAGGTCGACTCGGGCGAGGTCCCGATGGCCACGATCATGCTGCCCGACTTCAAGGCGGGGTCGTACCTCGTCCTCGCGACGCGCAAGGGCATCGTCAAGAAGACGCCGCTCGAACAGTTCGAGAAGGTCCGCTCGTCCGGGATCCGGGCGATCACGATCCGTGACGACGATGAGCTGGCCTGGGTCGACGTCTCGACCGGCGAGGACGACATCATCATCGCGACCTCCCAGGGCAAGATCGCCCGGTTCCACGAAAGCGATATCCGGGCCATGGGTCGCGATGCCGCCGGCGTCATCGGGATCCGGCTCGCCCGACTGGGCGACTACGTGGTCGGGATGAGCGTCGTCCAGCCCGACTCGGACCTCCTGGTCCTGACCGAGACCGGGTACGGCAAGCGAGTGCCCCTCTCGGAGTTCCGGGCGATGCATCGCGGCCCGCAGGGGGTGCGGCTCATCAGCCTGGAGGGCCGCAAGACGGGGAACGTCGCGGCGGTCCAGCAGGTGACCGAAGAGGATGAGGAGCTCATCCTGATCAGCGCCGGCGGCCAGGTCGTTCGGACCGATGTCAACACGATCAATCGACAGAAGGCCCAGGCCCGAGGCGTGATCACGATGCGCCTCAACGAGGGGGACCGGGTGGTCGCGATCGCCGCGTTCCGCGCTGGACTTGCGGAGCGCGACGGCATGGGCGACGATGGCGACCTCGGAACGGACGGCGCGAGCCCAACCGGCCCGGGGGCGGGCGGATGAGGCCGGCGTGACGGCCTTCTCGGCCTTCGGACGGGAGGCGGCGGGCTTGTACGCAGACCAGTTCGAGATCTACCACGGCAACGCGAACCCGGGCCTCGCCCGGAAGATCTGTCGCTATCTCGGCTCGGAGCCGGGCAAGCTGGAGGTCTTCCAGTTCGCCAACGAGAACATCTTCGTCAAGATCCTCGAGAACGTCCGCGAGAAGGACGTCTTCCTCGTCCAGCCGACGAGCCACCCGGTCAACCAGTCGATCATGGAACTGCTGATCATGATCGACGCGTTCAAGCGCGCGAGCGCCGGCCGGATCACCGCGGTCATCCCGTTCTACGCCTACGGCCGATCTGACAAGAAGGACCAGCCACGCGTCCCCATCACCGCCCGACTGATCGCCGACATGATCACGGTCGCGGGCGCCGACCGAGTCCTGACCATGGACCTCCACCAGGGCCAGATACAGGGCTTCTTCAACATCCCGGTCGATGAGCTCACGGCCGTCCATATGTTGTCGAA
>Ga0326597_10012877_pt1 | contig 11013 bp, 7 predicted proteins | sample RVTome_12_FD_203789 | JGI IMG/M metagenome (GOLD analysis project Ga0326597, IMG submission 203789) | Soil microbial communities from uranium-contaminated site in the Upper Colorado River Basin, Wyoming, United States - RVT100D185 | ecosystem: Environmental > Terrestrial > Soil > Contaminated >... | reverse complement strand
AACTCGAGTAATCGAGAGGTGTCGATAATGTGAAGGAACGCAGCCGGATGCGCGGTTCTGCGCCGTTCCCGGGCCACATTCCTTCGCATTATCTCAGAGCGTGTCGAGCCAGGCGAGCAGGCTCGCGTCCCGCTTCCATGACGGCGGATGTCCCGTTGTTGTCGGAGCATCGACCTGCTCCAGCGCCTTCCGCTTCGTTTCCAGATTGGCTCTGGCGTAATGGTTGGTGGTGTCGAGGCTCACATGACCGAGCCAGCTGCGGATGACCGTGACGTCGACGCCTGCCGAGACGAGATGCACGGCGGTGGCATGGCGGAAGCTGTGCGGCGTCACGTGTTTGTTCCGCAGGGTTGGCACGGCTTCGGCGGCCGCCTTCACATAGGCCACGAGCTTGAACCGGACGCCCGAGGCGCTGAGCGGTTCGCCATAGCGGTTGACGAACATCCGCTCGTTTGGCGCTCGCGGCTGCCGCTCCAGCAGCTTTTTCAGTAACACCACGGTTTCCGGCCAGAGTGGGCAGATGCGCTCCTTGCGGCCCTTGCCAAGGAGGCGCACGCAGCTGGGCGCATCGAACCGGATGGCTTCGGGGCACAGGTCGAGCGCCTCCTGTATCCGTGCCCCGCTGTTGTAGAGGAACGAGAGCAAGGCATGATCACGCATGCCTTCGAGTGTCGAACGGTCTGGCTGGGCGAGGATCGCCGTCACCTCTGCGGGATCGAGATAGCAGGGTTCCGATACCGGCGCCCGCTTGACGGGGATGTTGTGGATCTCGACGCACTGCGCGATCAATGCAGGATCCCTGGTCGCCACGAAGTTGAAGAAGCTGCGGACGGCAGCAAGCCGACAGTTACGCGTTCCGATCGTACCGCCGCGTTCGTGTTCGGCATGTCTCAGGAACGCAGCGACCTCGCTGGCGGCCAGATCGGCCAGCACGATCATCACAACCTTCTTTCCCTTGCGCTGCGCGACGAACCGCAGGAACAGTCGCCAGGAGTCGCGGTAGGATCGCACCGTATGGATGGATGCGTTGCGTTGTTCGACGAGCCATTCGTAGAAGAACGCGCGCATCAGTTCCGGGAACGTGTTCGCCCTGCTCATGGCCGCACCTCCCGCCCCAGGTTCAGGCATGGTGCACCGACCGCCCGGAACCGCTCGTTGGCGTGATGCAGGAGGTCCTGCGTGACGGTGATGTAGACCAGGGTGGAGTGGATATCCCGGTGGCCGAGGTAGGTCGCGAGGAAGGGCAGGCGATCCTGCGGATTAATGCCCGCCCGATACCATTCGAGGATCCGGTTCACGACCATCGAGTGGCGCAGGTCGTGTAAGCGCGGCCCGGTTCGCCCTTGCAGTGGTTTCAGCCCAGCCCGGCGGATGACGTCGACGAGCAGACAGGCGGCGGCCTCCTTTGTGTATCGTGCACTACGCTGCTCGTGCCAGAACAGGCCGGAGCATGGGTCCTGCGATGCTCCGGCACGGCGCCGTGCATCGATATAGGCCCGAAGCTCGGCCATCACGCTGTCGGGAAGCGGCAGGATTCTGGTCTTGAAGAACTTGGTCTGCCGAACCGTGATCGTGCCACCCTGAAGGTCGACGTCGCCCAGATCGAGGCGGGCAAGCTCGCCCCGCCGCAGACCCGCGCAATAGGCCAGCAACAGCATGGTGTAGATGCTGAGCGGGCGAAGCGGCGCCCGTGGCGACGGATAGGAACCGGCAATATCGAGCATCCGCCGCACGTCGGCGGGTGAGTAGATGTGAGGTTTGCGCCATTGCTTCGCCACTTCCTTTTCCGGCCGCGAGTCCGGTCGGCGCGGCGGGATCGATGGATTTCGGTGACGGAGAATCTTCGCGAGGACACGCTTGAGCTTTTCGCATTCGGCGGCGTGATTGCGCGTGGTTTTCGCTGTAGCCCAGCGTTCAAGCATCACCTCAACCGGCTCGTCCTGGAGCACAGGATTCAGCTGCAGGAACCGGTCGAACCGCATGAGCCACACGGGCTGGGTGATGTATTTGTAACCCCTGTTACGCATGAGCTCGACATGCTCGGCCATGATGTCGCCCAACACGCTGCCGAACGGCCGCGGCTGGCGCAGCTCGGCAAGAGCACGATCCGGAGTGTCCGACGCCAAGGCACGCCAGATGGGCTTGCACTGTTTGATATTGCAGGCCTCGCGCAGGGCGACGATGGGGCTTTGATCGATGGCCCTGGTCTGCATCAGGTGATCAAGGAACCGGTCGATAATGCGGGTACGGTGCAACCGTGTCGACGTCGCCCAATGGTCGAACGATGTCCGCAACCAGGCCACCAGCACGCCCTGGTCGAGTTCGGCGTGACGTTCGGCGATGTCCTGGAAGCTATGGAGCGCCTGCTTGTAATAGGTGCGGCTGTTCGTGCTCCGCAGGCCCAGGCCTGCCAGATAACGCGCGATAAACAGCCGTTCGGGGTCGGGCCAAGTCGTCATGACCGTACCTCCGATCCCGGCACGTCGAGTGCGATGGCTCGGAGGTCCTCGGTGGCGAGCTTGAGGTAGGGTGCCGTCGCTTCGGACGAACGATGGCCGAGCAAGTCGCCGATGATCTTCTGCGGCACCGACGCGCGCAGCATCTCGACGGCGCGGGCATGGCGGAAGATGTGCGGCCCGCTCTTGCCGGGCGGTTCGACGCCGGCGTCGCGGAGCCGCCGCCGTACCGCACTGGCGAGCATGCCGAGCTTTCGATAGGGCGCGCGCGTGCGGATGAAGATTTCCCGGGCGTCGGTCCTGGGACGCCCGGAGCGCAGATAGGCAAGCACCGCTTCGCCCACCGGCTCCATCAAGGGCAGGAACGAGCAGGCCCGTGTCTTGGTGTGTCGGACGCGGATCGATTCCGCGCGCCAGTCGATATCGTCGAGCCGCAGATTGCGCACCTCGCTCGACCTTAAGCCATAGGTCGCGAGCAGTTGCAGGATGGCATGATCCCGCAGCCCCACCGGTGTCGTATCTTTCCTCGTATTTTCCAGCACGGCAGCGATCTGGCTGCGCTCCAGGATCGAGGGCACCCCTTCATAGGCGTAGAGCAGCGGGGCGATGACGTGCGGCGACAGGTCGATCGCGGTGCGACCGGTCCGGTGCAGATACCGCAAGAGCGAGCGAAGGCGCTCCGCCACGTCCTTCAACGATTTGCGGGTCAGCTTCGGCGCGCGCAGATCCATGTAACGGTCGATGTCGCCGACGCTCAGTTCCATCAGGCTTTCGGCGCCGCATCGTCCGAGTTGCCAGGCCAGGAAGTGCCGTGCCTCCCACAAGAGCGCGGCGATGCTGGGCCAGACAAGGCCACGCTCCTCGCGAAGCCAGGTCTCGTATTCGTCGCAGATCGTGAACCGCACTACGTCGGAGGCGCATGTAACTTTCGGGGCGGGTGGCCACTGGCCCTGCGCAAGCCGCAACAGCGCGTGGATTCCGGAGCGCGGGATCGAGTGCCAGTACGGCCCCGGAGGTCGACCATGGCGTTTCCGGAACAGCGCGATCGCATGGCGCAGATATTGCGCCACCTGCGCTTCGCTCACATCCGCGACCGGGATATTCCGCCGCGCAAGATGGTCGAAGAATCCGCGCGCATAGGCGCAATAGTTCCCGACTACCACCGGGCTATATTGTTGGCGGGTCAGTGCGACCCTGAGTTCGGCGATCAGTTCGCGACCGGTATTCGACATCGATGGCTCCTCTGCTGGTCAAACGACCGCAGAGGTTCGTCGCGAAATAATGCGGAGCAAAGCCTGCCATCCACTGGCGGAATTATGCGGGATTCACGCGCTGAAGCGGCGTTCCTTCACATTATCGCCACCTCATGATTACTCGAGTTATGGCGAGGTGAGCATAACTCGAGCCACGAGGCGACATAGGCGGCGTGGTCGGGTCGCGGGTGATGGGCGATGCCGAGATCGGCCAGGACGAAGCTGGCGGTCAGCTCGGCGGTTGCCTCCTCGATGGCCAGGGCATCGCGGCGGAAGCGCTCGTGGAAATCGCGGTCGAGACGATGCTTCGCCCCAGAGCCGTGAGCAGCTTCATGAATCAGCGTGCCATAATATCCTGCCGCCTCGTGGAAGGCCTCGAAGGGCGGCATGAAGATGTGGTCGAGATCGATGCGGTAGTGGGCGTCGTAGGCTCCGAAAGTGACGGGGATCTTCAGGGCATCGATAAACGCATCGGCGTGGGCGAAGCGCTCGGTCTCGGGCAGGAGCGCGACGGGCTTCGGCTCGTAGCCATCGACCTGGGCGACGTTGAACACGGTGAACGCGCGGGCGAAAATGCGCCGGCGGACAGGGTCTTCGTCGCCGTCGTCACCATCGTCGCGCGTCGACGTCATCTGCTTCCAGAGCACGACGGTCGTGCCGCGCTCGCCTTTGCGGACCTGCGCCCCGAGGCCGAGCCACTGGCGATAGGTGCCCCAGACACCGTTGGCGTATCCAGTGGCCTGGGCGGCGATCCACAAGGCGATGACATTGACGCCTCGGTATCGGCGCGCCGATCCGACGTTGGTGGGTCGGGAGATCGCGCTCCCGTCGTGATGCCAGGGCATCTTCCACCGGCTCGCGCCCGCCTCGATGGCGGCGACGATCTCGGCGGTGATGCGGGTGTAGATATCGGCGCGGTGCTCGGCCATGGCTGGATCTCCGCGACGGACGGGACCGAGCCTCTCCCGCCCCCTTCAAGTCCGTCACGAAAACCCCCGGCCTCCCTCTACCTCTCCTCGGCTCCGATGCCTGCCAGCTCGGGCCGGTGACCGATCCCGGTCAGAACGGCCTGCACCCGCGCAAGCTCCTGCTGGAGCACCACCCGTTGAGGCGCCGGCAGCCGCTTCTCGCGCAGCAGCAGCGCCGCATCGGCGGCGGCCCGCTCCCAGGCGGGCCGATGACGCTGGGTGATGCAGGCGTTAGGACAGCGGGTCGGCTCGCAGAGGGCGATCAGCGGCGACGTCCGATCGGACGCGGTGGTCCGCTTCAGGCAGAGCGCGATTGCGGGATCGAAGAAGCAATCGGCGAGCGGTCCGACGTGGAGCATGCGGGCGAGGCTTGCGAGCAAGGTCCGCACCCGGGCCCGGTCGGCGATCATCGCCGGCAAAGGACCGAGCGTGTCGGCGGCCGCATCGAGGGCCTTGGCGATCCGAGGACCGGCGGGACCGGAAGGCGAGCCGCCGGCACGACGGTCATGGAAATAATCGAGGATGTCGTTGATCTGGCCGAGGGCGCGCTGCGCCTCGACCTCTGCGCGGAATCCCGACGTGCTGGAACCGGCATAGCCCTCGAAGGCGGCGACCGAGGCGTGCTTGTATTGGATCATGCCGGCGATCGTGCCGAACGGCCGGTTGGCGATGTGCCAGGCGATCGTGCGACGGAACTGGCGAGTGGTGATCCGCCAGGGCACACCGTCGGACGCCGGCGGGATGATCGGCGCGTTCTCGGCACCGAACTGCGCGTTCAGATGGTCGCGATAGACGTTGAGCTGGCGGACGATCTCGGCCGAGACGTGCGCCTTTGTGCCAGTCTTGAGTGACAGGACGGGCCAGAGAGTGTCGCTGCCGCGGGCAGCGGCGGGGCGGGCAGACAACTCTTTCAGTACCCGGATTGCTTCGGCGACGGGGGCGATAGTGACCCACTCCGCCGGCTCGCCGGTGCGCGCCTTGTTCTTGTAGGCGACCGAGCGGACGCGATGGCGTTCGATCACGCCGTCGGCGCTGCGGGTCAACGACAGGCAGCCCGACCGCATGGCCTGAACCTCGCAATCGCGCATGCCGGTGAGGTAGGCGCAGACCACATAGCAGGCGGCTTGAAGCATGCGCTCCTCATGGACGAGCGTCTTGGCATCGAAGCGCGGCCGCCAGGGCGATCCGGTATCCGGATCGATCGAGATCTGCGCGTCCATGCCGCCGACCTCGGCCCCGAGCTCGGCAATGGCAGCCTCGACCAGCTCGGGGGCGCCCGTCGCGAGCAGCAGGTGAGCCTTCGGCTCGGCCTGCACGTCGATGCCGACATGGAGATGGAGGAGATGGGCGTTGACCGGGGGTGTCACCTCGCCGGTCTTTGCGTCGATGCGTGACGCCCGGTTGTAGAACTCCGACCATATCGGCACGCCGCGCCCTTCGGCGCGACGGCGGTCGAGATAGTTGGCAAGGCGTATGCGGTATCGGGCGCGACGCTCGGCGTACGACAGAGACGCATCCGCGACGGCAAGGCTGGCGCGGTGCTGTTCGAGCAGGGTCAGCTCGCGCCGCGCCGCCAGAATATCTGGCGCGAGCAGGGTGACGTACTTCATCGACCAGGCCAGCAGTGGCGTGATGATCTCCTCCGGGATGCGGGGCGTACGGTTCTCGCCGCGCGTGAATCTGTAACCCGCGACCAGCGAGGGGGAGCGGCCCGGCCAGGGCTCGAACCGAAGGCGGGCGCGACCAAGATGATCGCGGTATGCGTAAAGGTCGAAAACGGTCTCAAGGAGCTGCGCTGCAATGATCGGGCGAAGCCCTCTCGAGCGGAACGCCTTTGCATACCGATCGACGAGGCGATGATCCACGCGCGCAATATCGCAGACGCCGAGTTCCGCCTTGACGAACTCGAAGAAGCGTCGGGCGCGGTTGAACGCCTGACGCACGGACGCGGGCGGAAGCCGTGGCCGATGGCCCAGCAGATCGATGTTGAGGCGCGCGTAGAGATAGCCGCGCATGGCCTCGGCGATCGCCAAGTCGGCGATCGACCAGAAATGCACCGTCACATGACAGCGGCGCGCGTTCTCCCGGAACACGGCGGGCCCAAGATCCCAGCTCGGATCATCATAGCGGGAAAGATCGCGGCGATCGAAGCCGGGCCGAAGCGGCGCAGCGGCAAGCACGGGACGATCGTCATGGCGTGGAGCGGTGGCGGCGTTCGATGCGGCGGCGGTCGTCAAGCCAGAGCCTCCGGCGGCAGGTAGAGAGGTGGCGGTGCCATGCTGAGCGTGTCGCGAGCCTCCGCGATCACCGTCTCGGAGAAGGCGGGCAGCACCTGGCTGGTGATCCGCGCATGGACATGGCCGAACTTGGCGCGCCAATCCGAAGCGGTAAGGCCTTCACGCTCGGCCTCGACGAACGTCAGGAAGGCGAGGATGGCCGGGAGCTTGCAGGCGGTGATCACGGCATTGCCGCAGTCGAGGCAGCCCCAGAAGGGCTGCGGACAAGGTGCGCCCGGTTCACCATGGGGACTGGCATAGAAGCCGGCGCAGCTCGCCAGCCATACATCCTGGTCGCCATCGAGCAAGGGCGCGACCGCGTCCGGCGCGACGATGCCGGCGTGTTCCGGCACAGCCCGCCAGTCCGCCTCCTGTTCTGGCGACAGCAGAACCGGCGCCCGAGCGGCGGCGACGACCTCGTCGAAGGCGTCTGCAACGGCGGCTTCGTGCAGTGGCCGCAGGGAAGGGATATCGGCATAGTGCCGCGCCGCGACCTCGACCGTGTGGCCGACGGCGAAGCGAGCCATGTGCCCCTCGGTCTTGCGATACCAGAGCGCCTTGTGTGTCTTGCGCAGCCGGGAGAGCAGCAGCCGGAGCGGTTGACCCTCATCGTCGACGATCGCGTGGCGGCGGGTCCACGCATCGGTCATCTCTTGCCAATGATCGATGCCCGACCGCAGCCGCCCGTGGCGGAGATAGACCCAGAGGTTGTCGCTGGGGCAATGCCGGTGCGCCATGGCAGTCACCTCGATCAGCCGTCGGATCAGACCTCCTGGCGTGCCGGTACCGCCGTCACGGACGCGGAGCGACTTGTGCTCAGCCCCGTGGGCGCGGCGCTTGAGATAGGCGACCTCGATCGTGCCTGCCGAAGGGTTGCGCAGGCAATCGATGGTCAGGGCCTTGCAGCACTCCAGCTCGAGGCCCGCCTCCAGCGAAAGCAGTACAAGAAGTGGCGGAAGATCGCGGGCAAGCAGATGATGTGGGGCATGGAGATCTTCGATCAGGGTGGAGATCGGCAGCTCGCGCCGCATCCGGATGAAGTAGAGCGACTTGAGCGCCGGATGCTCGTGCCCGATCCGCCCATGCTCGCTGATCACTGCCTCGACAGCCATGGTGGCGCGATGCAATGAGGCATCGCCTTCAACGGCACTCCGCTGCGCAAATCGGCGGAAGAGGCGTTCAACATCAGTGCGGGCAGCATCGCGAAGCCGGCGGGCGACGAAGGGGCTATAGGCGTCGCGCGGACGCGCCCGTTGGAAGGGCTTGGCGCTGATATAGCGCAGCCGTTCCCGGAGATCGGTCGAGATCCGGACGTCCGGCTCGACTGCGATCCGGCGCAGTATCGCGACGACCTTCACCAGCACCGTGAACAGGTGCGTCCGCGACAGGCCTTCGGTCTCCAGCCACGCCTCGAAGCCATCGACGTGACGGGCTCGAAGATCTTCCGGCCCGACGATGCGGTCGCGGGTCTGCGCCAGATAGGCGAAGAACCGTGGAAGGGTGACCGCATAGGCCTTGATGGTCGACCGCACCGTCAGAGGACCGCCGGGCGCGCCGAGGTGGCGCAGGGCACGGGCGGCAGCCAGCGCAAGCCGGCGGGGCTGGAGCGCGGTGTAGTCCACGAGTGCGTCGCCGCCGTTCTGTGCGGTGATGATGAACCGCAATCCGGCGACGGAGTCCGCTGCCTCAATCGGCGCGGCGCCGTCGTCCGGGTGGAATGACACTCGCCTGCCACGGCGCGGTCGAATCATAGCGACCGCACATTCGGCACCAGGGCGAGCAGCTCTTCGACGGCGGCATCGACCGTATCTGCGCGTGTGGCGATATGATCGAGGTAGATATAGGTGGTGGAGAGGCTGGCATGGCCGAGCAAGCGCTGCACCTGTTGGAGCGGATCGCCGAGCAGGCGACGATAGCCCTCCATCGGCGTGGTCGGATCGATCGCCGCGTCGCGGATGCGATGCTGGATCAGCATCGCCAGCATATGCACCGCGAAGCTATGCCGGAGTTGGTGCGGACTGACGCGGATGGCCACGCCGGCGTCGGCACAGCGTTGACTTGCCCGCGCGAAGATCGCCTCCCAGGAGTTGGGCTGAACAACTTGGCCGACCTCGGTCAACCACAGGGCGGCGGGCTCCTGCGGCGCCCCGTCATCGGCGCAGATCACGAGCCGACCTCGCTCGTCGGGGGTCAGCGCATCGATGAGGATCGAGCCACCGGCGCAGAGCGCTACCCCGAGCGCGCTGGGACTCGGTCGACGAATGAAGATCGGCCGTTCTATGGCGCGCCAGCCCGATCGTGCTTCGAACTTGGCGACGGCCACGGCCCGCTCCGACCTGACATAGGCGGCGATCTGCTGAAGCAAGCGGCGGGGCAGCAGCACGCTCCGTCCGCGATCCCCTTTGGTCAGCGCCGGTGGAAGCTCCAGCCAAGCCTGGCGGCGGCGCGACGTGTCGGGAATAGGAGCGGCGAGCTCGAAGCCCAGCAGAAACGATGCCTCTTCGAGCCGCAGGCCGGTCGTCACCAGTAGCTCGGCGAACAACGTGTTGCGCGCGCCGTTGCGGTCGCGTGCCCCGGGGCGCTCGGCACCATCGACGGTCAAACCGCGAAGCCCGACGTCGCGGAACGCACGATAGTCCTCCAGGGAGATGAAGCGTACATCCGATCGCTTCGCCGCCCGCTCATAGGCGTCGTTGCGGGCGGCAACGCGGGCACGACGGCCGCCATGACCCCGATGCCAGACATCGCGATGCGTGAATGGGGTGAATGCAACCAGCCCCTCCAGCTCGGCCCAGCGATAAAGCTTCTCGAGCGATGCGACGGAGCGGTTCCACGACGCGGCGGATATCCTGAAGCCGGCATCGGCACGGCGGCGCGCACGATGGAAGGCGGCGACGTCCTCGCGTCCAGCCGACCAGACGGTCTTGCCGCAGGCCTCAGCGAGGAACCGCACCCAGACCACCACGTCATAGCCGTAGGCACGCAGCGAATGAGGCGAGCGCACACCGTTCAGCGGCAGATCCAGAAAGAAGCGATCGAGATCGGCGTCGCAAAGAGCGCCGTCGCGCAGAATAATCGGGACATGGGTGTCGAGCCCCTCTGCTGATCGACGTTCCTGGATAGTGATGCTCACCGGCGCGACGCGGGCATGATTATCCACAGCTACTCAACCCCTCCCCCGGACCCCCACCCCGGACTTGCCCAGGTGGGCAAACAGGTACCTCCCACGCGCGCCGCTTCGTCGCTCGTGGGGGCACTGCGCGTCGCGCGCGGGTCCCTCCTATTCGCTACCTGGACAAGTCCTCCGGAAGCAATTGTTCCGGTGCAGACTGTCCAGATAAGGCGACCAGTTCCTCGAAGGCGTAGGATTTCGAGCCGAAGCTGCCGGAGAGATCGCGGCCGAGCCGATGAGCCGATCCACTCCAGTGGCAACATTCGTGGAGGGCGGTCCGGTGCCAGTTGGTCGGATCGAAGAACGCTTCGGGCGTCGGCACCTGGATGTAATCCGGGCCCGGCGCATAGAAGGCGCGGTCGCCGCCGATCCGAAAATCGGCGCCGGTCGCCCGGATCAGCGCGTCCGCCTGGGGGAGGATCAGATCCGTTCGTATTGGAGGTGCTGCAACCGTCAGCGCCTCGGGGAGCCCCTCGCACTGCTGGCAGTTGAAGACCGTGAAGCGCTTCAGGAACGGGATGGCGTACGGCTCGTCGCCCTCTTCCTCGGCGCGGCGGCGCTCGTCGCCCGGGATGAACCGGTCGGCGTAGACCACGGTGGTGCCGGTCTCGCCCTTGCGGACGTGGGCTCCGAGCGAGAGGGCTTGGCGAAACGTCAGCCACCGCTGGGCGGCGAAGCCGCGCCGCGCGACGGCATTCCAAAGGATGAGCACATTGATGCCGGTATAGGCGCGGCCGGTCGCGGCATTGCGCGGCAGTCCGAGCGGCGCGCTGACGCCCGCAGTGCCCCAGGGCTGAGCCCAGGGCGCACGTCCTGCTTCCAACTCGGCGATGATCTTGTCGGTGATTTCCTGATAAAGGCTCGCCCGGTCGGAGCCGGGGCGGGCGC
>Ga0326597_10012876_pt1 | contig 11014 bp, 9 predicted proteins | sample RVTome_12_FD_203789 | JGI IMG/M metagenome (GOLD analysis project Ga0326597, IMG submission 203789) | Soil microbial communities from uranium-contaminated site in the Upper Colorado River Basin, Wyoming, United States - RVT100D185 | ecosystem: Environmental > Terrestrial > Soil > Contaminated >... | reverse complement strand
CGTTGTCGTGGAACGCGTTGCCGACGTTGCCGTCGATGTGGTGGTGGATGGTTCCTCGGGTTGGCCGGTGGCGTATGTGAGGTCGATCGCTTCGAGTTCGGCTTCGGTCAGATCGAGTCGACTCACCCACAGATACATGGAGCTCTCCGGAAAACAGATGGAGGTCATCCCCGAGCTATCAGCGAAGGAGACCAGGCGGCCGGCGGATGTCACCAGGTCCGGATTGGCCGACGGCCCCTCGGTGGTGCAGTCCCTCCATTTGAACACTCCCACTGATCCCTCGCCGGTGCTGGTGGTCAAAGTGGCGTCCGGTGCATCGGTTGGTCCGATGGCCATCGGCTCGGCTGGATCGAGAACGAGGAAGCCTTCGTCTGTCTCATGACCACGCATCAGTGATGCGAACATCACCCGATTCTCCTCGCTGAACCGCCGCTCGGAGTCCCCGTCCCAGGCACGGACGACCCACGAGCCGTACTGGAAGACCAGGTAGTCGAGACCGTCCTCCTCGGTGTAGAAGCCGACCGGGTTGCCGTCGGCATCCACATGTGTCACAGCGGGCTGCCTATCACCGTAGAGGTCATCAACCGATCCATAGATCACATCGAGAGTCCGGCCACAGCACGGGTCGTTCCACCCGGCGGCCCCGCCGGGCACGAGACCCTGAATGTCGGCCGCCAACGACTGCGGCAACGTCAATGACAGTCTGGTGCCGTCCAGGAGGGTGATCGGGAACTCGACCGTGTCTGCTCCTTCGATCCGAGGCGGCCCGAACACGACGCCTCCGCCTTCGACGGGGATTGTCGCTGCCGGAACCGACACTCGAGACGCCGAGACGTCCGCCGGCTCTTCTTCACTTCCGACGAGGCCGCCCAAAGTCGCGACGACGGCGACTGTCCCTGCAGCCAGGATCGCCATTGCGGTTGAACCCAGGACCAGCCCTGCCCGCCGACGGCGAGCCCCCACCTCCGAGACGGAAGGGACGTCCACGCTCCGGCCGGAGGCCGAGAGGGCCCTGCTGGCCTCACGGGCGTAGTCTTCAAACTTCATCGTCGACCAGCCCCTTGGCGATCAGCTGACGGCGCAGCCTCTCCCGCCCCTGAGACAACAGTGCCTTGACCGTCCCGTTGGCGATATCGAGCACAGCCGCGATCTCGTCCACCGGCATGTCCTCCAAATAGTGGAGTGTCACGGCCTGCGCCTGACGGGTCGGCAGACGCCGAACCTCGTCCCAGAAGGCAGACATTCGATCGTCAGGGGGGACAAACGCGGTGGGTGGGGAGAGCCGTGCCAGCGCTGCCGCCTCGGCTCTCAGCCGCCGCCAACGAGATGTTGCCAAGTTCATCGCCACCCGCTTGACCCAGCCTTCGGGTGAATCCATCGCCTCGACACGCTTCCAATCGCGGTGAGCCCGCAGAAACGCCTCTTGGGCGATGTCCTCGGCGGCGGCCCGACTCCCCGACAAGCCGTAGACCAGTGATACGACGGCTGAGTATTCGGCGCGAAAGAACCGAACAAAAGGCTCAGGAATCTCAACGCCGGACCACGAATCCACCTCAGCCATCAAACCTCGCCTGACAGCGACAACAATCACAGCGTAAGAACGCACCAGGCACCGCTCGAGGTTTAGACGAATCCGGGAGACTCAGAGTCGCTCACTGCAATGGGCATCTATGTCCGCGCTCCTGGGAGGCGCATCCCTCGATGTAAGCGTTGTCGCCCGCTGGCAGCGGCCGGTCGGTGGTCATGTCGTGTTCGTCCTCGACGCCGCTACCTCGGCGAAACTCGCCAACGTCACCGCCTACGACGCCACCGGCCAAAGACTCGGGGGCTCCGGCATCATCGTTGCCGCCTCTCCTTGAGCCCGACGTTCGAATGACGGTCCGCCTCGTAGAATCGTGGCCGGTCCAGCGACATTCATCATGCCCGGCCGAAGCCATCGAGTGTGCGAGGAACCGGAAGCGGGAGCGGGTCTCGTTCGCTTGATGTTGTTACCCGTTCGAGGCGAAAGTCCCGGAGTCTTCAACATTGGTCCGCTTCCGTAGCCGGCGCGCCAAAGTATGAGCCTGACTTCCGCTGGCATGACGCCGGTTGAGCGTCGCGACAGTTGGCGGGGGTGTCGTGCGACTATTCAGGTGAGCGATGGATGAACGTGGGCGCCATGCGGACGCACTCTCGACCGACGGACTGCTGGACCCCGACCGGTTCCGCAGGTTCTACGACGACGTGTTGCCCGTGGTGTACGGGTTTCTTCTTCGTCGAACGGGTGGTCGGGAGGACGTAGCGATGGATCTGGCGCAGGAGACGTTTGTGGCTGGTGTTCGGGCGTTGCGTACCGGAGTCCGGGTTGATGATCCGCGAGCTTGGTTGATGACGATCGCCCGGCGCCGTCTCGTCGACTTCTACCGTCGTCAGGGAGTCCGCCGGACGGTGAGTCTTCCGTTGGATCCGGGGGCGATTCCGGGCTGGGAGAACACCGAGGTGGAGGCGCGTGTTGGTGCGGCGTTCGAGTCTCTGCCAGAGCACTATCGGGAGGTGCTTCTGCTCCGTTACGTCGATGATCTCCCGCTCGACGTTGTTGCGAGTCTGATCCAGAAGTCACCTGCTGCGACGGAGTCGATGCTGGCCCGGGCGAGAGCCGCGCTGTCTGCTGCGTACGGAGACGGCGATGGATGACACGAGGCTGATTCGGACACTCGTGGCGGCGGCGGAAGCACCCGTGGACCCGCCATCAGATTTCCACGAGAGCCTGTGGGAGACATTGCAGTCTGAGCTGACCGCCGACGCGAGAGCGTCTATCGGCTTCGGTGAGGCCCCTCCCGTCGACGACTCGCGGCCTGGGCTGGTCCCGCAATCCCGCCATCCACGGTCTCGGCGACCGGGAGGGGTGTGGGTGGCCGTTGCCATGTTCTCGTTGATCGTGGCGGTCGGGTTGGCGGTGTGGGCGATCCGACCCCAGGAACCTGCAGGCGAAATCACCGATTCGCCCCCATCCACGGTGCCCGCCGACGACGACACTGACGCAGATGCTGACACTGGTGGGGAGGCATCGGTGTCCGGGGTTTGGTCACAGGCCGAAACGACGCTCGGTCGAGACGAGTTCTCGCCTCGGCTGTTTGTGATCGATGACAGAGTGCTGGTGATCCACGAACAGAACCAGGGCACGACCGTCGTCGGGGAGATCTATGACCCTGCGGTCAACGAGGCACGGCCGATCGCAGACAGTGGGCTGGCATGGCGGGCCCATGCGGCGATGGTCTGGACCGGAACTGAGCTTTTGATCGTGGGCGGCTCCAACGGTCCGGGGATCGATCAGATCGGCGCCGCCTACGACCCTGCATCCGACATGTGGCGTCTGCTCCCCGATCCGCCGGGGGAGGTCGACGGATGGGATGGCTCGATCACCGGTGCGGCGGTGTGGACCGGGACTGAAATGCTGATCCCTGCCAGAGGGTTGGCGTTCGACCCGGTCACCGACCAGTGGCGAACCGTCACACCGCAGCCGGGTCCTGAACGCAATGCGCCGGTCACGGCATGGACCGGGACCGAGGTGCTGGTGTGGGGTGGCTGCGACGCGGCGATTCCCCAGTGCGACGACTTCGAACGGGGGCTCCTCACAGACGGTTACGCCTACACCCCTGCCACCGATGCCTGGCGGCCCCTCGCGCCCGGCCCGCTTGCCACCGGAGTGCACCCCGCAGGCGAGTGGACTGGAACTGGACTCCTGGTCTTCGCCGGCACCGGTCATCCTGACGACGGCGTCACGTTTGCCCGCTATGACCCATACCGGGACCGTTGGCAGGAGCTGGCCGAGCCGCCGCTCGCCCCTCGCCGTTACGCCGCCTCCACCTGGACGGGTCGATCGTTCGTCCTGTGGGGTGGAAGCGCCGACCCCGAACGCGAGTTCAGTGACGGCGCGGTCTACGACATCGACTCCAACACCTGGGAGTCGCTGCCACCCGCACCCAACAGCGCCGCCCGTGACCGGCATGCGATGACGTGGGTGGCAGGTCGCCTGTACATCACGGGCGGACACCGCACGCTCGGGCCCCTCGTGTTCACACCAGACGGCGGGCAAGCCGACGTGCTCGAGACCTCGACCACTGAACCGATCCCGCTGGATCAGGCGATTCCATTCCGGGTGTTGGCGGTCGGTGCGTCCGGGGCGGGCATCGCGGTGATCGACCTGTCCGAACGCATCACCACGATCTATGGGGCAGGCGCCCTGCCGGTCCACCGGACCGACGGTGCGGTGGCGGCACCGAACGGAGCGTGGATCACGTGGAATGAAGGCACCGCGTTCTTCTTCGCCGACGGCCTCGGTCGGGTGACCGCCGAACTTGGGCCGGATCGGGTGCGCTCCCTACCAGGCATCGCACCGTCCCTTCGTGCCGTGCCTGACCCGGCGGGAGATCGGGTGTGGCTCGTCCAGCCCGGTCGTGGCTTCGCCGATCACGACGAACCCACCCTCGTTCAACTCGTCCCCGTCGACGGTGGACCGCCGATACTCGACATCGCGATCGACCCCAACGCCTTCCCCAGAGCGGCAACCGCCACAGGGCTGGTACTGAACACGCATGCATGGTCCGATACCGGCTACGTCACTGCACCGGGAACAGAGAGCGTGCTCCACCTGCGGGACGACGGCACGATCGACACGGTGGGCCCAGGAGTGGCCATCGCCGCCGGCTCGACCCGAATCGCTCGACTCGTCTGCCCGCCGGACCGGGCGGGCTGCGACCCGTTCGCTCACACCAACAGGCTCGTCATCACCGATCCCGATGGTTCCAATCCGGTCGAAGTCGATGGACCGTTCGAAGGGGTGTGGCGTTCGGTGGGCGGTCCGGCCATCCCCAGTGACTCGATGCCGCTGCAGGCCGCGTCGCCTGCGGGCGTCGAGATGCTCGTGTCGATCTCCCGGACCGTCGATGTCAACGCAATGCCTATCGATCCGACCCTCGTTGCCGTCAGCCTCGACGACGGAATCGTTCGGACGATCGCTGACGTCGGTCCGGCGCTCGCCACCTGGTCGGCCGACAGCCGATGGATCGTGGTGACCTCTGGGAGAGATCTCGTGCTGATCGCAGCCGGGGATCCCGACCACATCATCGAACTCAAGGAGGTCATCCCGGAAGGCTTCTGGCCACTGGCCGCTGGCTGAGCGCCCCACGTATTGCACCTCAGGTGGTGCTCCCGTCTGGGTTCACCGACATGTGCAAGTTCGGTCCGACCTTAACGACACGTACGCCTCAGTTCTCGAACTGATCACCGAACGTGCGGCCGACAAATGGCTGCTCGTTCTGCCGGCAATCTCCATTATCGAGAACGGTGTGACCGGGTTCGAGGCTGATCTGCCGGGACCGTGTCACCAGCTCGACCCCCATCACCGGTGTTTCGGTGGTCGCGCTGTCAGTTGTGGTCCCGTCGACGTCGGATTGGCACGCACCCAGGGCGACCACGGAAATCGCCGCCATGACGGGAACCGCTTTGCGACGTACGAACTCACGCATCGACCGTGCACCGATCGTTCAACTTGTCGCCGATCGAGGACCACCGTCGGCTGGCCTCGGCGCAAGGGTCGGTGTGTTCGTGTTCGGGTCCGGTCACGACGCCGATGCTATGGCCCGCTCACCGGGTGCGTCTTGTCCAGCGGTAGAGGACCCAGTCTTCGCCCTCCTGTGTCACCACGTGACCGCCGGCTGCTGGGACCGCGAACACGCCGTTGAAGCCGGTTCTCGGCGACAGTTCGAGCATCACGGGTTCGGCGTCGATTGCTGCCAGGTACTCGAAAGTGCCTGGCTCGCGTATCACCAAGCCGTCAGCCCATTCGAACATGGGCAAACCGACGGTGGCGGACGACGCGAACCGGTCAGGTATCGTGATCTCGTCGAGCCCGATCGGGTCGACCTCGAGCCGGAACGTGCTGGCAGGCATGTCTCCGGTGAAGACGACAATTTCGTCCCCGACACGAAACACCGCCCACGGCTCGATGTCGACGAGGGGTGTCCAGTCCATGCCGCCGTCCAAAGACACGCTCATCCCTCTCGGTGGCCACACGAACGTGTCGGACTCGCCTCTCACCACGACTCCCTCGCCCAACGGCCAGATCGCGACCGGCCTGCCCGACACGGGTGTCTCGGTGATCGGGCCGTCGGGTTCGATCGGAATCTCGTAACGAGTGGTGGCGTCGAGAAGGCGGATGAACACGATGATCGAGTCGTCGGAGGTGTCGAGGGCTATCAGCCGCCCCTCGAACTCCGCCATCACGCCAAACACGTCGCCGTCGAATCGTCCGACCGCCACCGTCGATGCCTGGATGCCAACCACGATGCTGTGGCCGCCGACTTCTCGTATCGCGGCGAAGTTCAGGCCGGTCGGGAGCTCTCGATCCTCCCACTCGAGGCCATCCCGGCTGATGAGCAAGCTCGGTGTCGTGGGTGACTGCAACCCTGAGTCGACCACGACGATTTCGTCACCCGCGAACATCACGAAGGGGCCGTCGGCTGGAAGAGTGGCCACTCGTTCCCACAGCCGGTCGGCGGGTGTCGGCGCGAGGACCGTTTCCACGCTGGTTCCCGAACGCCACATCGCCGGCTGGCCGGACACGCTGCCCACCACCGTCTCGCCGTCGGCGGCCGTGAACAACGTGTGGCCCACCCTCTCGGGCGCGGCAGGCAGCACCATCCGCACAGCCGACCAACGTCCGCCAGTGCCGTGTTGCCACAACTGCGACTCGCCGGCGTCGTGTCCAAACTGGGCACTTCCGACGAGTTCGCCGCCGATGTCGGCGATCCACGAGATGCCGCGTCGGCGAGGAGGCTCCCCGGCAGGGCTCCACGATCCGATGTAGCGGAACAATTGGGCGGCGGGGGGACCGGCGTCGTAGATGAGGGCAACCGCGTAAGCCTCGGCACCGAAAACGGCGACACCGGTGAGCACTGCCTCGCGTTCGAGTGCCGGTGGGCGTTCCGCCCATGTGCGGCCTCGATCCATCGAATGCCAAGCCATCGCCCGGCCGTCTCGGCCCCCGACGGCGATCCACGCCCCATCATGGGAGATGATCTCGTTCACGAATTCGGCGTCCGGTGGCGTGATGTCCGTCCAGTTGCCTGGCTCGCCGACCAGCACAACGGCTGGACCGAGGGGAAGCGAGAGTCCGTCCCTGCGCTCGATCGGTCGGCCAAGGAGGACGGTCTCGGTGTCCAAACGACGGATCGCATGCAGGTGACCGGTCGGGGAGAACGGCTGGTCGATGATCCTGAAGGGTCCACCGACGGGACCAGCCCACAGCGCCGGCGTCGGTGACGTTTCACCGACGCTCCCGGCGATCAAGATCTCGCTGCCGACCATCTCAACAGACGAGGCTGTAGCGCGATCCGCCTCTTCGAGTTCGACGGCATGCCAGGTCGACTCGGCAGCATCGAAACTCCAGACCGCCGACCCGACGGATGCAACGGTCAGGTTCGTTCCCGTTCTCGCCAGTGCGACTGTCGCATCGGGATGGTCCACAACGTCGACGAAGGTCCCCGCACCCGGAAAGTAGATCAGCTCCCACTCGTGCATCGGCCGGGCCGGATCACCGGCGGGAGGCACATCCTGGCCGGTGGATCCTTCGGGATCGGGTGAGGCGTCCTCGGACGCCGAGAACGCGCCGACAGCGCCAACGACCGCTCCGAGTATGACGGCTGCGGCCACAACGAGGAGTAGCCCCTTCGGAGGGCGCCGGACCGGCGGTGGTGGTTCCGGCGGCGGCCCGTCGGAAGTCGGGACCTGAACATTCATTCCCACCGGATCGTACGCGGCGCAGGATGGTGGACAACAAGTGGGCTCATGCGAGTAGGCGAGCCTGCGGAGAGGCTCACGGCCTATTCACCTTCCAGCCGCTCGAACTCCGTGGCCCGGAACACAAGTCGGCGCCCTGCCCAATGGATTCATGGCGCCGACCTTGTGATTGATCGATCCTGTCGGTTGCATCAGTGTGGTGCTCGGTGGCTTCGTTCTTCGCGGTACTTCGCTGTCTCCCAGCGGCGGAGGCCGGTGGCGATGAGGAACATTCCGAGCGTGAGGAGGGACAGCGCCATTGCCGTGGAGATGAGGACGTTCCACGGTATGCGTCCGTCGAGGGTGCGGAATGTCAGAGCGAAGCTGACGATGGTCCCCCAGTTGAACCGGGTTTCGACGAGGCCGAGGTAGGCGAGGAACCCGTCGGTGATGATCGCCGCCGTCGCCGTGAGAAACCCATACACCATGGCGAGGGGAAGTAAGTGCGGGAGAATGTCATGGCGGAACCGCCGGGCCGGTTTCGACCCGGCGACGATGGCGGCATCGATGAACCCGGAGGCGTTGATGTCCAGAGCCCGTGAGCGAAGGACGAGTCCCCCTGTGGATGCTCCGGCGAGAAGTCCGAAGAATGCGCCGAACACGGGAGCTGTGAAGTAGCGGCCGAGGACACTGACACCGAGGATTGCCATCACGATCGGTGCTGGTAGCAGAAGAGCGCTGTTGCTGATCAGCCATCCTGCCCAGCGGCCGGCACGTCCGACTGTGGCCAGCGCTGCGATCAGGAGCGACGCCAGGAACGCCGCCGCCGCTGCTGTGAACGCCACCGTCAGACCCGGTTTGGTTCCTTCCATGATCATCGATGTGACGTCTCTGCCGAGCGGGTCGGTTCCGAGCGGATGGGCGAGTGACGGTGCCGAAGGGTGGAGAAGGGCTCGGTCGAAGCCGGTGAGCGGGTTGTAGACGCCTCCTGGCCACACGGAGCCCAGCAGCAGGGGATGCGCGAGGAGCAGTACAACGAACGCGGCAACGATCGCCAGCCCTACTCGCACATACCACTCACCATGCCATGGCGGACCTGGGCGAGGTAGTTTGCGCAGTGTCATGTCGGTGCTCATAGATGCCGGGTCCCGTCCCGGTACCGAGGGTCGAGGGCGGCGTGGGCAACGTCGAGGACGAGACGAGCAACCACGGTGATCACCCCGATCACGAGAAGAGCGCCCAGCGCAAGCCGGATGTCGTTGCCGCCGAGTGCGCCAAACACCCCCGAACTCAGACCGGGGAAACCGACGTTGTAGTCGGCACCGTTCGATCGGAAAGCCGATTCGACGATGACGAGGGCACCCAGAACCAGCGGAAAGCTGGCGATGTACCGGCTCACTACAGGCAGCAGGATCATCCGGCCGACATGGCGACGCGAGATCGTCCGTTCTCTCAGACCCTTGGCCCGGGCGGCGAAAACGAACGGGGCGGTCCGGAACGAACCGGTGACGGTCGACACCAACATCGTCGTGTCGGCAAGGTTGATCAGCATCACGGCGACACTCGGCAGAATCATCAGTCCGACCAGGTCACCGATCCGTTCCCGGCCAACCAGGCCGACAACCAGCCAGATTCCAGCCGCCCCCGCGGCCGCCGCCGCCACCGACCTTGCGATACGCACGATCTCGAGACGTCTGGTCACCCGCCGGACAGCGAGGCTGGCAGCTACCCAGGTGACAGCCGCCATGGTGAACACTCCCGACAGCATCCATGCCAGCGTCGAGGGTGTGATCTCGCTGGTCCTCCACAGCTGCTGGTCGAACCCACGTAACCGCGTGAAAATCCTGAATCCCAGCAACTCCGCGGTCCCGTATGCCAGAAGGAAGGCCAGCCACGGCGGGAAGAGCGTCGAAACTGCAGACAGGCCCAGCAACGCACCGTCACGGGTCCTGGTCGGCTGCCACCCCGCCATCCGTCCCAGCCAGACTCCGACGGTGAACGCCGCACCAACGGCGAACACCAACAGCAGCAGCGTGAACGGAAGAACCCCAAACACGACAGAGGACACGTCGGCCCCGCCGAACGAGGTTCCCAGATCCCCCCGGACGACTCCCGACAGCCACCGTCCGAGCTGAACCCACCACGACTGATCCAAACCCATCTCCGTTCGGATGAGTTCCACATCCTCGGCACGCATCGAAAGTCGATACATGGTGGCGAAGTCCCCAGGGATCAAGACCACGCTCATCCCGAACACTGCTGACAGCAAGACGATGAGCAGGGCACATGAAGCGGCCACCCGCGTTCCGACAAACCTCAGCCAGCTCATGCCCTGCGACGGTACAGAGAAGTATGGACGACCCGACGGCGACGATGGGGATGACCGACCGCATGCCGTCGCCGTGACCTGCTCCCAGCGAACGACTGGAGACCAGCCACTGGTGCCAGTAACGGGACGGGTTTGAGCGGCATCAGGTAGTTCACACTGGAAGTGCCAGCCTCGCCCGGCCCTCGAATCGGAGCTACTTCACTTCGGCAGGAGTCGGCCGGGAACCCATTGCCGATGGGGCGACGTTCGGTCACAGTAAGAGGCGAACCATTGAAGGGGCTCTCGCTTGATGACTCGTCTGGCCAGATACAGGTTCCTGGCGACGTGTCTCCTCGTCACTTCATGCGGAACCATCCCCGACGCCACGCAAACCACCACATCGCTGCCAGGCGCTACCTCGCCCACGACGCTGCCCGACATCCGGTGCGTGATGCCACCGGCCACCGAGCTTGCAGCCGCGTCTGATCTTCAACTGACGGTCTGATGTCGGGGAGGGCGATCCGGGAGTTACGGCAGCGCCCGCAGTCACACCGGCACTGGTAGTCGTATCGGGTGTCGCTGCACGGTTCACATGTGGTGTCGCACACCGGGCCGAAGCCGTACACGAAGCGGTTGATGGCGGTGGCGTAGGTACGACGAGTGTTTTGCCCCAGGCGCTTCAGGAAGCCTTCGGCGTGCTCGGCGACCGTCAATGTCGTCGGCTCGGACGACGAGAAGTGGTCTGCCAGTTGGTCGAGGGTGTATCCGGCCGCTTCGGCCATGGCCTGCAGTACGGCGGGGTCGATCGGCTTGCCGCCGGACGTGGTTGAGGGTGTGGTCATCTGCTCTCAACTCGACCGGATCCGAGCTGTCACCCTCACCGCCGGCGACCGCACCATCGACGTGGTCACCCGCCCCAGCCCCCTCCAGGGCCGCATCCTCCAAGCT
>Ga0326597_10012875_pt1 | contig 11014 bp, 9 predicted proteins | sample RVTome_12_FD_203789 | JGI IMG/M metagenome (GOLD analysis project Ga0326597, IMG submission 203789) | Soil microbial communities from uranium-contaminated site in the Upper Colorado River Basin, Wyoming, United States - RVT100D185 | ecosystem: Environmental > Terrestrial > Soil > Contaminated >... | reverse complement strand
AAGAGGCGAAGATCGAGGTTTTCCGCAATCTCGCCAAGAGCTATGGATTGATCGAGGAACAGCCGGAACTCGGGCCGGACGGTAAACCGATCCAGCCAGATCCGAAGTTCACGGCGTTGGAATCGAAGATTCAGACGCTCGAAGGAAAGCTGACGGCCAAGGAGCGAGCCGATCAGCAAGCGGAAGAAAGACGGGTCGAAGCTGCACGGTCTGAGATCTCAAAGGAGATCACCGACTTCGCGAACGACCCGAAAAACGAGTTCTATGGACTTGTCAAGGACGATATGTTAAAAACCATCCAATCTGGACAGGCTGCTGACCTCAGAGACGCCTATGACAAGGCTGTTTGGGTCAACCCTGTGACGCGCGGGAAGCTGATTGCTCGACAGCAAGAGGCGGATCGCAAGTCAGCCGCTGAGAAAGCAGCGGAGGCCAGGAAAGCCAATCTAGTCAACGTGACTCCTCGGGCGACCCCGGCGGGGAAAGCGGCTAGCAAAGGCACACTCGAAGAATCGCTTGGAGCGGCGCTCGATGAGCAGCTGGCGAAAAGCGCGTAGTGCTTAGCTAGTCGGAGCTTCTGTAGCTCCACGCGGGGTCATCAATGGTCGATCAAGTAACCCTTGAGGGATTCGGGGACGTCATCACTGCGACGCTCCGAAACTCAAAGACTGAGGTTGCGGACGGCATTTCCAACCACAACGCTCTGTACGCCCGGATGAAGAAGAAGGGCAACATTCGTATGGAAGCGGGCGGGACGGTTATCGACTGTCCGATCATGTATCAAGGTCCGGGCGTGTATCAGCGTTATTTCGGCGCCGATCCGCTCGACATTTCGTTCCAGCAGTCTCACACCCATTCGCGGTGGGAGTGGAAGCAGGCTGTGGTTCACGTTACGTCTCACGGGCGTGAGCTTCAGATCAACCGCGGACGCTCGAAGATATTCAACTTGGCGAAATCCAAGATCAAGGCTGCGATTGCGCAAGCAGCCAACGGCATGAGCGCCGATCTTTGGTCGGCCGGATTGTTGGACAATCAGCTGACCGGCATCCAGGCGATCGTCACAACGGACGGGCTTGGCGTAGTCGGCGGAATATCGGCTACCACGGAGGAGTGGTGGCGGTCGATCGTTCAATCCGCGGCGGCCCCGATTCAGGGCGGTGGTGCGATCACACCAGGACCGACGACGATCGAGTCGCTGATGGGGCCGCTGTACCGTCGCTTGACGATCGGTTCTAGCACTCCGGATATGATCGTGTTGTCCGAAAGCTACTACAACTTCTTCGAGCTTTCTCAGGTCTCGCTGAAGCGGTACACGAACGAATCGTCTGGAGATGCAGGGTTCGTCAGCTTGAAGTACCACGGTTCGGACGTGTTCCACGAAACCGCAGTCTCGGGGATTCCGGACAACACCGGGTATTTCCTGAACACGGATTACATGGAGCTGGTCGTGTCCGAAGGTCGGAACTGGGAGCAGGCGGACGACAAGTCGCCGGTGAACCAGGACACGGTCGTCACGCCGATCTACTTCATGGGCAACAACGCGGCATCGGATCGTCGTCGCCTCGGTTTGATGAAGGCGTAGGGAGAAAAACACATGAGCACAGCATTCAACATTCCCCATCGCGATACGGCTTCGTTGAACAAGGAGTTCGCGCTCGGGGCAGAGACAGAGTTCGGTGGCATCGTATATCGATACGTGCAGGCCGGTGCGGCTATTTCGACCTCGGTCAACGAGCCGTACGCTTTGGCCATCGACGAGGCCGAACAAGCATTGAAGCTTACCGCTCCTTTGGCGCTCGCCGGCCACCGGATCGGGTTCGCGCCACGGGCGATCATTCCGGACAACGCCTACTTCTGGGCGCGTATGAAAGGCGTGTTTCCAATCCGTGTCGCGGCGGACACGGCGGCGGATGTTCGTCTACGTGTCGCGGTCGCAGGTGGCGGACGGCTTTCGTCAGCCTCTCTCACCGCCTCTGGAGCGCAGATCATGGGTGTCGTGATTACCGCAGCGGCATCGACATCGACGAGTGCCGACGACCTGAACGCCCAGACGATCCGCACGGCGATCGCTGGGCCGCTCACGGCGATCATCGGCGGCGTCACGCTCGCCTGATGTCAAGCTACTTCGCGGCTCAAGCTGAGGGGCAGGAGACTGCCCCTCTTTTTTTGCAGCTCGTGGTCAACAACGATACTGGCGAGATCGAGAGCCAGATCCGGCAGAACATCGCTCGACGGCCGAAGGTTTTAGAGCCTCGGCCGAAGATAGATACGCCACTCATCATCGCCGCCGGAGGTCCGTCTCTGGCGGATAACGTTGACCTGATTCGTCAGTTCGGGCTCCCGGTTCTTGCCGTAAACGGTGCCTACAACTTTCTTTTGAAACGTGGAGTGGTAGCCGACTACTTCATGATGATGGACTCGCGCGCATCGAACTACGTGCACGTGGAGAACATGCAGAGAGAGACCGAGTGCATCTTGGCCAGTCAGGTGCATCCCGACATTTTCGAGCGGCTCTCGACGCACAATGTGACGATGTACCACTCGTTCGTAGACTCTGCTAAACGAGCGCTGGCCAGCATGAAAAGCGGGCCTGTCCACGGGGTTCTAGCTCCGTTGGGAGCGGCCGGGATACACGCGCTGTACATCGCGCTCATTCTCGGGTTTCGTAATCTAAAACTGTTTGGCTACGACTTAAGCTATCGGGGGGACGACCATCGAGCATTTCCGCAGCCGATGAACGACGGAGAGTTTACGGTCGATGTTGTGGTCAATGGAGTCACGTATCGAACGCCAGGGCTTTTAGCTTTAGCGGCAGAACAGTTCCCGTCGATCGCGGGTAATTTGACGAGGGAGCAGGGGGCAGAGATCGAGCTTTGGAGTGGTGGCCTTTTGTCCGCGGTGCTGGAGAGGGCTAATCGAGAGGGTGAAAAGCCTGTCGAGGATCGGGAGCGTGAGAAGTACGAGGACATTTGGCGGGTCGATCAATACCGCAAGGTGTCTCCGGGAATGCGGTATGTCGATGAGGCGTTGGGCCTTCTTACTCCAGAACCAGGTGCCTCTTTCTTGGACCTTGGCTGCGGGACGGGCCGTGTCGTTACAGAGCTTCGCCGTCGTGGGTTCGATGCTGCTGGGGTTGATATCGCTGAGAACGCTCTGGAGGAGGACGTTCCGTTTACTCGGGTAGCCCTGTGGGATGCACTACCTCAAGCAGACTACGGATTCTCCAGCGATGTCCTTGAGCACATTCCTCCCGAGCGGGTCATGGACGTGCTTGAGTCCATTCGAGCATCAATCAGGGTCGCGTGCTATCTCAACATCGACACGTTCGATGACAATTTCGGCGCGTACATCGATAGAAAGCTCCACATGACCGTCATGGAGCCATCGGGATGGATAGCTGCGGCAAAAACACTGTGGCCTAACGTCGATGCCATCGAGCGCACCGGAGAAGTGGTGCTGATTTGCAGGACAAGGTAAGGATCGGCTAACGCCGAAGGAGCCATCATGTCAGTAGACGCCTCTTTCATGCGCGGGATCGACAACAAGCGCAGACCTCCAAAAGTTTCGTACAAGAAGCGAGCCCGCTTCGATCAGGCGTTGACGAACCGTAACGGACGATCGACGTATGTCGATGAGGATGTAGCGGAGATCACGAGCCCGGACAACGGCGTGACCCTGACGATGACTGTCAAGGAGTGGTTTGCGAAGATCGACAAAGACCCGGCGAACTACCTGCACTGGTCTGCTGCTTACAAGCAGATGTACCGAGACTGGAAGGAGGCTCACGACACGGAGGCTGTTGACGGTACGCACATCTCGAACTGGTCTCTATTGTCTCCCGGACAGTGCGAGACGTACTTGCACGCCAATTATCGAACTATCGAGTCGATTGCGGAGATGACCGACGAGGTTGCGACCACGTTTGACGGTGGCCTGTTCATCCGGAGCAAGGCTCGTTACTGGATCAACTCAGCCGAGGATATCGGCGGGATTACGTCTGAGATAGCGAGCCTGAAGGCCGAGAATGAGACGTTGCTGGCCGACGTACAGCTGAAGGGCCAGAAGATTGCGGAGATGAAGTCGGAGCTAGACAGGCTGACTGCTCATTTTACCGGCAAGGAAGGGTACGACGTGATCGCCGGTCGGGTTCAGCCGGTTGGATTGCAGATTGTTCGGGATGCGCGAAGCGCAGATGCGCAGCCGCAGGTAGTCGCACCGCAGCCGGTTGAAAACGCCCCGGTAGTACAGCAGCAGCCTTCAACCTTGCTCACGCTCGACGCGGTCAAGGTTCTGGATATGGCAGCGCTTCGATCTTATTGCTATGAGCACAACGTCAAGCCAAGCACGGCCAAGGCCGAGACTTACGAGCGGTTGATCGAGGCGAAGCAGCTCACCGGCATTTGAGTATGAGCGTTTTCACGATCTCAGAAATGGTTTCAAAGGTCGGCAGGCGGGTCGGTTTGCGCATAACGAGCGCACCGATCGGATCTTCGGATGACCAGATAGCTCAGTTTGTGGAACTGTTCAACGAGGAAGTATCTGAGACTGGGACACGATTCCGCTGGTCAGCGCTGACCCACGAGGCAACGTTTCAAACCGTGGCTGTCGAGGATCAGGGCATGTTCGTCGGCTCAGGTGGAATTCTGGCCGTTGCAGATGAATACAATTACATCATTTCCGACACGATGTGGGATCGTACCGGGAGGTTTCCGGTAGCTGGGCCTACGAGCACTCTGAATTGGCAGGCTAAGAAAGCACTCAACTACACCACTGGGCCATTCCCAGAGTACCGCATTCGGGCAAACCGATTGCTGTTCTCTCCGATTCCAGCGGCTTCACACGACATCTTTTTCGAGTATGCGTCCAAGAAGTTCGTCTACAACCCTGACGAAGATACTTACGGGCAGGTGTTTTCTACCAACGATTCAGTTCCGGTCCTTGACTGCGACTTGATCATGCAGGGTGTCCGGTGGCGTTGGAAGATGGCCAAAGGATTCCAGTACGCAGAGGAAAAGCGGACCCATGAGCTGGACGTTGCGAACGCCTCCTCTCGCGATGCGGGGCGTAAGCGTTTGAGTCTGGCCGGCGGTAACTCGATCGGCGGCGGTCAGCGTGTCGGGGACCTGAGAACGACTCAACTCTAATGTCAGCCGTAGCTCTTAACGTCGCCGTCAATAAACCTTCGGCGCGGATAACCTCTATTCAGGCTCCGACTGGAGGCTGGAACAGGCGCGATCCGTTGTCGGGCATGAAGCAGAAGTATGCCGTCATTTTAGACAACTGGTTTCCGCTCCCGTACTCGATTCAGTTTCGCAAGGGATCGAGTGATTGGGCGACGGCGATTACTGACGAGGAAGTAGAGCCTTCTGAAATCACGGTCAATACGCTGATTACCTATCGTCCGGCGAGCGGGAACGATGAATTGTGGGCGTTCGCTGGAGAACTGTTGTTCGATGTGTCGGCTAGCGGAGATGTGGGCGCAAGTGAAGTCTCTGGATTGGCCAGTGATGAGTGGAACTGCACGAACTTCTCGACCACCGGGGGGAACTTTCTAATCTGCATGAATGGCGTAGATTTGATGCTGTTGTACGACGGTACGGATTGGACGCCGATTGACGGGTTATCGACTCCGGCTATTACCGGGATTGCTACAAGCAGCCTGATCAACCTGTTCGTTCACAAGGAGAGACCTTACTACATCGAGAAAAACTCGATGAGCGTCTGGTATCCGGCTGTTGGGGCCATTGCCGGAGCTTTGACTGAATTGAACCTTGCCTCGGTGTTCAACAAGGGCGGGTATCTGGTAGCCGGAGGTTCGTGGTCGGTCGATGCCGGGGACGGAAAGGATGACTACTGGTGCGTCATTACCTCAGAAGGGGAGATAGCCGTTTACCAGGGGGATGATCCTGGCACCGCCAACACATGGTCCCTGATCGGAGTGTTCGAGGTCGGGCAACCGATCGGCAGAAGGTGTCTGAAAAAGTACGGCGGGGATCTGCTGATTCTCACCGTGGACGGAATTGTATCGGCTACCGCGGCTTTCCAGCTTGGCCGAGAAAAGGCGATGCAATTGGCGTTGACCGATGTAATCCAGGGGGCAGTCGCTGAGTCAGGGGAACTCTACAAGGGCTCCTACGGCTGGCACATGACCCTGTTCGCCACGGCCTCAATGTTCTTGGTGAACGTCCCTGAATCGACCGGGGTCAAGCAGTGGGCGATGAACACGGTCACCAAAGCTTGGGGGCGGTTCCTTGACTGGGAGACGACGTGCTTTGAGATATTCAACGATGAACTTTATTTCGGCGGTCTTGGGCTGGTCAAAAAGGCGTGGACTGGAAAGAGCGATAGTAGCGTTGCGATCATGGCCGAAGTCGTACCTGCTTTCAGTTACTACGGATCTAAGGGGAACACGAAACAGTTCTTGATGCTCCGTCCGACGATCGAGTGGGACTCCAATCCTCTATCGATCAAGATTGGGGTTGACGTTGATTTCAGGACCGAGACGCCGACACAGGAAATAGCGCTCGGCCCTTCATCGAGTGCAAGTCTTTGGGGTACGGGAGTTTGGGGAACTGCGCAGTGGGGGAGCGGGCAGCTCATTCCAAGATCGGAGTGGTACACGGTTTCGGGTATTGGTCTGTCTGGTGCTCCGCATATGATTTTGCAATCCGCAGTATCTGCGGCTCGAATCACGTCATTTGATGTAGCTCATCAGCAAGGCTCGGTGTTTTAAGGGTGCGGGTCGTTACCGGCCCAGATGTTGTTACCTGGGTCCATGTGCAGCTTCACCGTTTTTGCCCGGACAAGAATTTAGCACGCGGGCTTGGATTCGTGCTCGATGGTCGTTTAGTAGCGGGCGTCACGTACTGCAATTGGAATGGCTATGACGTGCAAATGTCGATGGCAGTGAATCCTGGCTTTCAGTGGTCTCGGCGCGCATTGGCCGCGATTTTCGGGTATCCATTTTTACAGTTGAAATTGAATCGTGTTACAGCACTAGTTGAGTCGGACAACGTCGATTCGCAGCGTTTCGTTAAAAGGCTCGGAGGCACGCTTGAGGCGAAATTAGCCGAGGCGTGTCACTCTGGGGATCTACTCGTGTATCGCATGTTGCGATCCGAGTGCCGTTGGCTGAGGGATAGAAATGACCAACCTGTTTTCAGGTCCGAAACCGCCTGATACGCCTGACTACTCTAGGCTCGCTCGCGAGCAAGGGGTAGAAAACCAGCGCGCCGCGCAGCAAACCGCACTACTCGGGAGCCCGAACGAAAATACTCCGTGGGGGTCTATTGATCGTCAGTTCGATCCGGCTACCGGGCAGTTCACGTACACGACGAGCCTCACCGAAGATCAGGACAAGCTTTTCCAGGGTGGGGAGGATATCGACCTTGCCCGTATGAATTTGGGCAAGGAGCAGATCGGGAATATCTCCGACATATGGGGCCAGTCGTTCGATACCTCGGGGATGACCGATCGTGTCACTGGGGTTCCAAGGTCGGATATTCAAACTTCGATCAACGGCACGGATTACAACTTCGATCCAGGTCAGGCTCCGGGTTATCAGTCGGCGCTCGACCTTGGGAAGCTGGGGAACAGGCCGACGCTTGATTTCTCAGGACTTCCGCAAATGCCTGGAGTTGGGGATTTCGGAGCGGAAAGGCAGAAGGTCGAGGACGCTCTGTACGCTCAGCATACGTCCAGGCTTGACCCGCAGTTTCAGCAGGACGAGACGGCGCTCAAGAACAGACTCTACTCGCAGGGAATTCGCGAAGGAAATCCGGCGTGGACACAGGCTTTCGACGATTTTCATAGACAGCGATCCGGGGCGTACACAGATGCTCGTAATACGTCGATTACCGGGGCTGGTGCCGAGCAATCAAGGCTGTTCGGCATGGCCTCAACGGCGAGAGGTCAGCAAGCACAAGAGGCTCTAGCGTCCGCAGGGTTTGGCTTGGATTCTCGTTCGCAGGGAGTTTCCGAGGCGTTGACGGAAGGAAATTTCTCGAACGTCGTGACCCAGCTTGAGAGGTCTTACGGGTTGGACCGACAGGCGGCGATCAACATGGCTACCCAATTGCAGAATCAGCTCGAATTGCAGTCCGGTACATTCCAGAACGCGGCCGGTCAGCAAGGGTTTGATCAGGACCTAACGAACGCGATGCTAGCCAATCAGTCTAGGGGCCAGGAAATGGACGAGGCTGCTTTCCTTCGATCGCTGCCGTTCAACGAATTCTCGGCGATGACCCAAGGTACTCAGGTTACTCCTCCAAACTTCAGCGGTCCTACGGTGGCGCCAGGAATCCAAGGGGCACCGATCTATCAGGCTGGGCAGGATACCAATCAGGCCCAGTACAACAACTGGGTACAGCGCATGAATCAGCTCAATGAGATGTGGGGCAACATCAGTAGTGTTGCGGGTTCTGCGGTGAGCGCTCTGAGTCCCGTCTGATGGCGATGAACAAGCAGCAACTTCTCGCGATGCTGATGTCGCAGCAACCGAACATCACGACGGGCTCTGCAAATCCAGCGCTGCGAACATCTGCACCAGCTCCACCGACACCACAGTCAGTTGATCGCCGGCGAATGCTTGCCGAGATCCTGTCGGTGCCGGTAGAGACCCCGCGGACACCGGCCGGCATGGTGCCCTCTATCGAGGGCGCGGCAATCTCAGGAGTTGCCAATATCGCAAAAGCCATCATGGGCGCTCGAAATCGCAAAAAATCCGACGCACAATCACGCGAATTGCTGGCGAAAGAGCTTGCGATCTCACAAGGACAAGATCCGTTCGCGTCCGAGCTGCAACCGATCGAATCTCCTGTTTTGAGCGGCCGTGTGCCCATTCTGGAGGGGCCGGGTGCCGATGAGGCGGTAGCGGCTACCCAAGCAGGTATTCAGCCGTTCCAGGGGGCTACAGAGGCCACTAGGGCGGCCGAGCAGCCGGCCAGGGCCGAGCATGACCTAGCGGCACTTCTCGATCCGCGGGCGAGTGGGATGGCCGCACAGAGGATTGCTCCGCCTCCTGGCGATCCGTTTACGCTCGGGGCGGGACAATCAAGGTTCGATGCGCAAGGGAACGTGATTGCTCAAAGCCCGCACGCTCCTGGAACTGGGAATGACGCCAAGCCTCCGGCGTCGATAGCCGAGTACAACCTCTATTCTGAGCAAACCCGTGCCGCGGGAGAGGAGCCGGCATCGTTTCAGGACTGGCAGCAGAGCATGGCGCGAGGACAGGTTATCGAGTTCGAGGGCGCCAAGTACATCCTGAATCCGGTAACGAAGGAGTACACGCCGATCTCGACCAGGGAAGGCGAGATATCGGCAGCAGCAGATAGAGCCTCCCAGATTTCGGCGGCAGAGGAGGGGGGCGTGTCCCTGACCCCTGGACAGAGAGCCGTCGATACCAAGTTCGCGGATGATTACGTGCAGTGGCAAGCCGTTGGAGGTTTTGCCGATGTGCAAAAGAACCTATCGCAGTTGCAGGACGTGCAGAGACGGCTTGAGTCTGGCGAGGAGTCTTTGACTGGAACCGCTATCGGTAATACTCCTCGGAATATTCTAGCTGCAACCAACCCTGCCGCACTGAATACGCTTGAGGCAGTTGAGGAGGTTGTCCAAAGGAACCTAAGACTCATACTTGGCGCGCAGTTCACCGAGAAAGAGGGCGAGCGACTTATCGCTCGTGCATACAACCCTAGGCTCCCAGAATCAGACAACGCGGTGCGCGTTGGGCGACTGATGCGGTCTCTCGAAGATGCTGCCAAGGCAAAAGACAGTGCAGCACAGTACTTTGCGGAGAGAGGAACGCTGGCTGGCTGGAATGGAAGGCTGTTTACGCTTGGTGATTTTGAATCGGCGATCAGTTCGTCTAGCAATGAGACTGAACCATCGCAGACGCGCGAAGCGCAAGAGATCACAGATGATCCTCTTTCGTCGCTCACGCCAGAGCAGCGGCAACGGTACGGACTCTGATGACAGACCTAAACCAACTTGTCATCGCTCTGAAGAAAGCGGACGAGGCGGGGGACGAGCAAGCTGCTCAGGCCATCGCAGCGGCGATAAAACAGCAGCGATCGAATCCCGTACAGCAGCCAGAGCAGGCTCCTGAAAACCCTACCCGCCTTCCGTTCGCCGGAGGTGAGTCATACGCAGAATCCGGACCTATGGGCGATCAGTTGATGCGCGTACTTGGTCAGGGTGCTAGATCAATGGGGAACGCGGTAGGCGGAACGGCTGGCATATTCGTCGATCCGATCATCATGGGGAAGAACAAACTGTTCGGCACTAACGATCCTTTCGCTCGCGAGGCGATGTCGCAAGTTTCCGACAAGGTCGGGCTTCCGGCAGCGGAAACAGGGCCAGAAAAAGCCGCGGCTTTTACCACGGAGTTTGTAACTGGCATGCCGTTAGGCGGTCTGTTGACTCGCGCAATTACTCCAGCAAGCGTGCCTCGCGTTCCTACATCGAGTGCTACCGCTCCGGGTGCGGCAACGCTTGAGAATGCCGGCGTTCCTCTGGATGCCAGTCAACGCTCTGGTAGTGCCTTGGCCGGGCGTGTTAGGTCAGCGGTAACCGATCATCCGATGACGGCTAATCGTCAGCAGTCGTTCACGACCGATCAACTGAAGGCTTATACGAGAGCCGTGCTTAACACAATCGGAGAAAAGGCGGACGAGGCGAGTCAGTCGGTGATGGCCAGAGCTAAATTAAGGATCGGGTCTGTATTCAACTCGATCGCCAAGAAAAGCCCGGCGATGTTCGATGATGCGCTTGAAACCGATATTGCAGGAACGGTTCAAAAAGCGAGCCGCATTCTGACCGATAGCGAATTGAAGGTATTGCAGAACAACGTCGATGACATTCTGAACGCGGTTGACGATACGGGGCATATCAGTGGCGATGTGTTCAACAGAATTTCATCGACGCTCGGTCAGCTGTCGAAGAAAAAGGACATCGGGCATTTTGCCAGAGATATTCAGGAGTCGTTGTTTTCGTCTTTAGAGCGATCGTCTCCGGC
>Ga0326597_10012874_pt1 | contig 11014 bp, 9 predicted proteins | sample RVTome_12_FD_203789 | JGI IMG/M metagenome (GOLD analysis project Ga0326597, IMG submission 203789) | Soil microbial communities from uranium-contaminated site in the Upper Colorado River Basin, Wyoming, United States - RVT100D185 | ecosystem: Environmental > Terrestrial > Soil > Contaminated >... | reverse complement strand
GTCGTGGTGATGCTGTTCATCGCCGGTCTTCTCGAAGGTTTCGCGCGCCAGCTCGTCACCGCGGATCTTCTCCGCTACGTGATCGCCGCGGCGACCGCCGTGTTCTGGGCGAGCTATTTTTATGCCGACGCCTTGCGGGAACGCGGCGATGTCTGAAACGGCCGCCCCTCCCCTTGCAAAGCGCAACGACGACCCTCTCCTCAGAAGCTTTGTGACGCCCGAAGGCGTCGACCTCAGGCTGAGGCTCGCCGAGGCGAGCGAGCGCGCCGCGGCCTTCGTCATCGACATCACGCTGATGGCGGGGCTGCTGTCGCTGATCTCTCTCGTGCTTGTGCTTGCGGGCATGGCCACAAGCGCCCCCGAATTCGTCGGCGTGGTCTGGCTCTTCGGCTTTTTCCTCCTGCGAACCTTTTATTTCACCGTCTTCGAGCTCGGCCCCCGCGCCGCGACGCCCGGCAAGCGCATGCTCGGCATCAGGGTCGCTCCCCGTCATGGCGGGCGTCTGCGCGCGGAGGCGATCTTCGCTCGCAATGCGATGCGCGAAGCGGAGGTTTTCATGCCGCTCGGCTTCCTGTTCGCGAGGGGGCTCGACTCTGTCGACGGCTGGATCATCGCCGCCGGTTTCCTGTGGAGCGCGATCTTCGCCTTCTTCCCGCTCTTCAACCGCGACCGGCTGCGGCCGGGCGACATCGTCGCCGGCACCTGGGTCGTCAGAGCGCCCAAACGCCGTCTCGCAGGCGACCTCGCGGGGGCCGGTGAAAAAGCCCTGGCGGAGCGCCAGTTCACGGCCGCTGAGCTTGACGCTTACGGCCAGCACGAGCTTCATGTTCTCGAAGACGTTCTGCGCGCCGGAAATCCTCGCACGATGAAGCTTGTCGCCGATCGCATCCGCGCGAAGATCGCGCGGCCGGTCGCGGCCGGCGAGGACGACGTGAAATTTCTCGAAGCCTATTACACGGCGCTGCGCCAGCGCCTCGAAACGCGGCTTCTCCTCGGCGTGCGCCGGCGCGACAAGCACGACAAGGTCTGGCACGACAAGGTCTGGCACGACAAGGTCTGGCACGACAAGGTCTGACCGCCTATTCGAACACTTTGGCGAGAGCTTCCGCGCCGATCCCTTCCTTGGCCCGGCGGAGCTCGAAATAAATCGCCGCGGCGCCGACCGCCGCAACCACCGTCGAAAGCATCGTCGCAACCATGTTGGCGACGACCGTCGCCGCCGTCGCGGCGCTCGTCAACTGCGCACCTTCGGGCGTTGAAAAAATCGCGGCGGGAACCGCCACGATGACGCTGATCAGGATCGAAACCACCAGGAATATCAAGAGGACCGCGAACACCCGCCAGCGATTACCGCGCGTGAGCTCGCGGCTTCGTCCGAGCGATCCCGTGACGCCGGTGTCTTCAACGATCTGCGCCGGCACGGCGACCGACCACATGATGGCGAGGATAAGGCCGGGAATGATGAGCACGATCATTCCGAGCATGATCCCCAGCGACATCAGCAGCGCGATGACGAACAGCGAGCCGGCATGGCGAAAACCGGTCGCCAGGCAGTCGTTGAATTTCGCGCGCCCGCCGTTGAAATCGACGACGGCGCCGTGAACGATGGCGCCCTGAAGGACATACTGCGTTACGAGACTGACAAGCGCGGCGAGGATTCCCGCGCCCATCACCGCGCCCGGCGCCTCCGTGGGATCGAGGTTCACCTGCCACAGGCCGATAAACGCCGCCGGCACGCCGACAAGAATGCCGGAGAGAGCGATAAAGACGGTGAGATTTCTCGAAATCGCGCCGAAGGTTCTGGTTGCGACGTCGCCGATTCGAAATTCCATAGATGCGCCCCCAATGGCGGCGCCTGGCGCGCCGGCTCGTTGTCCGAACCCAATACAAGCATTGTTTGCGCGACAGTAAAATACTTTTCAGCGCGGCCGCCTTTCTCCTCGATTTCAGGACTTCGAAATCAGCCTTCGGCAGGTTAGCATCACCATGAGAGCCTGGCCGGAAACTATCCGAGCAAGATCTGTGATTTATGATTCGCGGCGAGGGCCCCCTCCGTCAGCTTCGCTGACACCTCCCCCGCGCGCGAAGGCGCGCAATTTAAGATTGGCCGCATTCGCGGCCGGAGCGGGGGAGGAATTCCGTGCGGCGAACACGGTCGATTCCTCCCCCGCTTGCGGGGGAGGTGGCCCGAAGGGCCGGAGGGGGCCCTCGCCGCGAAATGACAATCGCCGATTTGCTGGAAAGCTTTCCGGACAGACCCTAAACATCGCCGGGACGAGGGCGCGGCGAGAGCGTCGCTTCAGGAGAGCTCCATGTTTCCGCCCAAACGTATCGTCTGTCTGACCGAGGAGACCGTCGAGACGCTGTACCTGCTCGGCGAAGAGGACCGGATCGTCGGCGTGTCGGGCTTTGTCGTTCGCCCGCCGGCGGCGCGGCGCGACAAGCCGAGGGTCAGCGCCTTCACCTCGGCCGATACCGAAAAGATCCTCGCGCTGAACCCCGATCTCGTCTTCACCTTCTCCGACCTTCAGGCCGATATCGTCGCCGAGCTGATCCGGGCCGGGCTTCAAGTCCACGCTTTCAATCACCGCACCGTCGCCGGCATTTTCGATATGATGCGAATGGTCGGCGCGATGGTCGGCGCCGACGCGAAGGCGAAGGCGCTGGCGAACGATTTGGAAGCGCGGCTGGCGGCAGCGCGCGAGCGCTCATCGACTTTGGCCCGCCGTCCGAAAGTGTTTTTTGAAGAATGGGACGAGCCCTTGATCACGGCGATCGGCTGGGTGGCGGAGCTCATCGAGATCGCCGGCGGCGATTATGTTTTTCCAGGCCACGCCAGAAAGGGCGCCGCCAAGGACCGTATCGTCGCGCACGCCGATGTCGTCGCCGCCGCGCCCGACATCATCATCGGCTCGTGGTGCGGCAAGAAATTCGCGCCGGGGAAAGTCAAAGCGCGGCCGGGGTTTGCCGAGACGCCGGCGGTGCGCGACGGCAGGCTCTATGAGATCAAGTCCTCGATCATCCTGCAGCCCGGTCCGGCGGCGCTCACCGACGGGCTCGCCGCGCTTGAGAAGATCATTCGCGAATGCGCCGGCGAGCGCGCGTTTGGATTGGATTGACACAATTTGATCGAAGCCTCTCACCCCGCTCATCCCGGCGAAAGCCGGGACCCAGGCTGACTCAGTTCTGGGTCCCGGCTTTCGCCGGGATGAGCGGTGTTTGGGGCGGCTATGGGCGATTCGACATGAACGCAAAACGCTCTAATCGCCGGGGTCACCGCCGCTGCGCGTTCAGAAACGCCCGCATGTGAAACTGCGCCTGTTCGTGACTGTAACGGCGCGCTGCGCCGACGGGACAAGCAAGGCGGGCGCGGCAGCCTCGATCCATGCACTCGGCGCCTTTGGGCGCGCCGATATGGTCCGTGCACGCTGCAATGTCATAGCCGGCCGGCGTGAAAGCGCTGACCGGGCACGCCGTAAGGCACGGTTTGTCGCGGCAGCTTTCGCACGGACTGGGGCGGCGGTCGGGCGCCGGCAGGTCGATCCGCTCGACGAAGGCCAAGGCGCCGCGCCAGGAATGCCACAGGCCCCAGTCGGGGTGGATCAGGATGCCGATCGGCGAGCGATAAACCGGTTCGGCCTTCTGCGCCCAGCACACGAACGGCGCCCAGGGCGGGCCGCCGAAGGGAAAGATCGCGCCGGCGCCGAGCCTTTCCGCGATCGCGTCGATCACCCGCCGCGACCAGCGGTCGAGCGGATCGGGCGCGCCGTCGGCGGCTTCGGGCGAGGCCGCGAATGTCGGCCAGTGCCCGCGTCCGACAAAACCAACCAGAACAAGGGTGCGGGCCTCGCCGACGATCGGCGCATCCTCCGGACCCGGATGGAGCGCGCCGCGCCAGGCGAGCCCCTCTCCCGTGATCGCCTGGTGTATTTCGGCGAGCCTCACATATTCCGCCGGTACTGACCGCCCACCTCGAACAAAGCGTCGCTGATCTGGCCGAGCGAGCACGCCCGCACCGCGTCCATCAGAACCGCGAAAACATTCTCGTTGCGGATCACCGCCTGGCGCAGGCGCTCGCGCATCGCCGGGGCTTCGTCGGCGTGACGGCGCTGGAAGTCGCGCAGGCGAGCGATCTGGCTGTTCTTCTCCTCGGCGGTCGAGCGCTGCAGCGAGGGGCTCGGCAGCGCCTCCTGATGGGGGTTGATGAAGGTGTTGACGCCGATGATCGGCAGGCTGCCGTCATGCTTCTTATGCTCGTAATAAAGGCTTTCCTCCTGGATCTTGCCGCGCTGATAGCCGGTCTCCATCGCGCCGAGGACGCCGCCGCGCTCGGCGATGCGCTCGAACTCCTTCAGAACCGCCTCTTCGACGAGATCGGTCAGCTCCTCGATGATGAAGGCGCCCTGGTTGGGGTTCTCGTTCTTGGCGAGGCCCCATTCGCGGTTGATGATCATCTGGATCGCCATGGCGCGGCGCACCGAGTTCTCGGTCGGCGTCGTATAGGCCTCGTCGAAGGCGTTGGTGTGCAGGCTGTTGCAATTGTCGTAGACCGCGATCAGCGCCTGCAAGGTGGTGCGGATGTCGTTGAAATTCATCTCTTGCGCGTGCAGCGAGCGCCCCGACGTCTGGATGTGATATTTCAGCTTTTGCGAGCGTTCATTGCCGCCGTACTTGAAGCGCATGGCGATCGCCCAGATGCGGCGCGCCACCCGGCCGATCACCGAATATTCCGGGTCCATCCCATTCGAGAAGAAGAACGAAAGGTTCGGCGCGAAGTCGTCGATATCCATGCCGCGCGCCAGATACGACTCGACGAAGGTGAAGCCGTTGGCGAGGGTGAAGGCGAGCTGCGAGATCGGGTTCGCGCCGGCTTCGGCGATGTGATAGCCGGAGACCGATACCGAATAAAAATTCTTCACCTTGTTGTGGACGAAATATTCCTGGATGTCGCCCATCATCTTGAGGGCGAATTCGGTGGAGAAGATGCAGGTGTTCTGGCCCTGATCCTCCTTCAGGATATCGGCCTGCACGGTGCCGCGCGCGGTTTCGAGCGTCCAGGCGCGGATCTTCGCTTCCTCCTCGTCGGTCGGCTCGCGCCCGTTTTCGGCCTTGAACTTTTCAAGCTGCTGATCGATCGCGGTGCTGAAGAACATCGCCAGCAGCATCGGCGCCGGCCCGTTGATGGTCATCGAGACCGAGGTCGCAGGGGCGCACAGATCGAACCCCGCATAAAGCGCCTTCATGTCGTCGAGGGTGGCGATCGACACGCCGGAATTGCCGACCTTGCCGTAAATATCGGGCCGTTCGTCCGGGTCCCAACCATAAAGCGTCACCGAATCGAAGGCGGTCGACAATCTTTTCGCTTCCGAATCCCTCGACAGGTACTTGAAACGGGCGTTGGTGCGGAACGGGTCGCCCTCGCCGGCGAACATCCGGGTCGGGTCCTCGCCCTGGCGCTTGAAGGCGAACACGCCCGCCGTATAGGGGAAAGAGCCGGGGAGGTTTTCGGCGAGCATCCAGCGCAGCAGCTCGCCGTGATCCTCATAGCGCGGCAGGGCGACCTTGCGGATCGACGTTCCCGACAGAGTGAGGCTGACCTGCGGCGTGCGGATTTCCTTGTCGCGAATCTTCACCACATAATCGTCGCCGGAATAGCTTTCCTTGACCTTCGGCCAAATCTCGATGAGCTTGCGGGCGCGCGGGTCCTGGCGCTCTTCGCGTTCGGCGATCAACGGAGACAGCGCCGCGCCGTCGCCGCCCTTGGCTTCCAGCATTTGCCGCGCGCCTTTCAATTGCTGGAGCTCGCGGGCGATGGTCGCCTCGTTTGCGACGGCCTGGTGATACCCGCGCACTTCCTCGGCGATCTCGGCGAGATAGCGCTGGCGCGAGGGCGGCACGATCGCCGGCCGCGGCGACGGCGCATGGCCGGCTTTGCGCTCGAACCGGCTCGGCGGCGTCGCAAAGCCCTTCTCCGCCAGAAGAGCGCGCAAAGCGAGATAAAGCCCGGTGACGCCGTCATCCTGAAAGCGCGCCGCGATGGCGCCGTAGACCGGCATCTCGTCCGGCGGCCGGGTGAAGTCGCCGCGATTGCGCTGCACCTGCTTTTGCACGTCGCGCAGCGCGTCCTCGGCCCCTCGGCGGTCGAATTTGTTGATCGCGACGAGGTCGGCGAAATCGAGCATGTCGATTTTTTCGAGCTGCGAGGCGGCGCCAAATTCTGGCGTCATGACATAAAGCGAGATGTCGGCGAGATCGGCGATGGCGGCGTCGCCCTGGCCGATGCCGGGGGTCTCGACGATGACGAGATCGAAGCCGGCGGCGCGGCAGGCCTCGACCGCTGCGGGCGTGAATTTCGGCACTTCGCTCTCGGACTGGCGCGTCGCGATCGAGCGCATATAGATTTGCGGCGCGTCGATCGCGTTCATCCGTATACGGTCGCCGAGGAGCGCCCCGCCGCTTTTGCGTTTCGACGGATCGATCGCGAGAACCGCGATCTTGAACGCGTCGCTGTCGAGGCGAAAACGGCGGATCAGCTCATCGTTCAAGGACGACTTCCCCGATCCGCCGGTGCCGGTGACGCCGACGACCGGCATTTTTCGGCCCTTCCCGGCGGCGGCGAGCCCCGCCATCGTCTTGGCGTCGACCTCGCCGCGCTCCAGCAGGGTGATGAACCGCGCCAGCGGGCGCCAGCCCGGCTCCGACAGCATGGCGACGTCGACGGCGCCGTCCTCGGCCGGATCGAAGTCGGCGCGTTCGATCATGTCGTCGATCATGCCCTCAAGGCCCATGTGCTGGCCGTCTTCAGGCGAATAGATGCGCTCGACGCCATAGGCCTCGAGCTCGGCGATCTCATCCTTGGTGATCACTCCGCCGCCGCCGCCGAACACCTTGATCCGTCCGGCCCCGCGTTCGCTGAGGAGATCGATGGCGTATTTGAAATATTCGACATGGCCGCCCTGATAGGAGCTGACGGCGAGGCCCTGCGCGTCCTCCTCGATCGCGGCGGTGACAACCTCGTCGACCGAGCGGTTGTGGCCGAGATGAACGACCTCGACGCCGGCCGACTGGAGGATCCGCCGCATGATGTTGATCGCGGCGTCGTGCCCGTCGAAGAGGCTGGTCGCGGTGACGAAGCGGATTTTGTTGCGCGCCTTATGCGCGCCGATTTTCGCGTCCTTGGCCGCGGCTTTCTTGGAAACTACGTCGTCGAGCATTGTCTTCTCCTCAAATCCTCAACGTGGTCTCTGCCGGTCCTGCCAGCCACGCCGCAATCAGAACGCCTCGTCCGCCATCGCCATCAGCGTTCCGGCGCCGGCGGTCGCCGCCGCTTCATAAGTTGCGGCGCGGGGCAATATGTGCTCGCCGTAAAACCGTGCGGTGATGATCTTGGCGCGGAGGAAAGCTGGGTCCCCTTCGTCCCCCGCCAGATCGGCTTTGGCTGCGAGCGCGGCGCGCGCCATCAGCCAACCGCCGGCGACGCTTCCCCACAGGCGCAGATACGACATCGCCGCCGCCGCCGCGTCGTCGCCCGGATGGCCGAGAATCCAGCCGGTCGTCCGCTCAAGCGAATCGAGCCCTCTGGCGAGCGCGCCGCGCAATGATGAAAGTTCTTCGCCTGCCGCCGCAAGCTCGCCGTCGAGCGATCGCATGGCCGCGATGAAGGACCTCGCCGCCGCCCCGCCGTCGCGGGTCAGCTTGCGGCCGATCAGGTCATTGGCCTGAATGCCGTTCGAGCCCTCGTAGATTTCGGCGATCTTGGCGTCGCGCATGAACTGGGCGGCGCCGGTTTCCTCGATATAGCCCGTGCCGCCATGAACCTGGACGCCGATAGATGCGGCTTCGGAGCCGATTTCGGTGCTCCAGCCCTTGACCACCGGGATCAGGAGATCGACCAGGCCTTGCGCCGCGAGGGCCTCGGCCGGATCTGGATGGCGACCCGCGATGTCGAGCTTTCCAGCCGCGAAATAGGCAAGCGCACGGCTGGCTTCGGTCAGGGCCCGCATCGTCAAGAGCATGCGGCGCACGTCCGGGTGGCGGATGATGGCGGCCGGTTTCGCCCCGCCCCCGGAGAGGTCGCGGCCCTGCACCCGTTCGCGGGCGTAGGCGGCGGCCTTCTGCAGCGCCCGCTCGGCGATCGCCACCCCTTGGAGGCCGACCGACAGCCGGGCGTTGTTCATCGTCGTGAACATATAGGGAAGGCCCTCGTTCTCCTCGCCGACCAGCAGGGCGTAGGCGCCGCCATGATCGCCGAACGACAAGACCGCGGTCGGGCTCGCATGGATGCCCATCTTATGCTCGAGCGAGACGCAGCGCACATCGTTGCGCTCGCCGAGCGCGCCGCCCGCTTCGATCAGGTGCTTGGGGACGACGAACAGGGAAATGCCTTTGACCCCGGGGGGCGCGTCAGGCAGGCGGGCGAGGACGAGGTGAACGATATTGTCGGTCAGCTCATGGTCGCCATAGGTGATGAAAATCTTCTGGCCGACGAGCCGGTAATGATCGCCTTCCCGGACCGCGCGGGTGCGGATGGCGGCGAGATCGGAGCCGGCCTGCGGCTCGGTCAGGACCATGGTTCCGGTCCACTCGCCCGACACCAGCTTCGGCAGGAACGTCGCTTTCAGCTCCGGCGAGCCATAGCGGCTGATCGCCTCAACGCCCGCCTGGGTCAGCATCGGGCACAGCCCGAACGCCATATTGGCCGAATGCCACATTTCCTGCAGCGCCGTCGCAACCAGCCACGGCAGGCCCTGCCCGCCATGTTCGGGATCAAAGGGAACGCCGTTCCAGCCCCCGTCGATGAAGGCGCGATAAGCCTCGGCCCAGCCGTCGGGGGTGCGCACCACGCCGTTTACGAGCTGCGAGCCTTGCCGGTCGCCGACCCGGTTGAGGGGCGCGAGCACGCCGCCGGCGAACTTGCCGCCTTCCTCGAAGATCGAAGCGATGAGCTCCTCGCTCAGCTCTTCCCCGCCGGGCAGGCCGGCAATGTCGGCCAACCGCGCCAGCCTTGTGGCGGCGAAGCGCATATCGGCGATGGGAGCGGCGTAATCGGTCATGGATCCTCCACCGGATAGGGCGTCCTCACGGGCAAGGTCAATCAACGTCGCCGCGAGCTATCGGATTGCGTCCCCCCCTTCGGGCGTCGGCTTGCCGAGCCGTAGCTCGCGGCGACAGGCCCGCCTTCCCCCGGATCAAGTCCGGGGTTTGCGCTCCGGCGCGGCAGCCTTCCCTCGCTTCGCGAGCGAAGGCTGGTGGGCGGTGACGGGTTCGAACCGCCGGCCTACTGGGTGTAAACCAGTTGCTCTTCCATCTGAGCTAACCGCCCTCTGCCGCGCGCCGGAACTCCGTGCGGGTAATCCACCCGCCATCCTTCGCCGGGATAAGTCATCGCTGCACCATCGTCCGGGTCGAGGTCTTTATAGCACCGCGGGTCCGGATGGAAATCCGGGCGCACCTTGAGCCTGGTGAAGGGCCGCCTGTCCTGGACATGATTAGAGCGGTTTGCGATCGGACTGAATCAAAGTGCAGCTCTCACCCTTCGTGACCCTTCGTGCCCTTGGTGGTTAAACACAAAGAGCACAAAGGATCACGAAGGTTGCGGCCGAAGCGTTGCGTCAACCTGGTCGCAACTCGCTCTAGCTGGCGCGGCCGGCGCGCGCGGAACAAGGCGATGGGCCGGTGGCGCGGCCTCCGATTCAGACGCTCGAACCGACTTGCCGCGGCGCCGAAAGAAAGGCCCGCCCTTGCGCCGAACGTTTCCCGCGCGAGGGCAGGCCGAGATCCCAATCCGGCGCGCCGATCGCGCCTTAATTGAGCGCGTCTTTGAGGCCTTTGCCCGCCGAAAACTTGGGCTGGATCGACGCCGGGATCTGGATGGTCTCGCCGGTGCGCGGATTGCGGCCCTCGCGGGCGGCGCGCTTGGCGGCCGAGAAGGTGCCGAAGCCGACCAGGCGCACGTCGTCGCCCTTGCGGAGCGCTTCGGAGATCGCGTCGAAGACCGCGTCGACCGCGCGAGCCGCCTCGGCCTTGTTCATCCCGGCCATTTCGGAGACGCGGTCGATAAATTCGTTTTTGTTCATTCCTCCACCCTTTCTGCAGAATTTCCAGGAGATGGCGTGAAAAGCTGGCGGAGTATCGCGCGGCGCGAGGGCGGGAGCAAAGAGAAACGCCAGTAAAATCGGGCCTCTTTATCAACAGACTCTGTAAGCTATTGAAATTAAAGTATTATTATTGTTCATTTCGGATGTGAAACGAGCGCCAGATCTCCTGCTCATGCTCGATGCAGCGGTCGATCAGCACGCGCCAGACGGGCTCGGCGATTCGTTTTGAGAGCCCGGCGGCATCCGCCGCGCGCAACACTTTGGCGAGGACATCCTCGATCCGCCAGTCGAGCCGCACTTCATCGGCGCGACCTTTGAGGCGCGCCGCGGCCTCGATATAGGCCTGCCGCTCGGCGACAAGACCGACCAGAAGCCGGTCGATCCGGTCGATCTCCTCGCGGACCTCGTCCATGCTCGCGCAGTCTTCGGCGAGCGTCCGCGCCCGCCGGTCGCCCTGCGGCGCGCCGGGATGGGTTTGGCGCTGAGCGGTCATGGACCTTTCCTCCATCCCGCGTTCCTTGCCCGAAAGCGCCGCGCTCCGCCACAAATCCTCCCGCTCCCCTTGTCCTCGCAGCCGCTCATTTCCCCTCACAATCGCGGAAGGCGCAATTATTGCGCTTGATATTGCGCAATCGATGCGCTATATGACAGTTCAATGACACTTTCGTCACACTTTTGTAACGGCTTTGGCCGGAGAGTCGAAGTGAGTTGAGGAGAAACGCCATGGCGAACATTCCCTATCCCCATTCCGTGCCGGGCCACCATTCCGGGGATTTCTCGACGGTGAAAGCGGTTCTGTTCTACCTGCTGCTGGCCAGCCTCGCGATCGCCATCGCCGTTCCGGCCGCGATTGCGACGATCGGCGCGCAGTAAGACCCAACGTCGCTGCGATAGGAAAAAACAACGCGGGCGCGAAA
>Ga0326597_10012873_pt1 | contig 11014 bp, 12 predicted proteins | sample RVTome_12_FD_203789 | JGI IMG/M metagenome (GOLD analysis project Ga0326597, IMG submission 203789) | Soil microbial communities from uranium-contaminated site in the Upper Colorado River Basin, Wyoming, United States - RVT100D185 | ecosystem: Environmental > Terrestrial > Soil > Contaminated >... | reverse complement strand
TCGTTCGGCTCTACATCTTTACCTCCTTCACAGTTGCAACACTCGGTATGAGTGGTTGGTTAGACCTTGCTCAGCAGGGACTTCCACCCTGCAAGAAGCGCCAAGCTTCGCTTGGCGCACTAACGTAATCGCCCGCAGTCTCCTTGCAGGCTAAGTCACGGCTCACATAGCAGTTGAGCCACAGATCCCTAAATAGACAATGAAGCTGCCCGTGATGGTCGAGCTATCTGATCGCGCCACGGGAACGGTGGTCACTGCCCACATTCGTCGCACGAATTTTTCAGACGTTCTGCAATGGTATGGTTGGGGCTACGCGAGGGACTCACAGGATCGAGACTGGGACTGGATCGCGCTTTTTGCCGACTCGATTCAATATCCCCGACGGTTCGAGTGCTATTCATTGATCGCAGAAGGCGCGCTTCACTGTTTGATGCGGCTCGATCTTCGCGGAAGACGGTTACGCGGAGTTCAATGGCTGATCGTTGAATACTTGGCGACGAATCCGGTGGATCGCCATCAGAATGCGGGAATAAAGTATTTGGGCGAATCGATGCTAGCAGTTGCTACTGAGAGGAGTTCGGAGCATAATTTAAAAGGTCGTCTTTGGTTGGAGTCGTTGCCAGAAGCTCAGAGGTTCTACGAGCATCAGGGATTCGAGCAACTGAAGCGTCGATCCAAAGAAGGCTACAAGACGTATCTATTAGACTCCGATACGGCGTCGCAATTATTAGCCGCCGTCAAAAGAAGGAGGGGCTGGAAGGATGCCGAAAAAGTTTGACCTAGAAAAAGCAGCCGAACATGAGACGGTGGGCGCTTTGGCAGTCGGTCGTGGTCACCGCCGGCGGAGTTTAGCTTCTAAAGATGCCGTTCGTTTGTCGCAGGTGGAAATTCAACAGGTTGTCGAGACGGTACGTGGCGTTGTCGGGCTTATTGAGCGGGTTCCTCAACGCGAGATCCGCGCCCGCGGCGGCGCCTTCGTACGCCTGGAAGGGGCACGCCGCAAGCGAGCCTTGTTGTTTCGTTTTTAGACTGTCAGGCCGCGACAAGGTTCCTGTAAAGCCCGCCGTACCAGGACGTTGACCGATTGTAATCAGCGGAAACACGAGTGTCATCGATGGGGCCAATTCCCGTCAATGACATCTCGGCCATCCGGCAAACTCGCCCACCCGCGTCCCGATCTCGACCGCTTCGTCGCCGCGTACCGCAAAGCCGGCGGCCGCGTCGCCCTGGAGCTGTACGAAGGCGAGAGCCAGGCGTTCATCACCCGGAATTCCTCTTCGCCCAACGCCGCGAAGGCGATCGACAAGATCATCGAATTTGTGCACAAGGAAATCGGCTGAGAAGAGACGGCCGATACGAGAGGTTTTAAGCTCCGATCACTAATTCGGCCCCGTGACACTTGCGACGCATTATGGATAGCGGGAACTTCTACCAATATCGCGAGCGCGAAACGCAGTTCCGAATGCAACTCAGCAGATTTGATGGCCGGGTTCTGCGCGATGTTCTCCTCCAGATAGTTGAACCAGAGGTAAATGTGGTAGTTCTAGTTTTTGAGGATGCTGTGTTTTCCGTTCAGGGACAAATAGGAGGTGAATTGCTCAAGGTAGTCGAGGCACCGCCACCGAGCACCGAATCTCTTGGTCCCAATGCATGGTACCAGCCCTTCGAACCGGCTATCCAGTTCAGAGGGAAAGCTGTCGCGCAGGTTAGAGCCGTTGGCGAAGCATGGAACGGGCACGGCCTAGAGATAAGCTTTGCAGATTGCCCTCGTCACACATTGATTATCACGTCGATAGATTCACGTGGCGCTCCCGAAGCGTTCAGAGACTGTGTCAAAGTAGGTGTCGCAGAGTACACTTATGAGTATCGTAGAGACCCCCAGCCCTAACCACGCCCTTCGCTTGGATGCGCGATGATTCGCGAAGAAGCCGCTTCATAAACAACGGAGGAATAATGTGAAAACCATTGGTCTTGAGCATGCAACTTTAGAAACCTGCATCAAAGATGCCCGACGCGATCGGGTTGTTGTGACACGCAAGGGCAAGCCGGTTGCACTCGTGTTGGGAGTCGAAGGGTTGGACGAAGAGCAAGTACAGCTTGGCAGCAGCAAGAAATTCTGGAAACTCATAGAGCAGCGACGCAGGCAAAAGACGTTCAGTCGTAGGGAACTCGAAAAGAGACTCGACGGCACAAATGGACGCGTGAGCAAGACAGCGACACGGCGCAGAGCACGGCTCTGACAGCCCGCGATTGACAAAGCCGCAACACCTTACAACTTTTTCGTTCACTGAAGGAGGCGCTCACATGCTCGCCAATCATCCCGACCCGACCGTTGATCACGTTCTGAAAACCTGGGCGCCGCGCATGATCGTTCAGCTGCGCAGGACCAACACCCACCGATAATCATTCTTGACGATAATCACGACCGGCGTTACTATCGAACCTTGATCAAGACGTTTAAGTGCGCTGACACACAAGCGCTTTCGAAGGGCGAACGGGTCAAACGGTTCGCGAATATCACAGCGGTTGCGCGGCGCAAGTTAAGGCAGTTGGAGATCGCAGGGCGCTTGGACGATCTGAGGGTGCCGCCCGGCAATCGGCTCGAAGCCCTAAAGGGGAATCGCGCGGGGCAGTATAGTATCCGGATAAATGATCAGTTTCGCCTGTGCTTTCGTTGGACGGAGAAAGGTGCTGAAGACGTCGAGATTGTAGACTACCATTGACGGAGAGTGATTATGAGCAAGCTTAAATCCGTAACGCCCGGAGAGCTGTTATTGGAAGAATTTCTCAAGCCAATGGGTATCAGCCAGTATCGGCTCGCTAAAGAGATCGGCGTGCCGGCGCAACGCATCGGCGATATCGTGGCAGGGAAACGCGCTGTTACTGCTGATACCGATTTACGCCTGTGCCGTTTTTTCGGCCTTTCCAATGGTTATTGGTTGCGCGCCCAGGCGGCCCACGACACAGAGGTAGCGGAACGCACATTGGGCGCCAAACTGGCGAAAATCAAACCTTGGTCAAGTACCGAGGTTGGTAGTAGTCGCGCCGTAACTCGCACATGAGCACGGACCCTTTACGGGTTGGCCCTCTCTGACTCCGGGAGAACCGCAGACAACCTGAAGTATGGCTGTTAACAGCCGTCGCGGGAAAAAGCATGCGGATTGCATTCAACGACGATTTAAACGCAAACCTGCGTCGCGGATATAAGGAATGCTCTTCAACGACTTGCCGTCATGAATTAGGGAGGAAATCATGCTCGCCAATCATCCCGATCCGACCGTCGATCACGTTTTGAAAACCTGGGCGCCGCGAATGATCGTTCAGGGGATCGATTACAACGATCTCATGACGACCGGCGAACGCATCCGCACCTGGGACGACTGGTGCCGCGAGTGGTGCGTGACGGCGGCGGGACACGAAAAGTTCGCGAGAGAGAATGAGGCCAAGGGCAACCGGGCGAGTGCCACTGAGGCGTACCTCATGGCGTCGATGGCCTATCATTTTGGCTGCAACAACTCTCCGCATAATCTGGACGAGTATATTCCGGCAGCGAAGAAGCGCGTCGAATGCTACGCCAAAGCTGCGCCTTATCTCGATCCGCGTGCCGTTCGCCATGAAGTGCCGTTTGAAACTTTTCGCCTGGCGTCTTATCTCCGCGTGCCGCCGGGAACCGAGAAGCCGCCGGTGGTGGTAATTATCTCCGGTCTCGAGTCCACCAAGGAAGAGGCCCGCACGATGGAGGACAGCTTTCTGCGCCGCGGCATGGCGACTTTCACCTTCGACGGGCCGGGTCAAGGCGAGAGCTGGTTTCAAGGCGGCATGATCGTCGAGTTCGAGCGCGCCACTTCGGCGGTCATCGATTACCTCGAAAACTTACCCGCGGTCGCCCCCGGCCGCGTCGGCGTCTTCGGTCCGAGCATGGGCGGCTATCTCGCGCCGCGCTCAGCCGCCTGCGATACCCGCATCAAGGCCTGCGCCTTCGCTGGCGGCATGTACGACCGCACCCGCGTGCTCAACCGACTCGAAGATCCTTTCGAGTTCGCGCGCGTGGCGCATATCTGGAAGGTCTACGACAAGCAGAAGCTGGTGGAGTTGCACAGCCGCTGCACGCTCGAAGGTTTGGCGCCGAAGATTCGCTGTCCGCTGATGGTCGTCCACGGCACCAAAGATTTTGTACCGGTGGAACAAGCAAAACGGACCTATGACGAGGCGTCGGGCCCCAAGGAATGGGTCTTGCTCGAAGGCGGCAATCACGTTTGCAACAACATGCCCTTTCGCTACCGCCCGCTGATCGGAGATTTTCTCGCGAAGCATTTGGCAGCACAGCCGGATTAAGACAATGGCAGGGGATGGCGAGGTTCCCTGCTTGCTAACTTTGCCGCCGTTGACACAACGAACTTCATCGGCTTAGATTGAGCGCAATATTGAAGGAGGAACGCAAATGAACATCCGCTGGAATCAATTATCGCTAGTGATCGCCGCCAGTTGCTTTGCCCTGGTGCTATTCTTGGTAACGGCTCAAGCCCAGCAACTGCCGAAATCGGTCGCCATCGGTTCCAATCCGCCCGGGTCGGTCTTCTACGCCCTGGCGAGCGGATTGGCCAAGGTGGTCAGTGAGGCGTCGCCGATGCAGGCGCAAGTTCAACCGTACGCCGGTACCAGCACGTTTGCGCCGCTATTTGAAAACGGCGAACTCGACTTCGGCGTGGTGAATGCGGTCGATATGGGCATGGTTTACCAAGGGCAAAAACTCAAGGTCGGAGGCAGAAATCCGTTCCCTCATGTTCCGAACGCCCGCTTGGTCATGCGCGGCTCGCCGCTGCGCAGCAGCTTCATCGTGCGCAAAGATTCGCCGATCAAGACTCTCGCCGACGTCAAAGGCAAACGCGCCACCGGCGAGTACCCGGCGCAATTGGCGGTTTGGTACAACATGTTCGGCGCGCTCTCGAACGCCGGACTCACATGGAACGATGTCAAAGTCGTGCCGGTGCCAGCCGTCAACGACGGCGTCGACGCGCTCATCCAGGGCCGCGCCGATGTGACCACCCACGCCATCGGCTCGGCGAAACTAAGGGAAGCCGACGCGGCGGTGGGAATTCGCTTCTTATCTCTCGACTGTTCCAAGCTCGGCGAACAGCGGATCAAGAAAGCGATCCCGGGATATTATTTATCGACCGTCAAAGGCGGCTCGTCGTCCGGAATTCTCGAAGACATCTGCGCCTTCACCTACGACATTTATCTCGCCGGCCACAAAGCCCTGCCCGACGCCGCCGTGCGCAATGTTCTCCAAGCGATCTGGGTGAATATCGACAAGTTGCCGCAGTTCCATCCAGGCTTCGCGGAGTGGACCAAGGCGCGAGCCGTGGATGCCGAAGTCACCATGCCCTATCATCCGGCTGCAGCGCGCTTCTTCAAGGACAACGGCGCGTGGCCGGCGAAGATGGATGAAGTGCAGAAGAAACTGTTAGCGCTCAATCCGTAAGAGCGATACCGTTTTGACACTGTCGAGCCAGTCACATCTGAATCGTTTTCGGCAGCCCTTGAACGCTTTGAACTGACCGATCTTCGAAAGCAAGATGAGCGACGAAGTCAATGCCACAGGTAAGTTTCGATCGTTGAGCGGCGCCGCCCGGACGATCGAGAGACTTCTTGTCTTCTGTCTGACCCTGGTGGCGGCCGCCTGGGCCGGAGAGGTTCACGTCTTGCTGAACCTCATGTTCTTCAAAGAACAGTTCCTCGGATTCTTCTTTGCGCTGGGAATGGCCGGCGTGTTTCTACGGGTCAAGAGCTATGGTCGGGAACCCGCCGAGAACGTTCCTTGGTACGATTGGCTCTGCTTCCTCGTCAGTCTGGTCACCGGCGGCTACATCATGGTGATGTATCCGTCGATCGCCTACCGGCTCGGTGTTTTGTCGCCAGAGCGCTGGATTCTGGGCGGACTGGCAGTTCTATTAATCCTGGAAGCGACCCGGCGCGTGGCGGGCTGGGCGCTCGTATGGGTAGGGCTTGCCTGTATATTTTATGCAAAGTTTGCCGATTTTTTCCCGGGCCTCTTGGCGGCGAAAGGCGCCACTTGGCTACGCATCGTAAGCTATCTCTATCTCGATTCCAACGCTCTCCTGGGCGTCCCGCTCACGGTCGCCGCCAGCGTCGTCGTCGCCTTCATCTTTTTCGGGCAGGCGCTCTATGCCGTCGGCGGCGACAGGTTCATCACGGATCTCGCTCTTATCATCATGGGGCGGTACCGGGGCGGGCCGGCCAAAGTATCGGTGGTTTCTTCGGCGCTGTTCGGCACGGTTTCCGGCAGCGCCGTGGCTAACGTGGCAGTAGACGGGGCGATCACCATTCCCCTCATGAAGCGAACCGGTTATCCCGCCCATGTGGCCGCCGCCATCGAGGCTGTTGCTTCGAACGGCGGACAGATCACGCCCCCGGTCATGGGCGCGGCGGCATTTTTGATGGCCGAGTTTCTCAATATTCCCTACGGCCAGATCGCTCTGGCCGCCGCCATTCCGGCCGCTCTCTACTATCTGGCCCTGTTTACCCAAGTCGACCTGGAAGCAGCTAAGTACGGTCTCGCCGGGTTGCCCGCGGATCAAATCCCAAAGCTTCGCGGCGTTATGCGGCTCGGTTGGGTCTTCGTCTTCCCGCTCGGTTTTTTGATCTATGCGCTGATGTTTGGAAGCTGGGAAGCAGGCAAAGCGGGCATCGCCACAGTCATTCTCACGTTTCTCGTCGGCGCGATCCAGAAAGACACGCGCCCTGGATTTACAAAAATTCTCCGGTGCATTGAAGACACGGGCCGAACCCTTCTCGATATCGTCGTCATCACGGCGTTAGCCGGCCTCGTCATCGGCGCGTTGCAGTTATCCGGCCTCACCTTCAAACTTTCACTGATCTTAATAAGCCTATCGGGTGGCAACGTGGTCGCCCTCCTGGCTCTGACCGCCGTCGTTTGCATCTTGCTCGGCATGTCGTTGCCCACCGCCGTCGTCTACATCACCCTGGCGGTACTCGTCGGGCCCGCTCTGGCCCAGCTCGGTATCGATCCGCTGGCCGCGCATCTATTTCTATTCTATTTCGGCATGCTCTCGCTGATCACGCCGCCCGATTGCCTGGCGACTTACACGGCTGCCGCCATTGCCCACTCGGATTTTTGGAAAACCGGCTGGACCGGCATGCGCCTCGGCATCGCCGCCTACGTGGTTCCGTTCGTCTTTGCTCTCCACCCTGCGCTGATCCTGAAGGGGACATTAGGAGAGATTCTCCTTGCCGTCACCGCCTCGTCGATCGGAACTTTTTTGCTCGCTGTGGGTTGCGCCGGTTACCTGTTCCGGTCGTTCAATTGGGCGAAGCGCGGGCTTTTCTGCCTAGCCGGCTTGCTTCTCATGATCCCCACTTGGCACGGCACGTGGTTGCTCGTCGATGCTACTGGTTTGCTATTGGGGGTCAGCTTGTTTCTTTGGGAGCGGAGCAAATCATCTCGCGCGCCATCGGCAATCGTCGAACCGAGCGGCGTCACTCCCTGAGCGTGGCAGTGGAACCGGAGGTCACAACGAGCCCTCTCCGTACGCCATATTGCTTGACAGCCCTGGTTCGGCTAGAGTCAATCAAATTAGACTTCCGTTTAAGGAGTTATATCTCATGACCATTTACAATCGTAAGATGATTCTGCCGGCGATCGGTTTTCTCGCCTTTGTCGGGTTTTCAGAGCTGGCTCTGGAGACCTATGCCGACGCCCGGGCAGGCGGCGGCCGTTCGGGCGGCTTCCGCGGCTCGCGAAGTTTTCAGGCTCCAAGTCGATCGGCGCAACCCAGCCCATCCCAACCGCGCCGGGAAGCCGCGCCACCACAACAACCCGGCCCAATGGCGCCGCAACCCGGCGGCTTTATGCGTGGGATCGGCACCGCCATCCTCGGCGGGTTTTTGGGCTCGATGCTTTTCTCCGGTTTGGCCCACGCGGGGATCGGGGGATTGGGTGGAAGCGGCTTCGGCATGATAGAGATCCTGTTGCTGGCGGGCGCGGGCTATTTCCTCTACCGGAAGTTTCGCAGTCCCGCGGTCGCGACCGGTTACGGCGCGATGCAATATCAGGGCACCCAAGACTACGCTCCGTCATACTCTTCGACTGAGGAACAGCCCGCAGGCAACAACTCTGTGGATTATCGATCCATTGCGATGATGGATCGAAACTTTGATCCCGATCAGTTTCTCAAAACAGCGCAGGACACTTTTTTCAAAGTTCAGGGCGCATGGAACAAACAGGACACGGCGGCGCTGGGAGCGCTTTGCGGTTCCGAGTTGATGAAAACATGGGAACAGGAGATCAACGAGCTTCGCTCCCGCAGTCAACAAAACAGGATGGAGAATATCGCTTTGCGTGAAAGTGGGATTACCGAAGCATGGACGGAGAGCGGCGATGACTTCGTTACGGTCCGCATCAAGGCGAATCTTTTGGATTACACCGTCGATCATAAGACCGGGGCCGTGATCACCGGCAGCAACTCCGAGCCGGTTGAATTTGAGGAATACTGGACGTTTACCCGCCCCGTCGGACCCAACCTCTGGAAACTGGGCGCGGTGCAGCAAGCTTAACGAGCTATCGATGAATTCACCCCGGCAGCGAACCTCCATTATGGTGCGCCGCCGGGGTGACGCAAGATCCGCCTCTCATTCTTTTCCCGCTCAATCTCGGCGACGAATTGAACTATCCCGCAGCTTACGGCAGGGGATCACATCAGACGGACGTCGAGCGAAATTGTAGGGTGGGTGGAGGCGCAAAGCGCCGATACCCACCGTTGGGAATGATCGGCGCTACATTCCGGTAATCTTCTTCGCCTGCTCAATAACCTCGCGCGGTTGGGCCATAACTTCCTTGGTCAACTCTTGCAGATCCTCAGCGGCTCTTTCGCTTTCACAATATCTCCGACCGACTTAAAAGGAGTGTCTGAGCGGATATAAAAAACCAGGTGCCTCTTATCCTGGGTACCGATCCAGTGGAATCTGCGCACGTCGAATTTGACCTCCTCCCGTCCCACGAGCTGATCCATGTAAATGTTGGCACTCGGCATCCCGACGGATAACCCGTCAGGTTTGGCCACGCCGTAGACATAGTTGGTTGCCACCACCGATCCAGCGCCCGGCATGTTCTGGACGATGAACTCCGGATTCCCGGGAATATGTTTCCCCATATGCCGGGCGACGACTCGCGCCCAGCGATCGTAGAATCCTCCGGGAGTAAAACCGACGACTATCCTGATGGTCTTGCCCTTGAAGAAAGGTTCGCTCTGAGCTTCAAGCCGGGCCGGCGACCCCAACGGGATGATTACCAAGGAAAATAAGAGTGCCAAAGCCGGAACAATGAGAGCAACGCGCTTCTTCATGACCACCTCCTAAAGCCAATCGATATCCGCCGACAAAAGTTATCATCTCTTAGACGCATTTAGATTTACACTCCTTCGGTCTGAAAGAAAAGAGGATTCATAGAATCCCCCACGCTCAGCAGCCGGATCTCACCTCGCGTTTGGCCTTGATTACCACACTTTCAGGCTCCAGTGTTAGACTCGACAGCCTTAGTTCTTGAAAATGGCTTCAACAGCGTCTAGGAATTCAATTGACACAACACAATCCTTTTGATTACCTTTCGCGATGAGCGGTCAACTGCCGTGACCCTATGGCGGAGGCAGGATGCGACAAAATTTTTTGCATCAACCCTGCGGCAACGAACTTGTTCAAAGCAGCCGGCATCGATTAAGTTTGGCCGCACAATGCAAGACTCGGCGAGGGGGATCTTATGAAAAGTGTCGTTTCTAGCGTAGCTTTGCTATTTGGCTTTGGCTTTATCTTTAGCAGCGCACGTGCCGCTGCGCCTGAATTTTTTAAGGGCAATACCATCAGGCTCGTGGTCGGCAACTCCGCCGGTGGAGCGATGGACGACTGGGCGCGCTTTATCGCGCAGCATCTCGGCAAACAGATTCCGGGACATCCCGATATCGTGGTGCAAAACATGCCGGGCGCCGCCGGCATTATCGCAGCCAACTACGTTTATAGCATCGCCAAACCCGACGGTTTGACTCTCGGATTGTTCAATCCGGCCCTCTACATCGATCAGCTTGTCGGCGCCAAGGAAGTAAAATTCGACTGGCCGAAATTTTCCTGGATCGGCTCACCGGAGCGGATCGATCAGGTGTTGTACATTCGAACGGATGGCCCGTACAAAACTTTGGAAGACATTCGCAAGGCGGCGGAGCCGCCAAGATGCGCAGCATTAGCCCGGTCCGGATTGAGTTATTTCTTGCCGCGCCTCCTCGATGAAGGGCTCGGCCTTAAGTTTAATATCGTCGCCGGCTACGGCGGCGGCGGCGACATGAATTTGGCCATCGAGAAAGGCGAAGCGCACTGCCGCGCTGGCACCGTTTCGGCATACGTCGCCCGCGAACCCACCCGCACGTGGATAAAGAACGGTTTCATTCGCGCCTTGGCGCAAAGCGGCGCCACGCGCCATCCCAAATTGCCGGATGTCCCAACCCTATACGAATTGATGGAGACACATAAAACGCCCGATGCCATCAAGCGCGTAGCAAAAGTGCTGCTCTCAGCCGGCGATCTCGGTCGTCCTTTCATTGCCCCTCCGGGCACGCCCGCCGACCGCGTTAAAATTTTGCGCACAGCTTTTAGCAAGGCACTGAACGACGCCGAGTTATTGGCAGATGCCAAGAAGCGTCGATGGGACCTTGATATAACAACCGGCGAAGAGCTGGAGTCGCTAGCCAAAGACATCATGATCCAACCTCCAGAGGTCGTCGATAGAGTGAAGAAGATGATGAGGAATTAGACGGTCGCGATTGGAGTGAAGAAGCGGCCGCTGATGGTGGCTCTGGATAGGTCACTTAGTACCCTGTCCCATAAATTCGATGACGTATTCGCTCACGCAGCTTTGGCGAGCATTTGCTCGTGCGCCTGGATTTTCGAGAGAAGTACCTGGAGGTCATGACGGGTGAACTTCCATTCGAAA
>Ga0326597_10012871_pt1 | contig 11016 bp, 9 predicted proteins | sample RVTome_12_FD_203789 | JGI IMG/M metagenome (GOLD analysis project Ga0326597, IMG submission 203789) | Soil microbial communities from uranium-contaminated site in the Upper Colorado River Basin, Wyoming, United States - RVT100D185 | ecosystem: Environmental > Terrestrial > Soil > Contaminated >... | reverse complement strand
CTGCCGTATGTTTTTCACCCTTTGGAGCCCGAGTGTGATTGTCCTTATGTTCATCTTTCCAACGATTGCCTGATAAACGCTCTCCGAAATATTGATGCGTCCCGGGACAGCAATCTGTTGAAGTCGAGCTGAGATATTGATTGTGTCGCCGCGCAGCTTCCCGTCTATTTCCAAAACATCTCCAAGGTGAATCCCGATACGGACCCGAACCTGTTTGAGGGACGGTTTATCCTTATTGAACTTTCTCAAGCCATGCTGAATCGCCACACCACAAGCCACAGCCTTCAGGGCAGATTCAAACGAGATAAGGAATGCGTCCCCGATGACTTCAACTACTCTTCCTCCATGTCGGGTAATCGCTCTGTTCATGATGGTGTTGTGAGTCTTGAGAAGCCTCAAGGCAAGACGTTCGTCACGGTTCATCTTCTTGGCGAAGTCCTTGATGTCGGTGAACATGATCGAAAGGAGTTTGTGCTGACCGGTCTCCCTGGATGTGCGCAGTTTTTCTTTGTTGTAACGAGGTAATGGTCCGGAATGTCTCAGTTGGGCGCGTACGCGGGCGAGCACCTCCTGCGCATCAAAGGGTTTTGTAATGTAGTCGTCTGCTCCCGACTCCAAACCAATGACCTTGTCTACCTGATCTGCCCGGGACGTTAGCATGATTATAGGAACATGGTATCCGCTTGCACGCAGTCGGCGGCATACTTCGACACCGGAAAGATCCGGAAGGTTCACATCGAGAAGCACCAGGTTCGGTGAGAAGGCCAGCGCTTTCTTCATGGCCGACTTGCCATCATGTGCCGCATTTACAGAGTAGCCCTCTTTTCGAAGCAAGTCCTTTATCCCCTTCGCAATCATGGTGTCGTCTTCAACCACAAGAATTCCTTTCCTAGATCGCATCGTTCGTCTTTCTTAACGGAAACAGGAGAGTGAATGTGCTCCCCTTTCCAGGCTCGCTGTTCAATTCAATGGAGCCACCGTGCGCATCCATTATGTGCTTCACAAGAGGCAGCCCCAATCCGACTCCCTCCACATGCCTGCTCGCATTCGGATCCCGATAGAACCTTTCAAAGATGTGGGGAATCGAGTCCGGGGAGATACCGCGCCCGCGGTCGCGGACGGTGCAGGTCGCCCACCCGTTCGCGTGCGCTAGAGAAACCCTGACGTGCTTGTTTTCTGTCGAGTACTTGATGGAGTTCGTGAGAAGGTTCATGATTGCTTCGCCAACCGCATCAGGGTCGGCGTACACGGGAAGGCGTCGCTTGCCCACTCTGAATTCCGCCCGGAACCCCTGCTTGCTGAGCTGATAGCCCATTGTCTTCATGACTTGCTGCGTAATTTCCCGGAGGTCGGCATTCTCGAAAAAGTATTCCTTCACACCTCTCTCAACCTTTGCAGAATCGAGAATCGTTGACACCATTCGGTTGAGGCGATCAGCCTCACCCTGGATGATCGTGACATACTCCCGCGGCTTTCTGTCCAGCCTTCGAATATGGCCTTCGAGAAGCTCTGCGAACATTTTGATGGAGGTCAGCGGTGTCCGAAGCTCATGGGAGACATAGGAAACAAAATCAGACTTCAGTTGGCTTAGTTCTTCAAGGTGCTGCGCTTCCGCTCTGGTTAGCACGAGCTTCTGGGCGAGCGTAAGTCTCTCGAGAGCAAGTCCAACCTGGGCGGAGACATTGTTCAGGAGGTCGATATCCTCGATCGTGTATTTTGCTCCCGATTTTTTCTCTCCAAGCACGAGGAATCCGTTGAACTCGGAGTTTCTTGAGAACATAGGGATAACCAGTACCATTCCCCAGCGGTGGAACACACTCTCGTCCGCAGGCTCGAAATGAATGCCCGGTTCAATCCTGCCCTTAAGGGCCACGGGTAGCTGCAGTGCGGTCTTCAGTTTCTCGACGCTGAACCGGAGTCCATGCCGTTCAAAGGTGTCAAAATTTCTGTGAGCGAGCACCTGGAGCCGGTTTTCGGGTTGTTGTACCCTGAAGAACCCTATCTTCTCCACCGGGATCAGCTGATCTGTTTCGCGCACGATCAACTCCGCGAGCTGTGTAATCTCAAACGATTGCTTGATTCCTTCAACGAACCTGCGTTCAGCGTGTCGAAAATCGTATCGCACCCTGAAGAAATATCTATCCACCAACTTTTGAACACGCCTCCGGGCCGGCTCAAAGAGCAACGCCAAAACGACAGCCGTAGTTACAGATGCCTCGACAAAATATGACCCGACAAGCTGAACAACGGCACCGACAAGGACGGTATAGAGAAGAACCAGCGTTCCCAACACCATTGCATACACGGTAGCACGACTTATGACCAGCTCGACATCGAGGATATGATATTTAACTAATGAGACCGCAAAGGCTATTGGGATGATAAGAAGAAAGAGAAGGGTGTAATCCTCCGGCACGACCGGCCCGGAAAGAAATAACTCAGGAACGATGGTCAGCACGAGGAAAGGTGTCGGCCCAACGGACAAACCGAACAGGATCCACTTCAGTTTCTTGCTTGCATCCAGACTCTCGGCCCTGGCGTATGAGTGAGCGAAATTGGCTATCCCGCCTAACACATACGCTACTATGGCAACTCGCTGAATGTCATAAACGGCCATGAAGTTGGCATATTCCGCCAACGAAGCGTTGTGCAGCGAGGAGATCTGAAAATAGGCTGCCGTGGCGAATAGCGCAATTCCGGGGGTGTACACGATGAGAGGCAGGAGAATACTAGAGCCAAGCTTCGGCTTTGGGTAGATCGTAGTGACGTGAAAGAACGTAGTTGCAACACCGATGTAAACAACGAGATTTACGATCCGGGCCACATAGGTCCACGGATTGTCGCGCTGCAGAGCCCCCCACGCCAGCATTATACTTGCACCTAGCAATATCATGGCCCAATGAAGGACGCGTGCGGCGTGGTCCTTTTGCCGCACGATCAAAACAAAAACTCCAACGCACCACGTCGCTATCCCCATAATCAAGATCATGACGACATAAGCGACGCTGTAATAGCTGATTAGCCTGATTTGTGTTGTCTCGACAAGGGAATTCCTGGCAACCGTCATCAGAACCGGTTCTTCCACCCGCGACAGATCGGCGAGGAATTCAAGCGAGGAGATGTCTAAGAGAGGTTGCCCATTCCATGTCTGTACTTCATCGCCCCATTGCAGCCCGGCACAGGCTGAAGTGTCTACGATTTCCTTGATGAGAACGCGGCCGTTGACCACGGCTGCGTCAAAAGGCACACGCTGCCTTGTTTGAAGAGATGGTACGTGGAGGAGACTTATTGCCAGCAGGGCAATGTCCACAGACAAGAAGAGTCCGCTGCCTAACGAGAGCGATTTCATTGCGACCCTGGCCTGGTTGTGGCTCGGTTACTCGTGAGCGGAATATACAACGCAATAACGCCAAAAGAAAGCAGCAGGATTCATGCGGAGAAATCGCACGATCAGCCTTACTCTGGAATTGTATGGCCAGAAACCCCGATCCTGAATGGGAGCCCGTCATTTCACCAGCATGACTTTTATCGTCTGCGAAAGACCCGCTGCCTCAAGTCTGCAGAAATAGACTCCACCTGCCAGGCCGGCGGCATTCCACGTGATGGAGTGAGTTCCTGATTCAAACTCATTCGAAACCAACGTCGCAACTTCCTGTGCAAGCACGTTGTAAGCCTTTAGTGTCACAAAGCCAGAAACGGGCAAGTGAAAACTGATTACCGTCGTTGGATTGAATGGGTTTGGAAAGTTCTGATACAGCACAAAGGTTTTCGGGTTCCTCACCTCCTCAGCCACAGCAACCGGGAGATTCCCGATAATGGGAATGTCGACGTAGGAGGGGACCGAGGGAGATGAAAGAAGGAGCGAGTTTGAAGAGACGAAATACGGAATTGTGTTCGCCCGGTTGGAATGCAACAAATCAAGAGAAGTGACCTCAATGCCAATCTTGTGTCCCGCAGGAACAATATGCGAAAGCGCCCTGCCTTCCAGTTCAAGTTCGTGGCTCTGACCTGGAGTATTCTGCCGGATGCCATGTATTGCTCTGCTCATGAATCTCCACTCCAAGCCGCTCCCTGTTTGGACCACGTCGTAATAACGAACATGCGCCTGGAACTTTGGTGCATCACTCTGCACCACTATGTGTCCTCCGGGAGTCCCAGTGACTTCCAGATCGCCTTCAAGCGGTGGAGAAATGAACCTCACCGGGTCGCTCGAGAAGGCAGCCATGAATTCTCCACCACCATAGAGATCGTCCCACGCCATGTGCGGTGTGTAGCTGGAATCGTATGTCAGCGAGAACGGACTGGACGTGCTGCTGGATGGCGGCGACATCGAAAGTCCGGCTGGCGTGACATAAAGCCGGAGGTTGTTATGCGGCTGAGGAGGCCACACAGACGTGACATGCCACGGCCAACCAGGACGGTCGTCTGCATAGAACACCATGGCGACCGAGTCCCCCGCAAGTGAGGACCCCTTGAGCCAATGGTCAAACCACTGCACGGTCTTTTGTAGGAGGAGGGCAGCCTGGATGGTGTCGATGGTTTCGCCATGTCCGTTCGTACCAAAGTAGGACCATATGGGGATCCTTCGGGCAGCAAGGTTCGCTCGGGCTGCGATCCCGCCGTTGACGGGGAAGAGAAAGTCTGCCCAGCCAAGCCCCTGGAGAACAGGAATGCCGATGCTGTCCACAAACCGGCCAAGGTCCCGTTCATCGACGTAGACGAGGAGACTGTCATACTCATCTCCGACGATGAAGTGGCGCGCACGTTCCCGATCGGCGCTGTAACGAACGGAGCTAAGCGTGATTTCGCGGGGCAATCCGTATGTGACACATCCGTGTGGCACCAACGCCCGTGCGAAATCGGGAGTGGCGATCAAAGGCACGACAGCTCGGACGCCGGGCATCCCGCGAACTGCGGCCATCCATGCGTGGATACCGCCTTGCGAAGCGCCAGTGACGCCGAGCTTGTTGGGGTTTATCCCACTGGCCGTCCGGAGGTACTGGATGACCTCAAGCAAATCCTGCGCCTCGCGCGGTCCGCTGACGGTGGAGAGGCCACCTGAATTTCCCTGTCCCCGCACGCTGTATGCAATCGATGCATAGCCATACGCCGCCATGCCAAGTGCAATGGTGAACATGTGGTCCTTGTTCCCTCCAAAGCCGTGCACTAACACGAGAGCGGGGAAACCACCGGAGGGGGGGAACCCGAGCGGCCTAACGATTGTGGCTTCAAGTACCACGCCATCGCTCACCGTGATGTTGACATGATTCCAGATCTGCGCCGATGCCGTTGCGGTGCAAATCAACACGAAAATGATGGATATGATGGATTTCATATGACTGTTCCTCACGGTCCTCATTTAATGGTTGTGCCTCTTTTGGGGCGAGGTCTCTCCCTCACGTTGTCAAGTCAGACAAATCTCGGTTAAAGAAATCTCAGAAGAGCGACTTGATCACGTTCATCGTTGAAAGCTTATTTCAGGAGCATGACCTTTTTCGTCTGCGAAAAACTGGCTGCATCGAGTCTGTAGAAATAGATCCCTCCTGCTAATCCCGTGGCGTTCCACGTAACTGCGTGGGTTCCGGCGTCTACTTCTCCGGAGACGAGCGTCGCCACTTCTTGTCCAAGCACGTTATAGACCTTCAGCGTCACCAAACCAGAAACAGGCAGCCGAAAGCTGATAACCGTGCTTGGATTAAACGGGTTCGGATAGCACTCATGCAGGGCATAGGTTTGCACGCCGGCTTCCGTCCCATGTACATCAGCGACGATCTGGTTTGGCCTGGCTTGCACTCTGATATCCTGAATTCGCCCTTCTGCATGGTATTGTACCGTCCCGAGTTGTTCTATGTAATCGCGCACGACATGATACTCGAGGTCAGGCAGGAGAGTGATGTTGTCAACCTGGACCCCTAAATCGTTGAGCAACATCAGCAAACCTGTGTTGACAGTAACGGTGTAACGAGCAACGGGAATAAATGGCCTTCCGTTGATTCGGATTGATCCCACAATCACTCTATGCCCTGCCGGTCTCCTCGGATTATACTTGAACGTCATTCCGGATACCTGTGGAGAAAAATCGTCCGTCACTTCCAATTGGGATAGACTGATCTCCAGACCTTTCAGGAGTTCGGCGCCGGTGATTTGGAATGTTGCCATTTTCAGCCCGAGTCCTGTGGCTTCATCAAAGCCGTAGCTCACGGCCCTGAATACGTCTGCAGCAACAACACGTCCAGCATAGATGCGCTCAGAAATGAGTCCATTCGGCGTGATGGCAATTTCGGTACTTGTTCGCGCTCGGTAGGCATCGGCAATAAGATTACCGAGCGGCGTATCACGCAAGGGACTTGTTAGGTCGTAGAGTTCACCGAGCTCATTTTGAGCAGTGCCGACCACATCGGTGTACACGTTGCCGTACTGGGTAACGATCCCTGCCTTCAGCACGTCCACAATACCCTGAACGGATGGCTCAGCGGCAATGGACGAGTCAAGAGCCAGAACAGTGTAATCCACGATCTGGATAATACTGGCTTCTACGCTGAACCGGAGTTTACCCATGAACCTGTAATGTTCACCGACCTGAAAAATGTGCGTTGTCTGGCCAAACACACCGGTCACAGGAATAGGCTGTTCGAAAAGAAGATGGTCGTGGCCGCCGATTATGAAGTCGATGCCCTGTACATACGTTGCTACGATTTTATCAAGGTACACCCCGAGATGCGACAGGCAAATCACGACTTGCGCACCTAAAGATCGCAGAGAAGTTGCAGTCTGTTGGCCGATGCCGACGATATCCTCCAGAATGACAACCGGATCGGACATGGTGGTTGGGTTGCCCGGAACCGTCATGCCGAAGATGCCGATCTGCACACCGTCGATCATTCGCATGATCGAGGGCTGGATCCATGTCTGAAGCTGTGGGAACGCCGACATATCGAGATTCGCCGACAGGAGTGGGAATGACCCACCGGCAAACGCGGTCGTGAGGACATCGTTCAAGACTCCAGGTCCGAAATCGAATTCGTGGTTTCCCACCGCCATCGCATCGAAGCCCGACTGATACATCATCTGGAATTCTGGAATGCCGAAATACTTGTTGAAGAACAAATCTCCCTGGAACACATCGCCTGCGTGAAGCAGAAGGACGTTCGGCTCGGTTGCCCTTACCTGACCGATGACAGTCGCCGCCTTGGCGATGCCGCCGATCAGGCCGTTGAGATTCTCATCCTTCGGCCCAAATGCATCGAGATGCGAATGGGTGTCGTTGACGTGAAGCAGTGTGATTGTCTGAGCCTGAGTCAGAGCCGTCACAGCGAACAACATCGACACAACTGCGAATTTCATGGTACCTCCTTGAATGATGGTGAGTGAAAGTTAGACGATTTTACATATCACAGTACTTGGTTCTGATTCGATGCCCACGTGCGCCTTGGCCCGACTGCGCAGTCTGATTTGTTTGATATATGGGGGTCCGCATTAGTCTCAGAATGCATATCCACCGCTCAATCCTCCCAGCATGCGAACTCCCGACGAACCGAAGATCGGGGTTGCTCCAATCCTGAAAAGGAACCCCTTGTGGACGGGTTGATAGCGGTATCCCACCGTTGCCGTGCCCACCACAAATGTCCGCGGCCCATCCGAAACTGATTCTCCCCAGAACGAGGTTGCAGTCCATCTCCCACTACCGAGGACGCCGCCGACCCCCACTTCCAGATGACTGTTGCCCTCACCTGTCAAGTAGCTCAGCATGAGCGGGAAGCCAATGACGTCGATCTTGCCGACTTGAAAAAGAAAAGTCGTCGGAAGGGACCATGAGGTGAAGCCGACGCGTCCACTCAGCGAAGGAGAAAACCTGTGTTCATAGTTCACCGAGTAAAGTCCTCCCTGACCCAAGAGTTCAACGTAGATGCAGTGTTTTGTGTAAGGGGTCTCCCTGGCTTGCGCGTAGATGTACTGGCACGGGAGAACCAGGAGAAATACTGTTGCAGCCTTCAATGTGTTCATGTCGTATCTCCTTCGTTATGGACTTTTTCTCTGATGCGCTGAGACACACCTGTTCATTGTATTGCGTTCAGGTATTCCGGCTCGCCGTCGGGGTACCTGGAAAAACGTTGAAGCGACAACAGGAGGGCAGGACTCGTCGGTTCGATGACCTGGTCACTCTGCGACGTTGCTGCGCCAGCCACAGTCCCCAACACCAATCCACAAAGTCCGCCTACGGCTGCACCGCTAATGACTTCCAATCCCTTGAAAGCCTCATCCATTTCATTCTCTGCCTCTCCTGACCCTCCAATCAGGCCACCCACTACAACACCCGCAAAAAAGCCCCAGCCCAGCCCTACTAAAACGTACGAGTGGCCTTCAATCGTTATGCTTTGAATGTCCTGCGCCGGCAACATCTCTACTCTGGTGAGATCCTCCTTCAGACGTTCCTCGCTTAGCCCAGCATCTTTCGCAATAAGAACACCATTGCTCCTCACCGAGATCAGCTCAGCTCGCTGTGCCGTACCAGATTTGAGTATGATGTCAACCTCCCTCCCTTGTGCAAATGCTCCAGCCGACATGAGCATGAGGAGACATGAGAATACAGTGCATATACCCGACATGTTTGACCTCCTTCTATTAATGTGACCTCGTGTTGATGGCAATGTTCTGGATCGATAAACTCTCCGTGACATCATCCGACTTATGCCAGCGCAATATCCGTATCTGCCAGAGTCTCATCGATGATTATGCGGAGGTTTCCAACAACTGTCTCAAATTCTTCCAGGGGACCACAGCCTATGATGAGATTGCCGATTGCGTTTGCCTGGGCTTTGAGTTCAATGAGCCGACGGTATGAACGTGGAGACACCGAAAGCGTGAAAGCCCTCCTACCTATCCGTTCCGCGTACTCTGCAACCCTCTCATTGATTTGCTCGATAATATCAAAAACCTGGCTCATCGTTGCCTCCACTCTCTAGTAGTACATTCTCAGTCCGCCAGTAATCGGAACGATTATCATTGAAGGCGACAGCCCGTCGGCGTATTCGATTCCCTTGATGGCAAAAATGCTCCTTCCCTGCAAAGTCAGAGCGATAGCGTCACTCACCATGCAACTGTATTCCAGCCCCAGTATCAGCCCAAACCGCCATGTCCGCAGGAAATCATAATCGTAGGACATCCCGCCGTATGTCTCCGTGCCACTCGCGAAAACCATGCACGCGCCGAACTCCAACCTTAAAGCATGATTTGAGAGCTTCATGATCGTGGGCCGTAGTGTCGCACCGCCGTAGAGAACACTGGCTGATGCTTCGACGGGATCGTTCTGCCTCTTTGTGTAGGAGACCCAGTCATTTGTGCCGAGTTTGTTGTACCCGCCGACGAGGGCCAGTCCCCAACGTTGCCCAATGTTGAACTCCAGGTCTGCATTCATCGCAAATGCCGGGCTGAAGTGATTCACGCCGCTGGCATAGCGATGTTGCGTCCATTCGCCTGTCGGCAAGGAATATCCAAGCCCGAGTCCGAACGAGTCTCTAGCTCGCTCATCTGTCTGCTGTGCAAGAGCCGGCTGTATCAGAGTCACGGAAACAAGGGCGATGAACGGTAGTGTCGATGGTTTCATCATATCCTCCGTCTCAGGGCTGGTTGCGAAGTGAATCGTCGGTCACGGTCCAGTAGTACGAGGCTTCCACTTCCGTCGTTGAGCAGTTGCTCCCATTGCAGGTCGAAAGCACTCGGTCCTCGAGTTCAACCGATTGTTCTGTAGACCCTGCCACACCCTGGCCCGGGGAGTAGAAAGCTCTCATGCTGACAATCCCGTTTCTTGCTTCCGCCGCGACGGAGCCTCCTGGTCTGATGTATAGGTACGGCTGGTTGTCGACGAAGGCATGGATGAAGTGATTTGTCCTGTTCTGGACAAAGACTTTCACAATATCGTCGGAGAAGGAGACGGATGTTGTGTATGGAAGGAGGACTGCAAACATGACCACCCAACGAACCACCGGGGTGTTTCTGGTAGCGAGTCGTTGCCAAGGCATCGGAGCCTCACTTGGTATTTATATGAACAGACGGTTGAGACAAGAAATTGGAACCTGGTCTCTCCAACCCTTGTGCTGGTGGCATGATAGGCATTGCCATGTTTCCGGTTGTCACAGAGTTGTCAAAAGGATGTCAAGACGGTGCGGGCAACCAGAGGCATATTGACCCCGTGATCCTTGCTGAAGGCAAGTCTAAAAGAGCCGTGTGTCGCCAGTTCCCCGCCCGAACGACCGAAGAAAAGAGTTGTTTACTGTTCGGTCGGTCGGGGATTCTGGCCCTGTCCACTCTGTTTTTCTTGCCAGTTCTCTATCTCATCCTGTAGGACCGCTGCGTCCAGAGTTCACGCTTACCCTGAGGGATCTCTGCGTGAGAGCCCCTATTGTCTGCAATCAAAATGTGAGGCACCACGGAGAATTCACTTGACTATCGTCTCTGGCTTTACTACAATACGGCTGCTCGCAGTAATCATGATTCGGTAACGAGTATTGAATTATCCCCTATGATTACGGAGTCAGCTCACCCGCTCTTTTCTCTCCAGTTCCACACACGGAACAATCCTGCCTTTTCAATGCCATCATGTAGCCGCGCTTCCTTGCGGAAGGAGGGCATTTCACGATAATAACGTTTCTCTTTGTCACGAAAGCATCTGTTCTTTGATTTCTCACCATTTGGAGGACTTATGGGTCAGCAACGCATGATCAACTTCCTGGTCCTTTCGGTGCTTCTGGCGCCAATGGGTGCAATGTCACAAGTATTGACCGGGACGGTAAGTAGTGCAGGGACGCGCCTCGTAGGCGCAAATGTCGTCGTAAAAGGGACTGCAATAGGAACCTCAACGGATACGGATGGACATTACACTCTCAGGCTAAGCCCGGGAACATACGAAGTGACTTTTTCTCTGATCGGCTATGTGACAAGAACGCATACCGTTTCGCTGGCGGAAAACGAGGAGCGAACGTTGAATACGGAATTGCAGCCTACAACGGTAAAGGGGGC
>Ga0326597_10012870_pt1 | contig 11016 bp, 10 predicted proteins | sample RVTome_12_FD_203789 | JGI IMG/M metagenome (GOLD analysis project Ga0326597, IMG submission 203789) | Soil microbial communities from uranium-contaminated site in the Upper Colorado River Basin, Wyoming, United States - RVT100D185 | ecosystem: Environmental > Terrestrial > Soil > Contaminated >... | reverse complement strand
GGCGGACGGCCTTCGACGTCGGCTTCAACGGCTATCAAGTGCTGGCCGCGGCCCTGCGCCGGTCGGCGGCCGCCGGAGCGGTGGCCTTGCCCGAGGGGGGCGTGCCCCGGCAGGCCCGCGACCTCATTGGCCGCCTCTTCGTCGTCGAGCGAGGGGAGCCGCGCCTCGTCACCGGCTCCCCTCCCCCCGCCTGGCTCGAGGCCTGGATCCGGACCGAGTCTGCGGCGCCGCTGCGCGAGAGAGAGGGTTTTTCGACACGGCACCGCGCCCAGGATGGCCACGCGGCCACGCTCGTCCTCGTGCCGCTCGACGACGAGGGCGTCCGGCTGGCCGCGTTCGATGTGGACCTCGCCGCGCTGCGGCCGTTCCTGGAACGTTCGATCGCGCGGGGCCCGCTGCTGCCCGAGGTGATCGGCGACGGCCACGTGACGAACGCGGCCGTGGCCGTGTCCTTCCGCGACCATGCCGGGGCCGAGCGGCTGCGCGCGGGCCCCGGCCCCTGGCCCGAGTGGGAGGTCGAGGTGCCGTTCGCGGACTTCTTCCGCGGCGTGCTGGAGGACAGCCACGTGCGGGTGTCCCTCGATCCCGCCCTGGCCGAGCGCCTGCTCCCGGGCGGACTTCCGCCGTCGCGGATTCCGATGTTGGCGGCGCTCGCCCTTGCGGGCCTCGGCCTCTCCGTCCTGGCGATCCGCCAGGTCAGGCGCGAGCGCGCCTTCGCCCGCCTGCGGGACGACTTCGTGGCCAGCGTGTCGCACGAGTTGCGCACTCCGCTGGCCCAGATCCGGCTCTTCGTCGAGACCGTCGTGCTCGGGCGGTGCCGCTCGGACGACGAGGAGCGACGGTTCCTGGAGGCCGTCCGTCGCGAGACGCTGCGCCTGGGCCACCTCGTCGACAACATCCTCGACTTCTCCCGCGCCGAACGGGGACTGCTGGACGTCTCCCTCGCGCCCTGCCGGCTGGCGCCCGTCGTCGGCGACGTGACCCGTGCCTTCGAGCCTCTGGCCGCGACCCGCGGCGTGCGGATCGAGGCCTTCCTCGATCCCGGCGCGGGCGCCGCCGTCGACGAGGCGGGCCTCCGGCGCGTGCTGCTGAACCTGCTCGACAACGCCGTGAAGTACGGGCCGGCGCAGGCCGACGTGACCGTCCGCCTTCGCCGGGTGGGGGACGCGGTGGAGCTCGCGGTCGAGGACCGCGGGCCAGGCGTGCCCGCGCGGCATCGCGAAGCGATCTTCACCCCCTTCCGGCGGCTGGGCCGGGACCGCCAGTCGCCCGCGACGGGGGCCGGCATCGGCCTGGCCGTCGTTCGGGAGCTGGTGTCGTGCCACGGCGGCTCCTGCCGGGTCGAGGATCGCGAGGGAGGAGGGGCCTGCTTCGTGGTGAGCCTTCCCGCGGCGGAGGCGCCGCCGGCATGAAGCGCGTGCTCGTCGTCGAGGACAGCGAGCTGGCCGTCGGGTTGCGCGTGAACCTCGAGCGGGAAGGCTACGAGGTGGAGGTGGCGCGCGACGGCCGCTGCGGCCTCGAGCTGGCGCGAGCATGGGGCCCCGACCTGGTCGTGCTGGACCTGATGCTGCCGGAGCTGGATGGCTTGCACGTGCTCCGGGCCTTGCGGCAGGAGGGCCGAGCGACGCCGGTGCTGGTCCTCACCGCCCGGGGCCAGGAGAGCGACAAGGTGCTCGGCCTCAAGCTCGGCGCCGACGACTACGTAACGAAGCCTTTCGGGCTGCTGGAGCTGCTCGCCCGCGTGGAGGCCTTGCTGCGGCGAAGCGACAGCCCGCTGCCCGAGGGCGACGCTCTCCACCGTTTCGGTGACGTCGAGCTGCGCGAGGGCTCTCGGACCGTGCTGCGTGCGGGCGAGCCGGTCGAGCTGACGCCCAAGGAGTTCGACCTGTTGCTCGTGCTGCTCCGCGCCCGTGGCGACGTCGTCTCTCGCCACGAGTTGCTGCGGCGCGTATGGGGCTATCGTGCGGACATCGCCACCCGGACGCTCGACACCCACGTGGCCGAGCTGCGACGGAAGCTCGAACCCGAGGCAGGAACGCCGCGTCACATCCTGACCGTGCGGAAAGTCGGCTACCGCCTGGCCCACCTTGCCGGTAGCGCAGGAACCTAGCCGCTACTTCGGCAGCTGGTGGCCGCGGAGGCGGTACTCGGCCACGAACATGCGCACGATACGCGGGTCGAACTGGGTGCCCGCGCAGGACTCCAGCTCGGCCAGGGCTTGGTCGCGGGTTCGCTTGGCGCCGTGCGGCGTGTCGCGGGTCATGGCGTCGAAGGCCTCGGCCAACCCCACCACGCGCGCGCCCAGCGGGATCTGCTCTCCGGAGAGGCCGTTGGGATACCCGGTGCCGTCCCAGCGCTCGTGGTGCGAGTGCACGATGGGAAGGATATCCGCCCATTCGGAAATGGGCTTCAGCATCTCGAGTCCAAGGGTGGGGTGCTGTTGAAGCGCCTTCATTTCCGCGGCGTTTCCCCGTCGGGCGGCGCGCAAGAGCTCCGACGGCAACATCACCTTGCCGATGTCGTGCAGCAGCGCCCCGAAGTGGATTGCGCGCCGCTCTTCCGCCGGCAGTCCGAGCCGCCGGGTGACCATGTCCGCGAGGGCGGCCACGCCGCGGGAATGGCCGGAATAGAACACGTCCACCTGCTCGAGCACGCTGACGAGCATCTCCGACACGTGGGTGAAGAAGTTGTTCGACCGCTCCTGGCTGGCCGCGTTGTCGATCGCCACTCCGCCCTGCCGGGCGAGCGCGGTCAGGAGGGCCTGGTCTTCGAGGGTGAACGTTCCCCGCGCGCGGCCGGCCACGACCAGCGCGCCCCGGACGGATCCCTGCCGGAGGGGCGCGGCGATGAAGCCGGGCAGCAGGGTCGGCATCTCGTCGCCGCGGCGCGAGTATCCGGGATGTGCGGCCAGGTCGGTCCCCGACAGCGTGTTGCCGGACTGGGCGGCGTGGGCGGCGATGCCCTCGCCCGGCTGCAAGCGCACTCCGACCAGGGTCTCCACGCCGTCGCCGGCAGCGGCCTCGATCACGATGTCGTCGGAATGGCTCGCCCCGAACAGGAGCGCGCGGGCGGTGGCGCTTCCCGACAGCTCCCGGGCCGTGCGGGCCAGGCTCTCGAGCACGCGATCCTGGTGGGGCTCGCCGCTCAACACGGTGCTCACCTCCTGCAGCGCAAGCAGGCGGGCGTTGGATTCCGTGAGCTGCGAAACGAGCTCGCGGTTGGTCCTCGTGAGGCGCGCCCGCTCCGAGGCCTCGCGCACGGCCCGCTCCAGCCGCCGCATGTCGATCTCGGCCTTGCCGATGTAGTCGAAGACCCCGAGATGGATTCCCTCGATGGCCGTCTCCATGTTGCCGTACCCGGTCAGGATGACGACCTGGATGTCCCGATCCTTTTCCTTGAGGAGACCCGCCAGCTCCAGGCCGCCGATCCGGGGCATCTTGAGGTCGAGGATGGCGACATCGCACCCCTCCTCGGCCGTTTTCAGGGCACGGTCCGGGTCGTCCGTTGCCACTACATGGAACCCCTTCTCCATGAGCAGGTCGGCCATCACCTGGGCAAAGGCGGGGTCGTCGTCGACGACCAGCACGCGAGTCGGTTGGGAAGCCATAGAGGAAGGCCTTTCGATCCTAAGCGCCGGGTGCCTTGCCTGTCAAAGGTTTAGGGTTCGTGTGGGAATTAGTGTGCCAAGTATGGGCGCCGAGGCGCCCGGATCGCGAGGCGCGACGACCGCCGCGTACTCTTGCGGTACGTAAGGGAGGAGCAACGATGCGAGCCGGGATGCATCGGCGGCCAGATTGGCACAGTTATTCCCAGACGAGCCCTTAAGGCCGAATGCGATACGATCGCGGCTCATCCATGATGGCGGCGGTGTGCAGGGGAGCGGGGGACCTCAGGATCGAGGGGGTGCCGGTGCCCTCCGTCGGGCCCGCCGAGATGCTGGTCCGCGTGGACGCCTGCGGCATCTGCGGGACGGACATCAAGAAGATCCAGAAGGGGCTGCTCCCCGGCCCCCGGATCTTCGGCCACGAGATCGCGGGCACGGTCGTCCGCGAACCTCGGTCGGGCCGCTTCAGGGAAGGCGACCGGGTCGCGCTCCACCACCACATCCCCTGCGGGGCGTGCTTCTACTGCGAGCGTGGCGCGCATGCCCAGTGCGAGGGGTACAAACGCAACGGGACCACCGCGGGCTTCGAGGCCGCCGGGGGCGGGTTCGCGGAATTCGTGAAGGCCCACGACTGGATCGTCGAGCGGGGCGCGATCGCCATCCCGGACGGCGTGCGGGCGGAGGAAGCCGCCTTCGTCGAGCCCGTGAACACGTGCTTGAAAGCAGTCCGCAAGGCGGGCGTGGGCCGCGGGCAGACCGTGCTCGTGGTGGGGCAGGGACCGATCGGCCTCCTGCTGATGCAACTCTGCCGATGGGCGGGGGCGGACGTGATCGCCACGGACACCATGCCCGACCGCCTGGCGGTGAGCCGCCGCCTCGGAGCCGATGCCGCCCTCGACGCCCGCGGAGACGTGATCGCCGAGGTGCGGGGGCTTTCCGGCGGACGCGGCGTGGATTGCGCGATCGTGGCCGCGGTCGGCCAGTCCGCCTTCCGCCAGGCCATTGACGCCACGCGGCCGGCAGGCCGTATCATGATGTTTGCCGCCACTTCCCCCGGAGAGACCGTCGAGCTGGATGTCGGTTCCCTCGGCGCGGCCGAGAAGGAGATACTCACGTCGTACAGCGCATCCGTGGACGTCCAGGACCTGGCGGCGCAGCTCGTCTTCGGCCGGGAAATCCGCGTGCTGGAGCTGGTGACGCACCGGATGCCGCTCGCGGACGCGCCGCGGGCCGTGGAGCTGGCGTCCCGGCCTGCCCCCGGCGTGCTCAAGGTCGTCCTGCAGCATGGCAGTGAACAACGAGGAGAGCCTCTTGCGACCTAGGATGAAGGCGGCCGTGCTGTACGGCAGGGAAGACGTTCGCGTGGAGAGCGTGGACATCCCGCGCCTCGACCGCGGCGACGTCCTGCTGCGGACTCGTGCCGCGCTGACCTGCGGTACGGACGCCAAGGTCTTCCGCCGCGGCTACCACGCCAAGATGATCGTGCCGCCGGCCGTGTTCGGCCACGAGATCGCGGGGTTGGTCGAGGAGGTGGGGCCCGGGGTCGAGGGCCTCGAGCCCGGCACCGCCGTGGTGGCCGCGAACTCCGCCCCCTGCGGAGACTGCTACTACTGCAAGCACGAGATGCCGAGCCTGTGCGACGACTTGCTGTTCTGGAACGGCGCCTACGCGGAGTTCGCCCGCATCCCGTCGCGCGTGGTCCGGAAGAACCTGCTGCCGCTGCCGGACGGCCTGGCCTTCCACGAGGCGGCCATGATGGAGCCGCTGGCCTGCGTGATCCGCGGTGTCGAGGAGAGCTGGATCGGCCGCGGCCAGTCGGTGGCCATCATCGGCACCGGTCCCATCGGCTTGATGTTCGTGGCCCTGGCCCGCATGCGTGGCGCGCACGTCGTCGCCGCGGGCCGGCGCCGGACGCGTCTGGACAAGGCGATGGAGATGGGGGCGGAGGCGGTGGTCACCGCTCGCGAAGGCGCCGACCTGGCCGAGCTGCTCCGCGAGCGCAGCCCCGACGGGCGCGGCGCGGACGTGGTGATCGAGGCGGTGGGCCTGCCCGAGACGTCGGAAGCGGCGGTCCGCGCCGTGCGCAAAGGCGGCGTCGTCCAGCTTTTCGGCGGCTGCCCCGCGGACACCCGGATCGGCATCGACTCGCAGCTTCTCCACTACCAGGAGCTGACCATCAAGTCGACGTTCCACCACACGCCGGAGAGCGTGCGGAAGGCGTTCCGCCTCATCGCCGACGGCCACATCGATCCCAACGCGTTCATCACCGCGGAAGCGACGCTGGACGAGCTGCCGCGGATCCTCGGTCACATGGCGCGCGGGGGCGACGGGCTGAAGACGGCGATAGTGTTCTAGCGGCGCCACCGCCTTCGGCGTCGCCGCCCGCCTTCGCGTCGCCGCCCTCCCGATCAGTTGATTTTCTGACGCGACAACGTGGGCTCGAACAGCACCTGGATGCTGAGCCCGTCCGGGTCGAGGCAATAAAACGACCGGCTGCCGTCGCGGTGGTCCTTGACCGCGGCCGCGATCGTCACGCCTTTCTCCGCGAGCTGCGCGGCCAGGCGATCGACGTCTTCGCGGCTCTCCACGATGAACCCCATGTGGTCGAGCGCGCCCGGCCCCTTCACGTCCGCGCGGTGCAGGGCGAGGTTGTCCGGCCCCGACGAGAGATACACGTTGTCGGGGTCGGGCTCCCACACCACGGACATGCCGAAGCAATCGCGGTAGAAGCGCTTGCTCGCCTGCGGGTCGCGCACGTTGAGCGCGAGGTGGCGCAGCCCGAGGAGGCCCATGCGCCGATTCTAGCCCGCCGGCGATCAGTTGACGGTGAGTGTTCCCGAGAGCTGGGCGAGGAAGCCGCACTCGTCGCACACCATGTAGCCTTCGCCGCTCCGCCCGTGGGTATACAGCGGAATGGGATGCATGTCCTCGCTGATGATGCGGCCGCGGCTGTTCACGGTCAGGATGGATTCGCCGCACAGTGGGCAATGCGCATCTACGGTGGTACGAGCAGCCACATGGGTGGCCATTTCGCCCTCCAGAAGCGCTCGGGGAGGGGGCCGAGGCCCCCCGACCGCCGCCTGCACTATTGGACGCCAAGGCGGGCAAAAGGTTCAGCCCCCGTGTGTTCCGCGTCATAGCCTTGACAGCCTGTGACGTGTCTTGGCACGCGACGGTTTTCGGGTCGCGTTATCCCGTGTGACGGGGCACACGACCGTTGACTTCCGCGAGGGCCGTCTGCTAGATTGGATGCGTCATCTGTCGCGGGGTAGAGCAGCCAGGTAGCTCGTTGGGCTCATAACCCAAAGGTCGGTGGTTCAAATCCACCCCCCGCTACCAACCTTCATCATCCCGGCAATCAACCGGGTTACGGTCAGGGCCGCCCGCACGGCCGCCCTCGCCTTCTCGAAAGCCAAGAACGACCCGCGCCGTCCGTTCCTCGAGGGCGGCGGTGTCAGTTCGCCCGCGGGGCAAACTGGCTCTCGGGTTTCCATCTCGGCGCTTCATCGGCGTTTGCGAGCGTGGTGACCAGCCTGGCGAAGAACTCGTTGAACTTCGCGGCGGCTTCGGGCACCCACGGCTGCGTCAAGTCGTCGAGCGGCGTGTGATACCGATCCTGATACCAGCGACGATAAGCGACCTCGTCGGTCGATCCAGGCTGATAGCCGAAGATGAAGCCCGTGGCGGGCACGCCGATCTGCATGAACGGGAAGTTGTCCGAGCGGCGCATCAAGTTTCGCAAGGGCTCCAGGTCTCCCTGAATCCGGATACCCATCGGGGTGGCAACCTGCCGGGCCGTGTCGCCGAGCGACGACTCATCAACCGCGTGCATCGTCAGCGTGTGCAGCGGGAACACCGGCCGTAGCTGGTCGAGGTTGATGTTCGCCACGAGTCGCTCTCGCGGAACGGTCAGGTGGCTCGTGTAATACTTCGACCCGAGAAGGCCTTTCTCTTCGCCCGTGACCACGGCCAGGAGGAGCGAGCGCCGCAACCGCGTTCCCGACTCCCGCAGCTTCTCCGTAAAGTCGAGAAGCGTCGCAACGTACGCCGCATCATCGAACGCGCCGTTGTAGATCCGATCGTTGCCCCAGGGCTCGCCGAGGCCGTAGCCGTCGATGTGGGCCGTGAGGACCACGTGCTGCGATGCAAGCGCCGGATCGCTTCCGGGGAGCACGCCTAGGACATTGTCCGACGTGAGATCGGTGCCCTCGAACTCGAGGCCCAGCGACAGCGTACCCTGAAGAGGAAAGCTCGAGACCGTTCTGCCGGACGCTGCGAGGTCCAGGACTTCCTTATAGGTGTGCCCCGAGCCCTCGAAGAGCACGTCGGCGGACACCGGGCTGAAACGAAATGTCGGAATGCCTTCGGTCGCCGGTGTCGCGGTGTCGGCGAGGGTCATTGTGACGGCGTACTGCGCGGGCCAGCGTGCGGGCTCTGGGCCGATCGCGCCGTCGATGCCGACAATGGCGGCCGCGCCTGTCGGGGGCGGCAGGATCGGCGGCCCGGCAACCAGCCTCACAGGATTCAGCCGAACGACGACCGCACCCGCGACATCAAGACCGGCCGCGTTGTCAGAGCCCGCGAAAATCAAACCGCCCTTCAATCGGCTCGGCAGGCCCAAAGCTGGTGTGACCGTGATGTCCCGCAGCCAGTGCAGCGGGCGCGTCTGTCCATTGCGAGTGATCCCCGCGGACGACCTGTCGGCGCGTAGCCGATACGACCGCAGGGGAACGCTCTGGAAGAAGCCCTGCTCGCCGCCGGGCCTGAGACCATTCCGCTCGAAGTGACGCACGACGTACTCCTGAGCCCGGCGGTGCTCCGGGCTTCCGGTGTCACGGCCGCGCATCGCGTCGCTGGCAAGCGCTTGGATGTGCGCCCACCAGCGGCTGGTCGCCGCGTTTGGCTCGGTGGCGTGAATGCCGGTAGAGAAAGTGATGGCGAGCCCGACGGCGGCAAGGGCGGTTGGCTTCACCGGGGCGAAAGATAGCATGCGCGTAGACACTCGGTGTGGAACGTCTGATGGCAAACGCTGTCTCCATTGGGGGTGCAGCGATGTGGCACGCGGATCGGCAAGTCATGAGCGCCCGTTGGACGGCGCCGCTGTCGTTGCCGGACCACGTCTGGACCCTGCGGGCGAACTTCGGAATCAACACACCGTCCGATCCCCTTCCCGGCGACGCCTTCCTGGCCCTTTCCGTCAGCCGCCGTCTGGTCTCGAGGCTAGGCGTGGAGGTGTTTCTGGGCCCGGGGCTGCCCGTCACCACGCTCGCGAAGGATGCGCACGGCGGCAGGCGAGAGGTCGATCTCCGCTCGGGCCTTCATGGGGCCGCCCTCTTGCGGCTCGAGCACGAGCTGACGCCGAGCGGGCGCACGCTCCTGTCCCCGGCGGGCGGACCATCGTTCGTTTCCGGGGACGTCTTCGGAACCGTCCCCATGGCGCGCGTCGACGTCGGCTTCGACTGGCGATTCGCCCGGACGGCGGTCGTCTCCTTGACGATGGGTTACGAGTCGGTGCGGTCCACGTCGCGCCAGCCGTTCGATGCCGCCGACTGCCTCCACGCTTTCGACTGTCCACCGCACTACACGGCCGGCACGGGACAGGTCAGCGCGCGCTGGGGGATCGGCTTTACGTTCTGAACGTCACGGTGGCGCCGGTGACGTAGGGCAGCTGTCGCCACGTCTCCGGATCCAACTGCAGCAACGCTCTCCTCACGGCTTCGGCGAAGGCTGTGCCATCTCACTCAGACGCTGGCGCGCCATGGGATTCTGCGGTTCGAGAGCGGCGGATCGCTCGTAGCTGGCGCGCGCCTTGTCCATCTCGCCGGAGGCGCGGTAGGCCTCGCCGAGGAGAAAGTGCGTCCAGCCGGCATCGGGGAAGAACTCGGCGTTGAGCGCCAGGAGCGCGACCGCCTCGCGCGCCCGGCCGGCGCGCACGAGGCTCTCCCCGAGGGCGTTGAGAGTTCCCTGTCCGAAGTCGTACCCGCCGCGGCCGTAATGGGACCCTCGGAGCTCGCGGTAGCGGGCGACGGCGCCCTCCGCTCCGCCCTTCTCCAAGGCCGCGCTGACCTCGGCGTTCAGGGTTCGCGGCCGGGCCACCCCGTGGTGGCAGGTGGCGCACTCCACACGCGCCTGAGTGGCACGCTGGAGCCGGGGCAGGTGGTCTCGGTTGATCGCCTGGACCATCTTCATCATCTCGCGCGCCGCTCGCTTCGTCTCCCTCTCGTCCGATGCGAAGTCGACGCCTTCCAGGTTCGGCGTGTCCTTGCCCGCATGGCAGTGCACGCACCGCACGCCGAGGGCGCTCGCGAACGAGCGCATGGTGAGAACGAGCTCCGCGCGGGGGATGTCCTTCGGGAGCACCTGCAGGTTCGTGAACGTCTGCGGGATCTGCGCCCCTCCCGGACCGGCGAGAAGCGCCCACACCAGCATCACGGCCAGCAGGTACCGCGGCATCGCCTTCATCGCTTGTCCTCCTCGGCCGGCGGAAGCGGCCGCCCGGCCTTCGTCCAGAGATCGATCTCGATCGACACGTCGTCGCCCAGGAAGTTCGGGATGACCGTGTGCCGCCAGTCGGTGCCGACGCCGTAGCCGCGGCGATCGACGACGAGGCGCGCCGAGATGCCGAGCCGCGGCCGACCCTCGTCCCAGGTGACGGCGGTGACTCGGAACGGCAGCTCCAGCGGCCGCGTGACACCGCGAATGGCCAGCTCGCCGATGGCCACGTAACGGTCGGCGCGCCTTTCCACTCGGCGGCTCGTGAAATGGAGGGTGGGGTAGCGGCCGACGGCAAAGAACTTCTCGCCGCGCAGGTCCGCGTCCCGGGCGTCGATGCCCGTCTGGACGCTGGCCGCGTCGATCGTGGCATCCACCCGGCACCGTCCGTGGTCGTTCGGGTCGTAGACGATGCGCACGTCGAACCGGTTGAACTTCCCGGTGACGCGGGTCATGCCGGCCACGATGGGGACCGCGAAGCCGACCGTCGAGTGATTGGGCTCCACGTCGAGGACGAAGGCGGTCGCCGCGGGCGTCGGCTCCGCGGACGGCAGGGCGAGGACCAACGCGAGCGCCGCGAGCATTCGATGACCTCCGCAGTGGCTTACGATCGCGGAGCAGACCTTAGACCAGGTGGCCGGACCTTGAGGTGGTCGTCCGGAGAACTCTCGGCAAGGAACGCGCGAGCGAAACGTCAGGAAACGGTCAGGACCGGCGCGCCGCGCCGAGGGGCGAGGGGACGAGTGTTATCCTCCCGCATGGTGCGTCCTCACGAGAGCGCCCGCCGTCCGGGTAAGGGCGGCGGATCGCTCTCACGCTGCACCGATCCAGCGGGTGCGAGTCCCGTCCCGGTAGGCACCGGAGCGCCGGGTAGCAGGGCCCAGGCGCGGGGAGAGATCCCCGTGTCCCAAGCGGGGCGT
>Ga0326597_10012869_pt1 | contig 11016 bp, 5 predicted proteins | sample RVTome_12_FD_203789 | JGI IMG/M metagenome (GOLD analysis project Ga0326597, IMG submission 203789) | Soil microbial communities from uranium-contaminated site in the Upper Colorado River Basin, Wyoming, United States - RVT100D185 | ecosystem: Environmental > Terrestrial > Soil > Contaminated >... | reverse complement strand
CGAAGACGAAGCGCTGAGCCCGAACCGAACAACCGCCCCGTCTCGCGCGGGGAGCCGGGTCATCTCAGCGCCCTGTATGGTCGCGGTCGCGCGTCCAAAGGGACAGGGAGTGGACAACGCATCCGGTTCCCGCGCCGCGACCCGCCCTCCGCGTGGGTACGACCCCGACCATCCCCTCGTCGAGGAGCTCAAGCGCAAGGACTTCGTCGCGATGGCTCCCCTCGACGACCGCACGGTCCTCGGCGCATCGTTGGCTCGGCATCTCGCCGAGGCGTTCCGCGACGGAGCCGGCTTCGTCCGCTTCCTCTGCCGGGCCGTCGATGTCCCCTTCTGAGCTCATCTTCTCGCCCCGGCCCCGGGCGGGGGTCTGATCCCTCCGGTGCATTGCCCCGCCCGGCGGCCTCCGGCTATTTCAGGAATGAGGGGGGAGCGAAACCCTCCTGTTTGACATCAAGTTCCGTTTGGTATAGATTCCCAACCAGTGGACAAACCCAGGAGCGTGCGTCTGGAGGGCTTCGCGGACGAGTGCCGTCGCCTCGGTCTGGCCCTGACGGTCCAGAGAAGGGCGGTATTCGAGGAGCTGGCCGACCGCCGGGATCACCCGACCGCCGACCAGATCTACGATGCCGTCCACGGCCGGCTGGGAGGCCTCTCCCGGACGACCGTCTATCGGGTTCTCGAGACCCTCGTCGAGGCGGGGCTCGCGCGGAAGGTCCACCACGTCGACGCGGTGGTCCGGTACGACCCGGTCACCGAACGCCACCACCATCTGGTGTGCGAGCGGTGCGGGCGGCTGGTCGACCTCGCCGACTCGGTCGTTCCCCGGATGTCACTCCCCGACCCCGGCGGCACCGGGTTCCAGATCCGCGACTACTCCGTGAGCTTCACGGGATTCTGCTCGAGCTGCCGCTAGGCGCCGATCGATCGAGTCGAGGACGCAGTCATCGAATACTGACCGAAGAAGAACGAAGAAGAGTTAAGGAGGAGTTCTCCCCATGTCGAAGTCGCTGAAGGGCACCAAGACCCACCAGAACCTCAAGGACGCGTTCGCCGGCGAGTCGCAGGCGAACCGCCGCTATCTGTACTTCGCGAAGGCCGCCGACATCGAGGGCTATCCCGAGATCGCCAGCAACTTCCGCGAGACGGCCGAGGGTGAGACCGGCCACGCGCACGGCCACCTCGACTACCTCAAGCAGGTGGGCGATCCCGCGACCGATCTGCCGATCGGCGACACATCGCTCAACCTCAAGGCCGCGGTCGCCGGCGAGACCCACGAGTACACGGACATGTACCCGGGGATGGCCAAGGCGGCTCGCGACGAGGGCTTCGCCGAGGTCGCCGACTGGTTCGAGACGCTGGCCAAGGCCGAGAAGTCGCATGCCGGCCGGTTCCAGAAGCTGCTCGACAGCCTGAGCTAGCCGCACGTCCCACGCCGCGGGCGGTCGCCAGAGTCGCGCCCGGCCGCCCGCGGATTCCCTCGCTTTCCATCTCCGCGGGCGCGGCCTCCTGGCGACACCATGTCCGACACCCACAAGCCGGTTTCCTACCAGCCGACCGACGGCCTGAGCTACGACCCCGAGGACGCGCGCTACTGGGACCCGGCGGCCCTGCAGAAGGAGATCACCCGCACCTTCGAGGTCTGCCACGGCTGCCGCATGTGCTTCAAGTACTGCGACAGCTTCCCGACCCTGTTCGACGCCATCGACAAGAAGCACGACGGGGACGTCCGCAAGGTCACCGCCGCGGAGACGAGCCGAGTGATGGACGCGTGCTTCCAGTGCAAGCTGTGCGAGGTGCAGTGCCCGTACACGCCGCGGGACGGGCACGAGTTCCAGCTCGACTTTCCGAAGCTCGTCCATCGTTTCAAGGCGCAGCGGGCGAAGAAGTCCGGCGTCCGCCTGCGCGACCGCATCCTCGCCCGCCCCGACGCGGCGGGACGGATGGCGCGCCTCAGCCTCGGGATGGCCAACACGATGAACCGGGTGCGACTGCACCGGCTCTTCATGGAGAGCGCCCTCGGCATCCACCGCGACAAGCTGCTGCCCGAGTTCGCGGCCTCCACCTTCGAGCGGTGGGCGGACGAGCAGGGCCGCACACGAGCCGACCCCACCGCCGTCGAGGCCGTCCTCTTCCCGACCTGCTACGTCCAGAACAACGAGCCGCAGATCGGCCGCGACACTCTCGAGGTCCTCGATCGCAACAAGATCGCCACCGCCTGCGTGAAGGGCCTGCAGTGCTGCGGCATGCCGGCCTGGGAGTCGGGCGACCTCGAGTCGCTGCGCCAGCAGGCCGCGAACAACATGGCGGTGCTCAAGCCCTTCGTCGACGCGGGGGCACGGGTGGTGGCGATCAACCCGACGTGCGCGATGATGATGCGCCGGGAGTACCCGGAGCTGCTCCCCGAGGCGCAGCGCAAAGACGCGCGGAAGCTGGCCGGGCTCGTGCGCGACCCCTCGGAGCTGCTGTGGGAGATTCGCGAGGAGCCGCGCTTCAACACCGACTTCAAGTCGACACCCGGTGGAAACGTGGCCTACCACGCCCCGTGCCACCTGCGAGCGCAGGGCATCGGCTTCAAGGGGCGCGACCTGCTGCGGAAGATTCCCGGGGTGACGCCGCGCATCACCATGGAGTGCTGCGGACACGACGGCACCCACGCGATGAAGGTCGAGGGCTTCGAGGCGTCGAAGCGCATCGGCGAGAAGGCGTTTGCGGGCATGAAGGCGGCGGAGAGCGAGGTGTGGGTCACCGACTGCCCGCTCGCCGCCCTCCAGTTCCAGCAGCACGCGGGGCGCAAGCCGATGCACCCGATGTCGATCCTCGCTCGGGCCTACCGGGAGGACGGCTTCGCGACACGGGTGCCGACGAAGACCGGGGGCGAGGGAGAGCAGGCATGAAGCCCGTCGAGAGAAGCGAGATCGTCGACTACCAGACCTACGCCGAGCTGCGCGACGACATCCGGCGGACCGTCATGGCCGAGAAGCAGAGCCGGCGCATCCACGTCGGCCCCCACCTGACGTTCCTCTTCGAGACCCACGCCACGATCCGCTACCAGGTCCAGGAGATGATGCGGGCCGAGCAGATCGTGAAGGAGGCGGAGATCGAGCACGAGATCCGCACCTACAACGAGCTCCTGGGCGGCCCCGGCGAGCTCGGGTGCACGCTCCTGATCGAGCTCGACGATCCCGCGATGCGGGCGGTCAAGCTCGAGCGGTGGCTCGACCTGCCGAAGCACGTCTACGCGAAGCTCGAGGACCAGACGCTGGTGAGACCGACCCACGACCGTCGGCAGGTGGGGGAGGCACGGCTGTCGTCGGTCCAGTACCTCAAGTTGGCGGTGGGGGCGGCGGCGCCGGTGGCGCTGGGGTGCGACCATGCTGATCCCGAGGTGCGCCACGAGGTCGTGCTCACCGAGGCCCAGCGGTCGGCACTCCAGCACGACCTCGACGGGGTCTGACCCCCTCCGGCGCGTCGGACCCGCGGATCCTGCACCCCGCGGACGACGGTGGCCAGTGTGACCGGCCCGGGGTGAGCCCGGGCCGGCCACGCTTCTCAGCGACCTGACGCGACTCGCTCGCGGGGCCGCTAGAAGGTGTACTCGAAGGCCACGAGCGGTGAGACCTTGTCGCGGAGCCCGGCGTCGTCGAGCTTGATGAGGACGTTGGCGTCGAGGAGCAGCTGGCCGACCAGGTTGAGCTTCAGGCCGACGGCCGCGTCGTGCACGAAGAAGCTGCCCTGCTCGAATCCCACCTGGGGGAGGATCTCGCCGGTGCGGGTGGTGAAGTTCGTCCGGACGAGACGGGGCGATTCGCTCACCCGCTGGCCGAGCACGTCGAGGACGAGGGTCACCGCGTTCGACACGCCGATGTCGACGCCGGCCGCGTAGAAGATCTGGTCGGGGAGATCGCCCTTCACCTTCGTCGCGATGTCGCCGGCGAGCACGCTGTCGCCGTTCCACTGGTACCCGGCGTTGAGGTGCGGAGACACGCGGCCGCGGCCCCACGAGGCGATGAGCACAGGCTTGACGCCCCAGGCGCCGGAGCCCAGGAGGTCCTCTTCGTCCCCGGTGGGGAGGCGGACGTCGAGGAGGAGGCCCACCGCGGTGGAGCCGCTCTTGACCGCCGTGCCCTTGAGGCGTACCAGGATGTCACCGATGCCGGTGGAGGTGCCGGACACGCGGTACTGCTGCTGGCTCCCGACCGCGCCGTTGTCGCCGTAGAAGTGCACGAGCGGATTGCTGGCGGTGCCCACCCTGTCGATCGTCGCGTCCGACACCGCTCCCAGCATCGTGTCGACGACGGGGATGGCGGCGGCGATGTCGAAACGGTCGGTGACACCGTAGTTGAGGAATCCGATGAAGCGGCTGACCTCGACGTTGATCGCATTCCGGGTGACGACGACGTCGCTTCGACCGCCGCCGAGCTCGGCGCCGTCGTGGGTGAAGACGGCGGGGACGTTGCTCAAGGGCACGCCCTCGATGCTGTCGAAGGTGAAGCGCTGGTAGGTGAAGCCGAACGTGAGCTTGCCCTTGCCGATCGTCTCCGCCCGGTCGGTCAGGATCGGCCCGAAGCTCTGGGTGCTGCGGGTGAACACTCCCAGCGTCTCGTCGAAGCTGTACGTGTAGCCCGAGGCGGGCGAGGGAAAGGGCACGGTCAGCAGCTGCGTGGCAAGCGCCACGTTGAACTGTCCGAACTCGGCCTGGAAGGAGGCGTTGAAATGGGCGGAGTGCGTCGAGCCGTCCGGCAACGTGGCCAGACTGTCGACGACCAGGCCGTTGGGCCCGTAGAGGCTCGGGATCAGGAGCCCGAGCTTGGTGTTGCTGGACTGAGCGGCAGCCAGGACCGGCACGCCGAGGACTGCCACGAGCACGAGAAAGACCCGCCTCGCCATCTTCATCCCCCTATTCGACCCGGCGCTCGCCGTAGCACGAAGCGACCACGGTCCCCCGAGCAGCCGGACGCGTTTGCGGAAACGCTAGCACCCCCTGGGGCTGCCGGTCAAACGACGACCCCTCATCGACTTCGGGCGGAACCGATTGCGACAACCGTCTTCAACACCGTGATGATCTTCAGGGCGAGGACGATCGCGGGAACCTGACTCACCCGGCCCACCGGGGGTCGCAAACCCGGACTCCGGCCAGCCCGCTTCACCCGACACCGCCCGCTCGAGATGCCCGCCGACACCTCCATCTTGTTGGAAAGAAGCAAATTGCAGATCGAAGAGGAGGACTGCCGTCGGTGGCTCGTTTGTTGCATTCAGGGGGAACCGTGAGGTTCTATCCGTGATCCGCAGCGGTGCCCCCGTTGCCCGGTGCATTGCCCTGGCAGCGTTGTCCTCGGCGCTCGTCCTCCTGGCCGGCTCGGCCCACGCCGCCACGTTCGTCGTCAACAGCTTGAGCGATGCCACGGACCAGACCCCGGGCAACGGCGTCTGCGCAACCACTCCTCCGACTCCCGTCTGCACCCTTCGGGCCGCCCTCCAGGAGGCCAACGCGCTCGCCGGGGCCGACATCATCAACTTCAACATCGGTGGGGGTGGCCCGCAGACGATCAGCCCCGGCTCGGCCTACCCGCTCATCACGACCGTCGTGACCATCGACGGCACCACCCAGCCAGGCTGGGCGGGGACACCGATCATCGAGCTCAACGGGGCGGGCGCGGGCGGCGCGAACGCCCTGAGCTTCAGTGGCGCCGGTACCGCCGGCAGCACGGTCCGCGGGCTGGTCATCGGCCAGTTCGGCGCGGGCATCGCCATCCGAATCCTCGTGGGCTGCTCGAACATCGTGGTCGCCGGGAACTACCTGGGCACGGACCCTACGGGCGCCCTGGCGAGGCCGAATGCGGTGGGGGTGTTCGTGCAGGACGCGACCCTCAACCGGATCGGCGGCACCGTGGCCGCCGATCGCAACGTCATCTCCGGCAACTCGCCCGACGGGATCCAGATCGTCGGCGCCGGCGCCACCGGCAATCTGGTCCAGGGCAACTACATCGGCCTCGATTCCGGGGGCACCGCCGATCTTGGAAACGTGAACACGGGGGTGGCGATCTTCAACGGCGCGTCGAGCAACACGGTCGGCGGCACCGCGGCCGGCGCGGGCAACGTGATCTCCGGCAACAACCTCTACGGGGTCGGCATGTCCCAGGCGGGGACGACCGCCAATCGCGTCGAGGGCAACCGCATCGGGACCAACGCCGCGGGCCTGGCGGCGGTCGGCAACGCGCAGGGCGTCGCGACCTTGTCCTCCGCCACCGGCAACACGATCGGTGGCACCGCGGCCGGCGCCCGGAACGTGATCTCGGGCAACGCCAGCCACGGCGTCGTCGTTGGAGCCGGCTCGACTCAGGTCCAGGGCAACTACATCGGCACCAACGCCGCGGGCACGGCCGCCGTCCCCAACGGCGCGGACGGCGTCAGTGTCCAGTCGAGCAGCGGCAGCACCGTGGGGGGGAGCACGGCCGCCGCCCGCAACGTGGTCTCGGGCAATGCGGACGACGGCATCGAGATCACGGGGGCGACCGCGACCGGCAACCTCGTCCAGGGAAACTACGTCGGCCTCAATGCCGCCGGAACCGGAGCCATCGGCAACGCCAACGACGGGATCGTGATCTGGCTCGGGCAGAACAACACGATCGCGGTCAACGTCGTGGGTGGCAACCAGAGCGGGCTGTACTTGGGTGACGCCACCGCGACCGGCAACTCGATCCTCGGCAACCTCATCGGCACCGACGCCACGGGCCTGGCCGCGGTCGGCAACATCACCGGCATCTACCTCGACGCCGCGAGCACGACGGTCGGGGGCATGGCGGCGGGGGCGGGCAACGTCATCTCGGGCAACACGTGGGCGGGTCTGTGGATCGCCGGCGCCAGCGGCGTGGTGGCCCAGGCCAACCTGATCGGCCTGGGACTCGACGGGATCACGCCGGTGGGAAACAGGTTTGGCGTCTACCTGGATTCCGGAGCGAGCGGGAACACGATCGGGGGCACGGTCGCCGGCGCGGGGAACCTCATTGCGCGCAACACGGACGACGCGATCGTGCTCGTCTCGACCGCCGGCTCCGGCAACCGGATCAACCGCAACTCGATCTACTCGAACGGCGGCCTCGCCATCGACCTCGACGACGACGGGGTCACCGCCAACGACACGGGCGACGTCGATGCCGGCCCCAACGGCCTCCAGAACTTCCCCGTCCTCAGCGCGGCCGTGACCAACGGCGCCGGCAGCGCGAACTTCGCGGGCTCCCTCGCCGGCGCCACCAGCACGACGTATCGAATCGAGCTCTTCGCCAGCAGCGCCGCGGATCCCAGCGGCTTCGGCGAAGGCCAGCGCTATCTCGGTTTCACCGACGTCACGACGAATGCCGCCGGGAGCGGCATCATCGGGGTGACGCTGGCCGCGAGCCTGACCGCGGGCGAGCTCGTCACCGCGACCGCCACCGACCCCGGGAACAGCACCTCGGAGTTCAGCGCAACGACTCTCGCCTACGGCGTGCTGATCGTGACCACGACCGCTGACACCGTCGACGGGGTGGTCACCTCGGTTTCGAACCTGATCGCGAATCCCGGCGCCGACGGCCGCATCTCGCTGCGAGAGGCGATTCGTGCGGCCAACGCGACCGCCGGGACCGACACCATCCGCTTCGGAATCCCGCTCACGGACGCGAACCACCTCTACTACCGCAACGACGCCATCGCGGGGTCCCTCACGAACGTTCAAGCGACGCCGCTCGCCGACTCCGTCTCGCCGTCCTCGCCGGCGATCACGGACTTCGATCCGGATTACGTGGGCACAGCGTTCAGCTGGTACCGCATCCGGCCCACGGCCGTGCTGCCGACGATCGGCGGGGCCGTCGTTCTCGATGGCTACACGCAGCCGGGGGCGCGGGCCAACGCGATCGCGGCGCCGGGGCTCTCGGACGCGATCCACAAGGTCGAGCTCGACGGCACGCTGGCCGGGGCGGTCAACGGCATCCCTCTCACCGCTGGTGGCAGCACGATTCGCGGTCTCGTTGTCAATCGCTTCGGCGCCAAGGGGATGGACGTGTCCGGAGGGGGGTCCAATCTGATCTCCGGCAACTACTTCGGCAGCGACGTCACGGGCACTCGCGACCTCGGCAATGTGGGCAAGGGAATCGAGATCTGGTCGGCCGGCAACACCGTCGGTGGCACCACTCCGGCGGATCGAAACCTCGTCTCCGGGAACGACCAGGCCGGGATCAGCCTGCGCAACGCCGGCGCGACCGGCAATCTCGTCGCCGGGAACTTTGTCGGCACGGACGTGAGGGGGACCTTGGACCTCGGCAACAGCGAGGACGGCGTGCGGTTCAGCGGCGGCGCGTCGAGCAACACGATTGGGGGCACCGTCGCCGGAGCCCGCAACGTGATCTCGGGCAACGACAACCAGGGCATCACGTTCTGGGCGGCGACGGATGCCGCCAACGTCATCGAAGGGAACTACGTCGGTCTGAATGCCGCCGGAACCGCGGCGCTCCCGAACGGGACGCCGGCGACGCCGTGGGGCGGCATCGGCCTGGACGGCAGCGGCAACCGCATTGGGGGCACCGCGGCGGGAGCGGGAAACGTGATCTCCGGCAACCGTGGAGTGGGAATCGAGGTCTACTCCTCCGGCCACATCATCCAGGGAAACCTGATCGGCACGGACGCGAGCGGGACCGGCGCCGTACCCAACACGACCCAGGGCCTCTTCCTGTATGTCGGCGTGGGCAACTCGACGGTCGGCGGCACCGCCGTCGGCGCCGGCAACACGATCGCCTTCAACGGCGCCGACGGTGTCAGCCTGGATCCGGGCGCCGGCACCGGGAACGCCATTCTGGGCAACCGCATCCACTCGAACGGCGGACTGGGGATCGACCTCGCCGGTGACGGCGTGACCCCCAACGACCTCAACGTCAACGACGCCGACACCGGCCCCAACGATCTGATGAACTTCCCGTCCTTCCCGCCGCCGGTCGAGACCGCCGGCACTCTCTCCGTGACCTACGGTCTCGACCTCGCGGCGGGCTGGTACCGGATCGAGTTCTTCAAGAACCCCGCCGGAGCAGACCCCAGCGGCTACGGCGAGGGTCAGACTCTCGCGCGCTCCGTCGTCGTCAACCATCCAGGGGGGCGGGCGGCCTACGGCACCACCTTCGCCGGGAGCGCCGGCGACGTGATCTCGGCGACCACGACGCTGTGCTCGGACGGAGCCTCCTGCGCGGTGCCGGCGAGCACCTCGGAGTTCGGCCGGGCGTGGGCGGCGGTGACGACTGCGGTCGAGCTGTACTCGTTTGCCGCGGTGCCTGGAGACGGGTCGGTTCGACTGGAATGGAGGACCGCCTCCGAGCTCGACAACCTCGGCTTCTTCCTCTACCGCTCGCTGTCGGAGGTTGGCCCCTGGAGCCGGATCACACCCACGTTGATCCCCGGACTCGGGTCTTCTCCGGTTGGAGCGTCCTACTCCTGGGACGACACCGGCCTCCTGAACGACACCCGCTACCACTATCGCCTCGAGGACATCGACACCGCGTCGTTGTCCACGTTCCATGGCCCGGTCTCCGCCGTGCCGCGGACATCCTCCACGGACGACGAGGGGGATCCCGGTTCGGGGGGCGAAGAATCCGGAGACAACGGATCGGGAGAGATCCCGGCTTGGGATGCGCTCGAGACCTACGGCGATCCGACCCAGGTCTCGTTGCGCGTGGTGGCGCGCAATCGGCGCCAGGCCGTCATCGAGCTGCGGACAGGAGGCTTCTACGCCCGCCGCGACGCCGAGGGAAACGTCCGCGTCTTCGTACCCGGCTTCGATCAGCCATCCGACCCCCATGCCCCGGCGCTGCCCTTCCGGCGGGTGCTTCTCGACGGGGTCGTCGGCCGCGGCGCCCGCCTGCGCGCGGTTCGGGTCGAAGACCGCGTGTCCTTCTCCGACCTGGTGCCGGCGTCGGTCGGATACGCGGAGATGGAGAAGGGCGCTGACGGCACCGTGCGCCCCGTGCGCCGTCGGGCGTCCCGGCGGGCGGATGGCGCGACGTCCCGCGGTGTGGCTCGGCTCCGAGGGGCCGCCTTCCAGGGGGAGAGGAAGAAGGTCGTTCTCGAGCTGTCGCCGCTGCGTTACGACGATGCCGGCGGCCGGCTGATCCTGGCCCGGCGGATCCTCGTGAAGGTGACGTTCGCGGGTCGGGAGGCGAGGGAGACCGGCTCGGGCCACGTGGGCCGTCGGCGGCCGCGGGCGCGCCGGGTGCAGGGGCGGACCCTGGCCTTCCTGCACACCTCGCAGCGAGGCCTCCACGCGGTCTCGTTCGAATCGCTGTTCGCGGGGCGCACGCGACCCCTGGCTCTCTCGAGCTTCGCTCTCCGTCGTCAGGACGAGGCGGTCCCCTTCCACGTGGAGCCGGCCACCGCCTCGTTCGGCCCCGGCAGCGTTCTCTACTTCTACGCCGACGGGCAGGCCTCCTCGACCGCCTTCACGGGAGAACTGGCCTACGAGCTCGTCAGGCAGGCGGGGGGGGCCACGATGGCGTCCGCTTCGGCCGCTCCGACCGGAGCTCCCATCGTCGCTGCCTCCCGGGGACGGCAGGGATGGGAAGTCAATCGCATCTACCAGCCGGGGCTGCTGGAGGCGGAGGACCCGTGGCTCTGGGTGTCGGTCTTCGGAGGAGCCAGCCGCACGGTGACCTTCACCCTCGGGGGTCTCGACACCACCGCTCCGGGGAGCCTCTCTCTCTTCCTGCAGGGAGGCTCGGACGCCGAGAGCGTGGTGGATCACCACCTGCGGATCGCCGTGAACGGCGTCCCGGTGGGAGAGACCCGCTTCGACGGGAAGGCTCCGCACCTCGCGGTGACGGAGCTCGCGGCGGCGGTGCTGAGGGAGGGCGAGAACACGCTGACGATCGAGAACGCGGGGGACACCGGCGTCTGGTCGGTGGTCTACCTCGATCGCTTCGAGGTGGACTTCCCGCAAGCCCCGGCGCTGCGAGGAGGCCTCTTCGAGGGAGTCTTCTTCGAGGGAGGCGTCGCCACGCTCGG
>Ga0326597_10012868_pt1 | contig 11017 bp, 7 predicted proteins | sample RVTome_12_FD_203789 | JGI IMG/M metagenome (GOLD analysis project Ga0326597, IMG submission 203789) | Soil microbial communities from uranium-contaminated site in the Upper Colorado River Basin, Wyoming, United States - RVT100D185 | ecosystem: Environmental > Terrestrial > Soil > Contaminated >... | reverse complement strand
CGTGACGCCGCCGCCGCCGAGCGAGCTCGAGCGATTCGGGGTCACCCCGGTGCCCTTGGGGCTGCTGGAGACGCAGATTCTCGCCGCGCCGAATTCGCCTGCCTGGCCAGCGCCAGCCCCCGCGTCAGAGGTTCCAGCCGAGGTCGCGGCGGAGGTTCCTCGGAAGGCCGCACCCGAGGTCGCGGCGCCGGCGGCGCCGGACGCGCCATGCGCGGCCACCCGCGCATCGTTGGTGCCTGGCGCCCATCGATCGGCCGAATCGCCGGACGACACGTCGTTTGTCGGACGCCACATGGTGCCGTTGCGATCGACGCTGGCCACCGTGGCCGGTGGCCTTGCGGTGCTGGCGATTATCGCCCTGCAACTCCCCGCCAGCGGCCCCGATGTGGCGCCAGTCGAGGCGCCGCGTGAGGGATCGGTCGACCCCGTTGTCATCGAACCGCCGCCGCTGGAGATCGGCGTCGGCCAAGCCTTGCCGCTCGTTGAAGTCGGCCTCAGCCCGGTGCCAGCGGACGGCACCGAACGAGCCGACGAGACGCGCCAGGGCTCTGAAGATCGCGTCGATCAGACGCCATCGCGTGGTGAGGATCGCGTCGCCCAGGCACCGCCGCGTCCGGAGGTTCGCAGCGACCAGGTGCCGCCGCGTCCGGAGGATCGCGCCACCCACGCGCCGAGTCCGGAGGATCGCGTCACACAGGTGCCGCCGCGCACGGAGATACGCGCCGCCCAGGCGCCGCCGCGTCCGCAACTGCGTGTCACGCAGACACCGCCGCGTTTGGAAGACCGCGTCTCACAGAAACCGCCGAGTCTGGACGATCGCATCAGGCTGGCTGCCGCCGCGCCGTTCGAGTTCGAGGCTCGAGTGCTCGTCGACGACGGCAATCGTTGGCGTGCACGCAAATCGCAGGTCCTGCTGGCCGGAGGCCGCATCAGCGTCCGGGCGAGCGACGACCTCGAAACGCTCCACTCGCTGCCCTACGAGCGCGTGTTGTCGATCAGCTATTCCCGTGGGCGCGATCCGCTCTGGAGCTCGCCCGACGGGCCCACCGTCGTCGCGAGGCCGGGCGGCATCGATCTCGGCATCTTTCGAGGCGAGCGTCACTGGGTGGCACTGCGCGTCAACAATCCCGCGTCTCGGTTCGTCGTGTTGCGCCTGGAGAGCGGGGAGCAGGCAAACCACGCGATCAGCGCGCTCGAGGAACGGACCGGCCGAACGGCCGCGCGGGTGACTCAACCCAAGGAAGGCCGGTAGTCTCCCGGCGTCCCCTACGTCTTCTGGCGGAACTCCAGCGTCAGCCCGCTGACCCGAAGGAGGTCGCCGTCCTTCAGGACATGCTTGTTCAGCGGTTCGCTGTTGACCAGCGGCTTGCCGCCGAGCCGCGTTGCCACGTAACCGTCAGGAGTCCGCGCGATCGCGACCGCCGTGTTCGGCTTGAACCAGCCGCGGAGCCGTACCAGGGCCGTTTCGGATTTGCCAATGAGCGCCGTTCGTGCCTCCAGCTTGTACTCCTGCCGGTCAGTCTGACCCACCAGCACCCGCAGGGCGCCGCCGCGGACGAGGCTCGCATCATCCTTCATCTCTGGAGCCGGTCCCGCCCCGTTCCCCGATCTAACCTTGGCCTCTTCCAGCTTGGCCACCAGGGCGCGATGCTTCTTCGTGTCGAGAAACACCGTGTCGCCCTGATTCGAGAGCATCGGCTCCACGTCGTCGGGGACGGCGGGTTCGTCGTCCGACCCTCGGCCGAACACGAGCCGGTGCTTGCCGACCAGCACCACATCACCATCCTGCAAGGCCTGACGCGTGACGCGCGTCTCGTTGACGAACGTGCCGTTGGTGCTTTGCAGATCCTCCAGCACGAAGTGGTCGCCGTCGCGGATGATGCGGGCGTGATGGCTCGAAACGGCCGGGTTGTCGATGATCACGGTATTGTCGGGCAGGCGCCCGATGCGCAAGACGGGTCCCACGACGTATTCGTTCAGGACCAGACCTTCAAACTCCAGCGTGAGGTTCGCCATCGTGCTCTCCTTGGACGTGTCGTCGCCAGCGGGTCGTCATGCGCCGCCACCACCGGGCCGGCACCTCCACGATCACCACCGTGATGTTGTCGGCGCCGCCATTCCGATTGGCCGCGCCTATCAGGTAGTCACAGATGCGCTGCGGGTGGCGCAATCGAACGATGGCCTGCGCCAGCGTCCGCTCCGGGACCATGCGCGTCAGGCCGTCGCTGCACAGCAGGAGGTAGTCGCCCGGCTGCACCGGCACTTCATTCAGGTCGACTTCCACGTCCGGCTCGCGGCCCAAGGCCCGCAGGAGGATGTTCTGATGCTCGGACTGCAGGCTCTGCTCGCGATCCAGCAAACCGGCGCGCACCTGCTCCTCGACCAGGGAATGGTCGCGCGTGAGCGGCTGGAGGTCGTTGTCGTGCCACAGGTAGGCCCGGCTGTCGCCCACGTGCGCCACGCTGGCGACGTGCTGCGTGATCCACGCACACACCACGGTGGTGCCCATCTGCGCCTGACGAGGATTCTGCCGAGCCTGGTTGTAGATGAACTGGTTCGACCGGCGTACCGCCTCAGCGAGACGGCTGGTCTGGGGCAGGTAGCCCCGCTCGTCGGCCGGGGCCGAAGCGATCGCCGCCGACGCGCCGCCGTCCAGATGCGCAACGATAGTCTCCACGGCCACCTCGCTGGCCACCTCTCCGGCGGGGGCGCCCCCCATGCCGTCGCACACGACGAAAAGGCCCTGTTCGGCTCGAAGCGTAAAGGCGTCCTCGTTCAGATCGCGGACGCGCCCGATGTCCGTCGCCGCACCGACCCGCAGCCGCATGCGTGTCCTTTCGGCCTGCCTCCCGGTGCCCGGCCCACCACCGCCGAGGCGCGGCGCCGTCGTGCCGTCCAGCAGGCCGTCGCCGAGGAAATCGCAGACCTGTCCCGTTCCCGCCCAGATGCCTTCTCCGACGTATCGGCAAGAAGCGGGACGGTGCCCTGCGCGCTCTTGCACGCCGTCGCAACGGGAGGCCTGAGTCTCTTACGGTTTTCGCGAAGGGGACCGACGAGACGACGCCCAGCGATAGCCCACTCCCAGGCGGACGTCGGGGCTCTTCAGAAAGCCCCGGCGGAATTCGGCGAACCACCCGGAGGCGTGCGACAGCGCCGCGACCACGTTGAGGCCCGCGGACGTCTGACTGGAGCCCGGAAACCGGTAGTGATTGATGGCGGGGCCGCCGCCGACAATGGCCGTCCATTCCGAACGAGGGCCGAGCGCCCGGCTGTGCAGCAGCAGATCCAAGTTCACGGCAATCAGCTTCGCGTCGCTGCCGAATGCGACGTCGACACTCGGCGTGGGCCGCAGCGTTTCCCAAACCGGCGGCAGGGTGTACTGCACCCCGCCATAGAACTGGTCGGGGTTGACGTTGGCGCCGCCGCGGAGTGCGTAGCCCTGTGCACGGACGGGTTCTGCCAGGCCAAACAGCGCGACCGCGAGCGTCGCGCAGACACGAGGGAGGGCTCTCACGTACATGCCTGCTCCTTGCTGAATCGCCGGTGTGAGGAGCAACATCCACACCAACGTTTATGTCGATTGTCGGCAAAGCCTGCCGGTCTCAGGGATTCCGAGAGCGAGGAGCCACGTCTGGACCGCGTGTTTTGGTATGCCGCGTCTTTCCAAAACGTGATCGCGGTTACAACGTTGGTCGGACGTGGGTCCAGTCCGCTTCAGTCCGGGCCGGGCTGGGGACTGATGCAGGAGGCTGGCGGGCTGTAGACTGACGCAGAGCGAATAGACCACCGTGCCGGGGTGGCGGAACTGGCAGACGCACAGGACTTAAAATCCTGGGTCCCGCAAGGGGCGTGTGGGTTCGAGGCCCGCCCCCGGCACCACTCGAGTCGGGCCGTTCGTCCAACAGCCCTCGTCAGGACACGACGACCGCGCCCGCCGCGATGGCCAGTTGCAGGCCCAAAGACCACCGCACGACATGGGGCGCCAGCCGCGCGCGGGTCGCCCGCGCGATGTCGCTCCAGATGGCCGGCCGGCTCGGCATTCGAGGGAGGCGGATCGCATTTCGCCACAACATGGCCGGCGTCGGAGCAACGTTCGTGCCGGGCGTCTACGGGCAGGAACGTGCGAGAGGACACGCGTCGCGGCCGTTATTTCTTGGCCTCGATGAGCTCCAGGGCGAGGCCATCCAGATCCTCGATGAGGATGGCGCGGGAACCGCCAAGCATGTACGGCCCTTCCAGGATCGGAACCTTCCTGCTCTTGAGATGCGCGATGACAGCGTCCAGGTTCGGGTACGTGAACCCGAGGTGATCGACCACCTGACCACGGGAGCGGGTGAGCGGCTGATCGTTGCCGGCCCCGCATCGTCCGTTGCGGCACTGGCGCGGATACGCCGGAAAGGAGCCGTTCGCGAACTGGACGATGCCGAGCGGAATTCGAAGCTGGCCCTGGCGCATGAAGGTCGGATAGCTCACCTCGCCGATTGGGACCTCACAGGGATCCCAGCGACCGTTGTTCAGCTTCTGGCTCGTGTTCGTGTTCGGGTTCGGAGGGAACTGCATCCCCAGGTTCTCGACATACCAGTTGGCGGCGCAGAGTGGCTGCTCGTGCCACATGTGGGTGTGGTTCCAGAGGCTGTCGGTCTTCCCGGCCGTGACTTCGACGAGCACGCCGTCGGGATCGACGAGATAGAAAAAGTCCAGCCCGGATGACGGAGGCGCGGCCGGAGCGGCTTTCTCGCGCGCCGCCCGCTCCTTCAGTGCCGTACTGGTCAGCAGTTGATCTCCCATCGGGAGATCCAGGGCGTGCAACGCGGTCTGCTTGCCGTCGGGGCCGCCGTACAGAGGGACGTACGCGAACAGTTTCCGATCGAGCTTGTCGATCCGCGCCCTGGTGACGTTGGTGTTCGGCCCCGCGAACGTCGAGCCAAAGGTCCAGAACGCGCTCTGCGGCACGGTTCGCTCGGCTTTTCGATCGAAGGCGCCGGGCGCCTGCCTGGGAACCTTCGTGTAGAGAAGGTAGATCTCATCCTGAAAAGCCGGGAAGCCTGCGAGCGTCGTTCTCCGGCCTCGCGGCCAGTACTGCGCGTACCATCCAAGAGACGCCTCGGGATCCGCCGAGTTGAGGTGAATGTGATGGAGTGCCGGCATGGGCAGCGTAGACGCGTCGGCGCCTCGACTGCCGGCCGGACTCTGCTGAGACGCGCGCGCCGTCGCATACAGGCCGACGAGCGCCGCAACGATGACCAGAAGTAGCGATTTTCGCATGGGACCTCCCTGATGATGCCCCGCCGGGCCAGGGGCCGGACAATGGTTTCCAGCGGCCCTCGAGATGTCAAGCTGAGCGGCGTCGCTGGCGACGGTGCCGCGATACCCGGTAGATGTTCCGGAAAGACAGGCGAACGTCGCGGTCGACGCCGCCGGTTGTGGCGAGGGACAGGAGCGGGTCACGGCCGCTGAGCGCCGGTCAGGTTCCCGTACCTGCGCAGCATCGTTCGTCCGTCGATGCCGAGCGTGGTGTCGGCGCCGGCCTCGCGCAGAGCGGCGGCCGTCTTGGGCCATTCGGTGACGCCCTGGCCTGCGATATTGAGGTGCCCTTCGGCGATGCGATACGGTGTTTGGCCCTGCGCGTCCTGGGCGTTCAACGTGGCGCGCTGCGCGACCAGGAACCGCACGACGCTGACGCCGCCCATGTACGCCGCGCCGTGCAGCGCGGTCTGGCCCGACGCATTCACCGCGTTCACGTCGGCGCCCCGTCCCACGAGGAACTCGACCGATTCGAGGCTCTCCCGTTCGTTCCAGTTCGTGTAGAACGACGACACGTCGCCGCGGCGCGCGCGCGGGCCCTGGACCTGAGTCAGTCCGCTCGCCACCATCAACGGCGTTGTCCCATTGGGAAGTGTCAGGGATGGATCGGCTCCGCCTTCGAGCAGCACACGCATCATCGGCACGTTGACGTGCCGGGCGGCCAGCCAGAACGGCGTGGCCCCGGCGATGGCGGACACGCCGCGCGTGCCCGCCGGAGCCGCGGCGCCGGCGACGTCGGTGGTGGGCTCGACGCTCCGGACCTCGGTGCCGGCGCCGTCGCTTCGCCCAAAGACGATGCCGGGAGCGGCCTTGAGCCGGGCATTCGGATCGGCGCCCCGGGCGAGCAGAGCCCGGGCGGCCCTCCGGGCATCTTTCGGGACTGCCGCGTGCAGGGGTGTGTACCCGGCCCGGTTGTCGCGCGGATCCGCGCCGCGCTCGAGCAGCAGCAGCGCGGTGTCCTCGCTGTCGCTGGAGATCGCGACGATGAGCGCGGAGGTGCCGTCGCGTGCCGCGTCGTTCACCGCCGCGCCGGCGTCGAGCAGCAGTGCCGCGGACGCGGTGTCGCCGTGGCGCGCCGCGAACAGCAGCGGACTGAAGTCGCCGACCGATCGCGCTCCCACATCCGCGCCGGCCTCGACGAGCACGCGGACGACTTCCGAGTGGCGTTCGGAAATCGCCCACATCACCGGCGTCTGCCTCGACCGGGTGTTGTTCGCGTTGACGGCGGCGCCGTGGGCCAGGAGCAGCTTGACGGCAGGGACCGAGCCGGTCCGCGCCGCCGTCATGAGGGGAGTCTCGCCCGTGGCGGTCTCGGCATTGGCGTCGGCGCCGGCTTTCAGCAGCGTACCGACCATCGTGGCGCTCGCGTTGGCGCAAGCGAGCGCCAGCGGCGTGACGCCGTGATCGTTCGCGGCATTGACGTCGGCCCCGGCCTGGAGCAGGAGTCCTGCGATTTCTCCGTTGTCCCAGTGCGCGGCCCATGCGAGTGCCGTCGCTCCGTCGGCCTGGCCCGCGTTGACGTCGACGTTCGCCGTCAGCAGGGCGCGGACGCCTGACCAGTCCTGTTGCCGCACGGCGTCGACCATCCGGAGGTCCGGGCCCTGCGCGGCGGCGTCACCAGGCGGCACACTTGAGACCAGTGCCCAGATCGTCAGTCCCGTTATCAGGCGTCGCATGGCCAGTTTCACTCCCCGACGCGCCCGGCCGGCCCGGGCCGGCTCATCCAACTGAGGGGCTCCAATAGACTCGTCGAAGAGTATGATACCGAAACGGGCTGTAAGAGCGTAGAAAGGCGGCGAGGGAACGTAGAGACGATGTTCACATTCCGGGCTCTTCTGAGCGCTCTGGCGATTGCCTGTGGTGCCGCGTGGCATGTGCAGTCCCTCCCTGCCTCCGCGGCTACACCTCGAGCCCTCCCCGCGGTACAAGGGGCGGCGACGGCGGCTGGGCCGGGCGTTTCGCCGCGCGACGTGCTGAATCGGTACTGCGTCAGCTGTCACAACGGCCGGCTCAAGACTGCCGGGCTCGCCCTCGACAGCCTCGACACCGAACGGGTGGGAGAGCATGCCGAGATCTGGGAGAAGGTCGTCCGCAGGGTTCGATCCGAATCGATGCCTCCCTTGGCGGCGCCGCGTCGACCGGACAAGGGCACCTACACCGCTCTCGCAGGCTGGTTGGAGCACGCCCTCGATTCAGCCGCCGCGGAGAATCCCAACCCCGGACGCCCGAGCCTTCATCGCCTCAACCGCGCCGAATACGCCAACGCCGTTCGCGATCTGCTTGGCGTCCAGATCGATCCCCGTCTGTACCTTCCGGCCGACGACTCCGGATACGGCTTCGACAATATCGCGGACGTGCTGTCGGTCTCCCCGGGATTGATGGAGCGGTACATGTTGGCCGCCGCGAAGATCGGGCGACTGGCCGTCGGGGATCCGACGATTCGTCCAACGGTGGTGACTTACAAGACCTCGCCGCTCGCCTCGCAGGACGATCGCATGAGCGAGGACCTGCCGTTTGGATCGCGAGGCGGTCTCGCCGTCCGCCATCACTTTCCGGTCGACGGCGAGTATCTCATCAAGATCCGGCTCCAACGGACGAGCACCGATGTCATCCGTGGCATGACCGAGCCGCACCGCTTCGAGATCCGACTGGACCGTGCGAGCGTGAAAGCGTTCACCATCGGTGGGCAGCAGATGGAGGAGCGAGATCCGGCCAGGCTCCAGACCTACGCGCGGACGGCTGACGCCACGCTGGAGGTTCGCGTTCCCGTGAAGGCCGGGCCCCGGCTCGTCGGCGCGGCGTTCCTCAAGGAGCCTATGTTGGACGAGGGCATCTTCCGGCCGCCCCCACCGCTGGCCAGCTACGAGCACACCGCCCAGAGCGCCACGAATCCGGCCGTCGACAGCTTGGAGATCCACGGGCCCTATCACGCGAAGGCACCGGAGGAGAGCTCCAGCCGCGGCAGGAGGTTCGCGTGTCGTCCGACCCAGCCGGCCGAAGAGCTTCCCTGCGCGCGGGAGATTGCGACGACGCTGGCCAGGCGGGCATACCGCCGTCCCGTGACCGCCGGCGACGTGGCCACGCTCGTGGGGCTGTACGAGCAGGGGCGCCGCGAAGGCGGTTTCGATGTGGGCGTCGAGTGGATGATCGAGCGGATGCTGGTCGCACCCGACTTCCTGTTCCGTTCGCTTCGGGCGCCCGCGGACGCGCGCCCCGGCGTGCCGTTTCGCCTCGGCGATATCGATCTTGCGTCGCGCCTGTCGTTCTTCCTCTGGAGTAGTATTCCCGACGAGGAATTGCTCGAGGCCGCCGAGCGCGGCCGGTTGCGCGAACCTGGCGTGCTCGAGCAGCAGGTGCGTCGGATGCTGCGTGACGAGCGTGCCACGGCGCTCGTCGCCAATTTCGCCGGCCAGTGGCTCTGGCAGCGCAACCTGCGCACGCATGCTCCCGACCCGAATCTCTTCACCGACTTCGACGACAATCTTCGCGAAGCGTTTCGAGCCGAAACGACCCTCTTCCTCGAGAGCCAGCTGCGGGAGGACCGCGCGGTGGTCGAGCTCCTCACGGCGGACTACACGTTCCTGAACGAGCGGCTGGCACGTCATTACGGCATCGAGGGGATCTACGGCAGCCACTTCCGGCGCACGAGTCTGCCGGACAACCGGCGCGCGGGCCTGCTCGGCCAGGGCGGCGTGCTCACCGTGACGTCGTACCCGCACCGGACCTCGCCCGTGGTGCGCGGCAAGTGGCTCCTCGAGAACCTGCTCGGCGCCCCGCCCCCCCCGCCGCCGGCCGATGTTCCGGCGCTTCCGGAAAACGACGAGGGCGGCGGCAAGCCGACGACGGTGCGCGCGCGGCTCGAGGTGCATCGGAGGAATCCGATCTGTTCGAGCTGTCATGCGCGGATGGATCCGCTGGGCTTTGCCCTCGAGAATTTCGACGCGACTGGCAGGTGGCGCTCGAGCGAGGCCGGAGCGCCCATCGACGCCTCCGGGGTTCTGCCCGACGGCACGAAGTTCGACGGCCCGGCCGAATTTCGCGCCGCGCTGATGACCCATCGCGGCGAGTTCATCGCGACGTTCACGGAAAAGCTTCTGACGTATGCGCTGGGCCGGGGCGTCGAGTACTACGACATGCCCGCGGTCCGGTGGATCCTGCGTCGGGCGGGGCCGGACGAGCCCCGCTGGTCCGAGGTCGTGCTGGGGATTGTCAAGAGCACGCCGTTTCAGATGAGCGTGGTGCCCCCGGCGGCGACGCCCGTGGCCGACGCACAAAGGAAGCCCTGATCATGATGCTCACCAAGAAGCACCTGTCGCGACGCACGATCCTGCGCGGCGTTGGCGCGACGCTGGCGTTGCCTCTGCTCGACGGCATGGTCCCGGCGCTGACCGCGCTCGCCCAGACCGCCGCGCGCGGTGCGCGCCGGATGGCGGTGGTGTACACGCCGAACGGCATGATGATGCCCGACTGGGCCCCGAGAGGCGAGGGCTCGAGCTTCGAGCTGTCGCCCATTCTTCAGCCGCTCGCGGCGCATCGCGATCGACTCGTGGTCTTGAGCGGCCTTGAAGACAAGTACGGATGGCCGCAGGCGGACGAGGGTGCCGGCGACCACGCGCGGGCGTCCGCGACGTTCCTGACGGGCGTCCACGTGCGGAAGACCGAGGGCGCCGACCTTCGCGCCGGCGTGTCGATGGATCAGATTGCGGCGCGCACGTTCGGGAACGAGACGCAGCTCGCGTCTCTCGAGCTTGCCCTCGAGTCGGTCGAGATGCTGGGCGCGTGCGATGCGGGGTACAGCTGCGCGTACGCGAACACCATCTCGTGGCGCTCGCCGACGACCCCGATGCCGATGGAGAACGATCCGCGGGCAGTGTTCGAGCGGCTGTTCGGGGGGAGCGACAGCACCGATCCGGCCGCGCGGCTCGCGCGGATCCGGAAGGACCGCAGCATTCTCGATTCGGTCACCGAGCGCGTCACGGATCTGCGGCACGACCTCGGGCCCCGCGACCGCTCGAAGCTGACCGAGTACCTCGACGCCGTGAGGGACGTGGAGCGGCGGATCCAGAAGGCGGAGCAGCAGAGCGCGCGGGAGCTGCCCCTCGTCGAGCGGCCGGCCGGCGTGCCGGGCTCGTTCGAGGAGCACGCCACGATGATGTTCGATCTGCTCGCGCTGGCCTTCCAGACGGACATGACGCGGGTGAGCACCTTCATGCTGGGCCGGGAGGTCAGCGGCCGGGCCTACCCCGAGATCGGCGTGCCGGATGCGCACCACCCGGTGTCGCATCACCAGAACGATCCGGAGAAGCTGGCCAAGCTCTCCAAGATCAACATCCTTCACATGCAGCAGTTCGCGTACTTCGTCGAGAAGATGCGTGCCACGCCGGACGGCGATGGCTCGCTGCTCGATCATTCGATGCTGCTCTACGGCGCGGCCATCAGCGACAGCAACGTGCACATGCACGACAACCTGCCGCTCGTCATGGTCGGGAGCGCCGGTGGCCGCATCGCGGGAGGCCGTCACCTCGTCTACCGGAAGGGCACGCCGGTGACGAATCTGTTCCTCAACATGCTCGACAAGCTCGGGGTGCCCGCTGAATCGATTGGCGACAGCACGGGACGGCTCGAACATCTCTCGGACGTCTAGGAGCCTGTCCGAGTAATAGCATGGGTCGCGTTCCGAGCGCCGCGCCGGCAGATGCAAGGCGCCGCGACG
>Ga0326597_10012867_pt1 | contig 11018 bp, 11 predicted proteins | sample RVTome_12_FD_203789 | JGI IMG/M metagenome (GOLD analysis project Ga0326597, IMG submission 203789) | Soil microbial communities from uranium-contaminated site in the Upper Colorado River Basin, Wyoming, United States - RVT100D185 | ecosystem: Environmental > Terrestrial > Soil > Contaminated >... | reverse complement strand
TCTTCCTGCCGGCAATTTCGTCGATGGGCGAGCAGCTGAATCACCAGGGCGGCAGCCCGCTGCTGTTCCAGCACCTGTTCTGGTTCTTCGGCCACCCCGAGGTCTACATCGTCGCGCTGCCCGCTTTCGGCATCGTGTCGGATCTCCTGTCGACCCACGCGCGCAAGAATATCTTCGGCTACCGGATGATGGTCTGGGCGATCCTCGCAATTGGCGGACTCAGCTTCGTCGTCTGGGCGCACCATATGTACGTCAGCGGCATGAATCCTTACTTCGGCTTCTTCTTCGCGACGACGACGCTGATCATCGCGGTGCCGACCGCCATCAAGGTCTACAACTGGGTACTGACGCTCTGGAAGGGCGACATTCACCTGACGGTGCCGATGCTGTTTGCGATCGGCTTCATCTTCACGTTCATCCACGGCGGCCTTACGGGGCTCTTCCTCGGCAATGTCACGGTCGACCTGCCGCTGTCCGACACCTATTTCGTCGTCGGTCACTTCCACATGGTCATGGGCGTCTCGCCGATCCTCGTGGTGTTCGGCGCGATCTATCACTGGTACCCGAAAATCACCGGCCGCATGTGGAACGAGAAGCTCGGCAAGCTGCATTTCTGGCTGACATTCCTCGGCACCTACGCCATCTACCTGCCGATGCACTACCTCGGCATTCTCGGCGTTCCGCGCCGTTACTACGCCCTCGGCGACACGGCGTTCATCCCGGATTCCGTTCACACGATCAATGAATCCATCACGATCGCGGCGCTGATGGTCGCTGCCGCGCAGGTCATATTCCTGTACAACATGATCGTGAGCCTCAGGAAGGGCGAGAAGGCGCCGTCGAATCCCTGGGGTGCCACGACGCTCGAATGGCAGACGCCGGACACTCCGCCAAAGCACGGCAACTGGGGTCCGAAGCTTCCGGTCGTGCATCGCTGGGCCTATGACTACAGTGTGCCGGGCGCAAAGCAGGATTTCATACCGCAGAACGAGCCGGTGGATCCGCACCTCGCGACAGGGCGCGAACACGGGGTCAAGCATTGAGCCCAGTAACCGTCACTGTCGCGCTGCTTGCGGGCATTGCCACCTGGATCTTCGTGGTCCGGCGCCTGACCGCTCGCTCCTGGGACAGCAGCAGCGAGGCGGGTGACGTCGGCGCGATTGGCACCGCACCACAACGTATCGGACTGTGGATCTTCCTGGCGGTCGTCACCTCATTGTTCGGGCTGTTCCTGTCGGCCTACTCGATGCGCTCGCATCACGGCGACTGGTCGCACCTGACGCTGCCAGACGTCTTGTGGGTCAACACGGCGCTGCTCGTGCTTGGCAGCGTCTCGATGCAGATCGCGCGCAATGCCGTCAGCCGGGGTCTGGCGCAGCGCCTGAAGCTCGGCCTCATCGCGGGCGGGTTGTTCACGATCGGCTTCCTGGCCGGCCAGCTCATTGCCTGGGGCCAGTTGAGGGAATCCGGGCAATTTGCCCAGGGCAGCCCAGCGAACGCCTTCTTCTACCTGCTGACCGCGGTGCACGGCCTGCACCTGCTCGGCGGCTTGTGGGTCTGGGGGCGCACGATGACGCGCCTCTCGCGCGGCGTCGAGCTCGTGGAGCTCCGCCTTTCGGTCGAGCTCTGCACCGTCTATTGGCATTACCTGTTGCTGGTCTGGTTCGTGCTGTTCGGCGCGCTGACGTATCTGTAGGGAGATCGATTCCAATGGCCCACGACGCCCAAGTCGCGACCCTAGGCCCCCTGCGGCAAGTTGCAACCGATTTCGCCTCGGACAAGCAGGCGTTCTCGGTGCCGTGGGGGAAGGCCATGATGTGGATCTTCCTGCTCTCCGACACCTTTATTTTCACCTGCTTCCTGACGTCCTACATGAACGTCCGGATGTCGACGACCGCGACCTGGCCGTTCCCGAGCGAAGTCTTCGCGCTGAACCTGTTCGGCAGGGACATCCCGCTGATCCTGATCGCGATCATGACCTTCGTGCTGATCACTTCGAGCGGCACGATGGCGCTCGCGGTCAATTACGGCTACCGCCGCCACCGGCGGAATACGGTGCTGCTGATGGTCGCGACCGCCGCGCTCGGCGCGACCTTCGTCAGCATGCAGGCTTTCGAGTGGACCAAGCTGATCCTGGAAGGCGTGCGGCCCTGGGAGAATCCCTGGGGCGCACCGCAATTCGGCTCGGCCTTCTTCATGATCACGGGTTTTCACGGCCTGCACGTGTCGGCCGGCGTGATCTACCTGCTGACCGTCGCAAGACGCGTGCACGTCGGTTTCTACGAGAAGCGTGGCAGCTACGAGACGGTGGAGATCGCCGGGCTCTACTGGCACTTCGTCGACCTCGTCTGGGTCTTCATCTTCGCTTTCTTCTATCTGTGGTGAGGCAGCATGTCTGAGGCAAAAGAGGGCCAACAACACCCGCTCAAGATCTACCTGTGGATCTGGTTCCTGCTGTTCGTGCTCAGCACGTTCTCCTACCTGGTGGACTACTTTCACTTCCACGGCCTGCTGCGCTGGTCGCTGATCGTCACCTTCATGCTGCTGAAGGCCGGCTTCATCGTCGCGATCTTCATGCACATGGCCTGGGAGCGGCTGGCGCTGAAGTTTGCGATCCTGATCCCTCCGCTTTGCCTGCTGATATTGATCAGCTTCATGGCGATCGAGGGCGGCTACACCTTCCTGACGCGCGGAGCCGCGTTCCTGCGCTGATATACTGGGGCATGGCTCTCGGCCCCCTGATCCGTGAAGTCGACTTCGTGCAGAGCGTCGCCGATGCCCTGCAGTACATTTCCTACTACCACCCGGCCGACTACATCCTGCACCTGGGCCGCGCCTGGGAGCGTGAGCAGTCGCCCGCCGCGAAGGACGCGATCGCGCAGATCCTGACCAACTCGCGCATGTGTGCGGAAGGACGCCGCCCGATCTGCCAGGACACCGGGATCGTGAATGTGTTCGTCAAAGCCGGTATGGGCGTGCGCTGGGATACAGGCCGCGGCCTGTCGGAACTCGTCGATGAAGGCGTGCGTCGCGGCTACCTGGATCCCGACAATCGCCTGCGCCCCTCGATTGTCGCGGACCCGCTGTTTGCGCGGAAGAACACCGGCGACAATACGCCGGCCGTCGTCCACGTCGAGCTCGTCCCGGGCAACACGGTCGAGGTCACGGTCGCCGCCAAAGGCGGCGGGTCCGAGAATAAGGCCACGTTCGCGATGCTGAACCCCTCCGACTCGATCGTGGACTGGGTACTCGCGACCGTGCCGAAGATGGGCGCCGGCTGGTGCCCGCCCGGCATGCTCGGCATCGGCGTCGGCGGCACGGCCGACAAGGCCATGGTGATGGCCAAGGAAGCGCTGATGGAGCCGATCGACATGCACGAGCTCCTGGAGCGCGGCCCGGCAAGCAAGCTCGAGCAACTGCGCGTCGAGCTCTACGAGAAGGTCAATGCGCTCGGCATCGGCGCCCAGGGGCTCGGCGGGCTCACGACCGTGCTCGACGTCAAGATCCTCACTTACCCGACGCACGCCGCCTCCAAGCCCGTCGCGATGATCCCGAACTGCGCCGCGACGCGCCATGCGCACTTCGTGCTGGACGGCAGCGGACCCGTAGCGCTCGACCCGCCGCCGCTCGCCGCCTGGCCGAAAGTTTCCTGGTCACCAAGCGCTGACGCCCGTCGCGTGAATCTGGATGCATTGACGCACGAGGAAGTGAAGTGCTGGAAGCCCGGCCAGACTCTCCTGCTCTCCGGAAAGATGCTGACCGGCCGAGACGCCGCTCACAAGCGCCTGGCCGAGTTGCTGAATGCCGGCAAGGGCCTGCCCCCGGGCGTGGAGCTGCGGAATCGCGTGATCTATTACGTCGGCCCGGTGGACGCGGTACGGGACGAGGCGGTCGGCCCCGCGGGACCGACGACTGCGACGCGCATGGACAAGTTCACCGGACTCCTGCTCGAAAAGACCGGCCTGCTGGCGATGATCGGCAAGGCCGAGCGCGGACCCGCCGCGATCGCGGAGATCAAGAAGCACGAAGCCGCCTACCTGATTGCCATCGGCGGCGCGGCATATTTAGTATCAAAGGCAATCCGCAGCGCGCGAGTCGTCGCCTTCGAGGATCTCGGCATGGAAGCGATCTACGAATTCGTCGTGCGCGACATGCCGGTGACAGTCGCAGTCGATTCACGCGGCGAATCCGTTCACCAGACTGGACCCGCGATCTGGGGCGAGAAGATCCGGGCGCTCAAGATCCCGGTGCGCGTCGCTTAGTGCGGCCCGGGCAGCCCAGGCTCGCTCGCTCAGAAGATCGGACATTCGCTCACTTGCGACCTGTCCTGCCCGGGCCGCCCCACGCGACGCGTGGCGGTCTGGCCAGCCGGCACGGCGGGCGGGCCAAGCCGGGTGGTAAGCGAGCGAATGTCCGATCTTCTGAGCGAGCGATCCAGCCCGGTCTGGCCCGCCGACCGTGCCCGCCTCTAGATCGAGGTGCGAAGGCTGATCAGCTCGGGGAAGAATCCGCGCTTCAGCACATGTTCGAGGTAACCGACACCAGCCGAACCGCCGGTGCCGCGCTTGAAGCCGATGATGCGCTCGACCGTCTTCAGGTGCGCGAAGCGCCATTGCTGCAGGCGATACTCGAGGTCCACGAGCTTCTCGGCGAGCTCGTAAAGATCCCAGTGCGCATTGGAATCGCGGTAGATCGCGAGCCACGTGGCTTCGACAGCGGGATGTGCTTCATAGGCTTGCGTCCAGTCGCGCTCGACACGTTCCGGCGGAATATCGAATCCGCGCCGCGCGAGCAGCCGCAGCGCCTCGTCATAGAGCGAGGGTGTCGCAAGTTCACGACTGAGCAGCGCATGGATCGGCGGGTCGGAGGCGTGTACTTCCACGAGCCTCGCGTCCTTGTTGCCCAGCATGAACTCGAGCTGGCGGTACTGCCAGGACTGGAAACCCGAGCTCTGGCCGAGCGAATCGCGAAAGCGCATGTAGTCGGCAGGCGTCATCGTGCCGAGCACGTCCCAGGACTGGATCAGCTGGGCCTGGGCACGCGCGACGCGTGACAGCATCTTGAAGGCCGGCTCCAGGTCATCGGCGCGGATCTGCGCACGCGTTACGGCAAGCTCATGCAGGCAGAGCTTCATCCACAATTCGCTCGCCTGGTGGATCACGATGAACAGCATCTCGTCGTGCTGTCCGGACAGCGGCTTCTGAGCGTTCAGCACCTTGTCGAGTTGCAGGTACTGGCCGTAACTCATCGACTGGTCGAGATTCCAGTGGATGCCGGCCATCGGGTCGTCGGGCTTGCGATTGCGCGGGTCGGTCATTCGGCGTCCGGTTGCACTTCGGGTCGCGCCGCGGCGAATGCCGGGAGCGCCGTCAGGTGGGCGTCGATTGCGACCAGCGCCGGGTACGGCTTCAGGTCGCAATAGTAACGCCGTGCGTTGTACATCTGCGGCACCAGGCACACGTCGGCAAGCGTGCCGCGGTCGCCATAAAGATAATGCCGGCCATCGCCATGGCGGCGCGCCAGTTCTTCCAGTGACTTGAATCCCTCGCCAATCCAGTGCCGGATCCACTCGGCGATCGGCCCATCTGCCTGACCCAGCGGCCCGCGCAGGTAATTGGTGACGCGCAGGTTGTTGAGCGGATGGATGTCGCAGGCGATGCCGAGTGCCATCGCGCGCACCTGGGCGCGGCCTGCAAAATCCGGTGGCAGCAGCGGCGGGTCGGGATGAGTTTCCTCGAGGTACTCGATGATCGCGAGTGACTGGCCGAAGACGTGGCCGTCGTCGGCGAGCGCGGGCACCAGGCCCTGCGGGTTCATTTCGAGGTAGGACTCGCTGTGCTGCTGGCCGCCGTCGCGCGTGAGATGCACAGGCACCGTGCCATGCGGGATGCCCTTGTAATTGAGCGCGATGCGCACCCGGTAGGCGGCCGAGCTGCGAAAATAAGTGAATAGCTTCATCGCGACGCCATCGTATGTTCCAGCACCCCGACGCCATCCGCGCCACCGCATACGCGATCCCCTGGCACGAGCGGCCCAACGCCGGCCGGCGTGCCGGTGAAGATCAGGTCGCCCGAGGCCAGCGCGAACCAGGTCGATAATTCGGCGATGATCTCGGGCACGCTCCAGATCATGTCCGCGATGTCGCCCTGCTGGCGAGGCTGGTCATTGACCTCGAGCCAGATCCGGCCCGTGGCTGGATGACCGATCCCGGCGGCCGGCACGATAGGCGTGATTGGCGCGGCGTGATCGAAGCCCTTTGCGACATCCCAGGGCCGCCCCTGCTCGCGCGCGGCCATCTGTACGTCGCGACGCGTCAGGTCGTTGCCCACGGCATAGCCGAATACGAGCGCAAGCGCGGCATCAATTCCAATGTCGCGGCCGCCGGCGCCCAACGCGACGACCAACTCGATCTCGTGATGCAGATTCGTCGTGCGCGACGGGTATGGCACCTCGCGGCCGCTCGCGATGACGGCGTCGGCAGGTTTCGTGAAGAAGAATGGTGGTGCACGGACGCCACCCATACCCATCTCGCGCGCATGCTCGGGATAGTTGCGTGCGACGCAGAAGATCCGCCGGACCGGGAAACGGAGCGCGCTGCCGGCGACCTCGACGGTCGGCCGGGGGGCAGCGGGAACGGCGTATTCGACAGTCATGACACTCTGGGGCGGGCCGCGCGGCAGGTACACTAACCGAAACGGGGGTTAGCGGCCATGAGTATCTGGTTCCAACAGTTCAGCACCGACGAGATCAAGGCCGTGCAGCGCGGCACAATGGATGAGCATCTCGGCGTCGAGATCGTCAACATCGGTCCGGATTATCTCAGTGCCCGCATGCCGGTGAACGAACGCACGGTCCAGCCGCACGGTATCCTGCACGGTGGCGCCTCCGCGGCGCTCGCGGAAACTCTCGGCAGCATCGGCGGCTCCATGGTCGTTGACCCGGAGCGCTATCAGGTCATCGGCCAGGAAATCAACGCGAATCACATTCGCTCGGTGCGGGAAGGCCATGTCCATGGAACCGCACGGCCGATTCATCTGGGCCGGCGCAGCCAGGTCTGGGCCATCGAGATCGTCGACGATCACAAGCGCCTGGTCTGCGTATCGCGTCTGACACTCGCAGTCATCGAGCGCCGGCCGGGTTGAGGCTGGCCTATACTTCCCGGATGCCAATGATTCGGCTCCTGCTGCTGCCGCCGGTCGCGCTGCTCGCAGCCTGCGGTCAGACCGGTGCGTTGTACCTGCCCGATCAGGGTGTCGAGACGCCGGTCGAAGTCAGGACGTCGACGCCGGCCCCGGCGCCACCTGCGCCGCCGCCCGAGGACAAGAAAAAGGAAAAGGACCGCGACCAGCCCGGGGGTCGCTGATCGTCATGGGCAAGCCCGGCAAGCTGTGGCTCGTGGATGGCTCCTCTTATCTCTATCGTGCGTTCTTCGCGCTGCCGCCGCTTTCCACGACGAAGGGCGAGCCGACCGGCGCGGTGCTCGGCGTGCTCAACATGCTGAACCGCCTGTTGAAGGAAGAGGATCCCGAACTGATCGCGGTCGTGTTCGATGCGCCCGGGCCGACATTCCGCGACGACATTTTCAAGGAGTACAAGGCGCACCGCCCGCCGATGCCGGACGACTTGCGCGCGCAGATTGCGCCCCTGATCGAGGCAATCCCGGCATTCGGACTGCCGCTGGTGCGCGTCGCGGGCGTCGAAGCCGACGATGTCATCGGCACTTTGGCGGCGCGCGGTGTGCGGGCGGGCCTCACGGTCGTCGTGTCCACCGGCGACAAGGACATGGCGCAACTCGTCAGCGACGACATCACGCTCGTCAATACGATGTTCGAAACGCGACTCGACCGCGCGGGCGTCAAGGCCAAGTTCGACGTGCTGCCCGAGCAGATCGTGGACTACCTCGCGCTCGTCGGCGACACTTCCGACAACATCCCCGGCGTGCCAAAGGTCGGGCCCAAGACCGCCGCGAAGTGGCTCAAAGAATACGGCAATGTCGACGCCATCGTCACGCATGCCGCCGACATCAAAGGCAAGGTCGGCGAGAGCCTGCGCGATAACCTGAACCAGCTGGAACTGTCACGCCGGCTCGCGACGATCCGCCGCGACGTGCCGCTGGATCTCACCCCGGCCGAGCTGAAACGCAAGCCGCCGGATGTCGAAGTGCTGTCGGCACTATACCGGCGGCTGGAGCTGAACTCGCTGTTGCGCCAGTTGACCGGAACCGCGGCGCAAGGAGCGGGCGGACAGCCGGCGAGCGAGCGCGTAAGTTCCGGCGGCGCGAGCGAGTCGGAGTCCCGGCCGCCAGCACCTGCGCGCCAGTACGAAACAATCCTGACCGACAAGCAGCTCGTAACCTGGCTCGCTGCGCTCGAGAAGGCGCCCCTCTTCGCCTTCGACACCGAGACGACGAGCCTGGATTACATGCAGGCCGAGATCGTCGGCGTCTCCTTCTGCATCGAGCCGGGCCATGCCTGCTACCTCCCGCTCGCCCACGACTTTCCGGGCGCCCCGGATCAGCTCGACCGAAAGAAAACCCTTGCCACGCTGAAACCGCTGCTGGAGGCTCCCGATCGCCATAAAGTCGGCCATCATCTGAAGTACGACGCCCATGTGCTCGCCAATCACGGCATCGCACTCGCCGGCATGCGCTACGACTCGATGCTCGAATCCTACGTGCTGAACTCGACCGCGACGCGCCACGATATGGATTCCTGCGCGAAGACCTATCTCGGCATCGACACGATCAAGTACGAGGACGTCGCCGGCAAGGGAGCGAAACAGATCTCCTTCAACCAGGTGGCGCTGGAGCAGGCCGCGGATTATGCGGCCGAGGATGCCGACGTGACGCTGCAGCTGCACCGCGTCCTGCACGCGGAACTGCAGAAACTGCCGCGGCTCCTCAAGCTTTACGAGGAGATCGAGCAGCCGCTCGTCCCGGTCCTGCTGGACATGGAGCATCGCGGCGTGCTGGTCGACCGCGAGTTGCTGCGCATCCAGAGCGGCGAACTGGCAAAGCGCCTGGTCGAACTCGAGACCGACGCACACAAGGCGGCGGGCCAGCCCTTCAATCTCGATTCGCCGAAGCAGCTGCAGGAGATCCTGTTCGAAAAGCTCGGCCTGCCGGCCTTGCGCAAGACCCGGACCGGCCAGCCTTCGACCGCCGAGGACGTGCTCGAGGAGCTGGCGGACAAGTATCTTCTGCCGAGAATCATCCTGGAGTATCGCGGCCTCGCAAAACTGCGCTCGACCTACACCGAGAAATTGCCGGAGCAGATCGACCCGAAAACCGGGCGCGTCCACACCTCCTATCACCAGGCGGTCGCGGTGACCGGCCGGCTCTCGTCCAGCGACCCGAACCTGCAGAACATCCCGATCCGCACGCCCGAGGGCAGGCGCATTCGTCAAGCCTTCATCGCGCCCCCGGATCACGTGCTGCTGGCCGCCGACTATTCGCAGATCGAACTACGGATCATGGCGCAACTGTCGGGCGACGAGGGCCTGAGGCAGGCATTCGCCGAGGAAGGCGATATCCACCGCGCGACGGCCGCCGAGGTTTTCGCGGTCGCGCCGGCCGATGTCACGGCCGAGCAGCGCCGCGCGGCAAAGGCCATCAATTTCGGCCTGATCTACGGCATGTCGGCATTCGGGCTGGCGCGCCAGCTCGGCATCGAGCGCCAGGCCGCCCAGGAATACGTCGCCCGCTACTTCGGCCGCTATCCCGGCGTCCGTGAGTACATGGAGCACGCCCGCGCGAACGCGCGCGCGCAAGGCTATGTCGAGACCATGTTCGGCCGGCGCCTGTACCTGCCGGACATCAACTCGCGCGACCGCCAGACACAGCAATATGCGGAACGCAGCGCCATCAATGCCCCTATGCAGGGCACGGCGGCCGACATCATCAAGCGGGCCATGATCAGCGTGCACGGCTGGCTCGCCGCGACCGATGCACCGGCGCGGCTCGTCATGCAGGTGCACGACGAACTGGTGCTCGAGGTGGCCGAATCGACGATCACCGAGGTGCGCCGCGAGGTCGCCTCCATCATGAGCGGCGCGGCCGAGCTTTCGGTGCCCATCAAGGTGGACACGGGGGTCGGCAAGAACTGGGACGAGGCCCACTGAAACCCCGCCCGGATCCATTGCGGGCCCGGGCCCAAGCGCCGGCCCCCGGGCCGGAACTTTTGCGAATCCGGCATTTCTAAGGTTTTGAGCGCCGTGAGACGCTCCCCGCTTCCCTCCCTGAGCGGGTCGCCTGGTTGGCATCCCCAAACCGGGTCTAGGCCCGGCGGTCCTTCTGGATCGCCGGGTTTTTTTCAGCCCCCGGCAGCCGGCCTCACGACACGCCCTGCGAGCATCGCCGTGAGCGCCCCGCGCGCGTTGTCCACACCCTCGCCGGTGACGGCCGAGAAGAGCTGGGAGGTCGCCCGCTCGGCTAGCTGCGCACGCGTCCTTTTCAGCACTTCGCGGGCCTGGTTGCGACCGAGCTTGTCGGACTTCGACAGCAGCACGTGCGCCGGACGGTGGCGGGCTGCGGCATAGTCGAGCATGAGCTGGTCGCTGTCGCCGAATCCACGGCGTGCGTCCACGATGATGAAAAGCCCTGCCAACGAGTCCCGGGACGCGAAAAACACCGCCATCAACCGGCCCCAATGCGCACGCATGGCCGCCGGGACGTGCGCAAAACCGTAACCCGGCAGGTCCACGAGACGCCTGCCAGGCTCGAGTTCAAAGAAATTGACGAGTTGCGTGCGACCCGGCGTCTTGCTGGTGCGGGCAAGGTCCCGCCGACCGACGATGGCGTTGATCGCGCTCGACTTGCCGCTGTTGGAGCGGCCCGCGAACGCGACTTCGGCGCCCGAATCGTCGCCGAATCCGGCCGGCGCATCGGCGCTCTTCAGGAATCCGGCCCCGGGGTAATGAGACATCGTCTGGTGGACGGCAGCACCGGTGGCTTGCGTATAATTCCGGGCTCGTCGGCGGGGGCAGTCTAACAGCTACCCGGATCACCCGCCCAAAGCCGT
>Ga0326597_10012866_pt1 | contig 11018 bp, 8 predicted proteins | sample RVTome_12_FD_203789 | JGI IMG/M metagenome (GOLD analysis project Ga0326597, IMG submission 203789) | Soil microbial communities from uranium-contaminated site in the Upper Colorado River Basin, Wyoming, United States - RVT100D185 | ecosystem: Environmental > Terrestrial > Soil > Contaminated >... | reverse complement strand
AATCTTGCCGTGTCTCCCTCTCCAACTGCGGATGGTCTACTGTGACTGCATCCTTCGAATCCCGGCTCTCGCTCGCGTGCGCGCTGATCGCGGCGCTGGCCGTGCCGACGGCGGCGCAGACGCTCCCGCCCAACTCCCCGTTTCTCGGCGGCGTGCCCGACCGGGTGGCCGCGCCGGAGGCGCTTCCGCTCTCGATGGCGGAGGCCGTCCGCCGGGCGCTCGGCCACAACCTCGGCATCCTGCTCGCGGACCAGCAGGTCGCGCGGGCGACCGGCGCCCGCCGCGTGACGTTCGCCGACCTCCTGCCGCACGTGTCCGCGTCGCTGGCCGAGACGCGTCGGAAGACCAACCTGGAGGCGTTCGGATTTCCGTTGCAGGAGGGGTTCCCCCGGGTCGTCGGCCCCTTCAACGTGTTCGACGCGCGCGTGTTCGTGACGCAGAGGGTGCTCGACTTCACCTCCCTGGCTCGGATGCAGGCGGCCGATCATGCCCTGGAGGCCGACCGGCTCGGGTATCGGGACGCGCGCGACCTCGTCGTGCTGGTGACCGCCAACCTGTATCTGGAGACGCTGGCGGCCGATGCCCGCGTGGCGGCGGTCGAAGCCCAGCGAACGACCGCGCAGGCGCTCTTCGATCAGGCCATCGATCTTCGGAACAGCGGGCTGGCGGCCGGCATCGATGTCGTGCGGGCCGAGGTGCAGCTGAGCACCGCCCGGCAGCGCGCCACCGCCGCGCGTCACGACTTCGACAAGCTCAAGCTTCAGCTTGCGCGGGTCACCGGGCTGCCGGCCGGTCAGGCGTTCACGTTGACCGACGCCGTCCCCTTCGCGCCGCCGCCCGACCTGCCGCTGGCCGCGGCGCTGGAACGCGCCTACGCCGCGCGGCCGGACTACCTGTCGGCGCTGGCGCGCGTGCGCGAGGCCGAGGCGCGTGAGCGCGCCGTTCGTCTCGCGTCGGTGCCCACCGTGCACCTCAACGCCGACTACGGTGCGATCGGCCTCACGGCCGGGACCGCCCTGTCGACCTTCAGCGTGGCGGGCACGGTGAGCGTTCCGCTGTTCGAGGGCGGCCGGCAGGCCGGGCGACGCGTGGAGACGGCATCGGATGTGCGCGCGCGGCAGGCGGAGGCCGACAGCCTTCGAGCGCAGATCGACTACGACGTCCGCGTCGCCTTCCTGGATATCGAGGCAGCGTCGGAGGCGCTCGGCGTGGCGGCCCGGGCGCGCGAGCTGGCCGCCCTGCAGCTCACGCAGGCGCGCGACCGTTTTGCCGCCGGCGTGGTGACCAATATCGAGGTCGTGCAGGCCCAGGAGGCGGTCGCCGCCGCGAGCGAGGGACATATCGGCGCGCTGTACGCCTTCAACGTCGCGAAGGCGCTGCTGGCCCGCGCGCTCGGCGCCACCGAACAGGCCGTGCAGTCGTACTTTGGAGGATCGACCCCATGACCCCCCCCGTTCGCATCTTCCTGGCCGTCGCCGCCGTCGCGCTCGTCGTCGTGGGCGTCTGGTACATCGCGACGCGCGGCCGCGAATCCACCGACGACGCGCAGGTGGACGCGCACGTCACGCCCATCGCCGCGCGCGTCGGCGGCAGGGTGGTGGACGTCGCGGTCGCCGACAATCAGGAGGTCGCGGCCGGCGCGGTGCTCGTGGCCATCGACCCGCGAGACTACGAGATTGCGCTCGAGCGCGCCAGCGCCGAGCTCGCGGACGCGGAAGCCTCGGCCGCGGCCGCGCGGGCCACTGTGCCGGTGACCTCCGCGACCACGTCGAGCGCCATGGTGACGGCTCACGGCGCCGTCGATCACGCGGCGGCGGCGATCGATGAGGCCGACCGTGCCGTGGAGGCCGCGGAAGCCCGGCTGGCCGCGGCTCGCTCGCGCCGTCGCGAAGTGGAGGCGAGCGCAACCCTCGCCGCGCTCGATCTGGAGCGCTTGTCGCCCCTGCTGGCCAAGGACGAGATTCCGAGGCAGCGCTACGAGACGGCCACGGCCGCGGCCGATGCCGCGCGCGCGGCGCTCGACTCGGCGGCGTCGCAGGTGCGGGAGGCCGAAGCGGGCGTCAAGGTGGCGGAGAGCCGCCGCGTGCAGGTCCGCGTCGCGGGAGCTCAGGCGGAGGCGGCGGTCCGCGCGGCCGCGACGGGGCCACAGCAGGTCGCGGCCATGGAGGCCCGGTACAAAGCGGCCGAGGCGCACGCCCGCCAGATGAAGGCGGCGGTCGCGCAGGCCGAGCGGCATCTGCAGTTCGCGACCATCACCGCGCCGGTGGCCGGCGTCGTGAGCCGCAGGTCGGTGGAAAAGGGACAACTGGTGCAGCCGGGACAGCCGCTGCTCACGATCATTCCGCTCGACCGCGTCTGGGTGCGCGCCAACTTCAAGGAAACGCAGCTGGCCGAGATGCAGCCCGGACAGCGGGTGCGCATCACGGTGGACGCCTACGGCGGCCGCGTCTTCGACGGCCGCGTCGAAAGCCTGGCGGCGGCCACCGGCTCGCGCTTCAGCCTGCTGCCGCCCGACAACGCCACCGGCAACTTCGTGAAGGTGGTGCAGCGGGTACCCGTGCGAATCACCCTCGACGAACAGCAAGACCCGGCGCAGCTGCTCCGGCCGGGCATGTCGGTCAGGGCAACCGTGTACACGAGATGACGGAGCGGCGGCGTTGCCCGTAAGGCGTGGCCGATGAGCGACCATCAGGAGCGTCGGATCAATCCGTGGATCATCGCCGTGGCGGTGATGTTCGCCACCTTCATGGAGGTGCTCGACACCACGGTGGTGAACGTCTCGCTGCCCCAGATCGCCGGAAGCCTCTCGGCCACGGTGGATGAAGCCACCTGGACGATTACCTCCTACCTGGTGGCCAACGCCATCATCCTGCCGATGACCGGCTGGCTGGCGAGCGTGTTCGGCCGCAAGAACCTGCTGTTGTGGTCGGTGTCGGGCTTCACGATCGCCTCGTTCTGCTGCGGGCTCGCGCCGAATCTCTCGTCGCTCATCGCCTTCCGCATCGTGCAGGGCATGACCGGCAGCGTGATGCAGCCTCTCTCGCAGGCCATCCTGCTCGAGTCGTTCGCGCCGAAGGACCGCGGCCGGGCGATGGCGTTCTGGGCGCTGGGGATCGTGGTGGCGCCCATCCTCGGACCGGTGCTGGGGGGCTTTCTGACCGACTCGTACAGCTGGCGGTGGGTCTTCTACATCAACGTCCCGGTCGGCATCGCCTCGCTCGTCATGACCCAACGCTTCATCTTCGATCCGCCGTACATGCGGAAGTTCTCCGGCCGGATCGACTACTGGGGGATCGGGATGCTGGCCATCGGCATCGGCACCCTGCAGTACGTCCTCGACAAGGGGCAGCAAGAGGACTGGTTCTCCTCGAACGTGATCGTCGTGCTCTCGATCGTCTCGGTCTTCGTGCTCGGCCTGCTCATCGTCCACGAATGGACCGCCGAGCACCCAATCGTCGATTTGAAGGTGTTCAAGGAGAGGACCTACGCGATCGGCGTGTTCCTGATGATGATCGTCGGCTTCGGGCTCTATGGCAGCATGGTGCTCCTGCCGATTCTGCTCCAGACGCTGCTCGGCTACCCCGCGCTGCAGGCCGGCATCGCCATGGCCCCTCGAGGCCTGGGGGCGTTTCTGATGATGCCGATCGTCGGCATCCTGACAGGACGGGTGGACCCGCGGAGGCTGCTCTTCACAGGCCTCACCATCACGGGGCTCACGATGTTCTGGCTCGGACACAGCAGCCTCGACACCGGCTACTGGGATGTGTTCTGGCCGCAGTTCACCCAGGGGGTGGGCATGTCGCTGCTCTTCGTGCCGCTCACCACCACCACGATGGCGTCGATTGCCCCCGAGCGGATGAACAACGCCACCAGCCTGTTCAACCTGATGCGCAATGTCGGCGGCAGCATCGGCATCGCCGTGAGCGGCACGATGCTCGCGCGCAACCGCCAGTCGGTGGGCTCGGTGCTGGGCGAGCACCTGACGCTGCTCGACGAGTCGACGAGGACGACGATCGACCAGATCGCCGCCGGGCTCGCCGCGGCCGGAGTGGACCTGACCACGGCCACCGAGCGCAGCTACGCGGCGCTCAACGGCCTGCTCGCCCGCCAGGCCGCCATGGTTTCCTTCGTCACGGTGTTCCGCTCGCTGGGCGTCCTCTTCTTCCTGTTCCTGCCGCTCGTGTTGCTCATGAAGCGGCCGACCGGACGGTCCGTGCCGCCCGGCGGCGCGCACTGACGGCGGCGGCGCGCGATTGCCCGCCGATCTCTGCCGTCGTCACCCTTCGATCTGATATATCTCGCGCCGCCCGTTGTCGATCAGGTCGTGGTAGCCCTTCATGGCCTCCTGAAATTCCTTGTTCTCCATCGACTTGCGCGACGTCTCGGCATAGGCCTCGAGGCTCTTGACCTCCGTCTCCGACACGACCGTCCAGTAGCGCTCGGCGCTCACGTCCGTCATGACGCGCATGGCGCCCAACCCCATTTTCTGACTGAGCTTCGCCAGCGCGAGGAACTTCTCGACCATGGGCCGCGCCTTGCCTGGCTTGCAGTACATGATGTCTCGGACCAGGAACATAGCTGTTCACCTCCTGTGCGATCCCACCATCGCACGAACGTCGCCGAGCATAGTAGACCGAGACCCGCGGCGACAACTCTGTCCGTTTCTCCGCGCCGCATCGACAAGAACGCGCCGGATCCGTCCCGCATGAACCCGCCTCCCCAATTGCGGCGATGCGGAGCCGGCCCGGATGTCCGCGCAATTGCGGCGTGAGGGCGAATGATTCCTCGACGTGGCCGACGACGCGGCGATGTGGCATCGCAGTTGCTCTCCCCTTGCGGCATCGGTGATGTCGCCACTCGGGCGACGCCGTCGCCATCCGCATCCGCGCCCGCCCGGCGTGCGCATGCAAAGAGCTCATGACGCCCGAACACAAGGTTCTCGTCCAGAAGAGTCTTGCCAAGGGCGCACCGATCGCCGACCGCTGGGTGGGAAGACCTACTTCACCGCCGTCTACCCGGACATCGCCATGGCGCCGGCCTGCATCACCTGCCACAACGCGCACCAGGACAGCCCGCGGACCGATTTCAGACGGGCGACGTCATGGGTGGCGTGGTGGTCAGAATTCCAATCAGCTGATGGCCGTCGCGCGTGATCGCATCGATCTCGACCAGCCAGCAGCGCGCGCGTGACGCCCGCGATCGGCTACGGCTCGTCCCGGACACTGCTGGTGCCCGACGCGCGGCGGGCGCGCCACGACGCGGCGGCGGCCGCGCCGAACACCAGCAGATTCGCGACGACGACCGGCCGGGCGGGCAGGAGCAGCCCGTACGCCACCCAGAGCAGGGCACTCGGCTGCGAGGTCGAGTGCGCCCGCAACGGTCAGGAAGCGCTCGCGGCTCTCGAGCGGGCTGGGTTCGCCCTGGTGTTATCCGATGTCCGCATGCTGTCGATGAACGGCGTCGAGTTCCTCGAGTGGCTGACCGGTCATCGTCCGGAGCTTCTCCCGAAGATCATGACCGGAGACGGACGGTTGTCTCAACTCAACGCGGCCATCGAGCAAGCCGGGCAGCCGATGCTGAGAAAGCCGTTCACCCTCGAAGCACTGCTGCGGATGGCAACCGACATCCTTCCGTCGCCCTCGTAGTGCGGCATCGCGCTCCCCGGTGCTCCCCGGTGCTCTCCGCCGCATCCGCGTCGAGCGGCGCGGACGGGCTGTTGTCAGTTGCGCTGCACCAGTTCGATCCGGGCGCCTTCGGGACCTTCGATGAACGCGAGACGCATCGACACGCCGCTCGGGAGGGTCAGCGGCCGCGGCTCGGTCGTCACCTTGACGTGCTTCGTCTTCAGGCCCGCCACGACGCTGTCGACATTCAGCGGCCGGAATCCGATGTGATCGATGGCACGCCCCTGGCTCGGTGTCGCCTCTCCCTTCTGGACGAGGAGCCACACGCTGCCGTAGTTGATCCCGTCGATCTGATTTTTCAGCTTCCCGACCGCGCCGCCGAACTTGTCCACGTACCAGGCCAGCGCGGCGGCCGGGTCGGGCGCGCGCAGATGGACGTGATGCAGGCCGAGCTTCGCGGGATCCTGAACGACCTCGAGGCGCACGCCCCAGGGATCCTCGACGAAGGCCAGCTTGAAGACCCCCGGGACCTCGCGGGCGGGCGTGACCACCTTCGCGCCGTCGGCGGCGAGCGCCCGCACGGTCGCGTCGAGATCGGCGACCGAGAAGCCGATGTGATCGATGACGCTGCCGCTGCTCGGCTGCGCGGCCTCGCCCCGCTGAAAGAGGACCCTGGTCTCGCCGAACATCAACCGGTCGGGGCCCTCGGTCATCGGCTGGCCGCCGAAATGCCGCCGGTACCACTCCACGCCCTTGGCCTGATCGGGAACGGCCAGGTGAATGTGATCCACCATGTCCGCCATCCCGGTCTGCGCACCAGCCGGCGTCGTCCACGCCAGGAACACCACCGCCAACGCCGTCATCACGCGCTGAACCCGCATACACCCTCCTCAGGCCCTCGGCCGATGCGGTGATTATGCCACCCCTGCCGCCCTTCACAGCCTCCAGCTTGACTGACGCGTCATCCTCATCGAACAATGGCAGGATGGCCCGCCGATTCGTGGCCCTCGTGACAAGTGCGTTCCTCGTCGCAGCCGCCCTGGCCGCGCCCATGACGCACGTGCATGACGACCACCACGCGGAGGGTTACGGCAGTCCCCATACGATTCACGCGCACCTCTCCGGCCACCCCGCTCCTCCGGCCGGCGCCGGCCGGGAACCAGAGCTCCAGGACGACGCGACCGATCGAACGCTCTACGTGCAGCTCTTCGTCGCGGTGGCCGCGGCGCCGACCGATGTGCCTGCCGCGGTCGGCGCGGCATTTCCGGTGATCGCACCCGACGAGGCGGCGGCCCACGTGTCTCACCAGATCGTGCACGGCCACGATCCGCCGCTCGTCGGCTCCGTCGCCTCCCGCGCTCCACCCTCCCTCCTGTCCTGACCTGACGGATCCTCCGTCGTCCGTTCTCTATTTCGAATCGAGGTGTTATGCGCGCGTCCCTCGTGCGCGCCGTGGTCGTCGGCGTCCTTCTGCCGACGGGTGTTGGCGCCCAGACTATGACCATCACGGAGTCGCAAGCTCTCGCCCAGCTCGGACCGGAGAGCCCGCGAACGCAGGCGGCGCGCGCCGGCGTGGAGGTCGGGCGCGCGGATGTGCTGGCCGCCGGTCGCTGGCCGAACCCGCGCGTGACCTACAACCGCGAGGCGGTGGCCGGAATTGCCGAACACATGGTCCTGGTGTCGCAGCTCCTTCCCGTTACCGGGCGGCGCCGGCTGGAGGTGGGCGCCGCGACCGCGCGAGTCGACGCGAGCGCCCGACGGGCCGACGACCACATCCGGCGGCTGCGCGCGGATCTGCGGCTGGCGTTCGCCGACCTCTGGGCGGCCCAGGTCCGGGAGCGCGAGCTGGAACGGAGTCGCGACCGGCTCCGCGAGCTGGCGGACTTCCTGGCGCGTCGAGAAGCGGCGGGGGATGCCGCCGGATTCGACCGGCTCAGGGCCGAGCGCGAAGTCATGGATGTCGACGCGGACCGCGCGACGGCGGCCGCCGAGCGCGCCCGCGCACAGGCCATCCTGGTCAGCTACCTTGCGGCGCCGACCGACCTCTCTTCCGTCGAAGCCCTCCAGCCAGATGTCGCGCCGCAACCGCTCCCGACGATCGAGCAGCTGCTGGCGCGCGCCGAAGACGCCCGGGGCGACCTCATCGCCCTTGCGCGCGACCTTGACGCCACAGGGCTGGCGGAACGAGCCGCCGCGCGTCGCGCGATCCCCGAGCCCGAAGTGATGGCCGGCACGAAGTCCTCGAATGCCGGCGACGGAGATCTGGGCAGTGCCATCAGCGTTCAGGTCGTGGTGCCGCTGTTCGATCGGGCGCGGCCCGAACGGGCGGCGTTGCAGGCCCGGGCGAGCCAGCTGCGCGCGGAAGCGGACGTGTTTCGCCGGACGCTTCGGGCGCAAGTCGTCGCGTGGCGCGCCGCCGTCGTCGAGCGCCGCGACATCGCGGAGCGGTATCGAGCCGCGGCCACCGCCGGCGCCGGCCAGATCGAGCGGATCGCGCAGGTGAGTTACGAGGCCGGCGAACGGGGCCTCCTCGAACTGCTCGACGCCTATCGAACGGCTTCCTCGGCCCGCGTCCGGCAGGCGGCGCTCGACGCGGCGGTGCGCGAGGCGGAAGTTGAGCTCGAGTTCGTGAGCGGATGGGAGATTCCATGACCACCGCCTGGAAGCCCGCATTGATTCTGGCTTTGGTCCTGTCACTCGTCGCATGCGGACGCGGCGTACCGGAGCCTGAATCGGACGTTCCCACGCTGGACCTCACCAGCTGGACGGACGAGACCGAGTTGTTCATGGAGTACCCGCCTCTCGTCGCGGGGCGAACCGCGCTCTTTGCGGTGCACCTGACGCGCTTGCGCGACTTCTCGGCCATGACGGCCGGCCGGCCTCGGCTGGAGCTCACCCACGAGTCCGGCGGGACACCGCTCGTGCTCCAGGGGGAGGAACCCTCACGGCCCGGAGTCTTCAGGATCGAGGCGGCGCCGCCGCCGGCGGGCCGCTACCGGTGGGCGCTGGTGGTCGACGCGCCGGGGCCGGCGGACCGTCACGATCTGGGCGCCATCACGGTCTTCGCCGAGGAGACTGCCGCCCTCGACGACGCTGAGCGCCGCGCGGTCAACGACCCGGCTGTCATCTCATACCTCAAGGAACCTCAGTGGACGATCGGGTTCTCGACCGTGGCGGTGCGCGAAGCGGAGGTGCGCCGTTCGCTTCGCGTGTCCGCGGTCGTCGAGCCCTTGCCGGGCGGCGAGGCGATCGTGGCGGCGCCGGCGAGCGGGCGATTCATGACCGACGCCCTGCTGGCGATTGGCGCCACGGTCCGGGCGGGCCAGGAGCTGGGGCGGATTCAACCGCGCCTGATGGAGGATGGCACCGACCGGGCGACGCTCGTCTCGGCCATGACGGAGGCGCAGGCGTCGGCGGATGCGGCCCGCGCGGATCTCGCGCGGGCGGAGCGGCTGCTTGCCGAGCGCGCCGTCCCGGCGCGCCGCGTCGAGGAGGCCCGCCGCGCGGCGACGATCGCGGAAGCGCGGCTCACGGGGGCGGAGGCGCGCCTGGCGCAGCGCGACGAGACCCTCCGCACGGGCGGCGGCGCCATCTCCGGCAACTCGTTCGTCTTGCGGGCGCCGATTGCCGGCCGGGTCGCGGAGCAGTTCGCCGCGATCGGAGCGGCTTACGACGCCGGCGCCCCCCTGTTCAGGATCGTGCGAACCGATCGCGTGGGACTGCTCGCGCACGTGCCCGCGTCCGACGCGCCGCTGACCGGCAACATCGTGGAGATCGTCCTGGAGGTCCCCGGCCATCCCGACCCGATCGTCGTGAAGGCGGTTCAGATGCGCGACGCCGGCGTCATCGACCCGCGGACGAGAGCGCTTCCCGTGCAGTTCGAAGTCGACAACCGCGCGGGGCAGCTGCTGATCGGCCAGACAGCCACCGCGATTCTGTACACGGGCGCCGGTCAACGGATGCCCGCGGTGCCCAAGGACGCGGTGCTCACGGAGGCCGGCCGGCCGTACGTGTTCGTTCAGACCGGCGGCGAGAGCTTCGCGCGGCGTTTCATCGAGATCGCGGCGCGCGAGGGCGAGCTGGTAGGCGTGCTGAGCGGAGTGAAGCCAGGAGAGCGGGTCGTGACCCGCGGCGCCTACGACGTGCAGCTCGCCTCGGCCGCCGGCGGGCTCCCGGCCGAAGGCCACGTGCACTGAGGACCGCTGATGAAACGCGTCATTCACTGGTCGATCGACCACCACTGGATCGTGATCGCGCTGGCGGCGCTCCTGCTCGCCGCGGGGAGCTGGACCGCGCGAGAGATGCCGGTCGACGTGTTCCCGGACCTGACCGCGCCCACCGTCACCATCCTCGCGGAAGGCCGCGGGATGGCGCCGGAGGAGATGGAGTCTCTGGTGACCGTGCCCATCGAGAGCGCCATCAACGGCGCCTCCGGCGTGCGGCGGGTCCGATCGGCCACCGCGGTCGGCGTGGGCGTGGTGTGGGTGGAGTTCGACTGGGGCTCCGACATCTACATTGCGCGCCAGCTCGTCGCCGAGAAGCTGACGCTCGTAGCCGGGGCGCTGCCGCCGCAGGCCGAGCGGCCGGTGCTGGCGCCGATCTCGTCCATCATGGGCGAGATTGTCTTCTTCGCGCTCTCGTCGGAAAGCGCGGATCCTCTCACCCTGCGGACGGTGGCCGACACGCTCGTTCGCCGGCGTCTGCTGGCCGTGCCTGGCGTGTCGCAGGTCACACCCATCGGCGGCGCCGAGCGACAGTTTCAGGTCGTGGCGCACCCCGAGGCGCTGCGCGCCAACAGCGTCTCGCTGACCGAGCTGCTCGACGCGGTCCGGGGCGCCAGCGAGAACGCCTCGGCGGGCATCTTCACCGAAGGACCCCAGGAATACGTGCTCCAGGCCGTCGGACGGGTCAGGAGCGCCGACGAAATCGGCGAGAGCGTCGTCGCGATGCGCGGCACGCGGTCGGTGCTCGTGCGCGACGTCGCCGATGTGCGCGAAGGCGCGGCCCTCAAACGCGGGGAGGGATCGCGCAGCGGACAGCCGGCGGTCATCGTCGGCGTGCAGAAGCAGCCGGGGGCCAACACGATCGAGGTCACCGCGCGGCTCGATCGGGAGCTCGATGCCCTGCAGCGGGAACTGCCGCAGGACATCACCATCGACCGCCGCATCTTCCGCCAGGCGGACTTCATTCAAGTGGCGGTCAACAACGTCGTCACGGCGCTGCTCGAGGGCGGCCTCCTCGTCATCGTCATCGTCGTCCTGTTCCTCGCCAATCTGCGCGCGGCGGCGATCACCCTGACCGCGATGCCGCTGTCGCTCGCCGCCGCCGTTCTCGTGCTTCGAGGCTTCGATGCCACCATCAATACGATGACGCTTGGGGGGCTGGCGATTGCGA